>JGI20173J14856_1000171_pt1 | contig 16126 bp, 19 predicted proteins | sample NGESurdeep072012_8_FD_14856 | JGI IMG/M metagenome (IMG submission 14856)
CGGCAGGGGCTGCGGCCCCTGCACCCGCAGTGAGAAGACGCGAAAATCTGCGCAGCGCATCTTTTCGCGACTACGCGATGGCAGGGGTGACCCTGCACCCAATGTTAACGCCGCCCGCCGTTGGCGGGCGCGGCCCCTGCCAACGGGTTAATACTGCGCTGCCGTCGCCACGGCCAGGGGTGACCCCTGCACCCAGTGAAAAAGTAAAAAGTGAAGAGAGAATCGGCACCGCCGCGGGATGCGGGACTTCGTCCCTGTTAGAAGGGTTATGGGGAGTTTACATCGCCCGTTCTTTCCTGCGGACGCTACGGGTACGAGAAACTCACGGATGTCGCTTACAGCGGGACGGAACATTATCAACTGAAAGTTTTGAGGAATGGTTAAGCCCTTGAAGACGGGGCTCTATCGGGGCGTTTTTGGCGAGGCCGAAGGCAAAATTTGAGAGCGTCGGGAAGCCATATGAGGTCGACGATGCGATCGCGACGATCATGCTCAACCGCCCGGACCGGCTCAAAACGATCGTGCCGCCGATGCCCGATGAGATTGAGGCCGCGATTCATCGCGCGGTCGCCGCGCGGGACGGCGCCTTCGGCGACTACAGCCAGGTGCCCCGCGAGGAGCAGCCCAACCGGTCAAACGTCATCGGCGTCAAGGATTCCTGACGTGGCCGCTATGCAGGCCGGGCGAACCCGGCGATCTCTATATGCTGACAGTCTCGAGGCCCGGGATTTTCGGAAAGCTCCTGAGGTCCCGCGTCGCAACGCGGTAATCATGAGCCATCGCAGTCGCGGCGATCATCAGATCGTGCGCGCCAACCTGGCGGCCGGTGCGGTCTAATTCGGCCGAAACGGCTGAGTGGACTCGGGCGACGGTAAGATCGAACGCCAGCACCGTCATTTGCGCGAATATCGCCTCGACGTAGGCATTGCGGCGTTCTCGTTGCGCGGCGGTTCGAGCGCGATGCAAGCCGTATAGCAGTTCCGACGCAGTCACCGCGGACAGCGCGAGAAGTTCGCCGCCGAGCGATGCCAGAAGGTCTGCCAGATCGATCCGGCCGCGCTCGGCGGCGATGAAGACGCTGGAATCGATCAGCGCGGCCACTTTGACTTCTCGGCGCTCGGCTGTTTTCGAACATGCCGCTCAACCGCGTCCAGATATTCCTTGTCAGGGTGCGGCAACGAGCGGAGCAATTCCACGAGTTCACGGCCGGTGAAGGCAGCGGGGCGCACGGGGACGATTTCGCAGACCGGTTCGCCGCCTCGTTTTACGACGAAAGTCTCGTTGCGATANCGNACGCGGTTCACGACTTCTGAAAATCGCCGAGCCGCCTCCGTGGCGGAAATCTCTGATTTCATGATTATCTGATTCTATGATTCTTGAACTGTTTTCGCAAGCGCCTCGCCAAACCTTTCGCCGCGCCTCGTCCTAATGACGGCAGCCATGCCCGCGCCGGGAGAGGAAATGGAAATCCGGGTTGAAGCTCAACCGCGCGCGGGGAAGCGCCGCGATGGATCAGGCGGCGAGACGCGGCTAACCTTGTAGCTGAGGGATTAACAGCGATGGGTGGCGGACGGCCGGAGCCAACGAAAGCGAAAGCGAATCCGGGGAAAGGGAAACGCCGTGAGTGGCGAATCCGCGGATGGCGCGTGCGGAATCTCGCCGCCGGTGCATGCGTGTTGGTCTTTTTCGTGGTGGGATTTTATGTCGCACAACTGTACGGCGAGATCTCCGCGATGATCGAGGATCGTCGCGCCGCGCTCACCTCCGCGATCTTCTCCGCGCCCTTTCCGATCCGCCCCGGCGACGACCTCGAACGCAGCGGTCTGCTGGATCGGCTGGCGCAGTTGAGCTACTCGCAGGTGGCGGCGGCTCATACTCCGGGGGAGTACACAAGTGCGCCGCACGCGATCGCGATTTACTTGCGAGCGTTTCACGCCGGCGCGAAGGAGTATCGCTCCGAAATGGTGCGCGTGAGCATCGAGGGAACGCGTATCGCGGGCGTTGCCGACTCGTTCGGCGTGGCCAAGTCCGACGCGATGCTCGAGCCTGAGGTGATCGGCCGGCTGCTGCCCGGCGCGCCCGCCGAACGCGTCGAGGTCCAACTGGACCAGCTGAAGCCGTACCTGGTCAAAGGACTGCTGGCCAACGAAGATCGTTTTTTCTACTACCATCCGGGAATCGATCCGATCCGTATCGTCGAGGCCGCCATTTCCGACTTGCGCGCCCGTCGCCTGGCCCAGGGCGCCAGCACGCTAACGCAGCAACTGGCGCGGACGTTTATGGAACGCCACGAGCGCAGCTTCAGCCGCAAGTTTCGCGAACTTGCCGTCGCCGCGGTGCTCGAAATCCGGCTGCGCAAGAATGAGATCCTCGACCGCTACATCAACGACGTGCCGATGGGCGAGTACGAGGGCACGCCGATCGACGGGATGTCGCAGGCGGCGCGATATTTTTTCGCCAAGGACCTGGCCGAGGTGACGCCCGCGCAGGCCGCGGCGCTGATCGGAATGATCCAGGCGCCGACGCTGTACGATCCGCGCCGTCATCCCGACGCATGCCGCAAGCGGCGCGACATCGTGCTCGGAGTGATGAAGCGGGCCGGCGTGATCGACGACGCCATCTACGCAGCCGCGGTCGCGACGCCGATTCAAATCACCAAGCCGCCGGGACTGCGCCGCGCTCCGTACTTCACCGACTATGTGACCGCGTTCGTGAGCAAGATTCCCGGCTTCAACGGTCATCTCGAGGGACTCAAGGTTTACACGACGCTCGACACCGAACTTCAAAGCGACGCCGTCGACGCGGTCACGGAAAATATCGCTCAGCTCGAAAAGAACCATCGCCGCCTGCGCCGCACGAAGATTGACGGCAGGTTGCAGACTTCGATGGTCGCGCTGGACGCCGACAGCGGCGCCATCCGCGCGATGGTCGGCGGGCGCGCCTACTCTGAGAGCCAGTTTAATCGCGCCGCCAACGCTCAGCGCCAGCCCGGGTCCGCATTCAAACCAATTGTCTATCTGGCCGCGCTCGATCCCGACCGCGCGCCGTTCTCGCCGCCGCTCACGCTGGCGTCCACTCTTCCCGACGAGCCGATGACGTTCAACGGATGGACGCCTGCGAACTACGAGCGCAATTATCAACCGCAAGTGACGGTAGCGCAGGCGTTGTTCGAATCGCTCAACGTGCCGACTGCATACGTCGGCAGCCGGCTCGGCGCCGCGACGATTGTTAAGACGGCGCACGAGATGGGCATCCACGAGGATCTTCCCGCGGTGCTGCCGATTTCGATCGGCGCCGACGAGACCACGCTGCTCGAGCTGACCTCCGCGTACCAGGTTTTTGCGACCGAGGGCTTGCAGTCGCCGCCGTACGCTGTCGAGGCGGTCGTCGATGCCAAGGGCCATCTGATTTACCAGCACGCGGACGAGGAGAATCGCGTTATTCGTCCCGCCGTCGCCTATCTGATCACCGGCGCTCTCAAAGCCGTGCTGCGCTATGGAACCGGCGCGAGCGCGGGCCGCATGGGGCTGGATTTTCCCGCTGCGGGCAAGACCGGCACGACGCAGGATTACAAGGACGCGTACTTCATCGGCTACACGCCCGCGATTGTTTGCGGCGTCTGGGTCGGCTTCGACGAACCCGAAAGCCTGGGATTGACGGGAGCGCAGGCGGCGCTGCCGGCGTGGGTTCAGTTCATGCAGGATGCGGCGCCGGCGGCTCCCGAGGATTTCCCCGAGCCGTCCGGCATTACGATGGCCACGATCGATCCCGAGTCCGGCGGTCTCGCTACGTCGGCGTGCCCCAAGCAAGTCCCGCTGCCGTTCCTGATCGGCACCGAGCCGACGCAGATGTGCTCGATCCACGGCGGACTTTTTGCGAGCGCGCCTCCATCTGCGCCAGTGTCGGGAATGATGCCATCGGCGCCGGGATTCACGCGGCGCGCGCGGGCCGCGTCGGGGAGACCTTCATCATCCGACGTCTTTAGCGCGGTCGGAAAGTTTTTTTCCGGGCTTTTCACTCACTAATTCGCGCGGCCGCCCGATCGGATGAATTTTCATCTGAAACTTTTTTGGCCGAGATTCGTCTAACTGAGGTGCATCTATGCCCATCTGATGCCCGCGAATGCGGCAACTTTGAGTGGGTGAATCACTAGTTCCAAGAGCCGAATGCGTTTGCAAGAGTATCTGCATACCAGCCCCCGATGGGCGCGAAGTGCGCTCGCAGCGTTGAGCCTCGTTGGACTGATCGGCCTGGTCGCGGCGAGCGGATGCATTAACGGCGAGAGCATCGAACCGCCGCCCCACGACGGATTCGTGGCAGACGATTCAATCAAGGCCGCGATTCCCGCGGCGGGCGACGTGTTGATCGCGGGCGGCGCGGACGCGTCGAATCGAAGTCTCGCGACTGCGGAGTTCTTCGATCCGTCGGCGGGGCAGTTCGTCGCGACCGGCGGCGCGGCGTCGAGTCGCGCGGGCGCATCGGCGGCGTCGCTATCGGCGACCCAGGTGATGCTCGACGGCGGCTTCAGCGGGGCCGCCGCGATTAAGAATTTTTCGCTCACTCTCACAGGCTACGTGCTGAGCGGNGCAGAGATATTCGACGAGGCGACCGGCGCGTTCTCGCCGGCCGGCAGGATGGCCGTGGCGCGGATGGGCTCTACCGCGACGACATTGAGCAATGGCAAAATCCTGGTCGTCGGAGGCCAGGACAATCTGGGCGACGTGCTCGATACCGCGGAGCTGTACGATCCCGCCGTGCGCAAGTTCATCGCGGCCAACAACACGATGAGCGATCGGCGCATGTTTCACACCGCGACGATTCTGCTCAGCGGCAAAGTGCTGGTGGTGGGGGGAGCGACCAATCTATCCGGCGACACGACCAGCTCCGCCGACATTTACGATCCCGCGTCGAACTCGTTTACCCCGGCGACCTTCCCGATGGACCATCAGCGCGCGGCGCATACCGCGACGTTGTTTACCAGCGGCCCGCTGGCCGGCAAGGTCCTGATAACGGGGGGAGTCGGCGGCTCGAGCTTTTATTTCAAGGATAGCAGCGCCGAGATCTACGATCCCGCCGCGCAGCAATTCATTCTGCTCTCGAGTTTCATGAACGAGCCGCGCTCGCTCCACACTGCCACGCTGCTCGCGATGGGAGCGTGCTGCTCGCGGGAGGGTTCAACGGTTCAGTCGCGATTTCGGGCGGTGTGCTATCGGGAGCGTCGGGATTGATCAGCAATTCGGCTGAGACGTTCGATCCGAACAGCGGGGATTTCACTTGCGTCGGCGGATTTAACACCGAAACGACCCGATGCAATCAATCGATGAGCGTTGCGCGCGCGGGGCATACCGCAACGTTGCTCGCGACCCGGCCGCTACCGCATCGCGTGCTGATCGCCGGTGGGATAGGGGCCGCAGATCCGGCTGCTCACGGCGCGGCGCTCAGCAGCGCGGAGCTGTTCAATCCCGCGGCGGGCGGCAGCTTTAGCGCGACCGGCGCGATGTCCACGGCGCGGGCACTCCACACCGCAACGTTACTCCGCTAGTTTTCGCGGATTGTTTTCAGACACTCGTCACTTCGAGTGCGAGCCGCGCCTGCCCGCTCATGCCGCTGCCGGTCTGCGGATCGGTCGGGGGTTGAGCGACGCCGCCGCCGTCGGTCGCGCGCACGCGAATCATGAAATCGCCCGCGGCCTGGGGCGCGAAGCGATACTTCCATAGCGTCCACACGTACGGCGAGCTGTTTGCGACGAGTTGCGCGTTGTGCCACGTGACGCCGTCGTCCGACGACACCTCAACGCGCTTGATCCCCGACGGGCCCGCCAACGCCCATCCATAAATATCCACCGGCGCCGTCACTTTGGCCTTTCGATCGAAGATCGACAGCAGGCCGCCTTCGACGCGCGGCGAGAAAAAGCCCGAGTTGACCTTGCGCCAGCAGGTATCGCTCCATCCGCGAACCTCCCAGTAGCCGGGTATCTCGTGGTCGGCGAATTCGAGTTCGGTGATCCACTTCGGCTGTTTCATCCCGTACTTTCCCGGAATGAAAATCCTGAGCGGATAGCCGTGCTCGGCGGGAAGCGGCTCGCCGTTCATGAGGTACGGGATAAAATTCTCCTCGCGCATCAGTTCGTCGACGGGCAGCACCGTGTGATAACCGTCAGCCCCGCGCATCGCGACGAACCTGGCCGTCCGCTTGACGCGCGCGCGCTCCAGGAGCGGTCGCAGTTGCACGCCGGTCCAGTTGGCGTTGCTGATAGCGGCGCCGTCGGGCGGGTTCGAGATGCATTCGAGCGTCAGCATCTCCTCGATCTTCGGCAGCTTGCGAATATCCGCGTAGGAAAATTGCAGCGGATTTTCCACCAGGCCCTTGATGCGGAAGCGCCACGAATTGACGTCCACAGCCGGCGTCCTTGCGTACGACGTCACGTAAAAATCCGAGTTCGGCGCCGGCCCACCGAATTTCGACGCCGGTGCGGCCGCGCGCGCGATTCGCATCCCCAGCGGGATGCCCGTGAGCGCGATCGCGGCGCCCGACGCGATCAGGAATTTTCTGCGCGCGATCATTCGAGCGGCTCGTCTGAATCCCGCGCCGGCGCCGAGACCCCGTCGGACTCCGCTGAATCGGCAGCAACCAACGGCTTTTGCGGATTCGACGCGTCGGCGACCAGCTTGCGCGACACGATGATAAACGCCGAATGCGCGATCATCCTGAAGTGCGGCCGCACGCTCATCCCCTTTACCTGCCAATGACGAAGCAGCGTCTCGAAGCTTTCGATCTCGCCGAAATCGCTCCGCGCCTGAATCGCCTCGACCGTGTCCTTGAGCTGCATCGCGGTCGGCACGTAGCAGACCAGCACGGCGCCGGGCCGAAGGGCGGACGCCGCGACCGCGAGCGCGCGCCCCGGCTCCGCCAGATCGAGGAACATCCGATCGACGCCGGTTTCATCGAAGCCCGCGTAGAGATCGCGCACCTTGATCGTCCAGTTGGGCGCGTCGCCGAAAAATGCGGCCACGTTCTTGCGCGCGGCGTCGGCGAAATCCTCGCGCAGCTCGTAGGAGATCACGCGCCCCGCCGGCCCCACCGCTCTGAGCAGCGCAATCGTCAGCGCGCCCGCGCCCGTGCCGCCTTCTATTACAGTCGCGCCCGGAAACACGTCGCCCCAAATCAGCAGCGGTCCGGTGTCCTTGGGATAAATCACCTGCGACGCGCGCGGCAGATGCGGGATCAGGTCGGCGTAGGTCGGCCGCAACACCAGGAATGCCTCGCCGGTGGAGAACTTGACGCGCGATCCTTCCTCGACGCCGAACAAATCGTCGGCGCGCAGCTCGCCGCGGATGAGCAGCTTCTTGCCCGCCCGCAGCATCTTCAGGTAGCGGCGGCCCTTGCGATCGATAAATATTACGGCGTCGTTTTCTTTCAGGCGCGAGTCCAAGGTGATCAACGCTTGCATGCATCGCGCGCGCGGGCAACTCTTCGCTCGCGTCGGGCTATTGACTACACGGCCTCGCGACCTTACCTTTGAGGATGCACCCGGCCAGATGGTATCGTCCAATGGCCGGGTCGTTTTGCGTAAACGTTGATCTGATTTCCAAGTCCAAATCGGGGCCGTTAATCCAACTCGAGAGCATTCCACGTCATGGCAGAGAAGAAGGCAAAGACCGCTGAGAAGAACGCCGGCCTCCAGCAAAAACACATCTGTCCCGGTTGCGGAGCCGAGAGCAAGGTGACCAAGTTCGCCGGCTTCGGCCGCAAGGGCTTCTACCTGGTCTGCGAGAAGAACTGCGGCTTCGTCGGACGCACGCGCTAAGCGGCAGGGGGGATTTCGCGATGGGCAGAGCGCGCAAGAGCAAGGCTTCCAAGCGCGACAAGTACGCCTCGTTCGGCGATATGGCGGACGAAGCGGACGAAGATGCCGACCTTCCCAAGGACGAAGCCGGCCGGCGAAAAATCAAGCGCCAGTACGGCGAGCTGCTCGGCATCCGCATCGAGAAGCTGCGCGGAAGAATTCTCAACCGCGAACGAATCAACAAGACGATCGAGGGCATCTACTTCATCTGCGCCTCGTGCCTGAAAGTCTGCCACTCGCTCGATGACGGGCTCAGCGAAGATCCCGCCAATCAGAACAATCTGTGCGGCGCATGTGCCAAGGCCCAGGCCGCGGCCAACAGCGCCGCCGCCGCCGCGGTCAAGGAAAGCGGCGGACCGTCGCGCCGGCCAGCCCGATCGACGCGCAAGCGCGCGGCCGCGAGTTGAGCGTACTTGTGCGCGTGACCACGAAAAGCTAAACAGGGCCGATGTCATTACAGCTCATCCGTCCCGACATCAATCTCGATTTCGTCGGGAAGCGCTATTTCTTCATCGCGCTCTCGACCGCGATTAATATCGCGGCGATCGTGCTGCTCTTCACCCGCGGGCTCAACTACGGCGTCGATTTTGCCGGCGGCAGCGTCGCGCAAATCGAGTTCACCGCCCGCACCAATGGCGACGCGATTCGCAAGGCACTCGCGCCACTCGATCTTGGCGAAGTCACCGTCCAGGACTTTGGCAAGGCCGGCCAGTCTTTTCTCGCGCGCTTCCAGGCGGTCAAGAACATCGGCAGCCTCGGGTCCAAGCTCGGCACCGCGCTCGACAAAGCCTACGGGCCCAACGTCGCGAAGGTGGTGCGGGTCGAGAGCGTCGGCGCCAAAGTCGGCAGCGATCTGCGCCGCAAAGGCTTTGCCGCGGTTATCCTCGCGACCATCTTCATGGGCGTGTACATCGCGATCCAGTTCCGCCATGTCAGCTGGAGCTTCGGCGCCGGCGCTGTGATTGCGCTCGTCCACGACGTGCTGGTCGTGATGTGCGCGCTGGTGATCGCGCAGTACCAGTTCGACCTGACCACGCTCGCCGCGATATTGACCGTTATCGGTTACTCGGTCCACGACACCATTATCGTCTCGGACCGTATCCGCGAGGATTCGACCAAGCGCCGCCGCGAGCCGATCGCGTCGATCATGAACCGCGCGATCAACGAGACTCTCTCGCGCACCATCCTGACTTCCGGCACCGCGATCGTCGTGCTGCTCTCGCTGCTCGCGTTCGGCGGGCCGATCCTGCGCCCGTCGGCGTTCACGCTGCTGATCGGATTCATCACCGGCACCTATTCCTCGATCTATATCGCCGGCCCGGTGGTGCTGTTCTGGGAGGGCGGTTCCACCCGCACTCGCACCGGAGCAGGCTCCTCGCGCGCGGCCTGAAAGAGCCGGGCCTTTCGATTCGCCGATACGGTGGACTGCGTTCACCTTGCCAACAACGTTGAAAACCGGCCGCGGCATCTACGCGATCGCGAGCACCGCGCCGATCGAGCGCACCTCCGGTTCCGTCGTGCTGACGCTTGGCCTCGAGCGCGCGGACGGAATCGAGAAGGTCGCGCTCAGATGCCGCATCGCGACAGAGTTGATACGCACTGCGGAATCGAACTCTCCTGAAAATGCGGATTCGGACTCTCCTGAATACTTGATCGAGCGGATTGCGCCGTGGCTCGAGCGCGAATTCGAGCAAACGCGCGAGGCCGCGCTGAAGTCGATCCGCGCCGAGCGCCACTTGCTCGAGATTTCGTTCGACCCGACAAATCCAGGCCCCTTCTGACTCACGGAGGAACTCTGCGATGGCTGTTCAGATTCGCCGCGCCACCCAGTCCGATATCCCGGAGCTTTCGCGGCTGGTGGCGGCGCTGGCGGCGTGGGAGGAAGCGCTCGATCCGCGCGCACGGTTCGATTGGGACGGAATTCGCGATGCGCCCAACTGGCTCAGGCTCGTGCTCAATCGCGAGCATCACGCGGTTTGGGTCGCAGGCTCCGACGCGCGCCTCGTCGGTCATCTGTGGATTCGGCTCAAGCGCAACAGCGACGGCGCCATTCCTCAATCGATCGGCTATATCAGCCAGGCTTTTATGGAAGAGAACTTTCGAGGAAGGGGCCTAATGAAGCCGATGCTGGAAGAAGCCTACGAATGGTTCCGCGATGCGGGTATCACGGTCGTCACGTTGAGCGTGTTGCATCGCAACTGGATTGGCGCGACGGCATGGCGTCGCCTGGGCTTCAGCGATTGGCGTGAAGATCTGCGGATGGACCTCAAACCGCGCCCGAAATAGCTCGATCGAACTCCAGTTTTTGACCGGTCGGTAAGGGTCATATTGTCCTTGACAAACGGACGCAATCGCCTTACTAGACTGATTGGGTCCAGTATTCCATCAGGCAACTGATTCGGGGTGGATTCCATTTGACTATGGCGGCGGAAGGCTTATATTATACCTAACAGGTCCACTATTAAGGATTGGAGCGTTTTTCACGGGAACGCCGAAAGAGACCGAGAGAGAAGATGCTGAAGAAGCCCGTTTACATGGACAATCACGCGACCACGCGCGTCGATTCTCGCGTGCTCGATGCGATGCTTCCGTATTTCACCGAGAAGTACGGCAACGCCGCCAGCCGCAACCATAGCTTCGGCTGGGAGGCGGAAGAGGCCGTCGATCGCGCGCGCAACCAGATCGCGGCGTTGATCGGCGCCAAGTCCAAGGAAATCATTTTTACCAGCGGCGCCACCGAATCCGACAACCTGGCGATCAAGGGCGTCGTCGAGTTTTACAAAGACAAGGGCAACCACGTCATCAGTTGCGTCACCGAGCACAAGGCCGTGCTCGACAGTTGCCGCGCGCTGGAGAGGTCGGGCAAGGCCACGGTCACGTACCTGCCGGTTGACAAGTACGGGACGGTCGATCCCGACGCGGTGCGCCGCGCGATCACCGACAAGACCGTGCTGATAACGATCATGTGGGCCAACAACGAGATCGGCACGATTCATCCGATCGCGGAGATCGGCAAGATCGCCAAGGAAAAGGGCATCATCTTTCATTGTGATGCGGTCCAGGCGATTGGCAAGGTGCCGGTCGATTTCGAAAAGGCGGGCGTCGATCTCGCGTCGATAACCGCGCACAAGATTTATGGGCCCAAGGGAATCGGCGCGATCTACGTTCGCTCGAAGGGACCGCGCGTGCGGCTGACTCCCCAGATGGACGGCGGCGGCCATGAGCGCGGGATGCGCTCTGGGACGCTCAACGTGCCGGGAATCGTCGGCCTGGGCGCGGCGTGTGAAATCGCGGGGATGGAAATGCCCGAGGAAGCGCAGCGCCTGATTCAGTTGCGCAGTCAGCTGCAGGCGGGGCTGTTCGAGCGCCTCGACGAAATTTACGTCAACGGTCATCCGACCGAGCGTCTCCCCGGCAATCTGAACGTGAGCTTCGCCTACGTCGAAGGCGAGTCTCTCCTGATGGGCATCAACGATATCGCGGTCAGCTCGGGCTCCGCGTGCACGTCGGCGACGCTCGAGCCGTCGTACGTGATCCGCGCGCTCGGCATCGACGACGAACTGGCGCACAGCTCGATTCGTTTCGGACTGGGCCGTTTCAACACGCTGGAAGAAGTCGATTACGTGACGGACAGGGTCAGCAAGGAAGTGAAGCGGCTGCGCGAAATGTCGCCGCTGTATGAGATGGCGAAAGAAGGGATCGATCTCAAGTCGGTCAATTGGAAGTCATAACACAACGTCGTATCGACGCGGCGCTTCGGGGAAAAAATCATGGCTTATTCGGAAAAGGTTATCGAGCACTATAACAATCCGCGCAACGTCGGCAGCTTCGCCAAGGACGAGCCCAATGTCGGCACCGGCGTCGTCGGCGCGCCGGAATGTGGCGACGTGATGAAGCTGCAGTTGAAGATCGGCGACGATGGCGTGATCGAGGATGCGCGCTTCAAGACCTTCGGATGCGGCAGCGCGATCGCAAGTTCGAGCTACGTCACCGAACTCGTCAAGGGCAAGCATATCGACGAGGCGATAACGATTAAGAACACCGTCATCGTCAAGGAACTCAACCTGCCGCCCGTCAAGATTCATTGCTCCGTGCTTGCCGAGGACGCCATCAAGGCCGCGATCGCCGATTGGCGCAAGCGCAGGGGCGACAACCTCGCCTCAGGCGAGCAGCCGCCCAGGGCAAAGGAGGCGTAGTCTTACGTGGTGATCTCTCTTTCCGAGGGCGCCGTCCAGAAGATCAAGCAACTCGTCGCCGACAAGGGCGAAGGCGCCGGCCTGCGCGTAAAGGTCGTTGGCGGCGGATGCTCGGGCTTGCAATACCGGATGGAAATCGACGCCGCCAAGGAGCGCGACAAGGTTTTCGAGCGCGACGGCGCGCGTCTGATCGTGGACAAGAAAAGTTTTCTTTACCTCAACGGCTCCGAGCTCGACTACGGCGAAGAACTGATGTCGTCGGGCTTCAAGGTCGTCAATCCAAACGCCAAGCGCAGTTGCGGATGTGGAGAATCGTTCGTCGTATGAACGAGTGGACGTGGGGACTGCTGTCTCAAGATGATCGAATGCCCTTCATGTGGACGGCGGCAANAGCCGCTGCTGATTTGCGCTGATTGCGGATCGCCGCTGGCGGCGCCGCTCGATTGTTTCGCCGCGCTGGGGATGCCCCGAAAGCTGACGATCGATCTCGGCGCGCTCGAGCGCCGCTATCACGAGTTGAGCCGGATGATTCATCCCGACCGGTTTGCATCCAGCGCCGCCCGGGTGCGCGACGCGAGTCTGCGCGCAACCGCGACTCTCACTCGCAGCTACCGCACGCTGCGCGATCCTGTCGCCCGCGGTCTTTACTGGCTCGAACTAAACGGTGAAAAGCTCGCCGAGAACAACAAACGCGTTCCGCCCGAGCTCGCCGAGCTGGTCTTTGAGGTGCAAGAGCAACTCGCCGGGATGCACGACGCCCCTGCCGACTCGGACGCGGCGTGCGAACTCGCAGCCCAGGTCGTTGCGCGCCGTAGCCAGCTTCAAGCCACGATGGATGCCAGCCGGGCAGAACTCGAACGAAATTTCGTGAAATGGGATCAGCGCCCGGATGAAAAGATGCTTACGTTGGAACTGAAGGCGATTCTTTCGAGCATCGCCTACCTGCGTACCCTGATTCGCGACGTCGATCGCGCTCTAGAAAATTCAAAGGCCGCCTGACCCTGACTTAACACTGAAAAAAATGGCACGGATTTTTGGCATAGACCTCGGCACCACCAACAGCCTGATTGCCGCCATGGAAGACGGCGCGCCGCGCGTAATCGCGGTGGGTGGGAACCACAGCGCTCTGCTGCCGAGCGTGGTCGCGATTGCGCCCGGCGGCGCTATCACCGTCGGCGAACGCGCCATCGAGATGGAACCGCATCTGACCGTCGAACGCGACGGCCGCGTGAGCGCAATCGGTTTTGCCGGCGGCCAATACGGCGCCGTCATTCGATCCGTCAAGCGCTACATGGGATTGGGCGGCGACGAGATCGCGCCCGAAGATCGCGCGCGCTACACGTTCGCCGATCTGAGCGGCTCGGTGGTGCGCTTTCAAATTGGCAAGCGCGTCTTAACTCCCTCGCAAATCTCCGCCGAGATTCTGCGCGCCCTCAAGGACGGCGCCGAACGCGCTCTCCGTGCGGCCGGCAAAGATGAAAAAGTCGAGCGCGTCGTCATAACCGTTCCCGCCTACTTCAACGACGGCCAGCGCCAGGCCACCAAGGATGCCGGCCGTCTCGCCGGTCTCGAAGTTGTGCGCCTGGTGAACGAGCCGACCGCCGCGTCACTCGCCTACGGCTTGAACAAGAGGGCGACCGGCAACGTCGCCGTGTTCGATTTCGGCGGCGGCACCTTCGACATCTCGATTCTCAGCGTCAAGGAGGGAATCTTCGAGGTCCTCGCGACCAACGGCGATACCCATCTCGGTGGCGACGACATCGACCGCGTGATCGTCGATTGGCTGCTCGCTGAACTCCCCGACGCTCTCAAGCTCGATCGCCACGTCTGGAACAGCGCTCGCATGGCCGCCGAGAACGCCAAGAAACGCCTCAGCGATGTTGCCGAGACCCCCGTCGCCGTCGATCTCCTCGGCCACTCGATTCGCAAGCACTTGACGCGTGACGCCCTCGAGAAGATGGCCGAGCCTTTCCTCGCGCGCGCCCTCAAGCGATGCGAACTGGCCGTTGCCGACGCCCAGCTCACGCCCGCCGACATCGACGCTGTTGTTCTGGTCGGTGGCTCGACGAGGATGCCGCTGGTCCGCCAGCGTGTTGCCGCGATGTTCCACAAGGAACCCCTGTGCTCGATTGATCCCGACCAGGTCGTCGCTTTGGGAGCCGCCGTTCAGGCTTCTGTGCTAATGGGCACGCAGGGCGATATGCTCCTGCTCGACGTGGTTCCCCTCTCGCTAGGCATCGAAACGATGGGCGGCGTGATGGAACGTCTCATACATCGCAATACCACCATCCCGACCAGCGTAGCCGAAGGCTTCACTACGGCTGTGGATAATCAAACGCATGTTGATGTCCATGTTTTGCAAGGAGAGCGAGAGCTTGCTAAAGATTGCCGTAGCTTAGCGCGCTTCAAGCTGGGGCCGATTCAGCCACAGCCGGCGGGTGTCCCGCGCATCGANGTCACTTTCCTCATCGATGCAAACGGGATACTAAATGTCAATGCGCGCGATGAGCGCACGGGCCGCGAGCANTCGGTCGACGTCAAGCCAAGCTATGGACTGACGGACGATGAAATCGAGCGAATGCTCGAAGAGGCCATCGATCTCGGGGAGCAGGATCTCGAGGAGCGCCTGCTGATTTCGTACCGCAACGACGCCGAGCAAATTCTGGGCGCACTTCGAAAGCAGCTCGGCGAATTCGGGGCCCTGGTCGATGTCGGAGAGCGTGGGCGCATGGACGAGGTGGTGGAGCGGCTGGAGGCGGCCCGAACCGGAACCGATCGCGAGCTAATCGCAAAACTCGTCGAGGAGCTGAACGAAGTTACCACTCCGTTCGCGGAGCGGATCATGGACGCCGCTATCAAGCTGGCGCTCGAGAAGAAATCAGTGGAGGAACTTTCCTAGCGAGGTAACTTGGAACGGAAGCCGGGCGAGGGACGTATTGACAATGGGGTTTAAGTGGGATCAGGCCGAGGAAATTGCCGAAGTGCTTGCGGAGAATCATCCGGGACTGGACCCGCTCGCCGCGCGCTTCACTGACCTGCGTCAATGGGTCATCGATCTCGACGAATTCGACGACAGTCGCGAGGGCTCTACCGAAGCGAAATTGGAAGCCATCCAGATGGCATGGCACGAAATATACAAGGAACAGAACGAAGACGACTCTGAATAGGCGTAGGCGTGGTTGCGTCATAACTACTAGGAGGTGGGGCGGTGGATGCACGCACAACATTGAAGGCAGGTAACGGAGAGAAGATGCAGGAAAAGGAAACACTGGACGAAAGATTGCCGGGGCTGTTCGAGCCCGACACCCTTTTGCCCATTCAATACTTCGAAGCGATGCGCAAGAAGCATCTGCTCGAGGGCGAAAAGCGGCTCATCCTGAGCGTGCTCGAGGACGCGATCGAATGCTTCATGAAATGCATCGATGCGTCCACCAGCAAGGGCCAGCGATTGTTCCGCGACGCTGACGAATGGATCGCGCACGAAGACAAGCGCTGGGTCTTTTCGTTCGACAACGTCTGCGACATGCTCGACATCAATCCCGAGTACATGCGGATGGGTCTGCGCAAGTGGAAGGAAAAGCGCCTTGACGCGATCGTGCGCCAGCACGCCGCGCTCGTCCTCGAGGCCGATCGCGCTGCCGCCGAGCCTGCGGCCGCGCCAGTCGCGCCCCCTGCAGTCCCCGCGCCCGCAGCCGCGGTCGCAATTCAAAAGCCTGCCAAAGTCGCCGCTAAACCGGCGCGTGTCAAGCGCCGCCCCGAGCGCGTGCGGATAGCCAAGCGCTCGGCGCGCAAACTGCGCAAAGCGCGCGCATAAGACAGCAAAGAGGCAATCGCAAAGTGGCGCGCGTGTCATCGACACGCGCGCCGCTTTTTTTTCAAGCACCCTGCTAAGCCTCCGCTTCCACCCGCGATGCCGACGGGCCCGCGCCGCTATCACCCGCACGATTTCCCCGGCGCCGTGCCAGCACGGCAGTAAAAAGTGAAAAAGTGAAAAAGTGAAAACGGAGTCGTTAACGGCTGACTAGCTTGCAGAAATGCGGCCACACCTTGTAGCGTTTTATCGCAATCATCATTCCTGCTCTGC
>JGI20173J14856_1000179_pt1 | contig 15614 bp, 10 predicted proteins | sample NGESurdeep072012_8_FD_14856 | JGI IMG/M metagenome (IMG submission 14856)
CGGACTACTTCACCACCCGCCAAGACCCCGAGCACCGCACCCGCCGACTGGTCAACCAGCTCGAGCGACTCGGCTACACGGTCGAGCTCACACAGACTGCATAGCGCCGCACACCACCGCGATCCACCGTTACCGACGACCGACGGCGATACCCTCCTGCCCCAGTCCCGGCGAACCCGAACGTATTTCACCCCAGTCTTTGGTGCTCTTCCGGGGCGCCCGTTCCGGGCTGAAAATGGGGTCGTGGTTGCTCGCCGATGTCGTTGTTCCTTGGTCCGTGAGAGGCCGTACCCCAGTCGGGCACGGGGAGCTGCGCTTTGGGCCCTTCATTGTTGCCTTCGAGCACGCGAGCTAGATTCGTTACTGTCCCAGCAGCTCCTGCGGGCAACCACTTTCGGTTCCTGGATAACACCGTCGGGAGGAAGCCATGTTGGAGCAGACGCAGGACGAGCAGGAGATCATCGAGCGGGTCGCGGCCCTGGATATCGGCAAGGCCGAACTGGTGTGCTGTGTGCGGGTACCCGATCCCAAGGGTGGCCCGCGGCGGGTCCAGGAGGTCACGACGTACTCCACGATGACCCGCTCACTACAGGTGATGGTCGACCGGTTGACGGATCTGGGCGTGACCCGGGTCGTGATGGAAGCAACTTCCTCGTACTGGAAACCACCGTTCTACCTGTTGGAGGCGCACGGGTTCGAGGTGTGGCTGGTCAACGCCAAGGATGTCAAACACCTGCCGGGTCGGCCTAAAACCGATCGGTTAGACGCTGTCTGGTTGTGTAAGGTCGCCGAGCGCCAGATGCTGCGGCCCAGCTTCGTGCCACCGATCCCAATCCGCCGCCTTCGTGACCTGACCAGGTACCGGATGAGCTTGGTCTCTGACCAGAGTGCGGAGAAGAACCGGGTCGAGAAGCTGCTCGAAGACGCTCAGCTGAAGTTGTCAGTGGTGGCCAGTGACATCTTCGGGGTCTCCGGGCGGGACATGATGGCCGCACTCATCGCCGGACAACGCAGCCCCAGGGTGCTGGCGCAGATGGCCCGGGCCCGGATGCGCGCAAAGATCCCCCAGCTGGAGGAGGCTTTCGTCGGCCAGTTCACCGACCACCACGGCTTCCTGCTGGCCAAGATGCTCGCCCGAATCGACGCCCTCAGCGTGGACATCGCCGACCTAGATACCAAGATCGAGGCCCGGCTCGCCCCTTTCGCGGATGCGGTGGCCCGCCTGGATGAGATCCCCGGGGTCGGTGCCACCACGGCCGCGGTGATCATCGCTGAGGTCGGCGACGACATGACCCGGTTCCCGACCCCGGCGCACCTCTCGTCCTGGGCCCGGTTCGCCCCCGGCGTCAAGGAGTCCGCCGGCCGTAAGAAGGGCACCGGCGCCACTGGTCACGGAGACCGCTACCTTGCCCGGGTCCTGGGTGAAGCAGCGGTCTCAGCAGCCAGGACCGACACGTTCCTGGGCGAGCGTTACCGGCGCATCGCCCGACGCCGAGGCAAGAAGAAGGCCATCGTCGCGGTCGGCCGTTCCATCCTGCTCATCGTCTGGTCCCTACTCTCTGATCCCGAAACCCGTTACCACGACCTGGGTCCCGGCTTCTACGACTCACACATCAACCCAGAACGTAAGAAGCGCAACCACATCCGTCAGCTCGAAGCGCTCGGCTACAAGGTCACCCTCCAACCCGCCGCCTGAACCACCTAAGCACTCAGCCTCACCGCTACAACCCATCCCGACTCCGCTACGCTCCGCCGGGATGCTTCGCCTGCCCACTCACCACCCATTTTCGAGCTAGATCACCGATGACACACATGGCCACCGACGGGCCGGACAGCCAGTCCCACAGTGATCGCCCGAAGATCTGCCCCTGCGCCCAGTCCGGGTTCTCACCCGCGCCGAAAAGCCCGAAGAACAGATGGAGCAGGCCACGCGAGTCGCTGAACCACTCAGGTCCGTCGATGCCCAGGAGCTTCAGGAGCCCGTTGACCGCGCCGGTGTTGGAGAAGAGGAACAGGAACACCGTGGAGATGGCGATGGAGCTGGTCACCGAGGGGAAGTAGAACGCCGTGCGGAAGAAGCTCTTGCCCTTCAGGAACCTGTCGTTGACGATCAGGGCGAGCAGCAGCGAGGTGGCGGTCTGCAGCGGGACAACCAGTAGCACGTAGTAGAACGTGTTGCCCAGCGACTGCATGAAGTCCGACCGGGCCAGACCGTCGGACAGGAACAGCGACGAGTAGTTCTTGGCACCGACGAAGGCCGCGTTCGGACCGCCACCGAAGGGATCCACGTTGCCGGTCCAGTTGGTCATGCTGACCCACAGCGCCATAAGGATGGGCACGAGCAGGAAGACGCCCAGGATGACGATCGCAGGAGCCGTGAAGACCCAGCCGGCGATCCCCTCTCGGCCGTGGATGTTGGTCCTTCTCTTGGCCATGACGATCTCCTTGTGGGCGGTCGGCATACAGGCACGAGGTGCCTGTATGCCGACCGGGCGGTTCAGCGATTCATGATGCGGTCAGTGCGTCGATCAGCCGGCGGCGATTGCCGCGGTGCCGTTCTTCTGGAGGTCGGCCAGCATGGCTTTGGCGTCGCCGCCCTTGCCCAGCGTCGCCATCTTGGAGCTGAACGCGGACATCACCGGGTCGAAACCGGGGAGGTTGACAGGGCCCTGGCCGTAGTCGCCACCTGCGGCGACGGCTGCGTCCTGGGGGTACCGCGCCTTGAACTTGGCGATGCCCTCGACCGTGGAGGGCATCGGGCCGAACGCCTTGGCGAACGCGAGCTGCTGGTCAACGGTGATGAGGAACTTGACCAGGTCGACGGCCTGCTTCTGGTGGGTGCTCTTGGCGGCGATGCCCCAGCAGTTGCTGAACATCAGCGTGGCCTTGCCTGCCGGGCCGGCCGGCAGCGAGACGATCTTGGTCTTCAGGTTGGGGTAGTCCTTGGTCAGCGAACCCCTGAGCCAGTTGCCCTCGATGGTCATCGCCCCGATGCCCTTTCCCAGGGCCTCGCCGCCCCAACCGGCAGCCGGCTTTGTGTCGGTGTTGAACTTCATGGACCCTGCGGCCATCATCTTCTTGATCTCCATAAGGCCGGCGAGGTTCTGGGGGCTGTCAGCCGTCATCGTCTTGCCGTCCGCCGACACGACCCAGCCGCCGGCCTGCTTCATGAAGACGTCGCCGCGGTTGATGTCATTGCCGATGACCAGGCCGGTGACCTTGCCCTTGGTCAGCTTCTTGGCGACCTTCTCCAGACCTGCCCAGTCCGTGGGGATGTCGGCATCGGTCAGGCCGGCCGCGGTCCACATGTCGGTGTTGATCGCCAGAGCCAGTGTCGAGTAGTCCTTGGGCGCGCACTGGAGCGTGTTCTTGTACGTGAACGTCTTGACCAGGCTGGGCAGGAAGTTCGAGCTCTTGACCTGGTCGCCGTAGGCGTACAGGTTGCCCACCTTGGCAAAGTCACCGATGCGAGCGGCATCGGCATAGAACAGGTCTGGGGGAGTGCCACCGGCGAAACCCTGGCCGAGCTGCTGGCCGAGGTCGCTGGCGACGATGACCTCAGTGGTGTTGCCGCTCTGCTTGGACCAGGCGGCCGCCGCGGACTTGACCGCGTTGGTCTACGCGTCGCCAGAGCTGCCGATCATGATCGTCAGCTTGGCCGGGCCGCTGGCCTGGGTCCTGCTGGCGCTTCCAAAGCTGCTGCCGCCCCCACATGCTGAGAGGACGAGAGCGCCGGTGGCGCACAGCGCCACCGCAACCGCGGCGGGTCGTGTCTTGCTTGTTCTCATGAACTGTCTCCATCGTGAGTGCGGATGCCCGCTGAGTTGGTCGCTGCGGGCTCGGGGGTCAGGATGATCGCTTCGTGCCAACGCGTTCGGCGCCGTGGTGATCGGTGCTGTGGCGGGGGATGACCACTGGGTCCAGGACAGCGCCGTGACTCGGGGCCCCGGCACCGGCGTCGGCTGCGGCCAGGTAGGACAGAAGGGTCTGCGCTATCTGGGCCAGAGGCTGTTGGAGGCTGGTCAGGCCGAAGACCTGGGCGGTGTCGCTGTCGTCAAAGCCCACCAGGCCGATGTCGGCACCGGGCTGCAGTCCTTGGTTGCGCACTGCCTGGTAGGCGGCCAACGCCAGGGTGTCCGAAGCGCACACGATGGCCCCGCCGATGCCGACCGCCTTGATCAGGGACTGCACCGCCGCGGCGGTCCGGGCCATGTCCTTGGGCGGGGCCTCCTGCAGGGCCGGGTCATGGATGCCGAGCGCAGTGGTCGCCGCGACCCAGCCAGAGCGCCGGTCATCGCCGACCGGGGAACCATGCGGCCATCCGAGGTAGCCGATCGGCCCATAACCCTGCGCCACCAGGTGGCGTACGCCCTGGGCGATACCGGCCCCGCCGTCCACGTCAGCCCAAGCGGTGAAGCTCGGGTCGTCCCATACCTGGCCGAACGACACAAAAGGGACTTCGTGCCCGAGCAGCCAACCCGGCCGGGGATCCTGGCGCCGGGTGTTGGTCAGCACGAAGCCACTGACCATCTGGGTGGCGAGCAACCGCNCGTACTCGGCAACGGGTTCGAGATAGTCCTCGACGGAAAACGTGATGATGTGCGCATCGCGCTCGCGGGCGCAGATGGTCAGCTCCACCAGGAAGGAGTCCTGGATGTTGCCGAGCCGGCGGCGGCCGGTGGCGTTCAGCTCGATACCAAGGGCGTTGGCCTTGCGCTGACGCAGGGCACGGGCCGCGAGGTTGGGCCGGAAGTTCAGACGTTCAATCTCAGACCGGACCTTGGCGATGGTCTGTGGGGCGACCTTGCCGGGATTGTTCAGGACGTTGCTGACGGTCTGTCTGGAGACCTGGGCAGCGAGGGCGACATCCACCAGCGTCGCCCGTTGGGGTCGTTCGCTACGTGCGGTCATCCTGCCCTCTCAGACCGGGTTCTCCATTCGATTTGAACGTTCAACCCAAAGGAGAGGATGCTTTAGCCGAGAGAGTGCTGTCAAGTTCGATGCGCATTCGTGACCAGAAGGCGATTTCAGCCAATGACGACCATTTCAGCCGAGAGCCCCCCGCAGATCGGACGTCAGCCGTGGCTGCATGAGCTGCGGGTCAGCGTGAACGGCAACGTCACGGCCCTGAGCGCGCCCAGTGGTGACATGGGTGCTGTGGTGGGCGGAGTGTGGGCCGCGACGGGCGCCCAGGGGGTCTACGTCGACGACCGGCGCTGCGTCAGTGTGCTGGCGGTGCATCTGGGAAACGAGTCCCCGGTGCCGGTGGCCGACGCGAGCTCCGGCGGACGTTCGGACTTCCTGTCCTGCGCCCGACAGCTGGGCAATCCCGGCGCCGACCCGACCGTCCAGGTGCGCCGCGCCAGGACGGTGACAGTCCAGGGCATCACCGAGGTCGTCGATGTCGTCTCGCGCGCCGACCAGTGCGTTGAGACCGACGTGGTGCTCCACCTGGGCGGCGACGGCGCGGCGATCTCGTCGGTGAAGTCCGGCATCGTTGCGCAGGACCTCTTGGCCGCCACCGGCCTGGACGCTGGGCTGTCATGGCGCGATCACTGGCATCGCACCGAGGTGACCTTTGATCCGGCGCCGACCTCGTTGACCGTGGGCGGTCCCGGTGAGGTCTCGGTGGCTACGTTCCATCTGGCGGTTTCCCCGGGGCAGACCGGTTCGGTGGTCACCACGGTCCATGCCTGGCGCCTGCAGGAGTCCAACTTCGACGCCGACTCCGGAGCCGCCGCGGTTGACTGGAGCAAGGTGGCCGTCCAGTGCGTGGATCGCCGGCTCGCCCCGACCCTGACCGCGGGTCTGAACGACCTGCAACATCTCCTGCTTACCGATCCCCAGGAGCCGTCCTCGATCTTCGCGGCGGCCGGCACCCCCTGGTATCTCACGCTCTTCGGCCGTGACGCGCTCTGGGCGGCGCGGATGGCCCTGCCGTTTGGCACTGACCTGGCGGCCGGGACGCTGCGCGCACTGGCCAGACGCCAGGGTTCGGTCTTCGACAGCGAACGCGCCGAGGCGCCGGGCAAGATCGCGCACGAGCTGCGCCGCTCGAGGCACGTGAACCCTTCGGCTGGACTTGACCTGCCGCCGGTCTACTACGGCACGATCGATGCCACGCCATTGTGGATCAGCCTGCTGCGGGACGCCTGGAAGTGGGGTCTGGCCGATCGCCAGGTCGAGGCCGTGTTGCCGAATCTGCAGGCAGCCACCCGATGGCTCACCGAGTTTGCCGCCCCTGATGCGGACGGTCTGCTGAAGTATCTCGACACCTCGGGCAAGGGCTTGGCCAACCAGGGGTGGAAGGACTCCGGCGACGCGATCCGCTGGCGTGATGGCCGCGTCGCGGATGCGCCGATCGCGTTGTGTGAGGCTCAGGCCTATGCCATCGAGGCCGCATCTGGCGCCGCCGAGCTGTTCACCCACTTCAACCTCGACGGATCCGCGGACCTGTTGGACTACGCCGAGCGGATGCGTACCCGCTTCCGCGACCACTTCTGGGTTGGCTCTGGCGGCGAGCAGTACATCGGGCTCGCCGTGGACGGCCACGGCAGGACCGTCGATGGCGTGGGCTCCAACATGGGACATGTCCTGGGGACCGGCACGCTCAACGCCGATGAGGTCGACAGGGTGGCCGCCACTCTGACCTCGCCGGAGCTGCTGAGCCGGTACGGCATCTCGACACTGGCCCAGGACAACGTTGGATTCAACCCCATCGGCTACCACACCGGGTCGATCTGGACGCACGACACCGCGATCTGTGCCTGGGGCCTGGCCCGGGAGGGCAAGCGGGAGGAGGCAACGAAGGTCGCCCAGAGTCTGCTGGCCTCGGCGGAGGCGTTCGACTACCGCTGGCCCGAGCTGTACGCCAGTGCAGGTGTGCTGGATCGCCCGGTGCCGTATCCGGCGTCGTGCCGACCGCAGGCCTGGTCCACCGCGTCTGCGGCGGTCCTGATCTCGGTGGCGCTCGGGTTCGAGCCCGATGCCCCGGCAGGGCGGCTCATTCTGCGACCAGCGCGGCCGGCGGCATACGGGCAGATGACGGTTCGCGGGCTGCGCTTCGCGGGAGCATCCTTCGGGGTGCGATGCGCACCGGACGGCACCACCGAGCTGCTCGACCCGCCCGACGACGTCGAGATCGTGATCCTCTGATCGGGGTACGTCCTACACTCGAGGGTCCGAGTCAGTAGGAAGGAAGACCACGCGCGTGAAGCTGCTGGAATCGATCAATGGACCTGAGGATCTCAAGGCAATGCCGGCGGATCAGATGCCGTTGCTGGCCGAGGAGATACGGGCGTTCCTGGTCGACTCGGTCTCCAAGACGGGCGGGCACCTTGGGCCCAACCTGGGGGTGGTCGAGCTGACCATCGCCCTGCATCGGGTCTTCGACTCCCCGCAGGACTCGATCGTGTTCGACACTGGCCATCAGTCCTACGTCCACAAGATGCTCACCGGCCGGCGCGACGGCTTCTCGGAGCTTCGCAAGAAGGGCGGGCTCTCGGGCTACGCCAGCCGGGCCGAGTCCGAGCATGACATCGTGGAGAACTCCCATGCGTCCACGGCGTTGTCCTGGGCAGACGGGATCGCCAAGGCCCGCCGACTGCAGGGCCAGCGCCACCGGCACACCGTTGCTGTCATCGGGGACGGTGCCCTGACCGGCGGGATGGCCTGGGAGGCGATCAACAACATCTCGGCCGACAAGGACCTGCCTCTGGTCATCGTGGTCAACGACAACAAGCGCTCTTATGCGGTGACCACGGGCGGGGTCGCCGACTACCTCGCGAGCTTGCGGATGACGCGCGGCTACGAACGCTTCCTGGGCTGGGGCAAGAACACCCTGGAGCACACGCCGGTCGTGGGCTCGCGGATGTACAAGACGTTGCACGGGATGAAGAAGGGTCTGAAGGACATCGTCGCGCCGCAGGGGATGTTCGAGGACCTTGGGCTGAAGTATCTCGGCCCGGTCGACGGCCACGACGAGCAGGCGCTCGAGTCGGCGTTTCGCAGGGCTCGTGCCTTCGGCGGTCCAGTTCTGGTCCACGTGCTCACCGAGAAGGGCCGCGGCTATGCGCCCGCCCGCCAGAACGAGGCTGACCGCTTCCATGCGGTGGGTGTCATCAACCCCGAGACCGGCCTCTCATTTGCCGAGGGTGGTCGTATCTGGACCGATGAGTTCAGCGACGAGATGTGCGAGATCGGCACGGCGCGCCCGGACGTCGTGGCGTTGACCGCGGCGATGATGATCCCGGTGGGCCTGGACAAGTTCGCGGCTCTCTTCCCGGATCGTGTCTTCGACGTGGGAATCGCCGAGCAGCACGCCCTCACGATGGCATCCGGGCTTGCCTTCGGTGGTCTGCACCCGGTGGTCGCCATGTACGCCACGTTCCTCAATCGGGCATTCGACCAGCTGTTGATGGATGCAGGGCTGCACAAGTCCGGTATCACCGTGGTGCTCGACCGGGCAGGGGTGACCGGCACCGACGGTGCGTCCCACAACGGCATGTGGGACATGACGATCTGTTCGGTGGTGCCAGGCCTTCGGCTGGCCGCCCCCCGCGACGGCGACCAGCTGCGCCGACAGCTGCGCGAGGCGGTCGACGTCTCGGACGGCCCCACGGTGTTGCGTTTCCCCAAGGGTGACGTCGCCGACCCCGTCGCCCGGGTGCGTCAGCTCGGTAGCCTCGACGTCTTGTGCGAATCCGGTCCCGGCGCCGTGGATCTGCTGATGGTGGGCGTCGGTGCGATGGCGTCCACGTCGGTCAGCGTGGCCGAAAAGCTCGAAGCCCAGGGATATTCGGTGCGCGTGGTTGACCCCCGCTGGGTGCTGCCGGTCAGCCCGGACCTGATCCTGGCAGCCGGCGATGCCAAGGCTGTCGCGGTGATCGAGGACAACCTGGTGTCCGGGGGTATCGGATCGGCGGTGACGTTGGCTGCCAGTCAGGCGGGGTGCCAGGCGGCTGTTCACTGTTATGGCATACCCAAGAAGTTCTTGAGCCACGCTTCCCGCAGCCAGGTTCTGGACCAGATCGGGCTGACCCCGGACGCCATTGCCACCTCGCTGGGCGCTGCGCTGAGCCACCTCGCCAAGTGCTGAGCCCGCACGCCTCAACGGGCGCTGAGCTCAGATGGAGCCGGTGGCCTTCTGGATCACGGCCGAATCAGATGTCGCGGAAGGTCTCGATGGTCGCGCCCAGCGCGTTGAGACGCGTGGCCAGGTCCTCGTAGCCGCGGTTGATGACGTAGACGTTGCGCAGGACCGAGGTGCCCGGAGCCGCGAGCATCGCCACCAGGATGACCACTGCTGGACGAAGTGCCGGCGGGCAGATGACCTCGGCAGCGCGCCAGCGCGTGGGCCCGGTGATCAACACCCGATGTGGGTCAAGCAGCTGAACCTTGACGCCGACCTTGGTGAGCTCGGTCAGATAGATGGCACGGTTGTCGTAGACCCAGTCGTGGATCATCGTGGTGCCGGTTGAGCTGGCCGCGATGATCGCAAAGAAGGGCAGGTTGTCGATGTTGAGACCCGGGAACGGCATCGGGTGGATCTTGTCGGCGGGGGCCACGAGTGGGCCGGCGATGGTGGTCAGGTCGACCAGGCGGGTCAGGCCGTTTGCGGAGCGGTACTCGGGGGTGATCAGGTACTTCATACCCATGCCCTCGAGCAGCGCGAGCTCGATCTCCATGAACTCGATGGGCACCCGGCGGATGGTGATGGTGGACTCGGTGACGACCGCCGCGGCCAGCAGGCTCATCGCCTCGATCGGGTCCTCGGACGGGTAGAACTCGACGTCGACGTCGATCTTCGGCTTGCCGTGAATGGTCAGCGTGGTGCTGCCGATCCCCTCGATGACCACTCCGAGCTTGCCGAGGAAGAAGCAGACATCCTGGACCATGTAGTTCGGGCTCGCATTGCGGATTACCGTGACGCCGTCGTGTCGAGCAGCGGCCATCACTGCGTTCTGGGTCACGGTGTCGCCCCGTTCGGTCAGCACGATTGCCGAGCTGGGGCTGACCGAGCGGTCGACCTTGGCATCATAGAAGCCGGTCGAGGCGGTGACGTTGAGGCCAAAAGCTCGCAGGGCGTTCAGGTGCGGGTCCACGGTGCGGGTGCCGAGATCACAGCCCCCGACATAGGGCAGGCGGAACTCGTTCAGCTCATGCAGCAGCGGCCCCAGGAACATGATCACCGTGCGGGTACGGCGCGCTGCGTCGACGTCCATCCCCGAGAGGTCCAGGGCGGCCGGCGGAGTGATCTCGAGGTCATTGCTGTCCGGCAGCCACCGGGCCCGCACGCCGATGCTGACCAGCACCTCGACGATTCGGTTGACCTCCTCGATACGGGCCAGGCTACGGAAGGTGGTGCGCCCGTGGTTGAGCAGCGATGCGCACAACAACGCGACGGCGGCGTTCTTGCTGGTCTTGACGTCGATCGCACCGGACAGCTTCGTTCCGCCGACGATGCGCAGGTGCTGAGCACCGGAGTGGCCCAGTGAGACGAACTCGGAGTCCAGACTCGCGCCGATACGCGCCAGCATTTCCAGGCTCAGGTTCTGCTTGCCCTGCTCAATGCGCGCTATCGCGCTCTGGCTCGTGCCCAACAGCTCCGCAAGATCGCTCTGGGACAAGCCTTGGTGCCGTCGGGCGTCCCGAATCAGCGTGCCGATTCGGGACGGGTAATCCTCACTCATGCATGCAACCTTAGATCACTGGCACGTTGTCGGTCTCGAGATGCGTTGCCGGGCGCGTCGTGTTCCATGGCGACCGACGCGCCCGTCTGCCCCTGTCTCGGGGCCGGGATCAGGCGGGAACGCTGGCCACACCCGGGGGCAGGAACCGCTTCCCGGTGACCTTTTCGGAGACGCCGGTGCGGTCCAGCAGGGGAGTGAGCCCGCCGTTCCAGAAGGCGAATCCGGCTCCGGTGATCATGGCGAGGTCGATGTCCATCGGAGCGGCCACGACACCCTCGTCAAGCATCAGCCGGGCCTCCTCGGCCAGGGCCGAGAGCACCTCGTCTCGCACCTGACCGGAGCTCAGGACCACCGGGTTGGCCGGCGTCTGCATGAGGGCGGCGACCTCGGGGTCCGGGACCGGCTTGCCCTCGGGGTAGACGTAGAACCCTGGTTTGCCCGCGGCAACCAGCCGGCGCAGGCCCTCCGACACGGGGAATCGCTGCGGGAACGCACGGTGAAGAGACTCGAGGTTGTGCAGGGCGATCGCGGGACCGACCAGACCCAGGAGCTCGAAGGGAGGCATCGGGACAAATCCGGCGAAGGCGCTGTCGGCGACCTCGATCGGGGTGCCTTCGTCCACGATCCGGCCCACCTCGCCCATGAACCGTCCCAGCAGCCGGTTGGCGATGAAGGAGGGGGAGTCCTTGGCCAGGATCGTGGTCTTCTTGAGCTTCTTGCCGGTGGCGAGAGCCGTCGCGAGGGTGGCGTCGTCGGTCGCCTCACCCCGGATGACCTCGAGCAGGGGCATCACCGCGACGGGGTTGAAGAAGTGAAAGCCCACGACCCGCTGCGGGTTCTTCAGGTCCGCGGCCATCTCGGTGATCGAGAGCGAGGACGTGTTCGTCGCCAGCACACAGTCAGCGCCCACAACCGCCTCGACCTCGGCGAAGACCTGCTTCTTGATGCTGATCTCCTCGAATACCGCCTCGATGACGAAGTCGGCATCGGCAAAGTCGTCTTTGCTCGTGGACCCGCTGACCATGGCCTTGAGCCTGTTGGCCCGGTCCGGGCCGATCCGACCCTTGCCGAGCAGCTTGTCGACCTCGGCGTGGACGTAGCCCACACCCTTGTCCACGCGCACCTGATCCAGGTCTGTCATCACGATCGGGACCTCGAGGCGCCGGGCGAACAGCATGGCCAGCTGGCTTGCCATCAGACCGGCTCCGACAATGCCGACCTTGGTCACCGGGCGTGCCAAAGAGCGGTCGGGAGCTCCGGCGGGGCGCTTGGCGCGCTTCTGCACCAGGTCGAACGCATACAGGTTGGCGCGCAGCTCGTCGCCCATCAGCAGGTCCCCAAGAGCCCTGTCCTCGGCAGCGTACGCCTCTTCGCGGGTGGCGGTACGGGCCGCGGATATCAGCTCCAGAGCGCGCAATGGTCCGGGCGCAGCGCCGCCGGTCTTGGCCCTGACCATTCGCTTTGCCGCGGTGATCGCACCCTCCCAGAGAGTTGCGTCGCGATCGACCTCGTGGCGGTCCACCACGGTCCTGCCGGCGATGACGTCGGCCGCCCAGGACAGCGAGTCCTCCAGGAACATGGCCGGCTCGAACAACACATCGGCGATCCCGAGCTCGAAGGCCTGGGGTCCCTTGAGCGTGCGGTTCGTGTTCAGCGGGTTCTCGACGATGACCTTCAGGGCCGCCTGGACGCCAATGAGATTGGGCAGCATGTAGCATCCACCCCAGGCGGGCACCAGACCCAGGAAGCACTCGGGCGTGGCCACGGCGGGTACGCCGGCAGACACGCTCCGGTATGTTGCGCTGAGCGCGATCTCGACACCGCCACCCAAGGCCGCGCCGTTGACGAACGCGAAGGTCGGCACCGGGAGCGTGCGGAGCTGCTCGAACGTCTTGTGCCCGAGCTGGCCAATGGCCAGCGCCTGCTCTCGCGAGCTCACCTTGGGGATGCCGGTGAGGTCTGCGCCGACCGCGAAGATGAACGGCTTGCCGGTCACCCCGACACCGACGATCTCACCGGCCTCAGCCCGTGCGGCCAGCGTGCTGAGCACCCCGGACAGGCCGGAGAGGGTGGCCGGGCCGAAGGTGTTGGGCTTGGTGTGGTCGAAGCCGTTGTCCAGGGTGATCAGCACGAACGTGCCGGCCCCACCGGGCAGGGCGATGTCGCGCGCCATGGCCAGGGTGATGACCTCGTTGGGGAACAGGGCAGTGAAGTCGATGTTCATCAGGCCACAGTCCCCTGGGTCGTGTTGAGCTTGGTCATGTCCAGATCCTTGCCGTAGTCGCCGTGGTGGGGGTTCTCCCAGATCACTGCTCCGCCCATGCCGATCCCGATACACATCGCGGTGAGGCCGTAGCGCACCTGCGGGTTCTCCTCGAACTGGCGGGCGAGCTGGCTCATCAGCCGGACCCCGGAGCTGGCCAGGGGGTGACCCGTGGCGATCGCGCCGCCGTACTGGTTGACCCGGGGGTCATCGTCGGCGATGCCGAAGTGGTCGAGGAAGGCCAGAACCTGGACGGCGAAGGCCTCGTTCAGCTCGAAGAGGCCGATGTCGGAGATGCTCAACCCGGCCTGTCGCAGGGCCTTCTCGGTCGCGGGAACCGGGCCGATACCCATCACCTCAGGCTCAACCCCGACGAAGGAGTAGGCAGCCAGGCGCATCCGCACGGGCAGCCCGAGCTCAGCGGCCGCATCTGCTGACGCCACGATGCACGCGGTGGCGCCATCGGTCAGGCCTGCGCTGTTGCCGGCGGTGACCTTGCCGTGCGCGCGGAATGGCGTCTTCAGCCCGGCGAGGTTCTCCACGGTGCTGCCCGGACGCGGAGGTTCGTCAGTGGTGGCCAGGCCGTACCCCAGCTCGGCATGACGAGTGGCGACCGTGACCAGGTCAGGCTGGATCTTGCCGTCGGCGTAGGCCTTTGCGAGCTTGCTCTGGCTCGCGACGGCGAAGGCGTCGCAGCGCTGCTTGGTCAGGGCCGGGAAACGGTCGTGGAGGTTCTCTGCAGTCGCGCCCATCGACAGGGCCGACGGGTCCACGACCCCCTCGGAGAAGATCCGCGGGTTGGGGTCAACGGCCTCACCCATCGGGTGTCGTCCCATGTGCTCCACCCCGCCGGCGATGGCGACCTCGGCCGAGCCGAAGGCAATGGCTGAGGCCACGTTGGTCACCGCGGTCATCGCACCGGCGCACATGCGGTCGATGGAATAGCCCGGAGTGGTGTTGGGCAGACCGGCGAGCAGCGCCGCCACCCGCCCGAGGGTCAGACCCTGGTCGCCGATCTGGGTGGTCGCGGCGATGGCGACCTCCTCGACGCGTTCCGGCGGAAGCTCGGGATGACGGCGTAGCAGTTCGCGGATGCAGTTGACGACGAGGTCATCGGCGCGCGTCTGGGCATACATGCCCTTGTCACCGGCCTTGCCGAACGGGGTACGAACGCCGTCGACGAACACGACTTCACGCAGAGTGCGAGACACGGGGGGCCTTCCCAGAGGAGGACAGTCACGGACTGGAGAGTGACCGTCAAGACAGTGATGCTACCCGTCAGTAACATCGCTGGTAAACCCCACCTACTCGGAGGCGGGTACGGCCGCCGGTTCGAGGGTCGGTGGGGGAGCCGGGGCAGCCGGGCGATTGATGGCCTCCTCGACGATGGGGGCGGCGATGTCGATCTGCCACTGACGGGCCCCGAGCCTGAGCAGGGCCTCGGAGATGGACTCCAGGGTCGGTTCGGCCGGGGGAGTCCACAGCATCCGGCGCAGGAGGTCCGGGGACAACAGGTTCTCCACGGGAATGTGGTGGGCGTCGGCGAACTCACTCAGGGCTGCGCGGGCCTGAACCAGCCGTGTTGCGGCAACCGGATCACGTTCGGCCCAGGCTCTGGCCGGCGGTGGACCGTCGGAGCGCGCGGTGAGAGCGGGAAGATCAGTCTCGGGCATCTGGCGGGCGCGCTCCAGCGCGCTGAGCCACTCGCCCTGGTATCGGCGTACTGATCTGGAGGCCCGTCCCGCGCTCTTCTGGCTGTTCAGGCTGATATCGGCCTCCGTCTTCGGGGATCGGATGGCAAACTCGACCAGTGCGGCGTCCGGCAGGATCCGCCCTGGTGCGATGTCGTTCTCGCTGGCTATGGCGTCACGGGCCCGCCACAGCTCACGAACCGTGGCGGCGCCACGGCGGTTGCGGACCTTGTGCAGCCCCGAGGTGCGACGCCATGGCTCGAGCCGGGGCGGGGGACCGGTGAAACTGGTGAGAGCGTCGAACTCCTGCTCGGCCCACGGCGTCTTCTCCTGCGCTGCCAGGTCATCTGCCATGAGATCGCGGACCTGGACGAGTACCTCGACGTCCAGGGCGGCGTAACGCAACCAGGGCTCCGGCAGGGGCCGGGTGGACCAGTCCACGGCCGAGTGTTCCTTGGCCAGGGTCAGACCGAGGTAGTGCTCGACGACTGCAGCGAGCCCAACCCGCGGCAGACCGGCCAGGCGTCCGCCGAGCTCGGTGTCGAAAAGGCGCGTCGGACGCATACCGACCTCAGCAAGACAGGGCAGGTCCTGGGTTGCGGCATGCAGGATCCACTCGACATCGCAGAGAACATCACCGATGGGTGAGAGATCGGGGCAGGCGATCGGGTCGATCAGCCAGGTGCCCGAACCCTCGCGGCGGAGCTGGATGAGGTAGGCCCGCTGTCCGTAGCGGTAGCCGGACGCACGTTCTGCGTCGATGGCCACGGGGCCGGTGCCGGCGGCGAGGGCTTCGGTCGCACGAACCAGGCCGCGCTCGTTCATGGTCACGTCCGGAACGCCTTCGGCAGGCATGTTCAGAGCCACCAACACCCGGCCAGCCGCTTCGTGCTCAGGCACGTCTGGGTCTGCTTCGTCTGATGGTTCTGGGGGGTCGCTCAGTCCGATGCTCACAGGGTTAATCTATTG
>JGI20173J14856_1000187_pt1 | contig 15157 bp, 15 predicted proteins | sample NGESurdeep072012_8_FD_14856 | JGI IMG/M metagenome (IMG submission 14856)
GCCCGAACTGCGCGATCGGATCCGCGCGCTCGCCGAAGGTGGCTATGATCAATTCGTCGTTCAACTCGTGCCGGGACATGAGTCCGCGCTGGAAGACTGGGCGCGGGTCTTCGAAAGCGTCTGAGACTGGACGTGTCATGAGACACGAATTCGCCGGCGACCTTTTCGCTCTGGCGTCTGCACAGATGGCTGAACTCAAGCACCGCGTCGTAATGGCCAACGGTATTCGCATCCACCTTGCCGAGGCGGGCAAGGGTCCGTTCGTTCTGATGGTCCACGGCTTTCCCGAATCGTGGTTGTCCAACTTGTGCTGAGGGGAAACAGCCCAAAGCAGCGCGATTTGCCGAGCCGGTTCGATCGCCGTCAGGGTCTAGTACGGCACTGGCGGTCATGTGGCGGCATTGGGTACTATTCGCCCGCCCGACGAATTCGAGCCTGGCAAGAGCAGTATGACGGCGCAAGAACGGCACGGATGGATCATCGTGGGCGCGATTTTCGCGACGATGTTCTTCATCTGGGGCGGCATCAACTGCGGCGCGGTTTTCTTCGTGCCAGTCCTCAACCACTTCGGCTGGACGCGCGCGCGGCTCTCAGTCGTGCTCTCGGCCGGATGGATCACGGGAGGCGCGGCCGGACCGCTGATCGGATGGCTCGCTGACCGAATCAACCCGAAGAAGATGATGGTGACCGGTGCGGCTGTTACCGGTCTGGCATGGTTTGCACTGAGCCGCGCCACCAGCTTCACGGAATTCCTCGCGATAAACGGCCTGTTCGGGATTTGCGTGGGAGCCTCCACGACCATCCCATGCTCGCTGGTGATCGCGAACTGGTTCGAGCAACGGCGCGGACTTGCGATGGGGATCGCCTTCTCTGGCGGCACGCTCGGCGGCGCCGCAATGACGATCGTCGCCAACTACGCGATCGAGCTGGGGGGCTGGCGGGTGGGTTACGCGACGCTCGCCGTGCCGATTATATTCGTGGTGGTTCCGCTGATCTTGTTCTTCGTCCGCACTAGGAATGCTGCCGAGATCGGTGACGGGGTTGAAGGACGGGAGGAAGCCCAGCCGGGCGCGCAGAGTGTCGCACGTACATTCGACCTGCCCGGACTGGAAGTCTCCCAAGCCACGAGAACCCGCTCCTTTTGGTTGATCTGCTCGGCGCAACTTCTGGGAGGGCTCACCCTCGGCATGGGCCCGCATTTCGTGGCGTACCTGACCGGCATCGGATACACCCCGACACTTGCCGCGACCGTGGTGAGCCTGTTTTTCATCATGACAACTGCCGGGACACTCCTCGGCGGTCCGTTGGCAGATCGCTTCAGCGCGCGGTGGGGTATGGTGACTACGTACATTCTTTCTTCGCTCGGGATGCTCGGGCTCATGGGAGCGTCGCATCCGATCGCGCTCGCAATAAACATTCTCGCCGGAGGTTTTGCGGCAGGCGCCCTAGCGGTGCAGATGCCGCTGCTGATGATTGAATCCCTCGGCCTAAAACGCCTGGGCTCGATAATGGGAATCACCGGAATTTTCTTTACCTTCGGCGCTGCGGTTGGTCCTATCGCCACCGGAAGAATCTTCGACGCGACCGGCAGCTATGGAATCGCGATTGCGTCCTTTTTCGCGATGGTACTCATGTGCGCAGTCGCGATCTTCGGCTGTCGGCCTCTCGATCGTGAACAAGGGCGGGTTGCTGCTTCTGCGCCACCGCTCGTGCTCTGAGGGGACCCGGTGTCGCTCAGCGCTTGCGCCGGTGCTTCGATGAGCGCTGCGAGCGTGGCGGGTTCTTCGGCCATCGGCGCCACCTCGGAGTTCGTTGACTCGCTCGCTACAGGCTCTCAGCAGCTACCAGGCTCAGGAGATCGTTGCAGCCGTCCTCGATCATCGAAGCGCGGGCGTCGCGCAGCAGCTTCTTGATCGGGTACTCGCGGGAGAGCCCGTTGCCGCCGAAGATCTGCAGGGCGCTGCTTGCCACCTCGAAAGTCGTGTTCGTCGAGGTGACCTTCGAAGCGACTGCCAAGTGCAGCTGCGAGGGTGCGTTGATCGAGTTGTAGAGCGTCACCTGCCGGCTCAGTGCCCTGGCTGCCTGGACCTTCCGGAACATCTTGAAGAGGCGCATCTTCACGCATCCTTGTACGGCATTGCCGACCTGTACAAGTGCGAAATCACTATCCCGGTTGCGTTCAGCGCGACCGCGGAGAGCATCGACGGCCTGGAATCGCGCGTGCGCCGCCGATGTCGCGACGCGTTCCGCGATTCGCGCCTGCTCCAGCGCATCATTCCGGATATCCAGCGCGCACTCGGTGCCGCAAAGTTCGACGCGGAGCCCGACTTCGACGCCGATGCGGCGGCGCCAGGATGGCTGTGGGACTACGAGCGCGGCGGAGTTCGGGGCGGAGTGAATCGCGCCGATGACGCGGCGCCGGCCACCTTGGACGAACCACCGTCACCGGCCGAAGAACCTGCGGAAGAAGGAGACGATCCGCCGAAGGAGGAGCGCTGATGGTCGTCATGGTGCTCGAAAAGGTCTCCACCAGCCTGCGTGGCGAACTCACGCGATGGACCCTCGAACTCAAGGCGGGAGTGTTTGTGGGTACCGTCTCCGCGATGGTTCGCGACCTGCTCTGGCAAAAGGTGGCCAAGTCGCTGCGCGCGGGCGGCGCGGTGATGATCTATACGAGCGACACCGAGCAAGGCTTCCAGGTGCGATATGCTGGGGATACGTCGAGAACTTTCATAGACTTCGAGGGGATATGGCTGGATCGGAATCGAGGAAAAGCAGAGGTAATTTTAGTGTTGTCCCCACGCGCGTGGGGGTGAACCGCGTCTGGCACAAGATTGTTGGTGGATTGAAAAATGGTAATATCGCGCCATTGTTGATGGCTGCAAAGAGGAGCGAATGATGAGATACGCATTGATCGCGGTTGCAGCCGTTCTCATCGGCGGGTGCAATTCTTCGCCTTCACCCTTGACCGCCGAAAACACGGTCGGGGGGGCCAACGTGGTTTCCTCCACGCAAACCCCAATGGCTCACCCGACGACGAGCCTTACGCTCGACTGGGGTTCAAAGGGGAAAGCTGGCCAGGTCGCGATCGCCGACGTGTTGAGCTATAGCAGCTCAAGACCGAAGATCAATCCGCCGGCTGGATGGCAGTTGATTCGCGACGATTCCAGTCAAACGACGCGGCAATCGCTCTATTGGCATGCAATCGGGGCGAATGACCCGAGCACGGCAACGTGGACATTCAGCGAGCCGGTTGACGCGAAAGGCGCGATCGTGTTGCTGGACAATGTCTCGTTAGACTCGCCGATGGATATGAGCAGTGGCAAGGCCGATACCAGCGGCACGCTCAACGCCAAGTCGATTGTGACTACCGGCGACGGGGATCTGATCCTTAGTTTTTACGCCACCGATTTTCATATTCCGGGACTCAACCCGATAATGCTTGCGAATACAAAAACGGTGTTAGACCAGGAAACGACGTCGCACGAATACTGGGTCCTCGCGACTTACCAGAGTCAGAACGGACCCACTGAGGACCAAGCCATCGGCCAAGGACAGCTTTTCAGTTGGGCGGCTGCGCAGGTAGCGATAAGCCGGGGTGCGGCGACTCCATCGCCAAACTGATTTAGTGTACGCGCCCGACCGCATACTGTTAGCATTCGCGATCACAAATGCCGCCTCTCGGCCGTGATCCTGATTTGGCGGAAGGAAGCGTGAAAGCGGGCGAAGCAGGCGACCGTCGCCAATGGATCGCGGCCTGGATCGGCGTCGCGATGATTACCGCGCTCGCCGTTTGGCGGCTGCGCGACTTTCCCTACCATCTGAGCTGGACTGCGGCGCTGCACGGAATGTCCGAGGTGCTGCCGGCGACGCTGTGGGCCTCGATGCGCATCTGGATCTTCTGGGCATGGAGCGCCTCAGTCATCGCGGGCTTGGTTCTGAGAATCGACCCTGAGATCGATCTGTCAGACGCGATCCTGGCCGGCTTCGGCGGCGTGTGGGTACTCGGCTACTTTCTTGGTGTCCTACTCGGCCCAATCGGTCTGTTCAATACGGCTTCGCTTTGGTCGCTACTGGCGCTGGGCACAGTCTGGCTGTGGTACCATCCGCCGCGGATTCGGCGAGCGGCTGTAACGACCGGCCAGAAGCTTGCTTTGCTCGCCGCCGGATTACTCGCCGTTTCGATGCTACCGCTGCAACTGGCCTCTCCGGTGGCGCCGTTCATGGACGTGCTTGCGGTTCCATCGGCGGTGCAGCGCGTGATCACGTTCGGCATATATCTGCCGTTCGACAACGATCCTTATGGAATCTGGGTACCGGCGGCGCAGTCGTTGGGCCTCGATCTGTTCCTCGCGATGCTGGGCCTTGGAGCTGATCTTCATGCCGGCGCAGGAGCACTGGCGCAGTCGCAAGCGATGCTGCCGATTAGCGTGCTGATGATTTTTGCGAGCTGGCGTTTGGGCAAGACGTTGTTCAATGACACTGCCGGCGGCATCGCGGCGCTACTGCTTTTCTGGACATGCCTGTTCCGGCGAGCGCAAGGCGTACGCGGCACCGTGGTTGACTTTGCACTGATCGGATTGGGGCTGGCATTTTTCCTCGACCCCTCACATCGGCGGACGTTGATCGCGCTCGGCGGCATGATTCTTGGCGCAGCGGTCGCTTCGTATTCGCTCAATGGCGGCTTCGCGATGATCGTCGCGTCCACCGGCGTCGTATTCTGGCTGGTAGAAGGTGACTACCGGCTGTTCATCGCCGGATTGCTGTGCCTGGCAGGTACGACACTGATTGCGGTGCCCGACATCGCCATCTCGACCGGACGTCATTTGCCATACCTCGCGCTCGCCGGGTCGGTTGCGGCGGGAATCGCGCTGATCCTTGCTGTTAGCGCAAGGATTCCGCTCACGTCGCAAATCGGCAATCGAAAGGCGCTCCGCATTTTGAATATGTCGGTCATTGCAGCGTTCGTCTTCGCGGTCTTATTACGCCAGTCGCAGGAACGTTATTCGCTGTTTCACAAAGTGGCCGAGGATCTCCCGCTGCTGATGCTGCTTTGCTTCGCGGGATTGGTCGCAGCTATTGCTGTTTCGTGGCGCGACGACGAGGCGCCGATTCCTTATGCCGGGCTTGTCGCAGTGGCGCTCTCCCTTGGCCTCGTCGGGGAGTATGTCGACGTGCTGGCCCATACGCCGCAGTACCAGTTGAGCTTGTTGTGGGATGTGGCGATAAAGCTATGGGACTATTGGTGCCCGTATTTTGTCCTCTTCCCCGCGGGTTTTGCGGTCGCGCTTGCTTACGATCGATGGTCGCGGCCGGCCGTATTTTTTGTCCTCATGACGTTGCTCATCTATCCCTGGCACCAAATCAGTGACCCGGTCGACTTCGATTCCGTGGAACATTCGATCACAGAGCATTGGGCGTTCAACCTTCACACTGCTGCCGAAGGCTACTGGGCGGGACATTCAGATCGGCGTTGGACGTTTGACGACCATGAGCGCCCGGTGATCGATCTGCTGGAGAAGGAGATCGCCGCCGGACGCATCACTACCAAGACTCATATTCTCCATATCGCGCACGACACCTCACCGTGGACGCTTTTTCAATTCCCGATCCTCACGGGAATCGACGACGACCCGATGGAAGTCGATCACAATCCTGACAATCTCTATCAAGTGGGCAGCCGTGTCCGTGGGTTGAGCGATCTTCCGACCGCGCTCGCGGCGCGCCCGCCATATATTATCGAGCAGGTGCCGCCGCCGGCTTCACTCGGCGATCCGCCGGCCGGCTACGACTTGATCCTGACCAGTGGAGGAATCCGCCTCTATCGCCGCCACGATCTTACCGCAACGCCGGTTCATTCCAATTTCATCTATGGCAAAATGGTGGCTATTGCTGCGATCATCGGAGTCATCTTAGTGATTCGCCGGCGCCGCCCCGCAGACGGCGATGCGAGCGTGGTTCGGTCGTGAGGTAGGTCTCGCGAGATCATTCATCTATGCTAAAGAGCGGCAAGACGGCATTGGCGGCATCGAACACAGCGGACGACAGCGCGGGCGCGGGACTTGCGCGGCTATATCGAGCGCGCTTCTCGTCAACTGAGATCGCGAAAAAAGAAAAGGTCTGGGCGATCCTGTGCGAGAACTTTTTCAGCCGCTTCGTGAATCCGGGCGATCGGGTATTGGAAATCGCGGCTGGCTACTGTGAGTTTATCAATCACATAAAGTGCGGCGAAAAATATGCATACGACGCCAATCCAGACACGGTCGCCTACGCTGCGAAAGATGTGAAAGTCGTAATTGGCGATTGCCGAAACATGTCGGAGCTTGCGCGGGAATACTTCGACGTGGCATTTACCAGCAACTTCTTTGAGCATCTGGAAAGCAAACACGACATGGACCTGGTGCTCGCGCAGACCAGGGAGCGGCTTCGTCCTGGTGGACGGCTGCTGGTGCTCCAGCCGAACATCAGGTATCTCGGTGCGCGTTACTGGGACTTTTACGATCACATAACCCCCCTCACCCATCTGAGCTTGCGTGAAGGACTGGTGAAGAACGGGTTCGAAGTCGAGTTGTTGATTCCGAAGTTCATCCCCTACAGCTTCAAGTCGCGATTTCCGACGGCCGGGTGGATGGTGCGTCTGTATCTTCGCATGCGACTGGCGCAGTGGCTTTTTGGCAAACAGATGTTCGCGGTTGCGAAGCGGGCTGGGGAGTGATTGGACGAGTGTCAGCATTAGTCCCAAACCAAGGAGCTTTCGATGCGCTTTGACCTGTGCGTGATTGGGGGATGCGGTCACGTGGGGCTACCGCTGTCGATCGCGTTTGCGCTGCGCGGCAAGCGCGTGGCTGTTTTCGATATCGACCGCGGCGCTTCGAGCAGGGTGGGCCGGGGCGAGATGCCGTTTATCGAGCAGGGGGGAGAGCGCGATCTGCGCGTGGCGCTTGCAAGCGGCCGGTTGGAGGTGGGGTCAAGTCCCGACGTGATCGGGGAAAGCGACGCTGTAGTATTAGTGGTCGCGACGCCGATCGACAGCCACATGTCGCCATCGTTCAAAGCTATCGATGACGTTCTCGCGTCTTATCGCAGCCAGTTTCACGACGGCCAATTGTTAATCCTGCGCAGCACACTCTACCCAGGAACGTCGGCGCGCGTGGCCCGATGGCTCGATGAAAACGGCCTGAAGATAGACGTCGCGGTATGCCCTGAGCGGGTTTCGCAAGGGCAAGGGCTGGTCGAGATTTTCAGTTTGCCTCAGATAATTTCGGCGTTCTCGGACAGGGGTCTCGCCCGCGTGCGCGCACTATTCAGCGTGCTGACCGAAGACCTGGTCGAGATGGAGCCGATTGAGGCGGAACTTACCAAGCTCTTCACCAATGCCTGGCGCTACATCAAGTTCGCGGTCGCGAACCAGTACTACATGATCGCCAGCGAGATGGGCGCCGACTTCGACGCTATCTACAACGGCATCACGCATAACTATCCGCGCGCGAGCGATTTGCCGGGACCCGGCTTCGCGGCTGGTCCGTGCCTGTTCAAGGACACGATGCAGCTTGCGTCGTACAGCAAAAACCAGTTCTGGATCGGCCACGCCGCGATGCTGGTGAACGAAGGTTTGCCGCAATACGTGGTCGGCGCGCTTCGGAGATCGGTCGGCGATCTGTCCGGCAAGACGATTGGAATCCTGGGGATGGCGTTCAAGGCGGAAGTCGACGATCCCCGCGACTCATTGTCGTACAAGCTCAAGAGCTTGCTCGAGTTGGAGACCGGAACGGTGCTGTGTTCGGACCCTTACGTGCGCGAGGCCGGGTTGGTGCCCGCTCAGGAGTTGGTTGAGCGCTCGGACCTCATCCTGATCGGCACACCGCACAAGCTCTACAAGCAAATCGATTTTCGCGGCAAGCGTGTGATCGACGTCTGGAATCTTCTCGGAAAAGGAACGGCGCTGTGAAAATTTGTTTAACCGGATCCGCGGGCTTCATCATGGGCTACCTGGTCGAGGATCTGCTGCGCGCGGGTCACGAGGTTGTCGGAATCGACAACTTCTCGAAGTATGGCGAGATAACGCGGAGCTACGATACTGATCCGCGCTACAAGTTCACTCGCGGAGATTGCAAAGACGTCGAGCTGCTCAAAAAGCTGCTTGCGGATTGCGACGTATTGGTGGCGGGAGCTGCGAAAATCGGCGGTATCTCCTATTTCCACGAGTATGCATACGATCTGATCGCTGAAAACGAGCGAATCACAGCGGCCGCGTTCGACGCGGCTATCTGGGCCAAGCGCGAAGCGCGCCTGCAGAAGATCCTGGTGATGTCGTCGTCGATGGTATTCGAAAGTGCGACCGTGTTCCCCACTCCGGAAGGAGCGCAGATCACTTCTCCGCCCCCGCACTCGACCTACGGATTCCAGAAACTGGCGTGCGAGTACTTCGCGCGCGGCGCGTGGGAACAATACAAGCTACCCTACACCATCGTACGGCCGTTCAACTGCGTCGGAATCGGCGAAGGGCGGGCGCTCAATGCACCGACGATTCTCTCGGGTAACGTAAAGCTCGCGATGAGCCACGTGCTGCCCGACATCGTGCTCAAGATCTTGCAGGATCAGGATCCCCTTCACATCCTGGGAGAGGGTAACCAGGTCAGGCACTACACCTACGGCGGCGACGTCGCGCGCGGAATACGCATGGCGTTGGAAAGCGATCGCGCCCTGAACAACGATTTCAATATCTCGACCGCGAAATCCACCAACGTGCTCGAACTGGCCGAGCAGGTCTGGAAGAAGCTCAAACCAGGCCGAAAATTTCGCTACGTATCCGACCCGCCCTTCCCGTACGACGTGCAGATGCGCGTGCCCGACGTGACCAAGGCTCGCGAGGTGCTGGGCTTCGAAGCGACCGTCGGCCTCGATGCAGTCCTCGATGAAGTGATCCCGTGGATCGCCGAGCAGATGAAGCTGGGACGAATGTGAGCGGATTGACCAGCTTCGTCATCCCGGTCCGCAACGAAGCGGAGAACATCCGCCCGACGCTAGAGGCTCTCACTGCAGCTATTCATGCGCCCGCAGAGATAGTGATCGTTTACGACGAGGAGAACGATCCGACTCTGCCCGTCGTGAGGTCGCTGAAAGCTCCCCCGTCGGTGGAGTACAGGCTAGTGCGGAATATGCTGGGGCGCGGGCCCGCCAACGCCCTCAAGGCGGGATTCGCGGCGGCGATGGGCGACGCGTTGATAGTGATGATGGCCGATCGCTCCGACGATCTGCGAGCGCTGGATCCTATGCAGAAGCGCTTCGCCGAAGGCTACGACCTGGTCGTAGGCTCTCGCTACATGCCGGGCGGCGAGCAGATAGGCGGACCATGGCTCAAGGGGAAGCTCTCGCGAATCGCGGGGCGGTCGCTGAAGATGTTCGGACTGCCGATCTGCGATCCGACCAACAGCTTCAAACTCTATCGCACCGAGCGCCTGCGGATGCTCGCGCTCGAGAGCGCCGGCGGATTCGAAATTAATCTAGAGATTGTCGGCAAGGCCTGTCGCGCAGGATGGCGCCTCGCCGAAGTGCCTTCCCGATGGGAGGATCGCACCGAGGGCCAATCCAAGTTCAAGCTGTGGCGCTGGCTGCCGCGCTATCTTCGATGGTACGGCTACACGCTCATGGGTATAGCCGCGTCGCGGCGCGCCACGGCTGGGTGGAAGCCGGCCTGAAGGTGCAATGCCTCGACGACGATGCGGTCGCGCCTGGTGAAAAGGATGTAGGCGCCTTCCGGCAATATCACCCCGGTCAAGCGGCGCGACCGGCTTGATCGGGTGCCTCTCGCTGCGCTAATTAATCCGCTTATTTCCACTTATTGTCGAGGTTTTATGAAGATACGAAGAATGGTTGCGGTGGCTTCAATTTTTCTTGTGACCGCACTCGTGACCGGAGTTCTCGCAGCCGGAAACGCCGTTCCCGGGTGGGATCCCGATGCCTTCCGTGACCAAAGCACGCTCCAGATAATGACGACCAGTGCCGAAGGAGAGGAGCACTGGTCAAATCTCTGGCTGGTTGTTATCGACCATAAACTATACGTTCGTCTGGGCGATCGATCGTGGGATAGAGTTCAAAAGAACAAAACGGTCCCGTGGGTGAAGTTGAAGGTTGGTGACAAGCAATTCGACAAGGTACTGCTCGAGACAGCGCCCGAAATGGTGGACAGGGTGGCGGCCGCGATGGCGGAAAAGTACTGGCTGGACGTTTTGATTCGTTACGAGGAGCATCCCTGCACGGCGCGCTTGATTGCCCAGCCCACGCCTGCGGCGGCACCAACGGCCGCAGCGTCGAAATGAAAGGATAGGTGACCGCGACCCGTTGTCTTCGAGTTAAGAAGACAGCCGTTGTTGTGCGGGCTGGCCTTGGGAGAGATCGTGGCGGCGGAACAGGCGAAGTCCGCGGCGGTTGAAGATCTCGTCATAGCCGGCGAGCGGCAGACTCAACGACGGCGGCGCCGGACCGTGTACGACGAGGTAAGGCGGTCGTTTCGCGAGCGCTGCGGATAGCATCGATATGGGATGCAGACGGCTTCCCGCAGTAGTGCCGTCATCCTGGGGCGCGCCCGGCTGGACGATGTAAAGGTCGTCGTCGATTCCAGTATAGAGCGAAAACAGCAGGACGTCCTGGAACATGATGGTGTGGGGCGTGACATGAACGATGTGAGTGTCTGTCGTGATTCGGCCGGCCCGGATTTCAGCGCGCAAAACATCGTTCAGTGCTAGCTCGTCGGGACTCTGCGCCCACCGAGTGTCCAGCGTGGCGCCCCACCATCCTTGCTTTGCGAGCAGCCACTCCCAGGCCCATTCATCCGCGAGCGGATGCTCGGCATACACGATCCCTTGGCCGGGCACAGGACCTAGAGGCAACATGACGAACGCTAACAGGACGACGATCGATAGCGATTTCGACCATCGATGATATACCCACTCGAATACTGTGGCAGCGGGAAAGACCAGGAAGTACGGAAGCCAATACTCACTGAGCTTAAAACCTATCTCACTACGGCTAAATGATCCTTGGGTTCCGGTGAACGGCCACCAGACGGCTGAGGTTGCGTAGTCTGCAAAGCACCCGATCAACAGCGCGATAGCTATCAACCAGATCGCAGACCTTTGTGTGAGCTCTAACCAAACTGCCAGAACCAATCCTGCGACGCACAAGATTAGCAGCATCGGAAATGCGTCGCGCAGTCCATGAAACATGACCATCGACGGCGGATTCCATACCAACAATAGTACAAGAACCAGTATCAGACCTACGATGGCTAATCTGCCTATCACAGTGCCTTTGGTGGGACGGGGCTGCGATCGCGATGCCGCGTAGCAGATTATGGCGAGGCCGATGAGCTGCGAGATGGTCAAAAGGAGATCAGGCACCCTCAGATTCAGGGCTATGGCGAATTCCGGGAACGCAACCATGAGAGCGCCGAACAGGCAAACCGCTTCAGTCAGCACACCTATAAGGTCGCCAGCAAGTAATCCGACGACGAGTGCGATAACGGCCGTTGCAATCCCGAGTCCGCCGATAATTGCGTGCGAAGCAACAGCGGTCCCAAGAGCCAGCGCCCCTAAAGCCGTTTTTACGGGTCTGCGCTGAGGATCGTTAAAGAACGCAAGTCCAACTGCGACCAATACAAAGGCGACAGCGGTGCCGCGCATACTGTGGATATGAATCAGCAGCGTATTCGCAAACAGGAGAATTGACGCCATGCCGCCTCCGACGTCATCCATCACCGAGCGGCCTAAACGATAGGTTGCGAAGATGGCAAGGAAGGACATCGGAACCAAGGCGGCCATCTCGGCGACTACTGCCAACTTCGTGAAGCTGCCCATTGCGAGCATGGCGTAAAACAGCTCCACGGCGGGAACCCTGGCGAGTGGCGTCCAGTAGCCGTAAGGATCGTTGTCGAAAGGAAGAAATTTCCCGAAGGTGACTATACGTTGCGCCGATGCTGGAATGTTGAGGACATCCATAACAGGTGGTATCGGTGAACCGAGCTGTAGCGGAAGAACACCTACAAGCATAAGGCCGCATGCCAGAAGCGCGAGCTTTTGGCCAACAGACGGGGAGCCGAATCTGATGTTAGAATGATAGTGCCACAAGCAGACGATTGCTCCTATGACCATGAGCCAGATTGTCAAGCTCCGAAATAAACCTATAGGACCCAGAAGGTTGCCGGCGATGTACGCAAAGATCCAGGTTCCCGCAGCACCACCAATAATAGCGTCGAACAATTCGAGTTCGGGATCGATGCGCTGCAACGTGAGCGCTATGATAGCGCTTCCGATCGCCCAGAAGGTCCATACTCTTATTGCCGCGCCGGCCGTTAGCGGCAGAAGTTCGGTGAACCCCTTAAAAGTGGAATTCCAGACGTAATCATGGAAAGGTTCGGGAATCATCGCGACCGAAAGGATCGCAAGCATCGATACGGCTACAGCTATCAGCACATATGAGCGGTTGATGGTCACATTGCATCCATCATCGGAGAATCGGCAGCAGCTTCCGGTGAGACACCTTCCATCAGCCAAATCGTGATCAAACCTATTGACGCTAGAAGGGTGAGCCCTACAGCGAGCCAGATGTGTGGCGGCTGATAGGCGAGTTCGATTTGATAGTGACCGGGCGGAATGCGCACTGCTATCAACGTGCCTTGCGGATAGATTGAGCCCTGGCCCCGAACGATGCGCCATCCGGGAGCGAGGTTCTGATTGATCACGAGCGAGGTCGCAGCTGGCACGTTTACGTCGTAGGAAAGCTTGTTAGGCGTCCATAGAATCTGCGTCACTTCGCCTGCGCCTAACAGGTAAGCCTCGCCTTTGTACAAGGGCTCGTTGTAGCCGCGTACGTCGCCCCTCGGAACGAGGTAACCGACGCCCTCACAATTCAGGGCACCCATGTTCGCCTGACTGATACAGGTCATACATCCGCGTGGCGGGAACCAGAACTGCCGGAAAGTTTTGGCCCGTGAAAATGACGCCACGTTATATGGAAACAAGTATCGATAGTTGGGAGCGCACACTATCCATGCATCGACAAGGCCGATCGCCAGAAGCACCACAACCAGCCGCATACCCCAGATGCGAAAGCGATCGCACAAGACCTGGGCGCCGATAGCCGCGAGTACTCCAATGCAAAAGACCAGTGGGATAACCCAGCGCCCGCATAGACCCAGGTTTCTACCTAGCGGTAAGAGGTGCACATAGGTTATCAGGGCGTGCGGACCGTAGTCGCCGAGAAAAAACAGAAAAAAGAATATCGCGGCTATCACCCAGACAATGATGTCGAGCCCTCCTGCGATGATTCCTACGATCGCGAGCAAGGCAAAAGGCGCGCTGATATAACCACCGAACTCAGTGAACTGAGCCGGGCCTGTCAATGGGCGGAACGCATCCTGGTTGCGAGAAAAGATCGATTTGAGAGCGTCTGATACCCAGATCCAGGATGCGCCGAAATCTCTTGGATGAATGGCCAGCCAGCCCGCGACTGGAATGAGCTTCAGAGATGCGAACGCGACCGCAAAAACGCCGAGCATACCCGCCGCCAACAACGGCCTGATGCTCAGGCGGCGGAAAGAGATCGCTAGTGCGACCATCGCTACCAGCAGCGCGGCATACAGGAAAGTGTAGTTGCCCTCGGTAAGCGTCAGCGCACAGACAAGACCGCCAAGAGCGGCGGGAAACCACCTGCGCGTCGTGCAAGCTGAGAGCAGCAATGCGAGAATCCACGCGAAATATGCTGCGGGTAAAAAATTGAGATGGGCTCCACCGCCGATGTGCAGAGGCAACCATGAACTGGACGGAAAGATGGCGGCCAGCACCACCGAGGGAACCGGCCGGAGGCCAAGCTCGCGGCCGAGAACATAGCCGCCGGCGAAAGCAAGCGCTAGATGCAGGTAGATCTCCAGGATCATTCCGGGCATAAGACCGAATACGAGATAGAGGCCGATGAACGGAGTCACTATCCCCGATTCAGGATTCCCAAGAATAGCCATGCCACCGCACCTGTAGGGATTCCAGAACGGCACCTGATGAAAGTGGCTCAGCGTGTAGTAAGGCACCCATCGCAACTGCTCAAAGAGATCGCGATCGGCGTCGCTCGGAGGCGCGGAGAAGTTGGAAAGGTCGGGCCATCGATTCAACCATGGGCCAAAATCGGGGCCGATATAGCGACTGTTATACAGAACGGGAAAGAAAAAAATCAGGGCAAAGGCCAGCGAGCCGGCGATGAGCCATAGAGTTTCGCGCGGCGACTCAATGCAGAAAAGGTGCGGATACCGGCTGTCGGTCGAAGAGGTAGTCGCTGACCGGGCTGGATACGCTGGCTCGGTGCTAGGATTCATTGAACTGGGATTTCCACTTTGAATCTTGATTCAGACTCGCACCAAACAAGAAGCGGCCCGCTGACGCAAGTTCGAGCTCGATTTGGAGGGCGGGCAGGCAACGCCCAAAAAAACCATTCCCTCAATCGATGCGATGGACATTGCTCTTTTTCCTTCGACCCTCCCTGTCACCGAAGTCTGCTCCTCCTTCCGGTGGATAATGGTGATCCCACTCTCCATTGGCAAGCGCGCTGACCTGGACTAACACTTCAACCCGAGTTAGCTTGCGCTCGGCGCGCAGGCGTCTGCGGCGGGTGCATCGCCATCGCTGCGAGAGAAGAACAAATCATGTCTAAGCCGGAATTTCCATTTTGACTTTGCAACCACGAGATTTTTAGCCGGATAGCCGCTCCAGCGTCAACTCGGCGTGTGTGTGGCGAATTACTGATTTTCCCGAAATCAGTAATTCGCCACACACACGCTCGGGATCGACTAGAGTCGCGGCGCACGCATATCAGCGAGGCGATGGATGAACGAAATCCGCTCCAGCCGTGAAGCGACCCGCTTTTTCTTCGCGTGGAGAAAATACCCGTGGAATTCGACGAATCAGCGGAGAGATAGCTTTCTCCGGTACGCATTGAGCGCAAAAGCGCCGCGTCCCGCGGGGATTTACCGCCATCTCCAGATCGTAGGTAAATAGTACAGACTGTGTGGTGGAGCGCAGTCAATTCGAACTCTCAGGCGACTTTGCAAGGGTCCGCAAGCAACCGAATTTCGTCGGTTTGAGGCGATTCCGTACCCAGCATCGAGAAGAAC
>JGI20173J14856_1000207_pt1 | contig 14635 bp, 15 predicted proteins | sample NGESurdeep072012_8_FD_14856 | JGI IMG/M metagenome (IMG submission 14856)
TACTTCACCGACCCCGACGAGGCCCACGAGGGCTACCAGCAAGTTTTCGCGCAGGGGTCGGTCACCGACTACCCGCTCACCCTGCGCCACCGGGACGGCACCCTGACCGACGTTCTGTACAACGCCTCGGTCTACCGCGACGCACGCGGAAACGTCCTCGGCGTTTTCGCCGCCGCCCGCGAGATCACCAAACAGAAGGAGGCGTTCGAGGCCGCCCAACGCATGGCGGCGATCGTCGAGTATTCGGACGATGCCATTGTCGGCAGTACGCTCGAGGGCATCATCACGAGCTGGAACCCGGCCGCTGAAAGGATGTACGGCTACTCCAGCCAGAAGATCGTCGGCAGGTCCATTGACCTGCTCAGCCCCAAGGACCGCACCGGCGAGATCAAAGCCATCCTGGCCAAGATCAAGGCGGGCCGACCTGGCGACAACTTCGAGACCATCTGCACCCGAAAAGACAGAACGACGTTCCCGGTCAAGCTCAACATCGCACCGATCCGTGACGCGGGTGGCGCGGTCGTCGGCGCATCCGCGATCGCCCGCGACGTCACAGAGCAGAAGTAGGCGTAACGCCACGCTGTTAGGAAGTGGTCCGGCGCCACAACTGAGGCCGTGGCTCGTGCATGTCTTGTTCACATACATCCGGATCTACCGCCGGTCGGGCGCGATCGCTCCCTGCTCAGGCCGTCCCACAAAGGGAACCTTGGGTTCTACGAAAACGCCGTAGGTCAGCATCGATGTCCATGCAGGAAGTCCCGTAGCACCCGCCCGGTGACGATTCCCGCTCGCGCACGTCATACGGCACTCCTGCCTACGAGCCTCGAGGGCGCATCTGCCAGGACCGCCCAACCACGGGTATGGGCGGTCAGTCGAACGAGTCTCCGCTCGGATCCGACCAAGACGACCGCTGCCTATCACGATGGTCCAAAAGTCCACCACCATTGCATACCCCACCCCCGGCATCTGCACAGATCAGCGTGCGGACGAGTCCGGCCAGCAGGGTCTTGTGAACCCGAACTTCCGTGCATATTCCGTGCGGACCTCGACCCAGCCCGTCGGCTGTACGCGTTTGTGCAGGTCACAGACCTGCAGACCAGGCCGTCATGACCGACCCATCCACGGGATTTTAGATACCCCCACCGGGTACATGAAGAGGCCCCCACCCTGCGTTTCCGCAGGTCAGGGGCCTAACAAGCACGTGGTGGCAGGTGAAGGATTCGAACCTTCGAAGCTTTCGCTATGGATCTACAGTCCCAAGGCTCCGCGCCCGTGACCAGCGGAAACACCTGACCCGCAACAACTTCCGTGCGTATTCCCCACAAACAGCCGACGTCATCAGCCGAGATCAACCGGACACTTCCGGGCGCGTGCCCGCTCCCCGGTGGTCGCGATTGAGGGCAGCGTCTGCCAGTTGAGCCCTGCGCGCCCGCCCACCAATGACCTGTTAATTACGAGGGAGTTACACACCCGCATCGCACTCGGCTGGCCAGCATTTGCCGCGTCAACCAAGGCAACTCAGCCGGGTCAGAATGGCCAGATCGAGGTCGTGTATGCCCAAAATACGCCCACGCCAGAACCCGCTCGTCTCCTCAACGGGGCTGATCAAGGGCGGGTGCCGCCAAGCCGGCAATGGTCGATGAGCACATAACCGTTGAGCGGGCTTTCCGGTCGATCAGGCGTGCGTCTTGTCGATGAACCGCTGCCGGGCTGCTTGCCGGGAGACTCCCAGGGCGACCGCGATCTGGTTCCATGACCTGTCGTGTGCCCGGGCGACCTCGACGGCCTCACGAAGCCGTGCCTCGTCTGCGCGCACCGCCTCGGAGACGGCTGCGATCGCTCGCAGGTCATCGGTGTGGTCGACCTCGGCGGTTGCTGGGTCGAGCTCGTCGGCCAACTGATCGAACCGGCGCGCGGCCCGCNCGATCTCGTCNTCTGTGTGTCGCATCGTGATCACCTCCTCATCCGAGGAACCTGTAGAACTTCGGTCGTAGCGGCATGGCGTGTATGACGACCGGGTCGTCCCCGTCGATGTCGAGGATGCCGATCTCCAGTAGTGCTCCGTCGGAGGCTGGTCCGATGAGCATCGTCAGGTCTTCATCGATGACGACCCTGCGCATTGCGGTGCGGACGGCGTGCCAGATGTCCGCGTCGACAAGGCCATGCTTCCGCGCTGGCCCACCGATCCGCACTTAGACAAGATATCTTGTCTAGACTCAAGCGTCAAGGATGAGTTGTCTAAGTTGGCACAAGGTTCCAGGGGACCCGGTGCGCAAGGAAACCACGTCAACGCGGCCTCGACGTACCCAGCTTTATCTGGAGCGCGCGGTACACCCGGTGGGTCTGGCAGGTCACGCCGTGGCGATCTGCGTCAGCCAGCTCGGGCGCGAGGTCGCGCGCCGGCGCGAAGTTGGCAAGGTCGACGTGAACCCGAGGTCCGTGAGGCCCTTGGGCAGCACGTGGATAACGCAACGTGAGGTCAGGTCGTCTGCCAGTCGCAGCTCGAACTTGCTCTGCGCGAGGTCCGGGCTGCTTTGCGGGGCACCAGTTCGGCCCATTTGTCTTGTTGGCTCGCTCCGAGGAACGTGAGCAGCTCGGCCGTGTCCAGACGAAGTCGCCCGGCTTGCTGGAACAGCAGCTCTCCGGTGACGTCGGTGTCATCGCCGGGCCCGAACCTGACCACGACATCAAGATGCCGCGGTTTACCGCCCTGGTCGATCAAGCTGCCAAAAACGATCAGCAGAGCAGATCGGGACAGGGGCAGGCCAAACTGTTTTATCCCCTGAGCTGTTGGCTTCGTCCCTGGCCCTTCAACGCCGTCGCGACGACCCGAACTCCAGCGATGAAGGATCCCGGGTTAGGGTTCCACCAATCAATCCACACGGGAGCCCTGTTGCAGGGGCTGAGAGGGAGCTGAAGCAGCTCTGACCGTTGAACCTGTCGGGATAATGCCCGGCGCAGGGAGTGCATCCCGATGTCTCACATCGCCCGCAGCCAGTTCCACAAATCGCGTTCCGATACCGCAGGCGAACCGCCCAATGCGATCCGGCCCGGCGTGCGCCGGGCCGTTCGTGGCGGGATCTTCGGCAACTACGTCGACCAGTTCGACATCTTCCTGCCCGTCATCGCCCTCGCACCGGCGGCCGCGCATCTCTTCGGCCCGGAGAACCTGGTCAGCAACGCCGGGCTGATCTTTGTCGCGACCCTTCTTGGGCGGCCGCTCGGGGCTGCGGTCTTCGGGCCAATCTCGGACCGGATCGGAAGGACGGTGACAACGAAAGTTGCGCTTGCCGGCATCGCGTTGACGATGCTGCTCATCGCTCTGGTTCCGAGCCACGCCGTACTGGGCACAGGGACGCTCTCGATAATCCTTGTCCTGCGTCTCCTCGGCGGGATCTTCCTGGGTGGCGAATATACTTCTGCGATCCCGCTCGCCATGGAATGGTCCGATCCTCAGCGACGCGGCCTCGCCAGCGGCCTCATCATGTGGATGTCACCGTGGGCAAACGCAACCATCGCGGGCATCGTGTTTGTGCTGCTCAGCGTGCTCGATACTGAGACGTATAGCGCATGGGGCTGGCGCATCCCGTTCCTGCTCGGGTCGCTCATGGCGTTCGGCATGCTGATCTACTACCGCTCATACATTGCCGACTCGCCTGTATGGAAGCAACCTGCCCAACGAACGAGCCCGCTCAAGGAAATCTTCATCGGCGAGCAGCATGGCGCATTGGTGCAAGTGTTCGTCCTCATGAGCGGCCTGTGGTTGTTCACGGATATGGCAATTCCAGTGCTGACCGGCCAGCTGAAGGTCGACACTCACCTCGGCGCCCAGACCATCTCATTCGTCATGATGTGCGCGACAGCCGTTTCAGCGTTCGCCATGGTCGGCTGCGGGCACCTCTCGACCTTGATCGGAAGGCGCACCTTCTTTGTCGGTTTCGGGTTGATCGCCGCGGTGCTCGCACCGATCACTTATCTTGCGATCTTCTCCGCCGAAGGAACCACGAATTTGATGCTGATCGTGGTGGCCCTGCAAGTTGTGACAGTCTCCGGATACGGCCCCGTCGGTGCGTATCTTGCCGAGCGCTTCCCCACCGCGGTTCGCTCCAGCGGATACGGGATGAGTTATAGCCTCTCGATCGTGCTCCCGGCGCTCTACCCGTACTACCTTCCCCCGCTGCAGAACATGCTTGGGGAGCACGGCGCGATCGCCATACTCCTCATCCTTGCTGGCCTGCTGGTGCTGACCGGTGGATTGACCGGCCCTGAGACCAGCAAGATTCGACAGCTGCAATAACGACCCTGGGGCATGACCCTGGCCCCACCACCCCTTCACGCCAGAACCCGGAGGACCTCATGACCGACGCCAACTCCGCCCGAACCAAGGTCTACACGCATGGCGAGCGCCCCGACGTGCGCGTGCCATTCACGCAGGTGCACCTGAACGACTCCCCCGGCCCGACGGGCCCCCAGCCCAACGCACCGTTGCGCCTGTACGACACCTCCGGCCCGGGCAGCGTTTCAGAGCAGGGCTTGCCGGCGCTGCGTGCGGCCTGGGTGCAGGGTCGGCGCGACGTTGAGCCGTATTCGGGTCGCGCGCACAGCCTGGCCGATGACGGCCGCTCTGCCCAGCGCCGCGGCACGGCCACGCGGGAGTGGCAGGGCCGGCGGGCAAACCCGTTGCGCGCCAAGGCCGGCCGTCGGGTCACGCAGATGCACTACGCCCGGCAGGGCCAGGTCACGCCCGAGATGGAGTTCGTCGCGATCCGCGAGGGCTGCGACGTCGAGCTCGTTCGCACCGAGGTCGCAGCGGGCCGGGCCATCATCGCGGCCAACATCAACCACCCCGAGAGTGAGCCGATGATCATCGGCNGGGCGTTTCTGGTNAAGGTCAACGCCAACATCGGTAACTCGTCGGTAACGAGCTCCATAGCCGAGGAGGTCGACAAGCTGACCTGGGCCACCACCTGGGGCGCCGACACGGTGATGGACCTGTCCACCGGCGATGACATCCACGCCACCCGAGAGTGGATCCTGCGCAACTCCCCCGTCCCGATCGGCACCGTCCCGATATACCAGGCATTGGAGAAGGTCGACGGTGATGCGAGCAAGCTCAGCTGGGAGATCTTCCGCGACACCGTGATCGAACAGTGCGAGCAGGGCGTGGACTACATGACGATCCACGCCGGCGTGCTGCTGCGCTACGTCCCGATGACCGCCTGGCGGATCACCGGGATCGTCAGTCGTGGCGGGTCGATCATGGCCGGCTGGTGTTTGGCGCACCACCAGGAGAGCTTCCTCTACACCCACTTCGACGAGCTCTGCGAGATCTTCGCGCAGTATGACGTGGCGTTCAGCCTAGGGGACGGCCTGCGTCCGGGGTGCGTGGCCGACGCGAACGACGCGGCGCAGCTGTCCGAGCTGCGCACCCTGGCCGAGCTGACCAAACGGGCCTGGCAGTACGACGTGCAGGTCATGGTCGAGGGGCCCGGGCACGTGCCACTGCACCTGGTTGAGGAGAACGTGCGGCTGCAGCAGGAGTTGTGCGACGGAGCGCCGTTCTACACGCTCGGCCCGCTGGTCACCGACGTCGCCCCCGGCTACGACCACATCACCTCCGCCATCGGAGCGACCACGATCGCGATGCACGGAACCGCGATGCTGTGCTACGTCACCCCCAAGGAACACCTCGGCCTGCCCAACCGCGACGACGTCAAGACAGGGGTCATCACCTACAAGCTGGCCGCGCACGCCGCGGACGTCGCCAAGGGCCACCCCGGCGCCCGGCTCTGGGACGACACGCTGTCCAAGGCGCGGTTCGAGTTCCGATGGAACGACCAGTTCAACCTCTGCCTCGACCCCGACACCGCACGCTCGTTCCACGACGAGACACTGCCCGCCGAGGCGGCCAAGACCGCGCACTTCTGCTCCATGTGCGGGCCCAAATTCTGCTCCATGCAGATCACCCAGGACGTCCGCCGCTACGCCGCCGAGCACGGGCTGGATGAGCAGAGCGTGCTCGCAGCCGGCATGCACCACAAGGCCGCCGAGTTCACCTCCGCCGGAGCCCAGGTCTACCTGCCCGTCAACCAACTCACCGTCGCGACCCAGCAGCGAGAACCTGTGTGACTTCCGTCTCGGCACGAGGTGGCTCGGAGGACGACGTCGCTGCCAGGGCTGAGATCAACCTGCGGGAAGTCTCTGCTAGGGGCTTCGCTGGGTGGCCGAGTTGCGTGGGCCGTGTGGCGGCATGGGCGACAGCGCGGACGGATGATCAGCCGCGGCAACCGCGCCCGCCCAAGGACCTCCCCAGCCTGTGCCCAGCAACGGTTCGCGCAACCCCTATCTCCATTCGCGCGAAACCGAGCAGTTCTCTCGTGCAGATCCAGGCCAAGCCGCCCAGGTCGGCTCGTGATCCAGGCCCTGTAGGAACACGAGCGGCGGTGTGCAACCTCGATCGCTACCAGAGGAGGCGCAGGATCGCTACAACGCCGAGCTGCGGACGTGCAGCCGGTCGACCGTGTGGCTGACCCTGTGCCGCAGCTGGTATCTCAACGCTTCGGGCAACAACGCCGTGATGTGGCCCAGATCGACCGTCGGCTACAGTCGGCCGTGACGCGGGGTGCTACTGCTCAGGAACCTGGCAACGGCTGAGAACACACCCGTCGAACCTGATCTAGCTCGTACTAGCGAAGGGACGTCAGCACCGTGGGTGCGACTTCTACCGTGACCCCTCAGGACCTGGGCGATGCCCTGACCGCGCTGCGCGACAGGCCCCCCCTGGTCCAGTGCCTGACCAACATCGTCGTGGCGGGGTGGACCGCCAACGTCCTGCTCGCCGTCGGCGCCGCTCCGGCCATGGTCGACAACCCCCACGAGGCCGGCGAGTTCGCTGCCATCGCAGGGGGCGTGCTGGTCAACCTCGGCACGCCCTATGACGACACCGCTGCCGCGATGCACCTGGCCATCGCTGGCGCCGCGCTGGCGGGAACCCCCGGGTGCTCGACCCCGTCGCCGCAGGAGCCTTGGGATGGCGGACCGCCCTGGCCCAGCAGCTGCTCGGCGAGGCCCGACCGACCATCATTCGCGGTAATGCCTCGGAGATCCTGGCGCTGGCCGGCGGCACCGGCGGCCCGGGGGTCGAGTCAGTGGACTCCCCCGAGGCGGCAGCACAGGTCGCAAGACTCCTGGCCGATCACCAGCAGTCGGTCATCGCCGTCAGCGGTCCTACCGACCACATCACCGACGGCACACGAATGATCCGGCTCTCCAACGGCCATCCCTGGTTGACCCGCGTCACCGGTGTCGGTTGTGCCCTCGGTGCGCTGATGGCCGCCTTCGCCGCCGTGGTGCCAGATGCCGTGGTCGCGGCGGCGACCGCGACGCTGACCGTGGCTGCTGACTCAGCGGCAGATCAGGGTCGCGGACCGGGCAGCTTCGCGGTGGCACTGCTGGACAAGCTCGCCCTGATCGAGCCAGCCGACCTGGCCGAACGGGTGAGGATCAGCTGAGGATGCGCCGACCACCACTGGACCTGTCGATCTATCTGGTGACCGACACGCTCATGTGCGGTCAGTTCGGGGTCGTGGCAACGGTTTCAGCGGCCGTGGGCGCCGGGGCCACCGTAGTACAGCTGCGCGATACGGACGCCACGGACGACGAGCTGGTCAGCCTGGGCCGTCAGGTCATGGCGGTTCTGAACGGCACGGACGTGGCCTTGATCGTCAACGACCGCGTTCACCTCGTCGATGCCATGGGAGCCCACGGCGGGCACGTGGGGCAGTGCGACCTGGGGATCGGGCCGGCGCGGGCGTTGCTCGGCCCGGCGGCATACCTGGGGTTGTCGGCACAGACCGTGGAACACGTCGCGGCCGCCCGCGAACATGCCGACGGGACGGTGGACTATCTCGGCGTGGGGCCCGTCTGGGGGACGGCGACCAAGCTCGACGCAGCGGCACCGGGGGGCCTGGAACGACTGCACCAGGTCACGTCCGCGAGCCCTTGGCCGTGTGTGGCCATCGGCGGCATCAACCGGCAGCGCCTGCCCCGGGTCCGCCGGGCAGGGGCCGCCGGTGCGGCAGTCGTCAGCGCCATCTGCGGCCAGCCTGACGTGGCGGCGGCCACCCGCGCGCTGCGCGCCGCCTGGGACGGAGCATCCAGATGAGCCGCCCACCGGTCGGGCTGACCATCGCAGGCAGCGACCCCTCCGGCGGTGCCGGCATCCAGGCCGACCTCAAGACCTTCTCGGCGTTGGGCGTCTACGGCACGTCCGTGGTCACGGCCCTCACCGCACAGAGCACCCAGGGCGTGACCGGAGTGCACGTGGTACCAACGGAGTTCGTCACCCAGCAGCTCGAGACCCTGATCGCCGATGTCCGTCTCGACGCAATCAAGATCGGCATGCTCGCCAACGCCGGCATCGTCGGTGCCGTCGGGGACTTCCTGCGCCGCCACCCCCATGACTTTGTCGTCCTCGACCCGGTCATGGTCGCCACCAGCGGTGACCGCCTGCTCGACGACGATGCCATCCAGGCGGTACGTGAACTGATGCCCCTCGCCTCACTGGTCACTCCGAACCTCGCCGAGGCCGCAGCCCTGCTCGACACCCGACCCGCACGCACCCTGCCAGACATGCGATGTCAGGCGATGGCCCTGCGAGAGCTCGGCGCCCCCCGCGTGCTCATCAAGGGCGGCCACCAAGACGAAGGGGCCGAGGCCGTGGACCTGCTGCTCGACGTCGACGGCGAGACGCTGCTGCGGGCGCCACGAGTCGACACCCTCAACACCCATGGCACCGGCTGCACCCTGTCCTCGGCCCTGGCGGCCCTGCGTCCCCAAAGAGACTCCTGGCTCGAGGCAGCGCTGGACGCCAAGAGCTGGCTCACCGAGGCGCTGGCCGCAGCCGACGTTCTCGAGATCGGCCAGGGCCACGGACCGGTCCACCATTTCCACGAGATCTGGGACCACTGATGTCGTTCTCGAAGGACGCCTGGGAGGCGATCGCCCCCATCCGCAAGGCCATTGACGAGCTTCCCCTCCTGACGGGCATGGAGAACGGCACTCTGCCCCGCGACACGTTCGTCTACTACATAGCCCAAGACGCGCACTACCTCGCCGACTACGGCCGGGTCCTGGCCGCGGCGGCAAGCCAGACGACCGACGCCGACGAGCTGCTCTTCTGGGCCCGCAGCGCCCACACGACCGTCATCGTCGAGCGCGAGCTCCACGCCGCGCACGTGGCCGACTTCGCGGCGAGCACCAAGTCGCCCACATGTACGGCATACACGTCGTATCTGTTCTCCCTGGCAGCCGCCGGCCGCTACCCGGCCCTGGCCGCTGGGATCTTGCCCTGCTTCTGGATCTACGAGGATGTGGGTCGTCGCCTCAAGGACCGCGTGGGCGACCTCACTGGACACCCGTATGCCGACTGGATCAGTGCGTACGGTGACCCGGAGTTCGCCGCATCGACCGAACAGGCGAAGCAGATCCTCGATCGCCTTGCGGCACAAGCGGATCCGGCGATGGTCGAGCATATGCACCAGGCGTTCGCGACGGCCTCGCGCTACGAGTGGATGTTCTGGGACGCGGCCTGGCGCCAGGAGACCTGGCCCGTCTGAGCGGGCCCAGAGCACCAACCCGACGACGGCCACCACAGTTCTGCAGCTGCACAGCTGCACGACGCCTGAGACAGACATCGGCCTCCGTTCGGGTGGTTGGGGGGCGCAGGGAGGGTGTCCCAACACCAGCAACCCGCAGAGGACCGATCCACGGGCCACGGCGGACCCAGACCCTTCAGACGAGTATTGGGATCTCACGGACGAACGGTCCTGCGCCGCTGACGCGCCCTGTCTGGGGGTGTATTAATGAAGTGCGGGGTTCCTCAAAAGGGTCGGGCGAGAACGACTATTTCCCGCACCCCCTGCCTGGGCGATCGAATCTTCCGTGAGTTGTCGTCAAGATGGGAGGTTTGCTGACGCATGGCTCCACCCCGCCGACAAACCTGCACAGTAAGCGAGGCCCCTGGGCGTGGTCGCGGAACGGGGACGGGAACGGGACTTCGTCACCGCCGGCGTGGCGCTAGAGAGCGTCTCCGACAACGTGCAACTGCTCGCTGCCCCCGTGGCTGAGAGCCTCAAGCACTTTGAGCACCGCGGCGGACGCACGGCATGGGCACGAGTCCGTGACCGCCTGGCCGCGCTCTCGATCGAGATCAACACCCGCGTCGTGAGGGTGACATCGCCGGCAGCACGCGACCGCGCCAGCACCGAGGACACTGGCCAGCATGCCGCACATCGCACACACGGCTGGCCGGGTCACGACGGGGAAGCATGCTGCGGACATGCCGCGAGCGCATGGTGTACCGCACCGCAGGTAGTCATTGCGTCGGCGGGATCAGCCCGCCTGGTGGACGCGAAGGACAATCAGCATGTTAGTCAGCGACGTCAACATCCAGCCAAACCGCACGTGCATCACCGCGATCGCTTCCGGACAGTCCATTTGTATGACCATGAGGCCCGATCCTGGGTCGGATCGGGCCATGTGATCGAGGGCGTAAACCCCCGTTGACCTGCGGTGATGCCGTGGAGCCGCCTATCGGAATCGAACCGATGACCTATTCATTACGAGGGAGTTACACGACCGCAAACCACTCCGCTGGCCGACATCTGCCGCCTCAACCAAGGCAATTCAGCTCGGTCAGCATGGCTGGATCGAGGTCATGTATGCCCAAAATACGCCCACGTCAAAGGCTCCCTCGTCGACTCAACAGATGCGGTTCAAAGGGGGGCTGCCAGGATGCCCACACCTATTGGTTTTGGCGGGCCTGGGATTTGGGCCGCGACCCCGTAGGGTCAACCGGTGAGCACTATCGTCGACGACCCTGCTATCACCGTTCGGCTTACCGAACCCGAAGCCATCTCGAACCTGCGCATTGTGCTCGAGCTGTGCGCGTCCGGGACGCTGAGGTGCTCGGAGAAAACGCGGCGTCCGAGCGCAGCGTCGGTGGCCAGCCTCGCGTTCCTGCTCGCCGTCGGTGACTTCTACCCCCGAGAGACGATCGAGGCTTACGCATGGCCGTTGCTCGTCCAGGCGGGCAATCTGGCCGAGCTGGCTGGCACCCGCCTCCAGTTGACCACCCGCGGACGCGCCGCCCTGAGCGCCTCGCCACCGACCACGATCCGTGCCCTGTGGCGACGATGGGTCGCTCACGGCGTGATTGACGAGCTCAGCCGGGTCGAGACGATCAAGGGCCAGAGATCGGCGAACGTCCTGACTTCCGTCAAGACTCGACGCCAAAGTGTCGCCGAAGCCCTCGGTGAGTGTCCGGCGGGCCAATGGGTCAGCATCGACGAGCTGCTGGCTCAGATGGAGACGGACGGCCTCAACCCGACGGTGGCACGCAACGAAAGCAGCCTCTGGAGGCTGTACATCAGCGACTCCCACTACGGCAGCCTCGGCTACGCCGGCTACCACAACGCGACCCTGATCGAGGGCCGCTACACCCTCGCGGTGCTGTTCGAGTACGCCGCCACGTTGGGGCTGATCGACGTCGCCTACACCGACCCCGCCGGGGCGCGCGACGACTTCCGTCAAAACTGGGGTACCGAGGATCTGGACTCTCTGAGCCGCTACGACGGCCTGCGTGCCATCCGGGTCAACGCCCTGGGTGCCTTCGTCCTTGGGCTCGCCGAGCATATGCCGCCGGAGGCGGCCGCGTCCGCGCAGTCGATCAAGGTGTTGCCCAACCACGACGTCGTCGCGCTTGGCGAGCTCCCCCTCGGTGACCAGATGACCCTGTCCGCGTTCGCCGACCAAAGCTCCGACCGGGTTTGGCAGCTGACGGCGGGCAGCCTGCTGGCCGCCATCGCAAACGGCCGCCGCATCGACGAACTGCTCCACGTCCTCGACCGCTCCAGCGACCAAGCACTGCCCTCGACCGTACGCACGCTGATCTCGGACATGACCACACGAGCCGCGGCGCTGACCGACCGGGGCATGGTGCGCCTGGTGGAGTGCGCCGACGCATCAACAGCCAAGCTCATCGCCGGGGACCGCAGGACGCGCCGGCTATGCGAACTCATCGGCGAGCGGCACCTCGCCATCGGCGCCGAACACGAAGCCGCCTTCCGCACCGCACTGACCCGGCTCGGACACGTACTCCCTCCTGGATCCACCGGGTGATGAAGCCCTCATGGAGCCCTCGCCGGTCACCCGCAGATGCCGAGCTGTATCGAGACTGCTGATCTCGGCAAAGGCTGCCATGCGGGCGCCGCGAGATTCACCGCTCACGGAGTTCATGTGTGAGCGGTGACGGCCCCGATGGCTCACCGCGCGTTGCTCAGCTACGAAGTGCCCGACGGATATCCTTCATGAGCAGCAGCAGGTGGAAGTCGTCGGTGGGGCTCGGCTCGAACTCGGGGACGAGGTGGAGGTAGAACTCGCGAGCCTCGGCCGACTCTGCGTGAACGATCAGGCCACGGCAGCCAATATCAGCAGAGAGCTCGAAGAGCCGAGCGAACACATCTTGGAGTAGCCCGACTCCTAATCCTCTCCCTTCGTGCTCGGTGTCGACGCCGAGCCGTGCAAGCAGAGCGACGGGTTGGGGATACCGCCCGGCGCCTTTGCGAAGACGTTCCGTTACCTTGTCAGGCTGGACCTGCGCCATGCACCACGCGTAGTAGGCGACAACCTGGTTTTCCGCGTGCTCAGTGACGACGAAGACCCGGGTAGTCCCCATGCTGGCCGACTGACGTGCGTGGCGATGCAACCACTCGGTCTGCTCGGTCGACCGACACCGGAAACTGCCCAGATCGTGGCGCCCGGAAAGAGCCTCCGGCAGCTGGTACAGACTGCTCACTCGCTGAACGGCGAGGCACGTCGCATAAGTCGACGCAGACCGGGCAGGTCACGGGCAGGGCGAGCGTTGAGCGCTTCCCATGCGATAAGAGCCGCCTCGTCGAGCTCGAAGCGTTCACGGTCGGCAAGAACCCTACGGGCGGCGTCGCAGGCCTGCGTGACGACGAAGTCAGTGAGGTCGGCACCGGTGGTGGCGACGGCACGGTCAATGAGGTCTCGCTCCTCAGGTGTGGTTCGTAGCTCCATGCGCCGGCTACGGCGCCGCGACTTTGTCTGCATCAGTCAACCTCCTCGGCATGTACGGCCATTGTACGTCCAGTCATCGAATACAGCAATGCTGCGGCACCCAGTTCCACGCGACTCTTGACAGCAGTCACCAAGTGGGTGGCCCGGCCCCGGACCAGCTGCGTCTCTCAGCTGGGAGGCGGCACCGAAATCGGCCAATGCTGTACCTCCAAAAGGGTATTCGAGAGCAGAAGCCATGTGGCTCGGGCGTTTCGCCGATCCTGAACCGCAACAGCGACCGTGAGTAATACATGTCTCGAGACGGAGGACAAGATGATCGACATCGATGCACGACCCGCGCTTTTCTACGTTCCCAACGCAGCTGGACTACTCGGACCTAGTCGATCCAACGCCCTGCCTAGCCTCGAGCTCTGTACGGCCTATCGGGGAGACAACGATGTCGAGCGTTGAGCAGCTGGGGACTGATCGCTGGCGGGCGCGGTGGCGGGACCCAGGCGGCAGGCAGAAGGCGAAAACGTTCACACAGAAGGACTTCGCGGACAATTATCTGCGGAACATCGACGCGGCCATCCAGACGCGCACCTACGTTGACCCGAGCCTGGGGTACGTCAAGATCAAGGACTTCGCCGCGAAGTGGATGACAGCCCAGGGTCATCTGAAGTCGACCCGGGCCACCTACGAGAGCATCCTCGGCAAGCATGTATTCCCCCGCTGGGGATCGACTCCACTGTCGAAGGTGGCACACGAAGACGTCGCGGTCTGGGTCTCCCACCTACTCAACTCCGGTCTCTCTCCGGCGACCGTACGATATGTGCATCGAGTGTTCTCGCTGCTGCTGGACCTCGCGGTGAGGTCCAGCCGGATCCCCCGGAACCCAGCTGCTGGCGTACGCCTACCGAGGGTCCAAATAGCAGAGAAGAGGTTCCTGAGCCATCAGGAAGTGAGTGCTCTGGCCCAGGCGTCCGGTGACTACCGAGTCGCCGTCTTGCTGCTGTCGTACTGCGGTCTCCGGTGGGGCGAGCTGGCGGCGCTGAAGGTCAGCCGGGTCGATCTGCCGCGGCATCGACTGAGCGTTGCCGAGGCTGTCAGCGAGGTTCGCGGCAAGCTGATCTGGGGAACACCAAAATCTCATCAGGCGAGGTCGGTGCCGATCCCTGGTTTCCTAGTCGACGACCTCACGGTCGCCATGGCCGGCAAAGCCCCCGACGCACTCATCTTCGTCTCCAGGCGCGGAGCGGTCCTTCGGAACCTGAACTTCCGGCGCGACGTCTTCGACCCTGCGGCAACCGCTGTCGGGCTGGACGGGCTCACCCCTCACGAGCTGCGACATACGGCGGCTTCGCTTGCCGTCAGCGCAGGCGCCAACGTGAAAGCAGTCCAGAGAATGCTCGGTCACGCATCGGCCGCAATGACCTTGGATGTGTACTCGGGTCTCTTCGAGGACCACCTCGACGGGGTCGCTGAGCGGCTGGACGCTGGCGCTCGCGTGTACTCAATGTGTACCGAAACCCCGATCCTGCCACTGACAGTAGAA
>JGI20173J14856_1000211_pt1 | contig 14566 bp, 14 predicted proteins | sample NGESurdeep072012_8_FD_14856 | JGI IMG/M metagenome (IMG submission 14856)
CACCGGAATGTCGACCGCATCGGCGATGGCGCAGAAATAAGATTCGATCTGCGCGTCATGCAGCGGGAAATAGGCTTCGAGAATGGCCAGGATGCCGTCGGCGCCGAACTTCTGGTAGAGCTTCGCCTGTTCGACCGCGTCCGCCGTCGATGTCGAAGCGACGCCCGCGACCACTGGCACGCGTTTGGCCGCCGCTTCGATGGTCGTTTGCACCACCGTCTGGCGCTGCTCACGTGTGAGATAGGCGAACTCGCCGGTGGAGCCGAGCGGGGTGAGGCCATGCACGCCGGCTTTGATGAGATCGGAGGCGAGCCGGCCGAGCACATCGGTGAGGATGCGGCCCTGCGCATCGATTGGCGAGACCAGATAGGGAAAGACGCCGTGGAAGTCGGTCATGCGCACACCACTAGCATGGCAATTGTCAGCCGGCGAAGCCGCCGCCGTCGAGGAAGGCCTGCTCCTCCGGCGTGCTGACGCGGCCGAGCACCGCATTGCGGTGCGGGAAGCGGCCGAAGCGGCGGATGATATCGGCGTGCCGTTCCGCCCATTTCAGGCCGTCGGCGTCATTGCGCGCGCGATAGAACGCGATCGCCCGTTTCTGATCAGCGAGCTCCTCCGAATGCATGAATGGCAGATAGAAAAAGCCGAACAGGTCGGGAAACGCGCCGTCGAAGCCGTTGAGGATGGCGCGGCTGGCGATGGCATGCGCCAGCGGGTCACTCGCGAACATGCGCGCCTGCCCGCGGAACATGTTGCGCGGGAATTGATCGAGCAGGATGAGCAGCGCCAGCGCGCCCTCNGCGTTCGCTTCCCAATCGGTGAGTTTGCCGGNGNNGGCNGCTTCGTGCAGCTTGAGGAAGCGCCGGCGGATGTCGTCATCGAAAGCGGCGTCCTTCTCGAACCACCGCTTTGGCCCGGCCGCGCGCCAGAACGCGACCACGTCGGCGAGCGACGGCGCAGCGGGCGCTTCGCTCATGCCTCGTCCCGCAACGCGCGGCGCAGGATCTTGCCCACATTGGTCTTCGGCAACTCGTCGCGGAACTCGATCTGCTTCGGCACCTTGTAGCCGGCGAGCTGGCCGTGCATGTATTGGCGCAGGTCGTGCTCGTTCAGCTCCGGCGATTTCTTCACCGCGAACAGCTTGACGGCCTCGCCGGAATAGGCGTCCGGCACGCCGACGGCGGCGCATTCCAGCACGCCGCCCTGCATCATCGCCACGTCCTCGACCTCGTTGGGGAACACCTTGAAGCCGGACACCGAGATCATGTCCTTCTTGCGGTCGATGATCTTGACGCGGCCAGCCTCGTCCATCACGCCGATGTCGCCGGTGCGGAAGAAGCCGTCCTCGGTCATCACCTTGGCGGTCTCGTCGGGACGCCGCCAGTATCCGGGCATCACCTGCGGCCCGCGCGCGCAGACTTCTCCTTGCTCGCCGAGCGCGACCTCGTGGCCTTGGTCGTCGCGGATGGAAATATCGGTCGACGGCACCGGCAATCCAATTGTGCCGGTCCATTCGGCGACGTCGCTGGGATTGCAAGTGAGCACCGGCGCGGTCTCGGACAGGCCGTAACCTTCGATGATCGGACGGCCGGTTGCTTGCATCCACGCCTCGGCGACCGACTTCTGCACCGCCATGCCGCCGCCGATCGCGCATTTGAGCATGCTCCAATCGAGCTTGCCGAAATCCCGATGATGCAGCAGCGCGTTGAAAAGCGTGTTCACGGCCGGGAAGATGTTCACCTTGTATTTGGACAGCTCCTTGATCAGGCCGGGAATATCGCGCGGGTTCGGGATCAGGAGGCTCAGGCCGCCGCTGCGCACGCCGAACAGGAAGCAGACCGTCAGGGCGAAGATGTGATAGAGCGGCAGCGCGGTGACGAAAATGAGCCGGTCGGTCGGCGGCGGCAGCGCCATGGCCGGGACCACCCAGACCGCCATCTGCAAGACGTTGGCCACCAGATTGCGGTGCAGGAGGATCGCGCCCTTGGCGACGCCGGTAGTCCCACCGGTATATTGCAGGAAAGCGATGTCGTCGGGCCCGACCGAAACGCGCGTGAACGGCAGCTTGCCGCCCAAGCTAAGCGCATCGTTGAATTTGGTCGCGGCCGGCAGCGCATAGGCCGGCACCATCTTCTTGACGTGCCGCACCACGGTATTGACCAGCGTGCCTTTCACCATGCCGAGCATGTCGCCCATGCTGGCGACCACCACATGCTTCACATCGGTGTGCGGCAACGCCTCTTGCAGCACCGAGGCGAAATTCTCCAACACGATGATCGCTTCGGCGCCGGAATCCTTGAGCTGGAATTCCAGCTCGCGCGGTTTGTACAGCGGATTGACGTTCACGCCGGTCAAGCCGGCGCGCAAGATGGCGGCGATCGCCACCGGATATTGCAGTACGTTCGGCATCATGATGGCGACGCGGGCGCCGCGTTGCAGTCCCTTGCTCTGCAGCCAGGCGGCGAAGGCGCGCGAGGCCGCATCGAGCTCGGCATAGGTCAAGGTCTTGCCCATGCACACACAGGCATCCTTGGCGGCGTGCGTCTGGAAGCTTTCTTCGAGCATCGCCACCAGCGACGGGTAGCGCGACGGGTCGATCTCGGCGGGCACGCCCGGCGGATAATGCTTCAGCCAAGGTCGCTCCATTGGCCGTTCCATAGCGTTTTCCCCTGCCGCCGGGCTCTTTTCGGGCAAGTTTCTAACTTGGCCGGCGGACGGGGATCAGCATGAGTCGAGTCGGGAGGCCGCGCAAGGGCGACCGCTACCGATCCGCGCCGCCGAACGGGATAAGCGGATTGTCGGTCAGGGCCGCGCGGTCTGGCCGGTCGATGGCGGCGGCGCCGAGGAAGGCCTCGAATAGCTCGCGCACGGTGCGCTCGGGCAAGTCGCGGGTGATGAACACCAGCCGGCTGCGGTGGTCGTCGTCCGGCCAGCGCTCCAGCCGTGCGGTGGGGTGGAAGACGTGCTGCACGCCGTGCACCACCACCGGCGTATCGGGCATCTCGGCCAGCTTCACGATGCCCTTGAGGCGCAAGAGCTTATCGCCATGGGTCGCGCGCAACAGCTCGAGGAACATCTCCAGCGTGCCGGCGGGAATTGCGACATCGGCGGTGAGCACGAACGAGCGGATATGCTCGTCGTGCCGGTTTACGTCGTGATGATGGTGGTGGTGATCGTCGGCATAGGCCTCAGTGGCGAGCCATTTCTTCACGTCGGGGATTTTCCGCTCCGGATCGTACAGGCCGCAGTTCAGCAGTCGCTCCGCCGTCGCCTCCCCCTTGGCCGCATCGAGGATCGGCGCGGCCGGGTTGAGCGCGCGCAGGCGCGCCACGATGCGCTCGCGTTGCTGATCGTCGGCTAGATCGGTTTTCGTCAACACGATGCGGTCGGCGACCGCGGCCTGCTTCACCGCTTCGGCATGCGCGTCGAGCGTGGCCTCGCCGTTAACGCAATCGACCACCGTCAGCACGCCGTCGAGCCGGTAGCGCAGCACCAGATAGGGATGCGCCATGGCGGTGTGCAGTACCGGCGCCGGATCGGCGAGGCCGGTGGTCTCCAACAGCACGCGGCGGAACGTGCAGCGCCTATTATCGAGATCGCGCAGCAAGGTCTCCAGCGCGTCGACCAGATCGCCGCGCATGGTGCAGCACAGGCAGCCGCTTTGCAGCAGCACCATGTTGTCGCCGATATATTCCACCAGCAGGTGATCGAGCGCGACGTCGCCGAATTCGTTGATGATGACGGCGGTCTGGCTAAGCGCCTCGTCCTTGAGCAGGCGGTTGAGCAGCGTGGTCTTGCCGGCGCCGAGAAAGCCGGTGAGGACGGTGAGCGGCAGTGGCTCCGGCGGCCGGCGCCGATCAGCGCTATGGCTGGCCGCGGGCATTAGTTAGCCGAACTGACCTTCGGCTTCGCCGCGCGTTTGGCGTGCTTGGGCGCTTTTGCGGGTTTGACGTCTGCCTTGGCGTCTGTCTTGGCGTCGGCCTTGGCGGGGGCGTCTTTCTTGGCGGCGATTCTCTTTTTCTTCTTCGAGCGCGGCTCTGCGGTCTGCACCGCATCTGGATGGTCGGGCGGGCCGGTGAACACCTTGATTGGCGCCTCGGTCTCGACCGGCGGCCCGAGCACGAACTTGCCGTTCGGCGGCCGCAGGCTGGACAGCATGAAGGCCTGCGCCGACCCGCTGTCGCCGTTGACGGCCGCGGCGTCTTGTTGTTCTTCGTCATTGTCTTCCGCCGGCGGCTTGCGGCGATGGCCGCCGCACATTTCTTCGCGCAGGTTGGGCGGCTGCGCATCGATCGGCGCCAAGGCGTCGACGGTGCCGAGCGATGGCGTGAGCCAGGTGAGACCGCCACCGTTGAAGCCGCGCTCGAATAGCTGCGCCGCCTTCTGCGAGCGCACCGCGCCGGAATAGGCGCCGAGCACGATGGCGATCAGCCGGCGGCCATTGCGCGTGGCCGACGCCACCACATTGTAGCCGGAGGCGCAGATGAAGCCGGTCTTCATGCCGTCGGCGCCGGGATAGCGGTCGAGCAGCGAATTGTAATTGCGCATCACGCGATTGCCGTACTGGATCGCGTGGATATGCCAATAGGAATCGTCTTCCGGAAATTCAAGGATCAGCGCGCGGGCGAGGATACCGAGGTCGCGCGCCGAGGTGACGTGGTTTTCCGCCGGCAGCCCGTTCGGATTGACGAAATGCGACTCGGTCATGCCGAGCCGGCGGGCGTTGGCGTTCATCAGGTCGGCGAAGCCCTCGATCGAGCCGCCGACGCCTTCGGCGATCGCTACCGCCATGTCGTTGGCCGATTTCACCATCAACATCTTCAGGGCGTTGTCGATGGTGAGGCGGGTGCCGACCTTGAGTCCCATCTTGGTCGGCTGCTGCGCCGCCGCGTTGCGCGATACGGTCAGCATGCTACTGAAGCCGACGCGGCCTTCCTTGATGGCGCGCAGCGTGGTGTAGGCGGTCATCAATTTGGTGACGGAGGCCGGATACCACGGATAGGTGGCGTTTTCCGCATGCAGCACCTTGCCGGTGGAGGCTTCGATCAGCAGCTGCGCTTCGGCCCGGGCCTGCGTCGTGCCGGCAAGCGCCAGCGCTGCCGTCATGGCAAGGCCAAGCATCAGGGAGCGGGGGCTAGCGCAATATGGCAATGTTCGCGGTCCGGTTCAGCGCCTCGGGCCAAAGGAAAAGACCCAAGAAAACGAGTGGGTTCCATAGGCGGTGGCGCTAGGCTATCTAAGCTTTGGACGGGAGGCAAAGTCCGCCCCCCACCCCCGGCTTGAATCATGGTGACTTAGCCGTACATCGCCGACCAATGCGACCAAAGTTCGGCAAAGGAGGGTTCAATGACCGCCTGTATCGTCGGCTGGGCCCATACCCCCTTCGGAAAGCTTAGCGGCGAAAGCGTCGAAAGCCTGATCGTGCGGGTGGCCGGCGAGGCGCTGGCCGATGCCGGGGTGCCGGCCACGGACGTGGACGAAATAGTGCTCGGTCATTTCAACGCCGGCTTTTCGCAGCAGGATTTCACCGCCGCGCTGGTGCTGCAGGCCTCGCCCGATCTGCGCTTCAAGCGGGCGACGCGGGTGGAGAATGCCTGCGCCACCGGCTCGGCCGCCGTGCACCAGGGGATCAAGGCGATCGAGGCACGCTCAGCGCGCATCGTGCTGGCGGTCGGCGTCGAGCAGATGACGACCACGCCGGCACCCGAGATCGGGCGCAACTTACTGAAGGCGTCCTATGTACGCGAGGAGGCCGAGATCGACGGCGGCTTCGCCGGCATCTTCGGCAAGATCGCCGGGCTTTATTTCCAGAAATGGGGCGATCAGTCCGACGCGCTGGCCATGATCGCCGCCAAGAACCACAAGAACGGCGTNGGCAATCCCTATGCGCAGATGCGCAAGGACCTCGGCTACGAATTCTGCCGCACCGAGAGCGAGAAAAATCCGTTCGTCGCCGGCCCGCTTAAGCGCACCGACTGCTCGCTGGTGTCGGACGGCGCCGCCGCGGTCGTGCTCGCCGACATCGACACCGCGCTCAAGCTGAAAAAGGCGGTGGCGTTCCGCGCCGCCGAGCACGTGCAGGATTTTCTGCCGATGTCGAAGCGCGACATCTTGAAGTTCGAAGGCTGCGCCCATGCCTGGCATGGCGCGCTGGCGAAGGCGGGGCTCAAGCTCGGCGATTTGTCTTTCGTTGAGACGCACGACTGCTTCACCATCGCCGAGTTGATCGAATACGAGGCCATGGGTCTGACCGCCGAAGGCCAGGGTGCCCGCGCCGTCCTGGAAGGTTGGACGCAGAAGGACGGCAAATTGCCGGTCAATCCATCTGGCGGCTTGAAGGCGAAAGGCCATCCGATCGGCGCCACCGGCGTATCCATGCATGCGCTCACCGCAATGCAGCTCACCGGTACGGCCGGCGACCTGCAGGTGAAGAATGCCCGCCTTGGCGGTATCTTCAACATGGGCGGCACGGCGGTGGCCAATTACGTGAGCATTCTTGAAAGGATCAAGTAGCGCGCGGCGCTCGTCGCCGGCCGAAATCCCCGCCATGGCGGCCAGCGGCGGCCCAAAAAAATCTGCGACTTTTGATCCAAAGCAAGGCGATTTTTTTTCATAAAACCGTAAAATTGATCGTAAGACGGGACGTGCTATCAAGTCTAAACCATTAGTCGTATAGATGTTCGTACGCATACGATCCCGCGTCTAAATAAACCTAGGGCGGAAAATGACCAATATTCCAACCGACTTGCTGCGGACGCTTGTCGCCGTCGTCGACTTGCGCAGCTTCACCAAGGCCGCGGCCAGCCTCGGGGTGACGCAGCCGGCGGTAAGCGCGCAAATCAAGCGGCTGCAATTCCTGCTCGGGGGCGACTTGTTCGATCGCAGCGTCCAGGGTGTCAGCCTGACGCCGCAAGGAGAATTGGTGGTCAGCTATGCGCGCCGCCTGTTGTCGATCAACGATCAGATCGTGCATATCGGTGACAGCGGCCCGCGGCCCGAGCTGGTGATCCGCGTCGGGACGCCGAGTGAATACATCGCGTCGATCCTGCCTGGCATCTTGGCGCAGTTCCGCGAGCGCCGGCCGGACGTGCGCTTCATCATACGCACCGATGTCTACGATCCGCTGGTGCGCCAACTGCGCGACGGCGACATCGATCTTATGGTCGGACTGTCGATGGCGCCGCCGCACGACGCCCGCCATAGCCGTGCGCAAGAGGTCGTCTGGGTGCACAGCGCCGCAACCCGCATCGACCGCGATCGGCCGGTGCCGATGGTATCCTATGGCGAGCTTTGCGTTTATCACCGGCTCGCGGTGCAGGCATTGCAATCGGTCGGCCTTGACTGGGAAGACGTTTTCACTGGTCCGAGCACGATCAGTCTCAGCAGCGCGATCGACGCCGGGCTCGGCGTTATGGCGATCACCCGCCGGCGGGCGGAAAAAGCCGGCATGCTCGTTTGGGAAGACCCCCCGCTGCCGAAACTGCCGGACCTCTACAGCGGGATCTATGTCCGCGAGGGCGGTGCCCGCGCCATCTATGAACAGCTGGCCGACGATATCGCCGCGGTCTTCTACGATCCGGCTGAAAGCCCGCCGGAATTGCACGCCGGCGCCGCCACGGTGCGCAAGGCGAACACGGCGGCCTGANGCAGACTTGTTTGCTTGAGCATGATCTTTTCCGAAAACCGGTTCCCACTTTTCGGGATCATGCTCTCCGCTAGTTGGCTTTGCGGTCGGCGGCGGGCGGCAGATAGGACGCATCGAAGATGTCGTCCGGCTTCGGCTTCGCCGCCTTGAACTTGTAGGTGAGCGCGATCTGGTCGATGGCGCGCTCAAAGCGTGCGCTGTCGATGCCGCCATAGCCGTTCGCCTTCACCTCCGGCGTGACGATGTTGTCGCGGATCGCAATTCTCAGCCGTTCGACTTCCACGTCCTTCTTGGCTAGGTCGTTGCGCCTAAGCACCGAGTCGACCGCGGTCGATGGCAACTTCACCGTCTCCTTTAGTCCCTTCACGAACGCGCGCAGGAAGCCCTTCACCGCGTCGGGATGTTCGGCGGCGAATTTCGGGTTCACCATGATCGCATTGCCGTAGAGATGGACGCCGTAATCGGCCATCAGCAGCACGGTGATATCGTTGACCGGCACGCCTCGGTCNTTGAGATTGACGTACGATGAGAACGAGAAACCGGTGATAGCGTCGATCTGGCCGGCGGCCAGCATCGGATTGCGCACCGGGAAACCGACATTCTCGATCGTCACCTTGGAGGCGTCGATGCCGTTGGCCTGCACGAAGATCGGCCACTGCGCATAGGCCGCGTCGAGCGCCGGCGCGCCGAGCTTCTTGCCTTCCAGATCCTTCGGCGCGCTGACGCCGCGGCTCTTGCGCCCGACGATCGCAAACGGCGGCCGGTTGTAGAGCACGAACACCGCCTTAATCGGCATGCCCGGATTGGCGTCGCGGAACTTGATCAGCGAATTGATGTCGCCGAAGCCCATGTCATAGGCGCCGGACGCCACGCGGCTGATCGGCTCCAGCGAGTTGGCTGCCGTGTCGATGCTGACATCGAGGCCCTCGGCCTTTTAGTAGCCCTTGTCGAGCGGCAGCAGGAAAGGCGCCGATGGTCCTTCGAAACTGAAGTCGAGGCTGAATTTGATCGCGGTTTCCGCGGTCGCGGCGCTCGTCAGCATCGTCGCGAGGAACATTGCCGAAGCCAGGCTGCCGGCGCGACGTGCGCTCATTATGCTCAATACATTTCGCAGCATGCGCATCTCGGCCGCGGCTTAATTCTCGACAATCCAGCAAAGTATATGCGTCGGTAAAGAGCAAGATACGGGCGCGCCGTGACGGGCTTTTGTATGGCGTTATGGCTAACCTTGCCGTTTGCCCGCAAGCATGGCCGGCCAACCAGCTTCCTTGGGCAAGTTTTCCTGGAGCAAGGTTTTGCGTTTCTCAAAGCCTAAGCATCCGCGATGCTGGGTTAGGACGTGGACTCATAAACGGGCAGCCAAATGCCTACGTGGATGCGCCGACGAACGTCCGTCGTTGGGGGTAAGCGGCCGCAACGCGGACATCGCGGAATGTCTGCTAATGACCCTTAAGCGACCATGGGCGTAACTGGTCGAAAGCGCGCTGACGCTCGACGTCAATGAGTTGTTGCGCCGGGGCGTGCTCGCGCGCGATAAAAGCCGTGACGTCTGATCGAAGTTGAGCGCCACTTAGGGCCATAGATGAGACATCCAATCAATGAAGATGGCGCGTCCATGTCAATGGAGAAAAGCGACACGGATGCACTCCGCAATGCCGTTCAGTTACTCGAGCATGCGAGCCTAGCGGCGCGCCTTGCCAACATGATTGGTAAGCCTGTTGAACTATTGGGTAGGGCCCTGCCTGCGGGTGCTTCGCAAGCTATCGCCACAGCCACAACAAAAAGCCTTGAAGCCGCCCTCAAGGTCGCGCTGCTCACAATTCGAGGTGGGCCGCAGGAAAGCTCACAGCTGCTGCACAGAGCTTTAGCCGTCGCCTCGGGTGCCGCTGGAGGGGTGTTCGGCATTTTTTCGCTGCCTATAGAGCTTCCCGTCTCGACCATCATCATCTTACGGTCAATCCTCGACATCGCGCGAAGCGAAGGTGAGAATTTAACTGACCCGGAATCGGCCCTCTCATGCATAGAGGTGCTTGGGATCGGCGGTCGGACGGAGACTGACGATGCAGCGAAGAGCGACTATTTCGTCGTACGCGGAATCCTAGCGAAGTCCGTTACGGAAGCCGCACGCTTCATCGCTGAGCGTGGCATCGTTGAGGAAGGTAGCCCAGGGCTCGTCCGCCTGATCACTCAGCTCGCCTCTCGGTTCGGGTTCGTCGTTTCACAGAAGGCGGCCGCGCAGACCATCCCCGTCATCGGCGCGCTTGGAGGTGCTGCCGTCAACTATGCATTTATCGACCACTTCCAGTCTGTCGCTCGAGGCCACTTTACCGTCCGACGACTTGAACGAAAGTACGGCAAAGATCTGGTTTTCAATGTGTACGAGCGCCTTCGCCAGGATCTCGGAACGGCAAGATAAGCGCTATCATCAGGTCGCCTTCCGTTCGTGAGCGGCGCCATGCATCCGCCGGGGCTGTTCGTTCTTTGATCGCTATTGGAAATAGAGGAAGACGCGGTTTGTGAGCGCTACCGGCGCTTTCCGGTAGGTTTCTTTTTAATCGGCTTCCTGGATTTCCTTGCCGCGGTCTTTTTCTTCGGGACGGCCTTCACCCTCCGCGCGCGCTTGGTTTGATTTGGCTTGAGTTCGTCCTCGGCCGCCAATTCAAGCACGCCAATTTCTGAGCCCGTCGCTCGGGACGGCCTTCACCCTCCGCGCGCGCTTGGTTTGATTTGGCTTGAGTTCGTCCTCGGCCGCCAATTCAAGCACGCCAATTTCTGAGCCCGTCGCCGCTACGCTCGCGGCGTTCGCAATGTCGCTGACCGCTTCAACAAGCACCCCCGCAATCGAAGCGCGCTTCTTCTTTGCCATATTTAAAGCCTCGTAAGTTCACATGCACGACGCCATGTTGATCCTATACTGACGACGTTGCAATTTCATTTCAATGTCTGCCACCCACAAATTCGTAAAAGAGCAGCGACGACGGGTACCCGCGCTGACGAGGTGATCGAGTGAGGCCACCGGGGTAAAGCGGACGTAGCGCATAATTATTTTTATAAGGTCTCGGCACGGTCTGACCGCGTGAGTCTGGAGGGCCATCGATGCCGCCGGCAAAGCCCGCCCTCGCGGCCAGCGATCATCCGTCATTTTGCGCGCCCTATGCGACGGCCGATGAGGGCTTGGCCGTCGCGTTGCTGGCGGGCGAGACATACGCGGCATCTTGTCGGGCCATCGCGCGATCGTGATCGCCGCGCGTTTTTGACGCAGCAGGGAATGCCGCCGTCAGGCGTTTAATGAGCATAGATCCCAAAAGGGAGACTCATCATGCGTATCACTATGCGCCGTTCGGTCGCCGCCGCACTCGCGGGCGCGCTGGCATTGAGCACGATCGCTCTGGCTCCGGCCCAGGCGGCCTCGGACACGACCACTTTCAGCAGCGTCCGCAAACACCGGCATCACTATGGCAATGCGGCGGCGTTCGGCGCGGTGGCCGGCATGTTTGGCATCATCGCGGGTCTGGCTGCCGCCGACCGCTACGGCGACAACTATTACTATGGCTACGACGACGGTCCGTATTACGCGCCCTATGGCTACTATGGCGGATCCTACGGCTACGCCCCGGGCTTCCGCGGCCACAGCGGCCACAGCGGCCACAGCGGTCATGGGCATCACCGTCGCTGATAATTCCGGCGGAACGTCAAGGATAATGCCCGTTTTGCCGCAGCTTTTAACGGTCGTTAACCGGTTTGGCGCGCGGATCGGGTAATCTGCGCGGATGACTGATTCGGTCGCCCGGCTCTATGAAGCCGTGATCGCCGCTCGGGGTTCAGACCCGGCGAAGTCGCGGACGGCCCGGCTGTTGCGCGCCGGCCGCGCCAAAATGGCCAAAAAACTCGCCGAAGAAGCGGTCGAAGTGGTGATCGACGCCATGCACGGCCAGCCCGAAGCGGTGGTCCGCGAAAGCGCCGATTTGTTGTACAATCTCGTGGTGCTCTGGGTGCATTCCGGGGTCCACCCCGACGACGTCTGGGCCGAGATGAGCCGGCGCGAGCAGATGTTCGGCATTGCCGAAAAAGTGCCAAAGGATCTAGTACAAGCCGCGGCGCGGCGTAAGGTCGTGGCGCTGGAGACCAGGCGCGTCCGCAAGCGCCGCTGATCCATCCTTTCCCTAACCTGAAGCGTTCCAATGACAGTTGAGGCCGCCAAGCCGCGTTCTTTGCTTCGCCGTTTGTACGACTGGTGCGTCGCCGCCGCCGGCAAGAAGCACGCCCTCGGGATATTGACCGCGGTGGCGTTTGTCGAAAGTTCCTTCTTTCCGATCCCGCCCGACGTGATGCTGGTGCCGATGTCGCTGGCGCGGCCCGACCGGGCATTCCGGCTCGCCGCCTGGTGCACGGTTGGCTCGGTCACCGGCGGCATCGTCGGCTACGGTATCGGGGCGCTGCTTTATGACTCGGTCGGCGCCTGGCTGATCCATCTCTACGGCTACGGCGATAAGGTCGAAGCCTTCCGCGCCGCTTACGCGCAATGGGGCGCCTGGATCATCATGATCAAGGGCCTGACGCCGATCCCCTATAAGATCGTTACCATTACGTCCGGATTTGCCGGCTACAATTTCGGTTTGTTCGTTGTTTTGTCGGTTATCACGCGTGGAATGCGGTTTTTTCTGCTGGCTTTCCTGCTCAACCGCTACGGGGAGCTGGCGCGCCACATCATCGAGAAACGGCTGGCCTTGTGGACCTCGCTGTTTGCCGCCGTGCTCATCGGCGGCATCGTGGTTGCGCTATACTTGATTTAAGGCAGCATTATTTGAGGGAATCAGCATTCCTCATTTTCGCCACCTGTCGGGCCTAAAAAGGCTTGTTGGCGCAAATGCCGTTGGGCAATGCCGCAAGGCGGCAGCCCTCAAGTCAATTTGACCGGCCATGGACACCAAACGTTTTTCGAAATGTTGCACCGGACGAACGGCGGCTTCCTCGCTGCTGGCGTGCGTTGGCGCGGGCGCGATCCTGCTCACCGCCGCGCTGGCGCTCGCGCAGGAGGGCGCTAATAGCGATACGCGCGCGTCGGCCGAGAAGCCCGGNTTCTTCGGCGCTATNGTGCGCTGGTTCGACGATCAGACATCCAAGTTCGGCACCAATCTCAAGGGCGCCCGCTCGAGTGTCGAGAATTTCGGTCACGAAGCCGGCATTGCCGCCAAGACGACCGTCGAAGGCGCCAAGGACGCCGCCGGTGCGGTCACGCGGATCCCCATCGCCCGCGTGGTCACGGGTCACGAGAAATGCACGATCGCGCCGAATGGCGCACCCGACTGCGTGGTCGCGGCCAATGCCATCTGTAAGACCAAGGGCTTCGCATCCGGCAAGAGCGTCGACATGACCACCGCCGAAATTTGCCCGGCGCAGGTCTATATATCCGGCCGCAACAGTGGCGAGGGCTGCCACACCGAGACCTTCGTCTCTCGCGCGCTCTGCCAATAGAATTTTCAAGCCGGCCCTGAGCCCGCGGCGAACGCTTGTGCCGCCGCCGCGCCTGTGTTTCGGTTTCGCCCCTCCTCATGGAGTGCGGCGCCGTGAACCTTCATTCCAAGCTGATCGAGCGCGAGGCTGCCGGAAAGCCGGTGACCGTCGGTCTGATCGGGGCCGGAAAATTCGGCACCATGTTCCTGTCGCAGGCGCGGCTGACGCGCGGCATGCATGTCGCGGGCGTCGCCGACCTCGATGTGGCGCGGGCCCGCAGCCAGCTCAAGACTGCGGGGTGGCCGGATGGCGCTTACGCCGCCAAATCGCTCGACGATGCGCACAAGGCGCACACGACCGTGGTCACCGACAGCGCCCAATCTTTGATCACCGATCCGCGCATCGAAGTGATCGTGGAAGCGACCGGCGTGCCGGGCGCCGGCATTCATCATGCGCTTCGCTCAATCGAAAACGGCAAGCACATCGTCATGGTCAATGTGGAAGCCGACGCGCTGGCGGGGCCGCTGCTGGCGCGCCGCGCCAAGGCGGCCGGCGTGGTCTACAGCCTGGCGTGGGGCGACCAGCCGGCGCTCATTTGCGAGCATGTCGATTGGGCGCGCGCCGCCGGCTTCAAGGTGATCTGCGCCGGCAAAGGCACGCGCTATCACCCGAGCTATCATAAATCCACGCCCGACACGCTGTGGGATATCCTCGATCAGTATTTGCAGATCAAGGATCGCAATTCGATCAATCCCAAGATGTTCAATTCCTTCATCGACGGCACCAAGTCCGGCATCGAGATGACGGCCGTGTGCAACGCCACCGGCCTGCTGCCGCAGAGCGACGGCCTCGGTTTCCCGCCGGCGACGCGCTTCGAGCTGGCCGACGTTTGCAAGCCGAAGAGCGATGGCGGCACGCTGGAGAAGGCGGGTGTCACCGAGGTAACGTCGTCGGTCTACCGCGACGGCCGCGACGTGCCGCATCATCTCGCGCTCGGCACTTACGTGGTGTTCGAGGGCGAGACCGACTACGCCCGTCGCTGCTTCAAGGAATACGCCATGCTGCCGGACCAGACCGGCAAATACGCCGCGCTGTACCGGCCGATCCATATGATCGGCCTCGAGCTCGGCATATCGGTGGCAAGCTGCGCGCTGCGCAACGAGCCGACCGGCGCGCCCACCGGCTTCCGTTCCGACGTGGTGGCGACCGCCAAGCGCGACTTGAAAGCCGGCGAGATGCTCGACGGCGAGGGCGGCTTCTGCGTCTGGGGCAAGCAGACGCCGGCGGACGTTTCGCTGAAACAGGAATTGCTGCCGCTCGGCCTGGCGCACAACGTCAAGCTCAAGCGTGACATCCCCGAAGGCGGCGCGCTCAAATGGGCGGACGTCGCCTACGATCCCAACGATTCCGCCGTGAAGGTGCGGCGCGAGATGGAGGCCGCCTTCGGCCGCCGCAATGTCGGGGCCG
>JGI20173J14856_1000213_pt1 | contig 14543 bp, 15 predicted proteins | sample NGESurdeep072012_8_FD_14856 | JGI IMG/M metagenome (IMG submission 14856)
CCGGGTTTCTTCGCTACGCTCAGAATGACACAAAAAGAAATTCTAACAGGCCGTCAGGCCGCATCTTTTTCCTTGACTCAAGGTGCAGGGGCTGGCCCCTGGCCGTTGGCACGGCTGGCCAGTATTAAGAGACCGCGCGCCCGCGGCAGTGGCCGCGCGCGACAACGGAGCGCGGCCTTAACGTTGGGTGCACGGGTCACCCCTGCACCCCACGGTGGGTTTTGCATACAATTAAGCGTATTCCTGCGATGAAGATAATTTCCTTCGGCGACGTTCACATGGCGACCCGCAATCTCGACCGGATGGGCGAGGTGATGCGCGATTGCGACTTGATAATCCTGTCCGGCGATCTCACCAACTTCGGCGGCATCGACGACGCGCGCAAGGTCCTCGCCGACGTCCGCCGCGCATGTCCCGCGGTGCTCGCGCTCTCCGGCAATCTCGACCGGCGCGAGGTGATCCCGTTCCTCGAACAGGACGGCGTCGCGCTGCATGGCAAGGGTCTGGTCAAGGGGGGAGTGGGGATCTTCGGATGCGGCGGCTCGAATATCACTCCGTTTGGCACGCCGACCGAGCTCAGCGAAGACGAAATCTATGCGACGCTGCGCGCCGGTTATGACTTCGTGCGCGACGTGCGGCCGCTCCTGATGGTTTGTCATACGCCTCCGTTCGACACCAAATGCGATCGAATCCTGAGCGGCAAGCCGGTCGGCAGTACTGCCGCGCGCCAATTCATCGAAGAAGTGAAGCCCGAAGTTTGCATCTCGGGGCACGTTCACGAATCTGCCGGCGTCGATCAAATCGGTCCGACGAAGATTTTCAACGCAGGCCCGTTCAAGGGCGGCGGCTACGTAGTTGTACGGGCCTGCGACGGGCGGCTTGACGCGAGGCTCGAATTTCTTTGACGTGCCCGCTTTGTCGCGCGCCGATCAATCGCTTCGCACCTACGCCGGAAAAATCGCCAACGCATGGCCGCTGGTGCTGCGCAACTCATTCCGGCTACTGTGGCGCTTCCGGCCCGGACGCGCCGCGAAGTAGGGCCGGAGATTGTACGGGGGCGGAACAGGCTCCGCACCTCGTGGCTTTCGTTGTTTACCCATTTTTGTCGAAGGGAGAATTGCTTGAGCATGGATGCGACCGGCGATGTTCGGATGAGGTTTGATCACGTATCGATCGCGGTGAAGTCCATCGACCGCGCCTACGAATTCTTCGCGAAATATTTTCCAATCAAGTTGCGCAGCGCCAAATCGATCGACGAGCAGGTCAGCGGTTCGTTCTACTGGCAGGATTTCCATCTCGGCGGATTCGTCGTCGAGCTTATCGAGGACCCGCCCGGCAAGCCCGGCTTCGTCACGAAGTTCATCGACAAGCACGGCGAGGGGCTGCATCATTTGTCGATCGAGACCGACAATCTGGACGCGATGGTGGCCACGCTCAAGGCCGGAGGCGTGCGGGTCGTCGACGAGCAAAAATACGATTCAGGCTCTGCGACCGCGTTCATCTCGCCGCGCTCTGCCTTCGGCGCGCTGATCCAGTTCTGGCATACCCCGAATTGGGAACAGGCCCATCCCAAGCCGGCGCCCGACGGCCTGGCCAACTTCGATCACGTATCGCTCGCGGTCAATGACATCAACGCAGCCTACGACTTCTTCACGCGCTACTTTCCCGGCACGAAAATCGGCCACCAGCCTCACCTGAGCAATTCCGAGGGCAACTTCGCGCTCGGCCATATCGAGGTCGCCGGCTTCAAGCTCGAATTCATCCAGAGCCCGCCGCACAAGACCGCCAACGACTTCGTCGGCAAGTTCATCGCGCGCTACGGCGAGGGGATGCATCATATTTCGATCGACCTCAAGGATTTCGACGCGACCTGCCAGCGGCTCAAACGCGACGGCGTCCGGGTGGTGGACGAAAAACGAAACTGGCGCGGCGAGCGCCAATACTTCATCTCGCCGCAATCGGCCTTCGGCGTGCTGATCCAAATCTGGGACGGCCTTAAGTGAGTGGTCTTACCTCGCCCTGTCCCGCGATTGTTCCGCTGCCCACATGGGAAGGAGTCAGGGGTTAGGTTTATCTCCGTGCTCGGGTGCAGGGACTGGAGGCTGCGAAAAGGCTACAATTAATTGAATCGTATGATCCTCGCCGTATTCTTCGATGCCGCCGGCACGCTGTTCGAACCGCGCGAGCCCGTCGGACGCACCTACGCTCGCCTGGCGCGGCAATTCGGCCTGGACGCCTCTGAGGACACCGTCGCCGCCGGTTTTCGCCGCGCTTTCGGTGCGGCGCCCGGTCTGGCCTTCGGACCCGGGCATGGGCACGACGAGCTTCGACGCCTCGAGCGGGAATGGTGGCGCCGCCGCGTGGGCGAAACGTTCGCGCCGATGGGCACCTGGCCCGGCTTCGACGCTTACTTCGACGCGCTGTTTGCCCACTTCGCCGATCCCGATCATTGGATTGCGGATCTTGAAGCGGCGCCGATGCTGCAACGTCTAAAGAACCATGGACTCAAACTGGGCGTGATCTCGAACTTCGATTACCGCTTGTATCGAATTCTCGAGGGCCTCGACCTGACCCGTTACTTCGATTCGATCACGATTTCCTCTGAAGCCGGCTATGCCAAGCCCCGGCGCGAGGTGTACGAGACCGCCCTTTCACGCGCCGGCGCTGCGGCGCATGACGCGATGCATATCGGCGACTCGGAGCATCTCGATTTCGCGCCGGCCGCGGCCATCGGGATGGCTGCCGTCCTGATCGATCGCGGAAATAAGCAAGCCGCGCCATCGATCGCGGCCCGCACCGCGCGAATTTGTTCGCTTGCCAGCGTCCCAGAGGTTGCGCAAGTATTCTGACTCGCTTGACGTTATCGCTGCGTTATTCTTATCTAAGGCCACAATTTTCCGGGGAACAGTATTTGGGGATTAGAAAAATGAACCGTGTGCTCTTTTCGCATCGCCTGATGGTGATGCTAACCGCCTTTTTCACGCTCGCCTTCACCGCCGGCGTCGCCGCCGCTCAGAGCGCCGGACAGCTCGGCAGCGAGCTTTCGAGCCTCTCGGGCCAGCTCTCTTCCGCCGAGTCCAACGAATCGACCGCCGACCAGGTGATCACCCGCCTCGACAACGCCGAGGGAACCTTCGCCAAGCTCACTTCGAGCGGCAAGGTGGACAAGGGTGCGCTGGTACCGATCTACCGCCAGCTCGAATCGATGCTCGATCGGATGAACTCGGCCTATTCGAAGAAGAAAGACGAATGCATCGCGCAGATCGACAACGGCGGGCAATGCGACTACGACAAGCCCGAGCAGTTGGCATTGCGCGCCGCATATCCGCTTGCCTGGCTGCGGTTCACGGCTGCGACCACTCTGTTCGACGATAACGCCGAGCAAGCGAAGAAACTGCTCAACCAGGCGATCGACGGCTTCACCGCCAGCATGCTGGCGATGCCCGATCCCAACCTGATACGCGAAAATACGCTCGGCCGCGCCTACTGCGAACGCGAGTTGGGCAAGTTCGATCACGCCGAATACGACCACGCGATCGCCGACTTCAAGAAAATAATGGATGACGGCACCGGCACGCAGCAATACGCCGCCGCGCGCGAGGGACTCTCCACGACCTACGCCAAGATGGGCAAGGCTGACGAGGCCGCGAAGATGCTTCCGGTTGGTGGTGGCGCGAAAACCGGGTCCGGCCAGTTCATGCTTCAGTTGCAGACCCTGTTCAGCGCCGAACGGGCCACCAGCGATCCAGCCAAGAAGGCCGCGTATCACAAGCAGATCATCGACGCGATGAAGTCCAAGGAAAACGACAAGGAAGGATGGGCAGTCGATGTATCGGCGGCGTCCAAGTTTCCAACCAACGCAGTCGAGGAATTCGGCAGCTCGGGCGATCCGTTCGAGAAATGGTTGCTCGCCGCGGTCCTGCTCTCGCGCAAGGATGAGCCCAACGCGGCCAAGTACTATGCCGAGGCGGGCGCCAGCGGAAAGTATCCCAAGGCCTACAAGTTCGCCGCCGACATCTATCTGCGCGAGAAGCGCTACGACCAGGTCGAGCTCATGCTCAGCAAGATCGCATCTGGTGGCGGCGGCGAGGCGCAATGGGCCGAGTACGCCAGGTTCAGCCTCGCGCATAACCGATGGGAGCAGGGCGGTTCGAAGGATACGGCGCTGGAAGATCAGTGGGTGAAAAACGCGCAGGACTACCTGCAGAAATATCCCGCGGGTGAGCACGGCGCCGAGATGCGCGTGCAGCTCGCCGATCGCCTGCAGCGACAGAATAAATTCGTCGAGGCCGCCCAGTTGTATTCCCAGGTCAAGGGCGACCCCGAATTCACGTTCACCGCCAAGTTCAAGGCCGCGGAGTGCTACTACAAGGAGCTCCAGGGCGCCAACGCCAAGGATAACAAGGGGCCCAAGGTCGATACCGAGTCGCTCAGAAAGCTGGCGCTCGAAAACCTCAACGAGTCAATCAAGATGGGTCCCGAAGCGGAGCGTGTCTCCTCCGGACCTGGCAAGAAAGCGGTTCATGAGATTCGCGGCGAAGCGACCTACATGCTTGCTTCAATCCTGGAAGAAGACCCGGAAAAGGTCGACTACTCGCAGGTCGCGACGCTCCTTGCCGGCTACGAATCGCAATACCCGAGCATGAGCGCGAAGTTCCAGGATGTGGCCGAATGGCGCATCACGGCGCTCGATCATCTCGGCAAGTACGACGAAGTTAACACCGATGTCGCCGGAATCGTCGAACGCAGCAAGGGCAACACCGCCAAGGGTGATTTCATCAAGGGACTTGGAATCGACTTCTGGAAGGCCGCGCTGGAAGCCAAGGCCAAGGGCGATCAGAAGGCATATCTGGCCAATGCGAAGTTCACCGCGACCGCATACAACTTCTTCGCCGACATGGTGTCGTCGGGCAAAATCCCGGTTAAGAATCTGACCGGCACGCTGTCGATCCTGGGGCAGGCTCTGCAGGCTATGGGCCAGGAAGACAAAGCTGAGACCATCTACAAGGAGGTCGTGAAGGCCGACCCGGCATCGCCCGATGCGAACGCCGGAATGGCCCGTATCGCACAATCCAAGAAGGACTGGAAGGATGCGGTGACGCTGTGGACTACCGTCGAGGGCACGGCGGCCGAGTCCGACAACCTGTGGTACGACGCGAAATACAACATCGCGGTGATCTACAACGAGCAAGGCAACACCCAGGGCGCATGCAGCAAGCTGGCGCAGACGCGCGCCGAGCATCCCACGCTGGGCTCGCCCGAGATGAAGACGCAGTGGGACGCGCTGCAGCGCAGGCTATGTCTCGATCACAAGGGCAGCTAGCAGCTCAGATGCTCAAAAAGATTCATCATGTCGGCGTCGTCGTGCCGAGTCTCGACGCGGGCCTGAAATTCTGGCGCGACACGCTCGGCCTGCATTTCACCAGGAGCGCCACGATTGAAGAGCAGGGCGTCCGGGCCGCATTGCTCAAAGCCGGCGAGAGCGAGATCGAGCTGCTCGAGCCGCTCGACGCCGACAATGCCGTGGGCAAGTTCCTCGCGCGGCGCGGCGGCGGCTTGCATCACGTATGCTTCGAGACCGACGACGTCGCGCGTGAGCTCGAAGCGGCGCGCGGCAAAGGAATCCAGCTAATCGATCAGAAGCCGCGCCGCGGCCTGGCGGGAATGATCTGCTTCCTGCATCCCAAGGCCACCCGTGGCGTGCTGGTTGAATACGCCCAGCCACCCGGCGAGTAGAGAGTAAAAAAAGGGCATGCCGATCTACGAATACCGATGCACGAAGTGCGACCGCTCGTTCGAGGCGTTCGTGCGCCCCGGCGACGGCGGCGCGCAGTGCCCGCTCTGTCACGGCTCGAAGCTGAAGCGCGAGATGTCAACCTTCGCAGCACATGGCAGCAATGGCGACGGCGCCGCCGCTGCCGCGATGGCGATGGCCAATTCCGGCGCGGCGAATGGCGGCGGATGTGGCGGGGGTGGATGCTGCGGTGGCGGTGGTGGATGCGGCGGGGGCGGCGGCTGCCACTAGCGTCGCGTTCGCCCGATTTCAGCTCTCAGCTCTCTTTGCGCGCTTCGAATTCTTTTTTTGCCGACGCCAGAAGTTCGGGCTGTGCGAGCAAATCGTACGCGGTCATCGCCATCGCCTTCGCCACTCGAATCATCGCATCGTAGCCGCGCTTTGAGTCGGCGTGCGCGACGAACGCATCTTCGTGGCAATTGCCCTCGCCATGGCGCGCGATCGCGAACGACGGATGAATCGCGGGCATCACGTGACTCACGTCGCCCATGTCGGTGCTGCCGGTGGGCGTGTNGGCCGGGGCTTCGACAGATTTTGCGCCGAGCGCCTCGCTATGCGCGGCGTAACGATGCGCCATGCTGAGATTGTTGATCAGGTTCTTGTANCCGCCTTCGACAACGTGCTCGACGCGCGTTCCGGTCGCCATNGCGGCGCCCTCGGCGCATCTGATCACCCGCGCGCCGATTTCATTGGCGTAGCGGCTGGTCCTGGCGCGCGCCAGAAACAGGCATTCTGTCCGCTCCGGGATGATATTAACCGCCCGGCCCCCGTCGGTGATGATGCCGTGGATGCGCGAGCCGTCGCGCAGGTGCAGCCGCATCGCATCGACGCTCTGAAAGGTCTGGATCACCGCGGCCAATGCGCTCGAGCCGTCCCATGGCGCCATCGCCGCGTGCGCGCCGCGGCCATGAAAGGTCAGCTTGAGATGGTGCGTGGCGAGCGCGGGCATCGTGCAGAATTCTGCGTCGGTCGGATGCGCCATCATGGCCGCATCGACGCCCCGCAACGCGCCCTTATCGATCAGGATTATTTTTCCGCCGCCGCCTTCCTCGGCCGGGGTGCCGAGAAAAACGACTCGCCCCGGTAGCTGGCTCGCGATGCTCTTCAAACCCGCGACGGCGCTGAGCGCGGCGCCGGCGATCAGGTTGTGGCCGCATGAATGACCATTGGGCAACGCGTCGTACTCGGCGAGGATTGCGACCGCGGGACGGCTGGCGCCGAACTCGGCGCGAAACGCGGTCTTGAGTCCACCGACTTCGCGCTCGACCTCGAGACCCAATTCGGTGGCGGCTTTGGTCAGCAGTCCGGCGGCGAAATGCTCCTGGAACCTGAGCTCGGGATGCTCATGGATTTCGTAGCTGAGCGCGACCGCTTTGTCGCGGTAGGTATCGATCGCGCGACAGATTTCGGCGTGAGCGTCCATCGGTATGCTCCTCTCGATGCTGAGTAGCATTGTGAGTAGCACCGAGCGCGCAAATTATCCAAACTCCGCCGCCGCGCGCCCTGCGCCGCCCTGAAACTTTGCCTGCGCAAATTCGTCCAAGATGTGAGAGCATCGGGAATCAACAGCCCCGGAAAACTGACCGGCTTGCCCAACGCAGGAGCAAATAGGATCATTACATACGAACGCACGCCGCTTCGGCCGAGCGCTTGCATCGCGATGACAACGACAACAATTCCGGGTACAGGACGCAGCTTGATTTCCGCGCTTACGGCGGCGGTGATTGGACTCGCGATCGCGATCGGCGCAGCCCTGCCCGCCGCGGCGCAGCAGCAGGGCTCGTCGATTCCTGCGCCGCTCGTGATGCCCGGCGGTCAGGGCAAGGGAACCTCGACGCTTGAGCTGCCGTCGATGCCGGCGAAACAGGGCGGCGGCTCGCTCAACATCCCGCCGCAGGTTCCGCAAGCCGGCCAGGAGCTGGTGCTGCCGATGCGCGAGTTGCGCCAGCAGCCGGGTTACGAACAGGTCACGGTGACAGTGACCGAACCGAGCGGCACCTACGTCACCGGGCTGCAAAAGGAAGATTTCAAACTCTACATGGACGGGAAGCAGCGCCCGATAGAATTCTTTCGTCAGGACCTGAACACTCCCGTCTCGGTCGGCATCCTGGTGGACACTTCGGGCAGCATGACGCCCAAAATTCCGCAGGCGCGCGCCGCGATCGCACAGTTCCTGCGCAATTTGAATGACAAGGACGACGTGTTTCTGTTCGCGTTTTCCAGCCATCCGTTCCTGCTCCAGCCGTTCACGATCAATCACGATCTCGTGATGCGCCGGCTCGAATTGCTGCACGCATACGGGCAGACCGCTTTGTTCGACGCGATCATGCAGGGGCTGGAGATGGTGCAACGAGGCCGCTACGACAAAAAAGCGCTGCTCGTCGTCACCGACGGAATGGACAACACCAGCGCCTCGACGGTGAATAACGTCGTCGCCCAGGCGCGGCGAATGGGCGTGCTCGTGTACTCGATCGGAATCGGCGATCCTAACGGGTCCGGCTCCGGAATTGGCATCTCGATCGGACCATTCGTGGTAGGCGGCGACGATAGTGAACACGTTGACGCCGAGACCCTGCACACTCTTTCGACCGAAACCGGCGCCAGGACCTACATCATCCGCCAGGCCGGGGACGGAGAGGCTCTGCGGCGCGCGTGCGAGAACATCAGCCTCGAGTTGCGTGAGCAATACACAATCGGATTTCTCGCGCCCGATCCCGCCGCGGGCGGATACCGCAGCCTGAGAGTGGACGTTCCCGGCAAATCAGGAGCGGACGTTCGCGTCCGCAAGGGAATCGAAGTCGGCGGGCGCTCGGCGCCGACCGGCCTCGCTCCGTCGGTCGCCGGCGGACCCTGATCCATCCGGGTCGCCGCTCAGGGCGACGCGCGCTTACTCGATACAAATGGCGCGACAAATGCGCGATTCGGATCCGGCAACAGGTTCAGGAATTTCACTTCGGCGAAGTCGCCGATTAGCTGGAAACCCGAGAAGGCCGCGTTGTCCACGCGGATCCGCCGGAAGTGCGCGAGTTCGAGTCGCATGAAGTGGCACAAAATGGTGCGGATGATGTCGCCGTGCGAGACGAACAGGATCCGCCGGCCGCTGTTCGCTCCGACCGCACGGCGCACTGCCTCGACGCCTCGCGATTGCACCTGCGCGATCGTCTCGCCACCGGGAGTCGGCGCATCCAGCGGATGCTCGCGATACTCCAGGTAATCGGCATCCTCGGCCAAATCGTCGAACACCATCCCTTCCCATCGCCCGTATTGGACTTCAGACAGTTGTGGGTCCTCGGTAACCGGGATGTCGCCGACGCCGGCAGCGATTATCTCCGCCGACTGCCGCGCCCGCGCCAGCGGACTCGTGACGATCAAATCGGGCTTTATAATGCGCGCGAACGGAATCGAGGCTTGTACCTGCGCGCGTCCGCGCTCATCGAGTTCGATTGGATTTCGGCCCATCACGCGGCCTTCGCGGTTCCATGCGGTCTCGCCATGGCGCATCAAGAGCGCGATTCCTCTCATCCCGGTTGCACCCTTCAGTTTATCCGCGACGTAAAACGGTCCCAGCGCCATCGAAATCGCCTCGGTGATGAAATTCAGCCCCCCAAAAAAAGCGGCGGGACCTCGCTCATGAGCGCCCGCCGCAATCAAACCAGATTTTCGACTGTGCTGACAGCCGCGTGATCGTTACCGCGCCGACGNTGCCGCGCCCGCATGCGCTGTCTGTTCCGCATGCGCGGCTCCGTTGGCGGNCGCACCCAGGCCGCAGAACGCTTCGTAATCGATAAGCGTGGTTTGGCTGGNATGCTCGCTGCAGACGGGGCACTTCGGATCTTTGCGGATCTTCAGAACTCGCACGTAGTCCTTGTCCGACAGCGTGTCGAAGTAAACCATCTTGCCGATTAGCGGAGCCCCCGCGCCAATTATCAACTTGATCGCCTCGAGCGCTTCGATCGATCCGATCAATCCCGGAAGCGCGCCGAGCACGCCGGCTTGCGCGCACGACGGCGCCATTTCCGGCGGCGCCGGCTCGGGATACAGGCATCGGTAACACGGTCCGCCTTTGGCCGGGTAGAAAACCGTCGTGTTGCCTTCGAAGCGGAAAATCGCGCCGTCCACCAGCGGCTTCTTGAGAATACGCACGCGTCGTTGATCAAATATCGAGTCGGAAAATTGTCGCCGCAGTTCACGATCACGTCGTAGTCCTTGATGATGCCCATCGCGTTGTCGGACGTAAGCCGCACGTCGTGACGAATCACCTTGACGCCCGGATTCAGCGCGTTGATTTGCTTTTGCGCCGACTCGGTCTTGGGCATCCCGACCCGATCGGTCGTGTGGATGATCTGCCGCTGAAGATTGGACAGATCGACCACGTCGAAATCCACCAGGCCTATTGTGCCGACTCCCGCCGCCGCGAGGTACAGTGCCGACGGCGAGCCGAGCGCGCCCGCGCCAAGCAGCAGCACCTTGGCGTCGAGCAGTTTTGCCTGTCCCTTCTCGCCGACCTCGGGAATTACGAAATGGCGCGAATAGCGGGTCAGCTCCCCGGCCGTAAACGCGCGATCCGCCACCCATGGCAAGCCGCGATCCTTCCACGCGCTGAAGCCGCCCGTCATGCTGTACACGTTTTCGTAACCGAGCTCGCGGATCGTTCGCGCCGCCAGCAGCGAGCGCGTGCCCGACTCGCACTGCACAATGACCGGCGTCTTGCGGTCGGGGATGCGCTCCTCGATTCTGAGTTCCAGGAAACCGCGGGGAATCGCGACCGCTTGCGCAATATGCCCCTGCCGCCACTCGTCGCTTTCGCGTACGTCAACCAGCACGGTGCCGGGCTGTTCGATCATCCGGCGCGCTTCGTCGATATCGATCTGCTTAATTGTCGAGCGTGCTTCGTCGAGGATGTTCTTCGAAGTTTTCGCCATAAACTCAGCCGGCGGCATGCGACGGAGCCTCGGCCAGCGAGCGCCGCTTGGTGAATTTAATCGCCGCGTTGTCGATGTTGATCGAGCACAGCGAGCCGCACATCGTGCAGACGTTGGAACCCGCCGCCTCGCTTTCTTCCTTGTAGCGGCGCGCCTTGTCGGGGTCCATCGCCATCGCGTACATCCCTTCCCAGTTGAGCGCCTTGCGATATCGCGACATCTGATCGTTCCAGACTTTCGCCCCGCGCACTCCCTTGACCAGGTCGCCCGAGTGAGCCGCGATTCGCGTCGCGATCACTCCTTCGCGCACGTCGTCGATATCGGGCAGCCGCAAATGCTCGGCGGGCGTCACGTAGCACAGAAAATCGGTTCCGGCCGCCGACGCGATCGCTCCGCCAATCGCACCGGTGATGTGATCGTAGCCCGGCGCGACGTCGCAGGTGAGCGGCCCGAGCACGTAAAACGGCGCGCCCCCGCAGACTCGCTTCTCGAGCTTCACGTTGGCTTCGATTTGATCGAGCGGCACGTGGCCGGGACCCTCGATCATCACTTGCACGCCCATCGCCCGCGCGCGCTCGGTCAATTCCCCCATCACCAGCAGCTCCGAGATTTGCCCGCGATCGGTCGCGTCGCCGGTGGCGCCCGGCCGCAGCCCGTCGCCGATCGATATCGTCACGTCATGCTCGCGCAGCACAGCGCAGACTTCGTCGAAGTGCTCGTAGAGCGGATTCTCGTTGCCGGTCCGATCGATCCATGCCGCCAGCATCGCTCCGCCGCGCGACACGATGCCTTCGATTCGCCGATGCCCGCGCAGCCGCTTCACGCTCTCGCGCGTGACCCCGCAATGCAGCGTCATGTAATCGACGCCCTGGCGCGCCTGCCGCTCGATTACGTCCAGAAAGAACTCGGCCTCCATCTCCATGATCGTGCGCTCGGAGCCGAGCTGGTAGATAGGCACGGTGCCCAGAATCACCGAGCATCGCGACAGAATCTCCGCGCGTATTTTGTCGAGGTCGGTGCCCGTCGAAAGATCCATCACCGAGTCGGCGCCGTAGCGGATCGCGGTGTAAAGTTTTTCGACTTCCTCTTCGATCAGCTGATGGAAGTTCGACGCGCCGATGTTGGCGTTGACCTTGGTGCGCAGGCCTTTGCCGATTCCGATTGCTCTGAAATCGTGATGGATGTTGTGCGGGATCACGACCTCGCCGGTCGCGACCAGCGCGCGAATGTCTTCGGCGGCGAAACCTTCGTCCTCGGCGACTTCGGTCATCTGCCGGGTGATTATTTGCTTGCGGGCGGATTCAATCTGCGTCATCGCGTCACCTCCGCGGCCGGCACGATGCTCCGGCCTTGAATCTTTAAGTATAGCTCAATCCTCGCCGTACTCGATGCCGTTCTTCTCGCACAGCGCGCGCAGTTCCCGGATCATNCGCTCCGCGCGCGCCAGCTGCGCCACCGCGATAAAGTCGGCCGGCGCCACCNGCGTCAGCGCTCCGGTTNCCCCATCGGNCTACTTGCCGGCGCGCGCCGGATGCCGGTCGATCGCCGTAAGATCGTCGATATGGTCCGGCGTTTCCGCGTAATGCTTGGGCGCGTCGCGATTGGTGTAGGTCTTCATCTCCGGCCGCTGCGGATCGTAAACCGCGGCGTCCTGTTCGCGGTACCACGCCAACATCTCGTCCATGTTGCCGTCGCGGCCTTTTTCGGCCAGCACGCGCGAGCGATGCATCAGCAGTTCCTTGGGCTCGACGAAATCCTTGCGGTCGAAACCCCAGATGCGCGGGTGAACGTAGGTGTCCATCCGAATCGCGTCGCACGGGCATGCCTCGACGCACAGCCCGCAGTAAATGCATCGGAGCGTGTCGATCTCGTAGCGCACCGGGAATTTTTCGACCTGCGGATCGGGCGACTCGCCCGCTTCTATATAGATGCATTGCGCCGGGCACGCGGTCGCGCACAAAAAACACGCGGTACATCGCACCGAGGAATCTTCGCGCAGCGTCAGCCGATGGCTGCCGCGAAAATTGTCGGAATAACGCTTGCGCTCCTCCGGATATTGAGTCGTCGAGGTCGCGTTAACGCCGCGCTTCATGCCGAACAGATGGGCGGTATGCAGCCCGAGGTTGCGGAAGAAGTGGTAGTTGGTGATCGCAAGACCTCGCAGGATTTCGGGGATATAAATCCGCTCCCAGAAGGTCATTTGTTCGCTTCTCTGCATCTCTAAACCAGCGCCGAATCCATTGTCTGAACGGGGGTTTCTGCGTTGCCGCAGGACTCGCCGTACTCCGAACCTAAACTATAGGGAGTCCCCGGAATTGCAGTCAAGTTAGATGGATCCGGATGGCTCTCCTTTCGCCATCGCGCCAGTTCGATTAATCATTGCACGCCATGCATTCTCCCGGCGCCTCCCCCGAGCCCGTCCGCGCGATCACCTCCGCCGAGGCCGCGCACACCATGCTCGCGAGCTTTCTCGGCTGGGCGCTCGACGCCTTCGACTTCTTCATCCTGATTTTCGTGATGCCCGCCGTCGCCAGGGAGTTCCATCGCCCCATCTCGCACATCGCATTTACGATCACCGCGACGCTGGCACTGCGCCCGCTCGGCGCGCTCGTGTTCGGATGGATCGCCGACCGCTACGGGCGCCGCGTCCCGTTGATGGTCGATGTCGTCTTCTATTCCATCGTCGAAGTGGCCAGCGGCCTTGCCCCGAGCTACCGATGGTTCCTGGCGATGCGCGCGCTGTACGGAATCGGGATGGGTGGTGAATGGGGCGTGGGCGCGTCGCTGGCGATGGAAGCGGTGTCGCCCCGGTTGCGCGGACTTTTTTCCGGCCTGCTGCAGGAGGGTTACGCGGTCGGCTACCTGCTCGCGGCCGCCGCGTTCTTCTTCGTCTTCCCGCACTATGGATGGCGCGCGATGTTCTTTCTTGGCGGCGCGCCCGCCCTGCTGACGATCTACATCCGCTCCCACGTGCCCGAATCGGAGGCATGGCAACGCACGCGCCCCGACATGTCGCAGATTCGCAATGCAATTCGCGCCAATTGGAAGTTGTTCCTCTACCTGTGCGTGCTGATGACGATGATGAATTTCGCGTCGCACGGCACCCAGGACATGTATCCCACCTTCCTCGAAAAGGAGCGCGGCTTCGACACCCGCACGGTGGCGACGATCGCGNTCATCTATAATGTGGGCGCGCTGCTCGGCGGCCTGATCTTCGGCTACTTGTCCGACCACGTGGGGCGGCGCCGCGCGATGGCGNTCGCGGTGATATGCGCCGGGCTGGCCATACCGCTGTGGATCTATCCGGGCACGCTCGCGGTCCTGACGCTTGGCGCGTTTCTGATGCAGTTCATGGTGCAGGGCGCATGGGGCGTGATCCCGGCGCATCTGACCGAGCTCTCGCCGCCGGAAGTTCGCGGTCTGTTCTCGGGCCTCGCGTATCAAACCGGAGTGTTGGTCGCGTCGGGCGTCGCCGTCAGTCAAGCCTTGCTCGCCGAACGATTCGGCTACGCCGCGACGCTGGCGGGCGTCGCCGCAATCGTGATGGTCTGCGCGGCCGTTGTCATCCTGCTCGGCCGCGAGCGCCTGGGCCGCGACCTTCATTCCGGCGCCGCATGAATCGCATGAGCCGCCCGCCTGCGGCAGTGCCCGCGCCCGCCAACGGCGGGCGGCCTCAATACTGGCCTCCCGTGCCAACGGGTTAATACTGCGCTGCCGTCGCCACGGCCAAGGGTCACCCCTGCCATCGCGTAGTCGCGAAAAGATGCGCTGCGCAGATTTTCGCGTCTTCTCAATGCGGGTGCAGGGGCCGCAGCCCCTGCCGCCCA
>JGI20173J14856_1000232_pt1 | contig 14016 bp, 15 predicted proteins | sample NGESurdeep072012_8_FD_14856 | JGI IMG/M metagenome (IMG submission 14856)
GCCTCCAGCTTCTCCAGCAGCACCCCGGCGCCGTAGGCCGCGTCACCATAGACCGCCAATGGCGCCTCCCTCTGGCTGCTCTCGGTCTCGTCTCTCGTTGTCCGCGGCGTCCTGACCGCGGGCGGTGTCCTGATGACCGGCTTCGGTGCTCGCCTGGTCGGCCGGGCCACCGCCGTCGTCAGCCACATCCTGGGTGGGCACATCCTGGGTGGGCGGGTCCACGACAGGTAGGTCTTGGGCGAGCAGGTCACCGGCCGAGGCCGCGTCACCGGTATTGCCCGCGGCGGGCGCGGTGGCGGTGATGACCTCGGAGTCCGGGTCCATCGCGACGTGACCCTTCAATGCCATCGAAGCCGTGGGCGGCGGTCTTGTGGCCGTGCCGGGCCTGGGGATCCACGGTGGAGATCACCCGGTCCTTGGCGACCCGGAACACCCCGTCGGCGCCTTCGTCCAGGTCCTGGCCGACCNGGGTCGCCAGCAACGCGCCCGCCTGGCTCAGCGGCCCGTCNAGCTTGCGCCCGTCCAGGGCGCCCAGCAACGCCATGGCGTCCTTGGCCAGGGCATCGACCAGGACCTTGNGGGCCATGGCATCGTCATAGTCACACACCGGTTTGCCCGCGGCCGTGTAGTCATCGTCNCGGCGGATCACCGACCGCAGCTGCGCTCCCAGCCCGGCGCCAGCAACCTTGAGCAGCCCCCGGATGCCCGAACGGANCAAGGTGACGGTGTCCATCGTGGCCACCGCGTCATACAACGGGGTGGAGTCCAGGACCCGCCTACGCCCGATCAGCCCGGCCTTCCTGGCCGCCTCCAGAGTCACCTCAAAGATCCGGTCCGGACGGGCTGAGGAAGCAAGCCGGGCCCGCATACCCACCAGCACCGTGTGCACGAACCCCGGGTAGTCGAAATCAAGACCGCCCGCGGCGTACTTCCACCGGGCGTCGAACGCGAACCGGTCGACGGCCTCCCGATCGCTACAGCCCTCGATCCGCTGCAGCACCATCACCACCGCCACGATCATCGGCGGCACACTGCGGCGTCCCACGTCGGTGAACAGGTCAGCGAACATCTCATCAGGGAACAACGTGAAGCACTCCCGGTGCAGCACCCCGTAGATCGAGTCCGCCGCGACCCGGCCCTCGCAGTAGCCGACCGTCGAGCGCAGCAGATCACCCTGTTTCGGCGCCAACCCCAACGTCAACGCGAACTCCCAAGACAGACAACGAAATCCGTTGCCACTATTGTCCCAAAGCGCTCACATCAGCCCTCCCGGCGACACGCGAAAAACACCAGCGACCTAGACCCAGTCTCTGGACAGGGGACCTGTCGCCGGGTCTGGACCGGGACCTGACGCCCGTAGGACAGTGGATCCATGACACTCGACCCGGTCGCCACCAATCCGAATCACCACAGAGTGATCTTCGTAGACGACCACGTTCCAGTCCTGGGGTACACCGACCAACCCGGGGACCGCACGACTCCCCACGAGCACCCGAAACAGCGTCATGTACACGTTGAGCTCGTTCCGCAGGCGGCTCTGCTCAGGGGACTGGAGCGGGACGTCGAGATCAGCGCAGGGACGACAAGCCGGCTGCCCGCCCAGCAGCACGGCGACCACAACAGCGGCGATACCCCCACGCGTGTCATCCACGTCGAGCTGAAGGATTCTGCAGGGGCCGCGCCCTCGGCCGGTGCGCCGGGCCCCAACTGAGCCGCCGCCGACCCTGCAGCCGGGGGTAGAAGGGTCCACGATGGACGCCCCACGAAGGAACGGGAAACGACCGCACGCATCGGTGCCGGGCCCGGCAAGGCGGGACCTGCGACGGGCCTGGATGGGGATCGTGCTCGTTCCGATCGGCTTCGCGGTCGCCATGCTGCTCGGAGAGGGGCGTTCAGTCTGCTGGGATACACCACCGGGAGTATCGAGGTCGCGCCCCTCGGGATCCGCGCGCTGGTCGGCGTGCCGGCGACCCTGATCGGGCTCTCACCCGGCGCGATGGCGCTCCTTTACGGGATGCGGGCCAGGCGCGGGGGTCTGGCCCGCGGACTCGTCCCGGCCGTCATCGGCGCGCTGGTCGTGCTCTATTGGATCTTGGTGACGATCGCCGGGCTCTCAACCTGAGGATCCGCGACCCACCGACCAGCGTCACAGGGTCCTCAGGCCAGGCCGAGGTCCTGCAGGCTGTATGCCGTGACGTAGGTCAGGCCCAGCGCCTCCAGCTTCTCCTTCGCCCCGGTCGCTCGGTCGGCGATGGTCGCCACGGCGACTACCTCTGCGCCCTCCTCGCGGGCCGCGGCCACAGCATCCATCGGTGAGGCTCCGGTGGTCGTCGTGTCCTCGACGATGAGCACCCGACGCCCCCTGATCGACGGCCCCTCGATACGCTGCTGGAGGCCGTGAGCCTTGCCGGACTTGCGCACGACGAAGGCATCCAGCAGCCGGCCGTCCGCGGCCGACGCGTGCAACATCGCCGTCGCCACCGGGTCTGCGCCGAGAGTGAGTCCGCCCACCGCGTCGAAGTCAAGGTCTTTGGTCAGCTTGTTCATCACCTGGCCCACCAGGGGCGCGGCCTCCCCATCCAGGGTGATCCGTCTCAGGTCGACGTAGTAGTCGGCTTCCCTGCCGGAGGACAAGGTGACCCGGCCGCGGACGATGGCTTTGGCCTTGATCAGCTCGAGCAGACGGTCGCGTGGCGACACGTTGGGCGCAATGGTGGCGGAAGTGATGTCGGTGGGGTCGGTGGCGTCAGTCACGAGACCTGAGCCTATCCGCGCGTATCTGAGGGCAGCTACCTCTTGGGCCGGCGCATGGAGTCAACGAGGCCGGAGACAGTGCGCACGAGGCCGTGCGGCACTACCTGAGCGATGCCGGCAATCACCTTGTACTGCACTCCCGGCACGGAGATAACCTTGCCGGCCCGGACGTCATCAAGGCAGTCATGGACCAATCTGTCGGCATCGAGCCACATCGCCTCGGGCAGCCTGGACATATCGAGGTTCGCGCGCTCGTGCAGCTCGGTGCGGGTGAAACCCGGGCAGAGCGCCGTCGCGGAAACGCCAGACCCGGCCAACTCCTGCGCCAGGGCCTCGGTGAAGAAGGTGCACCAAGCCTTCGCGGCCGAGTACGTGCCCATCGGCACGAAACCGGCCACCGACGACACGTTGATGATGCGGCCGCGCCCCCGTTCCTTCATCGACCGTGCCCCCGCATGCGACAACACCAGCACCGCGCGGCAGAGAACGTCCAGCATGGCTTCCTCGTCGGCGAGGTCCCCCTTCAGAAAACTCTTGCTCATGCCGAAGCCGGCATTGTTGACCAGCAGGTCGATGGGGCGGTCTCGATCGGCGACACGGTCGGCGACGCGCCGCAGCTGAGCCCGTTTGGACAGGTCCGCGGCCAGGATCTCGACATTGATGGAGTGCCGGGCACGCAGCTCGTCGGAGACGTTCTCCAGCCTGGCCCGGTGGCGCGCCACGAGGACCAGATTGTTGCCTCGCTCGGCCAGCTCGCGGCAGAATGCGTGTCCGATTCCGGAGGTCGCCCCCGTGACCAGTGCGGTTGTCATGACCGGCACTCTATGCCGCTCTCCTCAAATCACTGACTCTCCTAAGATCATCGACGTGCGCATTGCTACCTGGAACGTCAACTCCATCCGCTCACGGGTCGACCGAGTCGAGGCGTGGCTCGAACGCAGCGACTGCGACGTGCTCGCGATACAGGAGACCAAGGCCAACGAGTCGCAGTTTCCGATGTTGGGGCTGAACGCCCTCGGCTACGAGGTGGCCCACTACGGGCTGAACCAGTGGAACGGCGTCGCAATTCTCTCGCGGGTCGGCCTGGCTGACGTCGAAGTCGGCTTCCCGGACATGCCCTCTTTTGGCGACCCGCCGGCTACCGAGCCCCGCGCCATCGGTGCGACCTGCGGTGGCGTACGCATCTGGTCGCTGTACGTGCCCAACGGACGGTCACTGGGCGACCCGCACCTGGACTACAAGCTGGACTGGCTCGAGCGCCTGCGCCAAGCGGCCAGCGGCTGGCTGTCAACGGATCCCGGCGCCCAGATCGCCCTGATGGGTGACTGGAACATCGCCCCGCAGGACGAAGACGTCTGGGACATGGAGGTATTCGCCGAGAGCACCCATGTCTCAGCGCCGGAGCGCGCCGCGTTCCAGGCCATCGTCGATACGGGCTTCACAGACGTCACCCGGGACCACACTCCGGGCCCAGGGGTCTACACGTACTGGGACTACAAGCAGCTGAGCTTCCCCAAGCGTCACGGGATGCGGATCGACTTCGTGCTGGGCTCCCCCGCCCTGAGCCCCAGGGTGGAGGGCGCGTCCATAGATCGCGAAGAACGCAAGGGCAAAGGCGCCAGTGACCATGCGCCTGTCATTGTCGACCTCCTGGATGCCTGAGACTGGTTGGGAGACGTTTTCCAAACAGGTACCTGTTTTCCCAACGAAGGGCCCTCCACACCGTGAGCACGACCTCGAGCATGACCCCGCAAGATCTGGCCGACGCACTTAAAAAGCTGCGCGACAAGCCCCCGCTGGTCCAGTGCCTGACCAACACCGTCGCGGCGGGATGGACGGCCAATGTGCTGCTTGCCGTGGGAGCAGCACCCGCCATGGTCGACAACCCCCGCGAGGCGCGCGAGTTCGCTGCCATCGCGGGGGGCCTGCTGATCAACCTCGGCACTCCATATGACGACACCGCCCGCGCCATGCACCTCGCCATCGCCGGGGCCAGTCGGTCGGGAACCCCATGGGTGCTCGACCCTGTCGCCGCGGGAGTTCTTGGGTGGCGCACCAGCGTGGCACATCAGCTGCTCCGCGAAGGACGACCAGCCATCATTCGCGGCAACGCCTCGGAGATACTGGCGATGGCTGGTGGCGAAGGCGGCCGGGGGGTCGAGTCGGTTGACTCTCCCGAGGCCGCCCTTGCGGTCGCCAAAGACCTGGCGGCCCAGCAAGAGTCGGTGATCGCGGTCAGCGGTCCGACCGACCACATCACCGACGGCATTCACGTCGTCCGCCTCTCTAACGGTCATCCGTGGCTGACCCGGGTGACCGGTGTCGGTTGTGCTCTCGGTGCACTGATGGCCGCGTTTGCGGCCGTGGTGCCGGATGCGATGGTCGCAGCTGCAGCAGCGACTGCGACGTTGACAGTGGCCGCCGACTCCGCAGCCAAGGAGACCCGCGGGCCGGGCAGCTTTGCGGTCACTTTGCTCGACGAGCTGGCACTGCTCCAGCCGGCAGACCTGGCCGAACGGGTAAGGATCAGCTGAGATGGGTGGCCGACGGCCCCTGGATCTGTCGCTCTACCTGGTGACCGACGCGGCCATGTGTCACCAGTTCGGTCTCGCTGCGACGGTTTCGGCGGCAATCGGCGCCGGAGTAAGCGTCGTCCAGCTGCGAGATGTCGATGCGAGCGACGACGAGCTGGTGGGTCTCGGGCCGTGAGGTCATGGCGGTGCTGCGCGGCACCGACGTACCCCTGATCGTGGACGACCGTGTCCACCTGGTTGGCGCCATCGGTGCCGAGGGCGCGCACGTCGGACAGTCCGACCTCGGGATCGGGCAGGCCCGCGCACTACTTGGCCCCGCGGCATACCTGGGGCTGTCGGTGCAGACGATGGAACACGTCGTGGCCGCCAGGGCACACACTGACGAAGCATTGGACTACCTCGGCGTGGGACCGGTCTGGGGGACGGCGACCAAGCTCGACGCAGCCGCGCCGGGAGGTGTCGAACGGCTTCGCCAGATCACGTCAGCGAGCCCGTGGCCATGTGTGGCGATCGGCGGCATCAACCTCGAACGCTTAGCCCAGGTCCGCCGGGCGGGAGCCGCCGGCGCAGCAGTGGTCAGCGCCATCTGCGGCCAGCCGGACGTGGCAGCTGCCACCCGCGAGCTGCGCAACGCCTGGGAAGGAGCTTCGAGATGAGCCGGCCGCCCGTCGCCCTGACCATCGCGGGCAGCGACCCATCCGGCGGGGCCGGTATCCAGGCCGACCTCAAGACGTTCTCGGCTCTGGGCGTCTACGGGACGTCCGTGATCACCGCTCTCACCGCTCAGAGCACCCTGGGCGTGTCCGGAGTCCACGTCATACCAACCGAGTTCGTCATCCAGCAGCTCGAGACGCTGGTGGCCGACGTTCGCCTCGACTCGATCAAGATCGGCATGCTTGCCAACGCTGAGATCGTCGGTGCCGTCGGGGAGTTCTTGCTCCGCCACCCCCATGAACACGTCGTCCTCGACCCGGTGATGGTCGCCACCAGTGGTGACCGGTTGCTCGGGGACGCTGCGCTCCGGGCCGNGCGTGACCTGATACCGCTGGTATCACTGATCACACCCAACCTCGCCGAAGCCGCAACCCTGCTCGGCACCCGGCCCGCCGCGACCGTGCCCGACCTGCGAGTCCAGGCATTGGCCCTGAGGGAGATGGGCGCTCAACGGGTGCTCGTCAAGGGCGGCCACCTGGGCGACGGCCCCGAGGCGGTGGACCTGCTGCTGCACGTCGAGGGAGAGGCGGTGCTGCGCGCACCAAGGGTCAACACGGGCAACACCCATGGCACCGGTTGCACCCTGTCCTCGGCCCTGGCGGCCCTGCGCCCGCAACGAGAGTCCTGGCTGCAGGCAGCTCTGGACGCCAAGAGCTGGCTCACGGCAGCGCTGGCGGCTGCGGACGGTCTGCAGATCGGCCAAGACCCAGGCAAGGGCCACGGACCCGTCCACCACTTCCACGAGATCTGGGACCGCTGAGGACCACAGCGATGCCGGCAGCACTGAAGGCGGCTATGGCCCCACCCAGGAACACCGTCTGCACCTGAACAACCCCCGCAGCAGCCAGGGCTGCCGTGTTGCCCTGGTCCGGGAGCGCAGCGACCGCGGCGTAGTAGCGGTGCAGCCCGACGGCGGTCAGCAGAGCGAGCCCGACGACCATCCCGACCATCCGGGCGAGAACGACCAGCGAGCTGACAACACCGTGTGCGTCGCCCGGCGCGTCCGCGAGCGCCGCGGCGTTGACCGGCGCGATGGCGAGCCCAAGGCCAAGGCCCGCCAGGGCCAGGACCGGAGTCGTGGACCAGGACTGAAGTGAACCGTGTCCCCACCCGGACATGAGAGCGAGCCCGGTCCCGGCCAGGACGAGGCCGGCTGCGGCCACGACTGCCGGACCGAGTCGGTTCAGCAGCCAGCCACCGGCAAGGGCACCGACCGGGACAGCGACCAGGAACCGGACCAGCAGCAACGCGGCCGTGGTCTGCGACCCGGTCACGGTGAGGCGGGCCAGAAACGGAACGTCGACCACGACGGCCACGAGGGAAACCCCGACAAGGACGCTGACAAGCAGAGCGGGGATAAGGCTGGAACGACCCCCGGCAGCCATCAGCCCCCGGGGCACGAGCGGGTCACGCGCGGTCTGGTGCCTCCAGATGTATGCCGCCACGGCCGCCACGCCCAGCGGCACCAGAGCCCAGCCCCATGGCCCCACCACCTCACGCGAGGGATCGGCTGAGGCGAAGGTGAGAACCAGCGAACCCAGCGCAACGGCGATACAGAAAGCTCCGAGCGCGTCGACTCGTCTCATCATCGCAAGGAAAGAACCGGAAGCGACCGTTGCTGCTGCCACAAGCAGCACGAGGGTGACCACACCCATGGGCGTGGCAAGGCGGCTCGTCCCCGCAAAGGGGACGAACGGAATACCGAGGGTGACGTCATTGGCCAGTGCCGCCGGGGCGATCAGCGTGAGCAGGCACGCACCGAATGTCAGCAACCCCAGAACTGTTGGCAGTGGACGCAGGTGAGGCCGCACCGAGCGACCGGCAGTAAGCGCCAGCACGGCTGCAATCACGATGCCGAGCCAGACGTTGAGCCAGAAGATCGCGCGCCAGTCGGCCACTGCGAGCACGGCCGCCCCCAGCAACGGGCCGAGGACACTGCCGAGCTCCTGGACGGCGCCGACCACACCCAGCGGCGTCCCCCGACGATTCGCGGGCCACAGGTCAGCCACGAGCGCCAGTGTTGCCGGCACCAGCCCGCCGCCGCCGATGCCCTGCAACACCCTGCCGAACACGAGCACCGGCAGCTCGACGGAGACCGCCGTGATGGCCGAACCGACGACGAAGAGGGACAGGCAGAAGAGCAGGATCCTCTGCCGTGCCACGAGATCTGAGAGCCTGCCGATCAGCGGCAGGACCGCTATGTATCCGAGCAGGAAGCCCGAGATGATCGGGGTTGCCCGGTGCAGCTCGTCGATGCTGAGGCCGACCCCGGCCATCATGTCCGGCAGCGCCACCACGACGACGTACGTGTCAGCCGAGGCGAGCGCCACCGCGAGCGACGCGGTCGCCAGCTGCGCCTTAGGGCTTACTGATCTCAACCGGCGCGCCGTACGTGTCCAGCGTGAGCGTGTATGTCGATGTCGCACCCTTGTAGAACGGGCCGGTCATGGTCACGGTGCGCAGCTCCCCGCCAGGGTCGGTGATGCCGTAGGTGACGTTGAAGGTCCTGGTGGCGTCTCCAATGTTGAGCAGCTTTGCCACACTGGTTCCGGGCAACGTCCCGGTGATGGTCTTGAGGACGTCGGGCCCCACCCGGGTGCTCGGGCCTTCGACCGGATTCTTCGTGTCCGTCAGCAACGAGGTGATGCCTCCCTGGGTGGCGAACAGGTGGGCGGGATCAGGCGCGTTGTACGTCTTCGGATCGGCCTGGACGAACTGGGTTGTGAACGGCAGCTTCACATAGAGCAGCTTGTCGATCGCGACCACGTCGACCTTGGCCTCGAACCCACTGATTCGCGCGTTCAGGGTCCCTTTGAATGCCGGGGCGTGTGTGCCTGTGCCCTCTGCGCCCAACACACCGTTCACTGACGCGGGGATGCCGCTGGAACTCAGCGTCAAGTGCATGGACGTCGCGGCGTCGACCTTGGCCCTGGCCGCGCTCAGTTGCTGGGCCGGCGTTGTGCCCGGAGCCTTGTTCGAGCCTCCGCACGCCGCCAGCGCCGCAACGGTCAGCAAGGCAAAAGCCATCAGGACCAACCGGGCCATCTGGGCTGTCGTTCGAGTTCGCGACGCTCTCATGGGTTGCACGCTACCTGGCGAAGGAACCTGGCTCAGCGCAGGACCAGGGCGTCGCCGTCTGGGTCCCTGTCCACGACCACCGTGCCGCCGTCGCGAACCGCACCCTCCAGCAGCGAGCGTGCCAGGCGGTCGCCGATCTCACGTTGCACCAGACGTCGCAAGGGCCGCGCGCCATATGCCGGGTCGTAGCCGGTGATAGCCAGCCACTCACGCGCCGCCGCAGTCACCTCGAGGCTGATCCGGCGTTCCTCGAGCCGCTTGGTCAGCATGGTGACCTGCAGCTCGACGATGCGCGCCAGGTCCTCGGTGGACAGCGGATCGAAGATGACCACCTCGTCCAGGCGGTTCAGGAACTCCGGCTTGAACGTCACGTGCACCGCGGCCATGACCGCGTCGTGCTTTGCCTCCTCAGCCATCGTCGGGTCGATCAGGAAGTCAGAGCCGAGGTTGGAGGTCATGACCAAGATGACGTTGCGGAAGTCGACCGTGCGGCCCTGGCCGTCGGTGAGGCGCCCGTCGTCAAGGAGCTGGAGCAGGACGTCAAAGGTCTGCTCATGAGCCTTCTCCACCTCGTCGAGCAGCACCACGGAGTATGGACGACGACGCACCGCCTCGGTGAGCTGGCCGCCCTCCTCGTACCCGACATAGCCCGGAGGCGCACCGATCAGGCGGGCGACCGCGTGCCGCTCGGAGTATTCGCTCATATCGATGCGGACGATCGCGCGTTCGTCGTCGAACAGGAAATCGGCCAGCGACTTGGCCAGCTCGGTCTTGCCGACACCAGTGGGGCCCAGGAACAGAAACGAACCGGTGGGACGGTCGGGGTCGGCGATGCCGGCACGGCTGCGACGGACCGCATCCGAGACTGCCCGCACTGCGTTGGTCTGACCGACCAGACGCTGTCCGAGGAAGTCCTCCATCCGCAGTAGCTTGTCGGTCTCGGCCTCCAGGAGCCGTCCCGCAGGGATGCCGGTCCAGGCGCTGATGACGTCGGCGATGTCGTCGGGACCGACCTCATCCTTGACCATCGGCGCCTCTCCGCCGGCCGTCGATGGCGTCGCCTCGACAGCCTGCGCCTGCGCCAGATCCTTTTCGAGAGAGGGGATCTGGCCGTACAGCAGGCGGGAAGCGCCGGCCAGGTCGCCATCTCGCTGTAGTCGTTCGGCCTGCCCGCGCAGCTCGTCGATCTCGGCCTTGAGATCTCCGACCCGGTTGAGCCCGGCCTTCTCCTGGTTCCAGCGCGCGGTCAGTGCGGCCAGCTGCTCGGAGCGGTCGGCTAGGTCGCGGCGCAGTCGCTCGAGCCGCTGTCTGGACGCATCGTCGGACTCGTGCCCCAGGGCGAGTTCCTCCATCTTGAGCCGGTCAACGGCGCGCTGGAGCTCGTCGATCTCCACAGGTGAGGAGTCGATCTCCATCCGCAACCGCGAGGCGGCCTCGTCAATGAGGTCGATCGCCTTGTCCGGCAGCTGGCGCCCACTGATGAAACGGTCCGACAGCGAGGCTGCCGCCACCAGCGCACTGTCGGCAATGGTCACCTTGTGGTGGGCCTCGTAGCGCTCCTTGAGCCCGCGCAGGATGCCGATGGTGTCCTCGACGCTGGGCTCGCCGACGAACACCTGCTGGAAGCGGCGCTCGAGGGCGGCATCCTTCTCGATGTGCTTGCGGTACTCGTCCAAAGTCGTGGCCCCGACCATCCGCAGCTCGCCTCGGGCCAGCAGCGGCTTGAGCATGTTGGCGGCATCCATCGAGCCTTCGGCCGCCCCGGCGCCAACGACGGTGTGCAGCTCGTCGATGAAGGTGATGACCTGCCCGCCTGTCGAGCGGATCTCCTCCAGCACGGCCTTGAGCCGCTCCTCGAACTCGCCGCGGTACTTCGCGCCGGCCACCATCGAGGCCAGGTCGAGGCTGACCAGACGCTTGCCCTTCAGGGACTCCGGGACGTCGTCATTGACGATCCGTTGGGCGAGGCCTTCGACCACGGCGGTCTTGCCGACGCCGGGGTCCCCGATTAGGACGGGGTTGTTCTTGGTACGTCGGGACAGCACCTGCACGACCCGGCGGATCTCTGCGTCGCGGCCGATGACCGGGTCGAGCTTGCCCTCTCGGGCGGCTGCGGTCAGGTCGGTGCTGTATTTGGCCAGCGCGTCATACGTGGCCTCGGGGTCAGCGGTGGTGACCTTGGCGCCGCCGCGAAGCGTGGGTATCTCACCGGCGATGGCCGCGCCGTCGATCCCGAAGTCCCCGGTGCGGGCGAGCGCAAGCAGGAGGTGGTCGGTCGACACGAATCCGTCACCCATCGACTCCATGATCTTGTGGGCCTGTTCGAGCACGGCAAGACTCGCGCGGGACAGACCCGGGGCGCTGACCGAGGAGCCGCTGACCTTGGGCGTGCGCGCGAGGAGGCCGGTCGCCACCTGGCCTGCTGCGGCCGCCGACGAGCCGGCGGCCTCGAGCAGCGGGCCCGTGGTGGTCTCACTCTGGCGGGTGAGCGCGAGCAGGATGTGCGCCGGCTCGACATGAGGGTGGCCCGCCGCGGCAGCGTCGCGAACGGCCGCAGAGAGAGCTTCTTCAGCCTTGGTGGTCAGTTTCAGGTCCATGGGCCAAAGTATTGCGCTCAACGTCTGCTGCGCTCAACGCCAAAGATAGGACGGGCGTCCGACTTCGCGGTTCCCGGTCAACCTGGCGGTCAGGCGGCGGCGCCAGTTCACCATCACCGAACCCCGCCGTGGTGAGTCGTTCCTGGCGGCGCAACCGATGAGCCACCAGAATTGTGGCGATTGCGGCAAGGAAGGCGACAACATTGGGAATGAAGATTGCGAGATTGGCGATCGACACACCATAGGACCCCCACAGCACGGAGCCGAGGGCGATGATCGCGAAATATGCGATCGAGACGTCACGGCTGGACCGTTCCGTGAGCATCCGGCGGATCTGTAACACGGGTGCTGCCCCCATGACCACACCGAACGACGAGGCGACGACGGCAAGCACGGTCTCTACGGACACGACAGGATCCTTCGTTCGAAGCGTGGTGAGGCCAACGCTCACCCTATAGGCACGTCTTCGCGAGGCTTCTCAGCTCAGGCTGAGCTCTGGGACACTCCTGGCGCGGCCGAACTGACGTTCCGATCAACCGTTGTCGCCGATGCGGACTCGATCCCGTCCCTTCGCCAGCCACGGAGTTGGGGTCACTTGTATCCGGGGGAGGCGGGCCGAGCTGGTGTCGCACGGAACGTACTTCCTCCTCCACCGCCCGATTCGCAGTCGCCAGCCTCTTCTCGTCGGTCCTCAGTTGCCCGATCGAGCGGTAGGCACTCAACGTCAAGGTGAGCTTGGCGCGGGATTCGTTGACCCACACCAAGTCCCGGGCGCTCACTCTGACCACGGGCGGAAGGGAAAGCCCGAGCAGGTCCCGATCGAACATGCGCTCTGTGGACGCAGCTTCTCTTAGGTCGGCCACGGCCCCGGCGAGACGATCGCGGTCGGGGCCCGCGAGACGGTCAAAGTCGATCTCAAGTCGGCGATTGGCTGCTTGCGCAATCCGCAGGTACTGCGTTGCGGGTGTAGAAGACGATCTTGCGTGAAGGGCGGCGCGTTCGGGGGCGTCTGCACAGGTAGCGCTGAGCAGGGATGCACCTACCAGGACGACAGTCCCTGTCACCTGCGTTCTACGGATCTGCGTTCTGCGCCGCCTCACGGCTACCCAGCCTAAGACCGCGCCTGCCCGTTTCCCATACCGCAGGTCCAGAGCGGCTCCACTTCCCGCAGCGGGGGCGCCTGCTGACAACACTGCCCCCGCCACAATCAAGCATGCCGTCACCGGGGCCCTCTTGACAGGGTTGGTCGGGTGCACATCGAAAGGATCGGTTCTACTCCCGTCAAGGGCGGTCGCCACATGACCCACGACTACGTAGACCTGACGGCGGAAGGGCCGGTGGGCGACCGGGTGTTCTGCCTGGTCGACCGGTCCCACGCACGGGTGCTGCGAACGGCGGAGAACCCCGCCTTGCTGCGGTCATCCGCCCGATGGGAGGCCGGCGTCCTCTCGGTGGACCTCCAAGGCCACATCGTCGAGGGCGTGCCCTCTCCGAGCGGCGAGACACTCAAGGTCGACTACTGGGGCCGGACCGCAGCGGTCCAAGCCTGCACAGGCCCCTGGGCCGAGGCTTACTCCGAGTACCTCGGCTACGACGTCACGCTCTGCCGCTGCGCGACTGCAGGTGAGGTGGTGTACGGCGCCTCTGTGACGGTGGTGACGACCGCCTCCGTACGTCAGCTCACCCAGCGTCTTGGCCGCAAGGTTGACAGCGCACGGTTCCGCTCGACCTTCCTTGTCGACACCGGCGAGTCCACGTCGCACGTCGAGGACTCCTGGGTCGGCCGCGAGCTGAGGGTCGGCGAGGCCACCGTGCGGGTGGCAGATGTCGTGCCACGGTGCGCCGTGATTGATCTCGATCCGGTGACCGGTCGAAATGATGCGCCCTTGCTGCGGGAGCTTTCGAAGTATCGTCAGAGCCAGGGAGAAGTCAGCTTCGGAGTCGACGCTGTGGTGACCGTGCCAGGCCGGGTGAGAACTAGCGATCGCGTCGTGCTGGGTGGGGTTGGGCTCTAGCGTCGGCGAACCGCTTCCCCCGCCTGGGAGCGTGAATGCCCGGCGTTAACCCGCGTTAACCCTTGGCAGCACGGGCGACCACTACTGTGGTTTCTTGGTCGCGGCCCGGTGAGAACGCACGCTGGGTGAGCCCGGGAGGACCTTCGGCCCTATGGTCCCGCGGCAGGGTGCGTCACGTTGGAACCGGAGGCGATCAACATGTCGATTCGTGCTGCGCATGTGCCGGCGGAGCCTCGCGCGGAGGAGGTCGCCCCGGGCGTCTACCGCGTCGAGACTGGGCGCGTGATCACCGAGGCCAACGTCTACCTCGTGCGGTCGGGGCCG
>JGI20173J14856_1000236_pt1 | contig 13880 bp, 13 predicted proteins | sample NGESurdeep072012_8_FD_14856 | JGI IMG/M metagenome (IMG submission 14856)
GGCGCAGCCGGTAGCCGAGCCGCGGGCGGGCGAGACGGGAACACCGTTTACGGGGTCGGCCGCGATCGCGACAGGCTCCTACCGGTGCCGGTATGCCGGGGCGATGATGCTGTACCCCTACCTGAACCTGGTCGGCGCCCAAGTGATCTTCGCGACGTTGACCGGTGGCCCGGCCCGACAGCCCACGAGTCGCCCGCGCCCTCCAACTCCTCACCGAAGAACTCAACGCCACACCAACGGTTATGCCCACCGACCCCCGGCCACTGACCTACCAGCTCGCACAGGCATAAGTTTCAACAACCACCTCGTCCCTACTTGAGGAGGTCTGAGTCTCCCAAGAGCATCGTGTGGAGAGTGGGTTTAGTCACCATAGCCGCGTTGCTCGCAACGCCGTCCTCGAAGCCGCGAAGTCTTCGGTTAGGGATGGCTACTGATGGTGACGATGGTGATCTCGCCGTCACGCGGGCCGTAGTGCCAGAAGATCCGCCAGGCCGAGGGCGTGTTGTTCTCGACGTACGACTCCCACACTTCTTCCCCAGCAGCGCCCTTCAAGGATGAGTACTTATGTGACTGCAGGCCGGGATGTCGCGGATTCGCCTGGATGTGCGCAAGGGCGTTTCGAACCTTGCGCACACGTCGGGCATCTTGCTTCTGAGCCGCCAATTCCTCGAGAAGGTCACGGGCTTCCCACGTGAAGCTCAGCCTGAACGCAGCCGTCATCCGACGACCCCGGGACCGTCACTCATCCTCTGAGCCGACGTCTTCCAGGTACTGCGAGAAGTCGCCCAAGTCGACCGTCTCGCCCGCAGCGCTCTGCGCGAGGCCGCGAGCCAAGCTTGCCCTGAGTTGCTCGTCCTCCCACACGAGCAACTCACGCCGCGGGATGCTCGTGAGGGGGGTCAACAAGATCTCCCCGTCGTCGTTAACGGCAACCGCGTAGCGGTCGTCCCGCCGCACGCCTGCCTTACCGAACGCGATACGGGCGCGATCGTCGGCAACCACTTCACCCAGAAGGTGGAAGTTCCCTTGCGTCTCCATGACCTATCCTCACGTCCGAAGTTGTTACGTTACCCCAGATCCACTGGGGGTAACACCCACTTCACACAAAATGATTCCCGCGACTTCAGAGCGATCGCCAAGCCAACCAGTTGGCTTGCCCTCTTGCAGTTCATCGTTCCCGCGAATTTGCAGGCAGGAGGTCGGGGTCCGATCTCCTGAGGGTCTCCACAACAGCCCGGGCTCCGCGTGCTGTGGTGTGACCTGGACCGCTGCTTAGATTGTTGCTCTGCCGGATTGGTTTCTAAGAACGGAGGCTAGCCTCCGCCTCGCGGGTGACGAACGCCGTGCTTACTTAGTCCAGATAGCTCGACAGGCCCCAGCCGCCCGCCGACCCCGCGCTGCGCCAGAACTTGGCGTAACTTGGCGCAGACTTGGCGCAACAAGGACGCAGCCCCCGTCAACCCCCAGGGCGCCGGACATGGTGTGCGTCAAGCCGGCTGCCTTGACCGTTTGACCTGGCTGTTTGTATCTCTGGGAACGCTGCTTTTCGCCTTGGATGGGCCATCATCGATGTAATGGTGAAGTCCAATAATGAGACGGTGGACGACGGCGATCATCACGATTCAACTGCCACCGGACAGACCATAACCGCTGCTCAGAGTCGTGTGAGCACCTGAGCGACGACCAAACCTGCTCCACTCCGCCCCTGCGAGGTCAAAACTCGCCCGTGACCTCTCACCAATTATCACGCCTTGTCTGGAGTCCTGACCCCCGCGCTGCGCCAGAACTTGGCGTAACTTGGCGCAGACTTGGCGCAACAAAGGCGCAGCCCCCGCCAACCCCCGCGCTGCGCCTAACTTGGCGCAGACTTGGCGCAACCCGCGCGCTCTCGCACGTGATTCGCAACGCAAGCTTTGCTGGACAGCCTTGGAGTGGCTAAGGACTCTTGAGCCGCTCTGGCAGGTCGGAGACCGGCGCCCAAACAAATCTCTTGCGTATTTTGGCTCGTGTTAGAAGGCCTCGTCGCTCAAGGCCGATGAGATCTTGCCTGGCTGTCTCATGCGAGATGTTGTGACTCGTGGCATGTGATTGAGCCGAATATGCTGCCCCAGGCGTTCTGACAGCGTGCTCAAGCAGTGTAAGTTGACGATGATTGAAGGTATTCGGCATAGCCTTGATACTGCTTTGAATCTCGCGCAACTCCTCGGCTTTTCTTGCCAAGTAGCCATGCAATTCATCAATCGCACGTTTCAAAATGCCGAGATGGTAGATGAAGAAATGTGTTAAATCACCTTCGTCCTGTTCGGTCAGCAAGAACGAGCGGCCATACTTGGCCGGCGCTTTTTTTAGTATCCGCGAAATGGTAAGGAATTCGGTGAGCCAATAGCCCTGACGAAGCAGGCTCCAATAAAACAAGGCTCGTGCAGTCCTACCGTTCCCGTCCTCGAAATAGTGGTCATAGCCCATCATGAAATGAAGAGTTATGGCGCGAAGCACTGGAGGTATATAACCAACATCAGATACCCCGTTCGCAAAATCACATAGGTTCCTCAGTCGCTCCGGCAGCTCGGATACGGGCGGTGGCTTATGCAGCAGCTGATTGCCATCTCCCCAAACGGAAATACGAAGGGCGTCATCGTCCTGTATCTTCCCCGCAGCCTCGGGCCTGTCGAGCGTGCCGTCAGTCACGATGCGGTGAATCTCACAGATAATTTCTGGAGTTAGGTCGTCGTCTTTCAGCTCAGTTATTCTGCGCATCGCGATGTAGTTATTTAAGATCATTCTTTCACTGCGATCCTCCGGGGGACGACCGCTGCGAATCATCTCCTTGGCCACGCGTCTACTTGTGACTGCACCTTCGAGTTGACTAGACGTGATCGCTTCTTCAATTAACGAATTGAGGATGTATCGATCCCTTGTGGAAGGATTTGTGACCTGCTCGCTAATCGTGATATTGCCGCTGGCGTTCCGATTGACGTAATCAACCCCCTCGAGCACACCATCCGGGAGTGAATAGTTGAACGGAACACCCTGAACATCTCGAAGCTGAGGAATATCCCGCTGAACACGCTTTCGCGCGTAGCGAATCGCGAGCCACCATTCCTCCGACGTCAGATCCTCCGGCGGGGTCGTATACCGCAACTTATCCCAGGGAAAGTAATCCTGAGTCATCGTCCCGGGCACCGCACGCGTCAGCACATGCAAGAGCCGGTCGCTGGCCTGCAGTTTGGCCATGAGCTCCTCGAGGGGAGGCGGCGGTGCGGGGACCTTCATACTGCTCCTAGTTCCAGTCGCGCTTGGACTTGGCGCAACGCTACAGCATTCGCTTGGTCCAAGGCTGTTCGGAGAGCACTATCATCGGCCGCCATCCCGAGCGCGCTAGCGATTGATCTGCGCTGGACACGGCTGTCGCCGGCCGGCTTACGAGAGCTGGGGGACGAGGGGGCGCGGGCAGCCACCTTCGCATGGCCCCCAGGCCAACAGCCCTGAGCAAGGTACGGGGCTAGAACCCGCACAGGGTCCGTGACGGACTGGGTACCTGGAGCGCGATTGCTCCCCCTCTAGGAATGCTGGGCTACCACCAGCCCCGAGACCCCCACGTTCACGGCTTACCTTCGCGTCGGCGAACGATGAGTGAACGATCCATGACGGACAGCCACGGTCAGCCAGGGATACTCCTGACCCTGTCCTCCGTGCGCTCACGCAGGCATAGTTACCATTCCCAAGCTGACAGTGCGGGTTCGATTCCCGTCACCCGCTCCAACGCGAAAAGTGTTGCCATACATACGAATTGGGCGCTATTTCCCATCTGGATCGGGGCCCGTCGGCGGCAGAAATCAGCACTCGTGCCATTACGCGTGCCATTAGCCATCTCGGCGAGTGACCCTGGAGACTGTCATTCCCCCAGCTTCCTAGTCGTAATTCGGGCTCATGTTGTCAGCGGCCCACCGGTTGCGATCGTCGGGCCCGTTGAGTGTCACGTAGGACCCACGCTGACTGGATGCGCCTGAGTCAAGAGGCACGCCTCAGGGCTTAATCCGGCAAGGAGAACGCCGCTCTGGCACGATTATCTGTGTTTGCCTCCCAACCCAGTGTCAGCCACCGGGCGAGCACGAGGACGTGCCGGTCTTGCTCAGGTGAGGGTTAGCCATGCGAGGCTGAAGAGCCCGGCCAGGGTGCAGTAGATGGCAAACGGTGTCAGCGTGTGGGTGTGGAAGTAGCGGGTCAGGAAGCGTAGCGAAAGATAGGCCGCAACCCCGGCGACTAGGCTGCCGACGAATACCTGACCGAGGATGCCGTTGCCTTCGGGGCCGGCGAGCTCGGGGAGCTTGAGCAGACCCGCGGCGAGAATCACCGGGGTGGCGAGCAGGAACGCGAACCGGGCGGAATCCTCGTGGTCCAGGCCGCGCACCAGGCCGGCGGCGATGGTGGCACCCGAACGGCTGATCCCGGGCAGCAGGGCGAGGATCTGCGCCGCGCCGATCCCGATGGTCTCGCCCCAGCCGAGGCGACCCAGGCGGTCATCAGCAGCCGCGTCAGCGTCGACGTCACCTCCGGCGTGCCCATGGGCCGCTGTGGTGGCTGTGACGGTGGTGGGGACACTCGAGGCGGCAAGATAAACGTCGCCGGTGATGTCCTCTTCGAGGTGCTCATGGGCGGTTGCGCTGGCTGTCGTGGCGGCGGTCGCACCCTTGCGGTGCGCGCCTGCGGTGCTGCGGTTACGTAGCTTCTCCACGGCGTAGAGCAGCACGCCGTTAAAGGTGAGGAACAGCGCTGCCACCCAGGGGCGCCCGAGCGTGGTTCGGATGGCGTGTTCGAAGGCCAGGCCGACCAGGCCGACTGGAATCGTGGCGGCGATGAGCAGCCAGGCGAGTCGTTCCGCGGAGGTGGAGATGTGGCGGTTGCGGATCGAGCTGAGAAGACCTGAGATGATCCGCGCCCAGTCCCGGCGGTAGAACACGATCAGGGCCATAGCGGTCGCGACATGGACTGCGACCACGAACGATAGATAGGGGGACTTGTCGGCAGTCATGTTGAGGTTTCGCGCCCAGTCCCGGCCGATCAGGGCCGGGATGATGATGCCGTGACCAAGGCTGGAGACGGGGAACAGTTCGGAGACGCCTTGCAGCAGACCAATCAAGACCGCCTGCAGGTAGGTCAGGTGGGACACACGAATTCCTTAGAGACAGTGCGGACGGGACTTCAGCGCGAAATGGGTGGGGCGGAGAAGTTGTGGCCCGGATGAAAGTCTAGGGCCAGCGGGAGGGGTGCCCCCGCCATACGCCTCCAGGCACTCAGTCGTGCTGATTCGTCGATCCGGTGATATCAGTTCGATACCCCATTCTTCTTCGTGCGTTGTGTTCGATCTTCGAGTTCGACGCGCTGCGGGCAAACGGCTCCGATGCCGCTGGCGGGGCAGGGGGCATCGTCGTGGTGTCCATGAGCGATCTCTTTCACTACGTCCAGCACCCAACGTGAATCAGCGACCGGAGGCGATCGCACCCCAGGTCACGGCGCAGAAAGTGCTGGTGCTGAGAGCCATTGGCGCCGTCTATGGTCGCCTGTGCATATCGTCGCTGCCGGCGGGGGCGACGCTCAGGTATATGACGAATCCGATGATGAGGGCTGCCAGGGCCAGGCTGACCGGACCTGCGCCCAGATCGAGGCCGCCCCGAACGTGTGAGACTCCCATCCAGTCCGCGAACGAGGCACCCAGCGGGCGAGTCGCGATGTAGGCGAACCAGAACGCCAGGATCGGGTTCATCCCGAACCGCCAATGGGCCAGGGCCGGGACGGCAATGACCACGGCGAACATCACCCCCGACGCGAGATAGCCCAGATGCAGGGTGACGGCGGTCATGTCGCCGGCGGCGGTGCCGAGCGCGAAGGTCGTCATCACTGCGGCCCAGTAGAAGAGCTCGCGCCGCCGGGTGTGGATACTGTGGATCGAGAGGGTCTTCTCGGATCGGTACCAGAGGCCGAAGATTGCGGCCAAAGCCACTGCGAAGAATGCGGTCGAGACGAGATAGGGAACGCCCAGCCCGACGTGCAGGACGTCTGCGGCCATGGTGCCAAAGACACCGACCATGGCAACCGCCAGCCAGTAGGCCCAGGGCACGTATCGGGGGGCGGCGAACTGTATTGCGAGCGAGATCGCGAGGGCGATGGCGCCCAAGGCGACCGCGAGGATCGGAGGCAGTCGGTGCACGAGGTAGTCCGAGCTCGACTCACCCATCCCGGTGGTCAGTGCCTTGGTAATCCAGAAGGCCACCGTCACTTCGGGAACCTTGGATGCTGCATGCCGGACGGTGGCTCGCGGGTGGTCCTGCTTCAGATCGTCAGTAGACACAGGTCAAAGTCTCGCAGAGGGTGTCGCGCCCTCAGGACAAGAAACGATCTCGGACCTGGCGTGTCAGGCATCCCTGGTGCTCGTGCACGAAACGGGAATCGTGCTCAGAGGTCGGCAAGGACCCCGTCAGAGAGTCAGGCTCGTCCCGCGGCGCGGGCTACCCAGACAGATGTGGCCGTGGAGCTCATGGAGGTTGTGGCAAAGCGACGAGAAGCAGCCGTTCACCTTTGGGCGCCGCCGGGTCCACCCACCGACATTTGTGCGAATCGCGGTCGGGCCGTCTGGGTCGACGGCGCGGTTCTTGCGGTTCGCGACGCGGCTGAGGGCCCTATCCAGCACCAGCCCGATGAGCAGGCCGCCCAGGACCCCGACAACGGTCGCGCGCAAAAGGTGGCCCATGAAAGCGCCACACGACGATTCCAAGTGGCGCCGGTCGATGCGCTGATTCATGGATCCGTTACGGATTCCGGGACGCACGACTTTGGCGGCCCAGGGGTCAACCGACAGGTTTTGCCGTCCTCTTGCCGTTTGGGGTCTATTGGTTAACCGTCGGCTTCGTAGCATTGTCAGCGTCGTTGTTCCCAGAGCCGGAGGCATCATGAGTGCACGAAGTCCCCTGACCAGGGCTGGGACCATTGCCGCAGGACACCATGTGGCCGTCGGCCCCGGCAGGTCAGCACCCGCGACCGACTCGGGCCATAGGCAGCCCACCGGACACTGGTGACGTCGCGGGCACCCGCGGCCAGGCGGTGACGCGTCCCAGGGCACCTCAGCAAACGCACAGACGTCCGGAGCCACAGTGATCAGAGACGACTATCTGCAGTCAGTGCAGGCCTCGCTCAACCCGGCCTACCTGTGAGTGGCCCCGGATTGTGTGGCATGCCCTCGCTGCGGGTTACCCACGCGGTAGGAGGAGCAACGCCATGAACACCCTCATTGTCGCCGTTGCACAGTACCTTCTTTACCTCATCCTGGCCGCGGCAGCCGTCATCTGGCTTTACCTCCCCCGCCACGAAAAGGTGGGTTTGGCCGTGCAGACGATCCTGTCTTTGGTCATCCTGGTCGTGCTGATCAAGGTGGTCGCGGGCATCCACGCGGACCCCCGGCCCTTTGTCGTACACCCCTCGATCAGGCCACTGTTCCCACACCCACCCGACAACGGGTTCCCTTCCGACCACACCGCATTGGCTGCGACGGTCGCCCTCCTGGTGATGATGTACCGCAGGTGGCTCGGGGCGTTGCTGCTGGCCGCAAGCATCGTGGTGGGGGCCGCCCGGATGGCCGCGCACGTGCATCACGGGCAGGACATTGTTGCCGGATTACTGATCGCCGCCTTGGCTGTGGGTATCGCTGCCGCCACCTGGCGATGGGTCCAGCCAAGGTTGCCACGGCGACTGACCGAACCAGCCTCGGTATGAACCCCTCGATGTCGTCGGTAGCCGTCACCCAGCGGTCGCCCGTTCGCTCACCCCCATTCGAACACCAACAACCTTTCTTCCTGCTCCGGTGGTTGGATTCCGCGTGGTTCCCCTGGGCATGGATGGCTCTGTGGGCCGGGGCACAGGTGGGGCACGCGCTGGTGTCCTGGCATTTCTTCGCCACTGGGGCTGCACTGTTGAGCTCGGATGCGACCGGGGCAGGCCTGCACATGTACGCCACACACCCGCAACTGCAGATCGGGCCCCTGGCCTTCCTGGCCGCAACACCACTCAATGGCCTGGCGTCTTGGCTGTCTGGGGCCATTACGGCCGCGAGCATCGCCGCGACGGCCCCGGCGATGCTGCAGTCTTTGTCCCGCCTGCCAGGCCTGACGATCAGCAACAGGCAGCGTGGTTTGGCTGCTGGGGTTCTGATGCCGGTCTGGGCCGAGCTCGCGGTCCACTACGCCCACCTGGACGACGCATTGGCCCTGGTGCTGCTGGTGGGCGCCATACATGCGGTGGCCCGTTCTCGGCCCCTCGCGGCGGCCCTTCTGTTGGCGGCGTCAGCCGGCGCCAAGCCGTGGGCGTTGGCCTTCGTCCCGCTGCTGCTGGTCTTGCCCCGGGTGCGCTGGCGCCGCGCCGCTGCGGTGTGGTCGGCCGCCGTGGTGGCGGCTTGGCTGCCCTTTGTCGTGGCAGACCCACGGACGCTGCATGCGGGCGGGTTCTCCATCCCCAACGTCGCCTCCTCATCGCTGCGGGCGCTGGGCATCACGGCCGCCTCAACCCCGTCCTGGGATCGTCCCGTCCAGTTGCTCGTCGGGGTCGTCCTTGGGGCAGTTGCGGTACGTCGTGGCCGCTGGCTGGTGGTACCTGCGGTGGTGCTTGCGGTACGCATGTTGCTTGATCCAGGTGCCTACCCGTACTACACCGCCGGGTTGGTGCTGGCCACAGTCGCAGTCGATGTGGGCTGGCGTCAGACCCGCTGGCCGTGGGTCAGCATGGGGGTGGTCGCCGGCCTGTATGCCGTTCGTTTCATGGGGCTCATGACCCCCACCGACGCGGAGCTGGGGTGGCTGCGCGCGGCAACACTCCTGGCCGTTCTGACGGTGGAACCCGGTCCCGACTGGCGCAAACATCCTTCCTATGTCCTGCCCGAACGACTTCGCGCCCGCCGGGTCAGGGCACTGATTGTGCGACTCGGCTTCATCCATACGCCATCTGCCAGGCCCGCTGTTTCGGCGACTGGACAGCCCGACGCCCTGGCGTCCGACCCCCAATCGCCAGACCTGGCGATCTTGATGGGGAGGCCATCGTGAGCACCGACCAGGCGAGCACTGCGCACACCTGTGATCCGTCGCCACCGCCGACCTCCGTGTCCTGCGACGTCACCGGCGCCCAGCCCGTTCCGCGACCACGGCGCCTGGGTCCGGTTCAGCGCAGAGTGCTCGCGGTCGCCGTTGCCTTTTCCATAGTGTTCCTGGCGCCCGGAGTTTCCTATGTTCAGGCCCTGACCTACCCGGGCAGCGCCACCTGGCAGATGCGTTCGGTGGAGTGGCTGCGCGACCACGGCGGAAGCCCCCTGGTCGACCGCATCGAGAACTGGTACTACACGGCCAACCGGCCCACCGGGTCTGCCCCTGACGCCGCAGGACTACCGATCATCACAGCTGGACGCCCGCTTCTGGCCCCGCCCCCGACCACGGCCGTCCGCCCCCGGGCGACGCAGGGCGGCACCTGGGTTCCCGGCAGGCTCGATCCGGGCGGTAATCCGGCGATCTACACCACGTTGTTCCGCCCCGACGCCCAGTACCCCAGCGTGGTCGCCGCGGTCGCCTGGATCCGCGCCCGCGACACCAGTGCCCACCTCGTGGCGGGCACGCGGGAGCCGGGCGGCCAAGGCTGGCCAGGTGGCGCCCAACTGCCCCCAGCCGACGTCCCGAAGCTGGTGGCCACCTTCAACTCTGGCTGGAAGATGACCGACGCCCACGGCGGCTTCTTCCTAGCCGGGCAGGGCAACGGACACCTGATGGACGGGCAGGCATCCCTGGTGATCAACGACTCGGGCGCGGCGACGGTCGGGCAATGGGCCCGGGACGTCACGATGAGCCGCCACGTGGTCGCTGTCCGGCAGAACCTCGCCCTTATCGTGGACCACGGCCGGCCCGTGCCGGGCCTGGACGCCAACAGTGGAAAACGTTGGGGAAGCTACGAGAACCAGCACCAGTACACCTGGCGCTCCGGCATCGGGGTCGACGCCGCCGGAGACCTCATCTACGTTGCCGGGGCGAACCTCACCCTGCAGACGCTCGCGGCCGCCCTGGCCGACGCCGGGGTCGTGCGCGGGATGGAACTGGACATTCACTCGGCCCTGGTCTCGTTCGCCTCCTGGGCGCCCACCCTGCCCGGACGCGCCCGGCCCACCAAGCTCCTACCCGGGATGGAACGGCCGGCCAACCGCTACCTGGCCCCCGACCAGCGCGACTTCTTCTACCTCACCCTGCGATGAGCCCCTTAGCGAAGGCCCCCACGACCCGGTCGTGGGCCCGGTGGGCCGTGGCTTCTCTGATCGAGTGCGGGTAGGTACCGACGTGGTGTTCAGGGCAACGAGTCGACTCGACAGAGTCTTTGAGGTTGGCATCCTCCTGAAAGGTCTCGACGGACTGCTGGAGGTCGCCGGCGGCATCCTGTTGTTCTTCATCAAGCCTGAGTACTTGAATCACCTGGCGATAACGTTGACGCAACACGAGCTCGCGGAGGATCCGCGCGATTTCCTCGCGACTCACATCCTGCACTCCACCCAGAATCTGGCCGCTGGTTCACTCGTATTCGCCGCGCTCTACTTGCTGTCGCACGGCCTCGTGAAGATCGTCCTGGTATGGGAGATCTTGCATAATCGCTTCTGGGCCTATCTGGGTCTGATCTATCTGACCATCGGATTCATGATCTACCAGATCTACCGATTCACTTACTCTCACTCAATCAGCCTGGTCCTACTGACGGTCTTCGATGGTGTCATCGTCTACCTGACCGTCGTTGAGTATCGCAAGCGAAAAAGTAAACGTGCGACCGCTTCAGCGTGAGCACTCCCGCAGGCAACCCTGCGAATCGGCGGCGATACCAACCCGCGAATTCTTGATGGGCGCGTCAGTCGGCAGCCTCCCCGACGCGAATGGCGGTTACTGGCAGGACGGCCAGAGCGCTGCGCCGCTACGCCGGGGCGCGGCCTCGATGGTGCTCTACAAGGATGGCCACGTCGACGTGGTCAACTGGCAGGCGGCCGCGCCTGGCCCTGACGTGGCTGCCGTCCGCCAGAACCTGGGCCTGCTGGTGGAGAACGGCACGATCTCACCCGAGGTGAACAGCACAACAACCAGCACATAGGGCAAGACCGTCGGCAACCACACCTTCGTATGGCGCTCAGCGTTGGGAATCCGCAAGGACGGCTCGCTGGTGTTCGTGGTTGGCGCCTCGATGTCGGTTAAGACACTGGCCAATATCGCGCACGACGCGGGAGCGGTGCGTGCCATGGAGCTCGACATCAATCAGGACTGGACCAACTTCATCACCTACACCCACCCCAGCAAGGAAGTAGCCGTGCCACAGATGCTCACCAAGGACGCGCAAGCGAACCCGTACCGCTATCTCCAGCCCTCGTCGCGGGACTTCGTCGCGGTCCACGCACGTTGATGAGTCCACCTGCTCCCACTGCCAGGACAGCCCCGACCACAACCAAGACATACTCCCAGGCTAGGCAAGCATGACCGTGAACGGACACACATCGGTGCTGCGAAACGGCGCCGCTGGCTCCGGGCGACGGCCACGGTGGTGGGCGCCCACCCCGTTTGCATTGTCATCTCGATCATCCCGTTCGTCATCGCCGTGCTGAAGTACTCCGTGAATGTCGACAGCGGTGCCGCGGGCGAGCCGGAAGATGTTGTCCTGCACGACCGGATGGCAGGTGCGGGGCTGTCTGGGCGACCTGCCTGATGGGCTCGGTGTACCTCTAGCCGATCCGGCGGCTGAGACGACCCCCAGACCGGCATGCGCCTGAACACTGAGCGGGAAAGGTGCCGCAGCACGGACCTGACCCACCGCGTCTTCGGCGGCGCCCACACCGTACGCCGGCCCGCGACCAGCCCGCGACGATAACGTCCGCTACGTGCTCAGGTTCTGAGACAACGGCGCCGTCTTCAGGTTGATTTCGTAATCAGAAGAGCGTGCCGAGCCCCGGACCGCCTCGGCAACGTCTCATTGTGGGTGACCGAGTTCCTCCTCGTCGGCGATTGTGCCCGACAGGCGCGGTCCCTGCACGGGTCCGGGCCCCTCCCTGACATCCACTTGCCAGCGTCCACGATCGACGCGCAACGCGTTGAAGACAGCCGCCATGGCCGCCACCCACGCCGCACCCAGGACATAGCCGCCGACGACGTCGGACAGGTAATGAACGCCCAAAGCGATCCGGGAGAAGCCGATCGCCAAGACCATGAGCANCGCGAACGTGACGGCGACTCTGCGCCAGACTCCCTGCAGGATGGGCAGGAAGACGATCAGCAGCACCGCGTACCCGACCATCGCCGCCTGGGCATGGCCGCTGGGAAAGCTCAGCCCCGGCTCATGGGCGACCGGGTGGGTGAAGACGGGGCGTGGTCGATGGACCACCATCTTGACGACGGTATTCAGCAGCGATGATCCCGCAGTAGTAATCACCACGAACAGGGCTAGTCGGGGCAATCGACGACAGAGCAACCAGAACACGACAAAGGCCAGCACGATCGACCATGCCACGGCCGACCCGGAGTCGCTGATCAACTGCATGCAGCCGACGAACACCGTGTGGGTCACCGCAAGATCGTGCAGGCGGTCGCGCGCGCCGTTGTCTGACCGCACCAGCGGCGCCCACTTGTCTTCGACCAGCAGCAGCGTCAGCGCACCGGAGACCGCCACCAGTGCCAACGCTACGGCGGCCAGCGCTGCGCGGGCACCGAATCGGTTTGTCGTCCTGACCGTTGGCGGGAAAGACACCTTAGGCGTATTGGGCATGCCGGTCATTTTGCCTCCCCCGTCCTGGACCGATCCACCCACTGTTGACTTCGCGCCATCGCAAAGGCCTCGGCAGCAGGTTGTACGTGACACCACAACCCTTCCGGTCCTTGCCCGGTCCCACGCATCCCGTCCTCATGCCGTCACCGGACCTGAGAACTCACCCGAGGCCGCGTCCGGGCTCGCCGCAATCCAAGTCATCAACCGGGTGGTCCAGGTCCAGACCCGTCACAGTGAAAGAAACGTCGAGGTCGAAGTCGTCCCCCACAGGCAGGTATGGCCTGCTGATCGGCGGCGGCCTGATCGCGTGGGGTCTCACAGATGCTGATCAAGGTCGGAACCGGCGGCTTCGACCCGCCACCTTCGGTCATCGCGATCGCCTGGGGTGACCTGACGATCACCGTTCTGGCGGTCGTAGCTGCGCTGGGTACGGCGCCCATGAAGGCGTCGCCCATCCGCATGTCCTTGCCCGGGCCTCTACCGCCCAGCAGTCCAAGAACTGCGGGACCTGTGAGAGATCGGTTGGCGGCACGGCCGCAGTGCGCGCCGCAGCCGTGGGTACGATCTGGCTCATGAGCCGCACACAAACTGCCGACAGGCTCCAGGTGCTGGTGATCGAGGACGATGAGACCATCGGCCAGCATCTGCAGGCGGGCCTGCAGGGCAATGGCTATGACGCATCCTGGTGCCAGACAGGCGGGACCGGACTGACCCGGGCACGGGCATCACTGCCAAACGTCGTCCTACTCGATCTCGGGCTACCGGACATCGACGGCGTCGAGGTGGCACGCATCCTTCGAGCCGAGCAGCCCGACCTGCTGATCGTCATCCTGACCGCGCGCAGCGACGAGATCGATGTCGTCGTTGGTCTGGACGCCGGCGCGGACGACTACCTGGTCAAACCGTTCAACCTCACCGTTCTGCTGGCTCGGCTGCGCGCACACCTACGCCGACGACCTGATGCGGCATCCGAGACCGAACCGATCCGCGTAGCCGACCTCGTCGTGGACACCGCCGCGCGGCGGTGTCTGCTAGGAGACCGCGAGATCGAGCTGCGGCCAAAGGAGTTC
>JGI20173J14856_1000239_pt1 | contig 13855 bp, 14 predicted proteins | sample NGESurdeep072012_8_FD_14856 | JGI IMG/M metagenome (IMG submission 14856)
CCATGGGGTGTAAGGGAACTCGAAAGCGACCTCACCCTGAGACTTGTGGAGAAGAACATGGACCCGCTCGGTAGGCGCTGGGCCGAGACCTTCGGTGGAACATGCGCTTGCACTTGGTTGATGTGCTTGATCTGCCCATCTCGACAGTCAGTGGCCCCCCACCTGACGAAACACACCCCACCTGACCTGCACAAACGAACTTCTGTCAGTTCTGTCAGCCCCACCCCAGCGAGAACCGTGCACACCACCACCCGACGACACCGCACCTGCCGCCACATCCTCACCCACGACGACGGCACCCACACGCCCCACCTGCCCAACGCCTCTGGACAGGCCGGTTGAGCAGAAGCGCCCCCTGTCCCCTGTTTCAGCCATTGCCCGGACGGAAGGCACAGCGTGAACCAACTCGACATCTTCCCGAACGCCCACCGCATTGCAGGAGAGACCATGATCAACCAGCCAAGCCAGTCAATTCGACTCGTCCTCACGATTGAGGAGGCTGCCGACCGTCTCGGCATTGGCCGAACCCTCATGTTCGCACTCGTGAAGAGTGGTGACGTCGAGTCGATCATGATCGGCCGACTTCGCCGGATACCAGCAGGCGCTCTCAATGACTTTGTAACCAGCTTGCGCGGGAAGGTGGCCTGAGAATGGGAGACGAGCCCAAGCGGCCGAAACAACCCAACGGAGCCTCATCGATCTATCAGGACGCAGCCGGAGGTTGGCACGGTCGCGTCACCGTCGGCAAGAGAGACGATGGCCGAGCCGACCGGCGGCACGCGCGAGGCAAGACACGCACGATCGTTATCCGGAAGGTGCGCGCGCTGGAACGAGCAAGAGAGGATGGGAATGTCCTTGGTGTCGGCCAAAGCTGGACTGTCGAACAGTGGCTTACGCACTGGGTCGAGAACATCGCGGCACCCTCCGTTCGTCCCAGCACGCTGCGCGGCTACCGGGTGGCCGTCAACGTCCACCTAATCCCTGCGCTAGGCGCACATCGTCTGATCTCGCTTCGCCCTGAGCACTTGGAGCGGGCTTACCAGTCGATGATGCGTAAGCCACTCAAGTCGGGCAAGCCGCGCAAGCCGGCGACCGTCCACCAGGCGCACCGCACAATGCGTACGGCGCTAAGTGAGGCCGTTCGACGCGGCTACCTCACGAACAACCCGGCGACTCACGCGCGAGCTCCGCGCATCGTTGAAGAGGAGATCGAGCCATACGGCGTCCCGGACATTCAAAGGTTGCTCCGCATCGCTCGGCAGCGTCGCAACTCCGCCCGCTGGGCGATCGCTCTCGCCCTCGGCCTGCGCCAAGGCGAAGCGCTCGGGCTCCTCTGGTCGGACGTCGACCTAGCCGCGCAGCTCCTCAGGGTCCGCCGCAGCCGAGTTCGCCCTGAGTACGCCCACGACTGCATCCCGCACTGCGGTCATGAACACCCCGGCTACTGCCCTTCTCGGAAGCAGACCAATGCAGACACGGACGAAACCAAATCAGCGGCGGGCAAGAGGACAGTCGGCCTGCCGAGCGCGCTCGTCGTGCTCCTCCGCCAACACCAAGCCGAGCAGAACGCAGAGAGGGCAGCGGCCGGGCAGCTATGGACCGACGGCGGCTGGGTCTTCGCAACGCCAACCGGAACAGCCCTCATCCCACGCTCCGACTGGGACGCATGGAAGCAGTTGCTCCGTGACGCCGAACTGCGAGACGCCCGACTGCATGACGCCCGACACACAGCGGCAACAGTGCTCTTGCTCTTGGGAGTCAGCGAGCGGGCAATGATGGGAATCATGGGCTGGTCCAACCCGGCAATGGCCCGACGCTACGCGCACATGATCGACGCGATCCACCACGACATAGCCGACCGAATAGACGGTCTGCTCTGGAGCCCGGATGAGACCGCACCGTTGCCCGAAACGGACGTCCCGCAGGCCAGTTGAGACCACAATTGAGACCAGTCGCAACTCAGCCCCTCCCCGACGAATCAGGGAGGGGCTGAGTTTGTGCTCAATGTGGCGGTGGCGGTGGGATTTGAACCCACGGTGGACTTTCACCCACACACGCTTTCGAGGCGTGCTCCTTTGGCCGCTCGGACACGCCACCGGGAGCGAGGTTACTAGAGCCGGTGCCCGGCGAAGAAATCGAGCAGAATCTGCGAACACTCCTGCTCGCGAATCCCGCCGACCACCTCGACCCGATGCGTGGCCCGACGGTCACGTACGACGTCCCACACCGACCCGCAGGCGCCGCTCTTCGGGTCCCATGCACCCAGCACAAGACGGCCAATCCGGGCCAGCATCAGCGCTCCCGCGCACATGACGCAAGGCTCCAGGGTGACGACGAGCGTACAGTCCTGCAGTCTCCAGCTGTCGAGCGCCGATGCGGCAGCCCGCAAGGCGACCACCTCGGCATGGGCGGTCGGGTCGCGGTCCGCTTCACGCTGGTTGTGCCCGACACCGAGCACCTCCCCCTCTGGGGAAAACACCACGGCACCCACCGGCACGTCGCCCGCAGCGAGCGCCCCTGAGGCGACCTCGAGGGCCTGGCCCATCCACGCCCCATACCGTTGTTCGGCCGCAGGGCGGGCGGATTCTGAAGGTGCGATCACACGATAAGTTTCACTCATGCGCGTTCACATTGCCGACCATCCCCTCATCGCCCACAAGCTCACAGCGCTACGGGACAAGAACACCGACACCCCCACGTTCCGCCGGTTGGCCGATGAACTGGTGACGCTGTTGGCCTACGAAGCGACCCGCGACGTCCGTGTCGAGCCGGTCGACATCGAAACTCCCGTTGCCCCGAGCCGCGGCATCAAGCTGGCAAGTCCCAAACCGCTGGTTGTGCCGATCCTTCGCGCTGGCCTCGGCATGCTGGACGGCATGGTGCGGTTGTTGCCGACCGCCGAAGTCGGCTTCCTCGGCATGGTACGCAACGAGATCACGCTGGAGGCCACGACCTACGCCAATCGACTGCCCGATGACCTGTCCGGGCGTCAGTGCTACGTACTCGACCCGATGCTTGCGACCGGCGGCACCCTCTGTGCAGCGATCCGCTACCTCGTCGATCTGGGCGCTGACGACATCACCGCGATCACCCTGCTGTCGGCACCCGAGGGGATCGCGAGGCTTGAGGCGGACACGGCCGACCTGGACGTCCCCATCAGCATCGTCACCGGCGCGATCGACGAGAAACTCAACGAGCGCGGGTACATCGTTCCCGGTCTCGGGGATGCGGGAGACCGTCTGTACGGGATCGTGTGAGCAGGTCCCGCGGCGTGCCTTCACCACAACGAGGCGCGACTTTGGCATCATTACAAGGAGTTGTGACCATCGCAGGGCGCCGTACCAGGGAGACATCATGAAGACCGTCAAGAAGATCGTGCTCTGGACTGTGGGCGCCTTCTTCATCTATGCGGTCATCACGTCGCCGAGCCAGGCTGCCAACATCGTCCAAGGCGCCTGGAGCATCATCCTGCACGCGTTCGCGAGCATCGGCGCCTTCTTCAACGACATCCTGAACCGCAACTAGACCATGATCCTGGCGCGGGGCCGGGCGCGGCCTGACCTCGACGAACGGTTCCGTCACAGCAGGCTGCACCGGTACCTGCTGGCCGACGAGAAGGTGATCGTGGCCCAGCGCCAGCATTGGGCCTCAGTTGCCGTACCTGTCGGCTCCGCCGTTGTCGGCCTAATCGTGGTTGTCACACTCAACTTCGTCCTGCCGCCCAGCATCCTCACCGATCTGCTTTGGTGGGCCATGCTCGCCTTGGCCATGTGGGCCGCTTCGAGGTGGTTCATGTGGCGACGGAACTGGCTCGTTGCCACCAACAAGCGAGTGATCGTGAACTACGGGTTGTTCCACCAGGGGGTGGCCATGTTCTCGTTGAGCCGGGTCCCCGACCTGACGTACGCGCGTTCAACCCTTGGGCAGCTGCTGCGCTATGGCACGCTGAAGAGGGAGAGCACGGGCATCAACCAGACCCTGCATGAGGTCAGGTTCGTGGAACACCCCCACGCCACCTACACCACCATCTGTGCTGCGATCTTCGATCTCCAAGACCGCATGTTCGGGATGGATGAGGACGAGCACGACCACCGCCTAGAAGACGGCCGCCCACCTCCACACGCCCCCGGTCTGGTGGCGACTACCGCAGGAAGCCAAGGCCCCATCGAAGCGCGAGACGAGCCCGTCCAGGGCGACGACCCGCCAGGCATACAGATCCACTACGGCGTATCGCGGCACAACAACCGGGACCCTTGGCACCTCAGCGCGGACCTGAACGAATCTTCCCCCCGCGACGACTCCCTGCGCGAGGCCGACACCGGGCCGATTCCCTACCGGCGCTCCAGCACCGACGAGGGGGACGACTGGCGTGCTGCATCCAAGAACCACGACAAAAACCGCTGAGGTTCCTGCCAACGATCAGCCGAACGCCAAACTCCGGCTCCCGGGCGTCTGCCCCAGAGCCGGAGTTGCGTAGCCTGCCGGCCTTCAGCCTCAAGGCCCGCGAGCACGCTCAACCGTCAGGCAGTCAGAGGGCCTTGATGATGTCCTCGACTCGCTCCTTGGCATCGCCGAAGAGCATCGCGCTGTTCTCCTTGAAGAACAGGGGGTTCTGCACACCGGCATACCCGGTGGCCATGGACCGTTTGAAGATGACCACCTCCTTCGCGTGCCACACCTGGATCACCGGCATCCCGGCAATCGGGCTGCCCGGATCATCTTCGGCGCTCGGGTTCACGGTGTCGTTGGCACCGATGACGAGCACGACGTCGGTGTCAGCCAGGTCGTCGTTGATCTCGTCCATCTCCAGGACGATGTCGTAGGGCACTTTGGCCTCGGCGAGCAGGACGTTCATGTGGCCTGGCAACCGGCCTGCAACGGGGTGGATGCCGAAGCGAACCTTGATGCCGCGCTTACGCAGCCGTGCAGTCAGATCTGCCACTGGGTATTGGGCCTGCGCGACGGCCATGCCGTAGCCGGGAGTGATCACGACTGACGAAGCGCTCTTGAGCAGCTCAGCAACCTCTGAGGCCTTGGTCTCTCGAAAGTCGCCGTAGTCCTTCTCCTCGGTGGACACAGGGGCTCCACCGAATCCGCCGGCGATGACGCTGATGAACGAGCGGCCCATGGCACGGCACATGATGTAGCTCAGGATCGCACCAGAAGAGCCCACGAGGGCGCCAACGACGATCAGCAGGTCGTTGTTGAGCATGAAGCCGGCCGCGGCAGCGGCCCACCCGGAGTACGAGTTGAGCATCGAGATGACGACAGGCATGTCGCCACCGCCGATGGACGCCACGAGGTGCCAGCCGAGCGCGAGTGCGATCACCGTCATGATCAGCAGCGGCACGATGCTGCCCGAGCTCACGAACCAGACCATCAGCCCGGCCGAGATCAGCAGGGCCGCGAGGTTCATCTTGTGCCGTTGCGGGAGGGTGAGCGGTTTGGACGAGATCCGGGTACTGAGCTTGAGGAACGCGACGACCGAACCGGTCAGGGTCACGGCACCGATGAACACGCCGAGAAACACCTCGACCGAGTGGATGTTGGCGAGGGAGCCCTCAAGCCCCTTTTCGGTCAGGAACGAGTTGTAGCCGACGAGCACGGCCGCTGCGCCGACGAGGCTGTGCAGGATCGCGATCAGCTCGGGCATCTCCGTCATCTCGACGCTCCTGGCCCGCCAGAGGCCAATGGCAGCGCCGATCGCCATCGCGACGAAGATAAGCCCCAGGGTGGCCGGGACGCCAATAGGCGGGGCCGTGAGCGCCAACACAGCGGTCGCGACGATGGCGATAACCATGCCGGTGACGCCGTAGGCGTTGCCGGTCTTGGCGGTCTCGTGCTTGGAGAGGCCGGCCAGGGCCATGATGAACAGCAGGGCGGAGACGATGTATGCCGCCTGGACGATGGTGGTCATCTCGACTCAGCCCTTCCGGAACATCGTGAGCATGCGCTGGGTCACGGTGAAACCACCGAAGACGTTGATGCTGGCGATTGCAAGGGCTATGAAGGACACGACCGTGACAACGCCGCCGTGGCCGATCTGGCTGAGGGCGCCGACCAGGATGATGCCCGAGATGGCATTCGTCTCCGACATCAGCGGCGTGTGCAGGGCGTGTGTGACGTTGAAGATGACGTAGTAACCCACGACACAGGCGAGCGCGAAAACCGTGAAGTGGCCGAGGAACGCGGCGGGCGACACTTTCGCCAGCCCGAGGAACAGCACGGCCGCGAGCGCCATGAAGGCGTACCTCCGTCGCGGGTCCTTTTGCTTGGGCTCAGGTTTCACCGCGACGGGAGCGGCCACAGCGGCGGGCGGAGCCGACACCTGCACCGGCGGCGGGGGCCAGGTCTTCTCACCGTCGCGAACCACAGTCATCCCGCGCTGCACGACATCGTCGAAGTCGAGGACGATCTGGCCGTCCTTGCCGGGTGTGAGGAGCTTCATCAGATTGACGATGTTCGTACCGAAAAGCTGGGAAGACTGGGTGGGCAGCCGCCCCGGAAGGTCGGTGTAACCGATGATCCGGACGCCATTGTCACTCACCACGAGCTCGTCGGGCCGGGAGAGCTCGCAGTTGCCGCCGTTAGCCGCTGCCATGTCGACGATGACGCTGCCCGGCTTCATCGTTGCCACCATCGCGGCGCTGATCAGTCGCGGCGCAGGCTTCCCCGGGATCAGCGCGGTGGTGATGATGATGTCCACTTCGGCGGCCTGCGCCGCGTAGAGCTCCTCCGCCTTGCGGTTGAAGTCCTCCGAAGTCTCTTTGGCGTAGCCGTCGGCGCTCGGCGCCTGCTGCTCCATGTCGATCTTCAGGAAGTCGGCGCCCATCGACTCAACCTGCTCCCCGACCTCTGGTCGGGCGTCGAAGGCGCGCACTATCGCGCCGAGGCTGTGGGCCGTGCCGACGGCGGCCAGCCCGGCGACCCCGGCTCCAACGACGAGGACCTTGGCCGGCGGGACCTTGCCCGCGGCCGTGATCTGGCCGGTGAACAGGCTGCCGAACTCGTATGCGGCCTCGACGACTGCGCGGTAGCCGGCGATATTGGCCATCGAGCTGAGAACATCGAGAGACTGTGCCCGCGAGATGCGCGGGACCGCGTCCATCGCGAGCGCCGTGACGCCTTGGGCGGTGAGCTTGTCGAGCAGCTCGGGGGCCAGAGCGGGGGCGAGCAGGCTGGCAAGCATGGCGCCCGACCTCAGCCGCGCGATCTCGGTGTCGGAGGGGGGGTTGATCTTCACGACGATGTCGCTGCCCCAGACCTCATCGGTGGGGGCGATCAAGGCGCCCGCCTCCTCATAGGCATTATCGGTAAAACTGGCCAGCGCGCCCGCACCTGACTCCAGGCTCACCTCGTGGCCGAGGGCAATCAGCTGTCCCACGGTCTTGGGCGTGGCGGCAACCCGGGTCTCACGTGGCCGCGTCTCTTTCGGCACACCAATACGCACTGCAGCTCCCTAGTCGTGTGAGGTTCACATGCCTATGAGAGGCGCGTGAGGTCCACATGCTTGTCAAGGGGGAATCTACACAGGCGTCTCGAACCCATGTCGGGCGAGTCCACCGTCGCAATGCGTCCCTGTGTCGGAGCTGGCCACTTATTGCGAATGACTTGCAGCAAGGACGGCTCGTTGCCTAACGTGGGGCCATGACCTGGGAGGCTCGAGCCGCATTCTCCGCCGAGGAACGACGCAGCCTGTGGGGCATGGGTGGTTTCATCCTGCTGCTGCACCTCGTCGGCTGGGGTGTGCTGATCGGCATCGTGGCACCGCATCACTATGCGCTGGGCGGGCAGCTCATGGGGGTCGGACTGGGTGTCACGGCGTACACGTTGGGCATGCGGCATGCCTTCGACGCTGACCACATTGCAGCCATCGACAACACGACCCGCAAGCTGATGAGCGAGGGCAAGCGACCCCTCAGCGTCGGGTTCTGGTTCAGCCTCGGCCACAGCACTGTCGTCTTCGTCATGGTGGCGCTGCTCGCATTCGGCGTCCGCGCCCTGGCCGCCCAGCTTGGCGACAGTCAGTCTGCCCTCCAACGTGCCACCGGCGTGTGGGGTACCGCCGTGTCTGGGATGTTCCTGATCCTGATCGGCCTGATCAACCTGGCCGCATTGATCGGCATCCTCAAGGTCTTCAGGGGTATGCGCGCCGGCCACTTCGACGAGGCCGCGTTCGAGGAACAGCTGGACCGGCGCGGCTTCCTCAACCGGGTCCTGGGCCGGGTAACCAGGGCGGTCACCAAGCCGTGGCACATGTACCCCGTCGGTCTGCTCTTCGGCCTCGGCTTCGACACGGTCACCGAGGTCGGGCTGCTGGTGGTCGCTGGCGGTGCCGCTGCGGCGAACCTGCCGTGGTGGGCAATCCTGACGCTGCCGATCCTGTTTGCGGCGGGCATGTCTCTGCTGGACACCATCGACGGCTCGTTCATGAACTTCGCCTATGGCTGGGCGTTCTCCAAGCCGATCCGCAAGATCTACTACAACATCACCATCACGGCACTGTCTGTCGCCGTCGCCCTCCTGATCGGCGGCATCGAGCTCATCTCGATCCTCACCGAGAAGCTCGACATCACCACCGGGGTGCTTGCCTCCATCGGCTCCGTCGACCTCAACGGCGTGGGCTACTGGATCGTCGGCCTGTTTGTCGTCACTTGGGCGGTCGCGTTGGCCGTCTGGCGTTTCGGCCGCATCGAGCAGCGTTGGGAGTCACACCTGATCGAATGGAAGCCGGCAACTCAACATCCGAGACTGCATCATTCGACAGCGCAACAGCCGGCACCCGAACGGGTCGAGGCGTAGGACAACCCGGGCGTGGGGATGGGTCGAGGCGTAGGAACGTCCAAGGCTTAGATGCGGTCAGGCGGTTCCGCCCACGTCACCATGAGGGACCGGATTCCCAAGACGCCCCGCGTTGTAGTCCTCGAAGGCCTGCGTCAGCTCGGCACGAGTGTTCATGACAAACGGCCCTGCCCACGCGATGGGCTCACGGATCGGCGCTCCGCCAAGGATGAGCACCTCCACCCCCGAGCTGTACCGCACCGGTTGCGTCGTGGCAGCCGACAGCGTCAGCACATCGCCGGCGCCCAGCACCGCTAGCTGACCGGTGCCGATCGGCGACTGGTTCGGGCCAACGAAACCATCTCCGCTCATGACGTAGACCAGCGCGTTGAAGTCGCGCCGCCATGGCAGCTCGAGCTGCCCGCCGGGCGCGACGGTCGCGTGAACCATCGACATCGGGGTGTGGGTCGCGCCGGGTCCCGTGTGTCCGGCCACGTCGCCGGCGATCACGCGCACCAGCGAACCGCCATCGCGCGAGCTGACCAGGGCCACCTCAGCGGAGTGAAGATCCTGGTAGCGCGGAGCGATCAGCTTGTCGCTCTTGGGCAGGTTGACCCATAGCTGGAACCCATGGAACAGACCACCGGAGACAACCAGGTGCTCCGGCGGCTCCTCGATATGCAAGATCCCGCTACCGGCGGTCATCCACTGGGTGTCGCCGTTGGTGATTGTGCCGCCACCGCCGAAGGAGTCCTGGTGGTCGAAGATGCCGTCGATGATGTACGTGACAGTTTCGAAGCCACGGTGCGGGTGCCAAGAGGTTCCCTTGGGCTCACCCGGTGCGTACTCGACCTCGCCCATCTCGTCGAGATGGATGAAAGGGTCGAGCAGCGCGAGGTCCACGCCGGCGAAGGCTCGCTTGACTGGGAACCCCAGGCCCTCAAAGGCCGATGGCGCACTGGTGACCGATACCACCGGGCGCTGTATATCGTTAGGACCCAGCGCGGGCAGGCGCGGCAGGACGGTCAGGTCAGGAACTGTGATGGCAGGCACGGCATACTCCCTAGATCGTTGCGTTTTCAACCATCCCTGAAACACCGGATTTCGTCAACTGATTCCCCGACGTCAGCACGTAGGCATAGGTGACCGGCTCAGGAATCGGTCAATGGTGTCCCCGGTGCGTCTACCAGCCGCCCGGCCGGCAGGTTTCGCCCACACAGGACCAGCTCCAGGTCTAGTGCCGCAGCGAACATCATCGTCCCGGACCCGAACGACTAGTCGAAGTCGTCGGCGCGCAGTTCGATTCCGGCCAGATCCACACCGAAGTACTTGAGAGTCTTCGGCGTCGTCATGGCCTGAAGGACAATCCGCAGTCGCTGCTGCGGGGCTCGACGGCCGGCTCCCAATGGCACCGTGAAGTCGAGGCCGTGGATCACGTCGCGGGGGGGTTGCGCACGCCGTCTTGCACGGGTGTGATTGTCGATCCAGGTGTTCTCAGCAAAATCCGGAGGTCTGCCATGTCCGATCACACATATCGCGTCACCGAAATAGTGGGTAGTTCTCCTGAGAGTCTCCAGCAGGCCATCCGCAACGGCGTAGCGCGCGCAGGCCAGACGCTGCGAAACCTGGAATGGTTCGAGGTCACGGAGATCCGCGGCCAGATGGCGGATGGCGCCGTTGCTCAGTTTCAGGTCGGTCTGAAGGTCGGCTTTCGGTTGGACGATGCCGGCTAGTCCGAGCCCGGCCGTCCTGGGGCCGCCTTGGACAACGACGCCCATGATCGCGGCCTTGCGCACGAGCTCGCCGTTGTCATCGCGCCCGAGGACGACGTTGAGCAGCCGTGGTTGGCAAGCATTGATCTGAACGCACGGGTTGCGCAGCCTGGTGACCTCGATGACCGCCTGGTTCCCAATGCGCAGTTGCGTGCCGCGGGGCAATGCGAACAGGTCCAGATTCACGGTGGTGATGTTCTCGCACAGCTGGCCCGGTTGGAATCGTTGCAGGCGAACCTGCGGAGACGGGGCCGGACCGAAGCAGGGCCCCCGGCCATGGCACTACCTTCAACTTAGGCCTCTTGGGGTAGTGCTAGCAGGGCCAGAGTGAGGTGTCCGCGTGGCGGTGGCCGCAGGGTCCGGTCGGCTCGTTTGCGTGGGTAGGTGTGGCTACGTTTCGCCTGGCGAGGGTTGGACCGGCCGAGCTGGCGAGGGTGACGTAGGGCGGCCAGGATGTGCAGCCATGCGGCGGGGACGTGGCCGGGTGGGTGGTCAGGGGGGGAAGCGGCCGGGGCGCCGACCGGGCCGCGTACCGCGTCCAGTGCGGCGATGAATGAGAGGCGTAACGGGTCTTGGTCGGTCAGAGGTCACCATCGACCCAATCGAGGGCGGCACCCCGATCGACCCCGAACGTCGTGGCCGCCCTCTGAAGGTGAACGGATCCGGCCTCGCGGACCTCCACCGCGTTGAGCCAACGGCCTATCCCGTGGACGACGCAGGGTATCCCTAGCTTGGCTGCCAGAAGCGCACCGCCGAACTCCCACGGTTCACGGATCACCAAGTCCGGTCGCCAGCCGTCAGCAAAGGCGAGCAGGTCCAAAGCCATGGGGACCGCGGTGCGGCCACTGAAGATCTCGCCGAGGATGAACTGCTTGCCTGCGGATCCGCGGTACTGGGTGATGTCCGGGAACGCGGCATGCGGCTTCGACTCAAGCCAGTCGATCCCCGCAGACAGCCATCGCACACCAGTCGCTGCCAGCTGCGAAGAGAACGACGCCGACGATGCCAACACAACATCGTGGCCTGCCCCCGCCAGCGCACGAGCTAGCGGAACGACCGGGTGCAGATGACCGAACGCCGGCTGCACCGTCATCAGCACCTGCATCAGCCAGATGCTATCGGCTGATGCCGTGGGCCGCCGTCCGTCGTGATCGTGGTTCACCGAACAGGCGCCCCTGGCTCCTGTTCCAGATGACGAACCAGACGCGACCACCGTCAGTCGGATCGTGCCCATAGCCGGGTGGAAACCCGGCTTGCCGCGGCTCGGCCACCCTCCTGCCGGCGCTAGGGTCGTGGACTTAACCGGCGGGCACCCGTGCTCGAGCTCCAGGTGATGAGCGCGACGACACCGAGGATGATCTGGGGGACGAACGATGCGGCTCGCCACACCAGGTCGGCTGCAGTGGCAACGCTGGCGTCAACGCCGAGGGCGGTCAAGATCGCGATCATCGCGGCGTCCACGGTACCGAGGCCGCCGGGGGTGATCGGGATCATCAGCCCGATCTGGGCCACCGCGAAGGGACCGAACGCCACGAGCAGCGACGTCCCGGCGTTCTCCCAGCCCTCAACCCCGCGCAGCGATACGTAAAAGATCAGGAACTGGGTCAACGACACTGATAGCTGCGCGCACGTGATCGCAGGCCAGCGTCGAGTGACGAGCTCCGCGATGTCCCGGCGGAGCATGAGGAAGATCGTGACGGAATCGACGCTGCGGGCCTTGCGGAACCGGGCGGCTATCCGGTTGACGATCGAACCGACGCGGCGGGCGGCATTCTCACTGCGCACGATGAACGCGAGGGTGAGGATCGTCAATGCCAGCATGAGCAGGCCGAGCAAGGCAGACCAGAGGTAGGCGGAGGCGCCACGGCCGGAGAGCTGGATCGCCGCGACGCCCAGGATCGGCAGGCCGAGCGTGACGAAGATGCTCCAGACCCCGACCGCCGTGATGGCGGCCGTGCTGACGGTGGGCTCGACGCCGTACGACGCCAGCATCGCGTACTGGACGCCCAGACCGAACGCGCCGCCGGCGGGGACGCCGTTGCTGATCGCGAACGCCGCCTCGTTGAGCTGTTGGGACCGCCAGTAGGCAAGCCCCGGGGTGGCGGCGGCGAACGGCAGCCCGTAGACGGCAAGATACACAAGGACCGACATCACAATGCAGACAAGAGAACCAGCGGTCATGGCCTCCATCGAGGTGAGTGCGTCCTTGTACGACCCGATCTGCGGGATCACTCGCACGAAGATGAGCGTGATCACCGCGAGGCCGATCAGGCCGAAGAGGATCGACTTCTTCTTGTCCAGCGCCGGTCGCGCTGTTGCGCCGTCGGGCATCACCACTCCCAGGTCCTGCAGGGGCGCAACCCGCCGGTCGGGACCGTCCGTCGGGGAACCGCATTCACGAGCGGGGTACCAAGGCCCCTTGAGGTTATGCAAAGAAGTGGACCCGGCGCCAGGCGCCCTGATGGGCCGCGGGTAACGCTATCTCGTCGTCCTGCGCCGTGGCCAGCACCATGTTCGGCCCGGTCGCCGATGCTGCTGCGGGACTGGCGTTGGCCTGGCTGAGGCGCTTCGGTCACCGAGTCACTTGGGACAAGACACCTCAGATGGGAGATGGGTAATGGTCGCGTACCTTGGCATAGGGTTCTGGAAACCAAACCTTTTGCAGAGCCGAAGGAGTCCTCGTGAGCACCCTCTCGACCCCGGGATTGGCCCAACAGATCGCCAACGGCGCCCCCGCCGGACGCTGGACGCTGGACCCGCATCAGTCAAGCATCGGACTCAAAAGTAAGAGCGTATGGGGACTGATGGGCATCAGAGGAACCTTCACCGGAGTGAGTGGCGACGGTGTCCTCGGCTCGGACGGCGGCGCCACCGGCACGGTCACGATCGCAGCCGCGTCGATCGACACCAAGAACGCCAAACGCGACACCCATCTGAAGTCGAAGGACTTCCTCTACGTCGAAGACCATCCCGACATTGTCGTCACCGTCAGCAGCATCCGCACTGCCGGAGACACAATGGCCGTCGAGGGCGCGCTCACTGTGGTCGGAAAGACCATACCGCTGTCTTTTCCCGCCACTGCCACCGTCACGGGCAACACGGCCGTTCTTGACGCGACGCTCACGATCGACCGCTCTGAACTCGGACTCACCTGGAATCAGATTGGCATGGTCTCCATGAAGAACGACATCACCGTGCACTTCGTCTTTGCGCACGTCTAGTCTCTTGTGTGCGTCGGGGCAGTCCGTTGCGGACTGCCCCGACGCCCACAGAGCCCACCACTTCTGCGCCCAGGGGCGATC
>JGI20173J14856_1000249_pt1 | contig 13559 bp, 10 predicted proteins | sample NGESurdeep072012_8_FD_14856 | JGI IMG/M metagenome (IMG submission 14856)
AGCCCGCCGCAGTCGGGATCGCGGACCGGATGTGGGCGGTGCAGGCGATGCGGCTGGCGGCGGCGCTGCCGTCGGCCCGGCAGGTGCCGGCCAGCACGGTGCTGGGGCCGCTGCGGATGCGCAAGTCCGCGGCCGAGGTTGACGCGCTGCGGCGGGCGGCAACGGCGATCGACCGGGTGCACGAGCAGTTGCGTGGCTGGCGACTCGTCGGACGGACCGAGCTGGAGGTGGCCCGAGACATCGCCGACGCGATCCTGGCCGAAGGCCACAGCCGGGTGAACTTCGTCATTGTCGGCTCCGGGCCGAACGGCGCCAGCCCGCATCACGAGGCAAGCCCGCGGGTGATCGAACACGGGGACGCGGTGGTCGTCGACATCGGCGGGACCACGGCCGAGGGCTACTGCTCTGACTCCACCCGCACCTACCTCGTCGGGGACGACGTGCCCACGGGCTTCGCCGACCTCTACGCCGTGCTGCACGAGGCGCAGCTGGCCGCCTGCGCGGTGGTCCAACCCGGCGTACCGGTCGAGACCGTGGACGCGGCCGCCCGCGACCTGATCACGGCGGCCGGGTACGGCGAGCTGTTCGTGCACCGCACCGGCCACGGCATCGGGCTGGAGGAGCATGAGCAGCCGTGGGTGGTGGCCGGCAACGCCGAGCCGCTGGCGCCGGGGATGACCTTCAGCGTGGAGCCCGGAATCTACCTTCCCGGCCGGTACGGCGCCCGGATCGAGGACATCGTGGTCTGCATCGAGACCGGGGGCGAGCGGCTGAACGCCCTCGACCGCAACCTGGTCCCGCTCGAGGGCTGAGCGGTGCCGACATCCGGCGCCGAGCGACTACCGGCAGCGGGCGAGCCGGCCACACCCCGGACAACCCTGCTGCGCGGCGGTCGGGTGCACGCGCCGGCCGACCCGAGGGCAACGGCGATCCTGGTCGCCGGCGACACGGTGCAGTGGGTGGGCTCGGACGCGGCCGCGGAGTCCTTCGCCGCCGATGAGGTCGTTGAGCTGCGTGGGGCGCTGGTCACGCCGGCCTTCGTGGACGCGCACGTGCACGCCACCGCCACCGGGCTGGCGCTCGACGGGCTCGACCTGTCCGCGGCGCGCTCACTGGCCGAGGCGCTCGACGCCGTCGAGCGCGCGGCCCGGGCGGCCCGCGGTCGGGTGGTGCTGGGCACCGGCTGGGACGAGGACGGCTGGCCGGAACGGCGGCCGCCCACAGCCGCCGAGCTGGACCGGGCCTCCTACGGCGGCGTCGTCTACCTGGCCCGGGTGGACGCGCACTCCGCCGTGGTTTCCAGCGCGCTGCTCGCCGCCTGCCCGGAGGCGCGCGGGCTGCCGGGGCTGGCAGCGGGCGGCCTGGCCCGACTCGACGCCCACGACGCGTTGCGCCGCACCGCTTACGGTGCGGTGTCGCCGGCCCAGCGGCAGAGTGCGCAGCGCCGCACCCGCCGCCGCGCCGCCGCGCTGGGCATCGGCTGCCTGCACGAGATGGCCGGCCCGGACGCCTCCAGCGAGGACGACCTCGCCGGCCTGCTGGCCCTGGCCACCGCCGAGCCCGGCCCGGACGTCGTCGGCTACTGGGCCGCGCTCGGCGACGTGATGACGCCCGCCCGGCTCGACGTCCGCGGTGCCGGTGGGGACCTGTGCTGCGACGGCACGCTGGGCTCCCGCACGGCCGCGCTGTCGGCGCCGTACGCCGATGACGCGACGACGACCGGCGTGCTGCGCCACAACGCGGCGGACGTGGCGGCCCATGTGCTGGCCACCGTGGCGGCCGGGTTGCAGCCGGGCTTCCACGTCATCGGCGACGCCGCGGTGGAAGCCGCGCTGGACGGCCTGGAGCAGGCGGCGGCGCAGGTGGGCGCGTGGGCGGTGCGGGCCAGCCGACCGCGGCTCGAGCACGTCGAGATGGCCTCGCCGGCGACGGTGGCGCGGATGGCGGCGCTGGGCGCGGTGGCCAGCGTGCAACCGGCGTTCGACGCGGCCTGGGGCGGCCGGCACGGCATGTACGCCGATCGGTTGGGGGCCGACCGCGCGGCCGAGCTGAACCCACTGGCGGCCTTCGCCGCGGCCGGCGTCCCGCTGGCATTCGGCTCCGATGCGCCGGTCACGCGGCTCGACCCCTGGGGTGGCGTCCGGGCCGCTGTGCATCCCCGCAACCCCGAGCATGCGCTGTCGGCGCGGGCCGCGTTCGCCGCAGCCACCCGGGGTGGTTGGCGGGCGGCTGGGCGCGACGGCGCGGGGGAGCTGGCCCCGGGAGCACCGGCGACGTACGCCGTCTGGACGGCGGGGCAGCTGCGCGTGCAGGTGCCCGACGAGCGGGTCGCCGGCTGGTCCACCGACCCGCGGGCCGCGGTGGCCGGACTGCCCGACCTCTCGCCGGGGGCAACGCTGCCAACCTGCGTGCGCACCGTGGTGCGCGGTCGCCCGGCGTACGTCGTCGAGGCCGGGTGAGCGAGCCGCTGGCGGCATCGGGGAAGACCGCAAACCCGCTCCCCGGGCGGATGTCCCGACGACACGCCGACGTGCGCGTAACTTTTTGGAAACTTCTGCCGAACGAATCACGTCCCTGACCTGCATCGATCAGCGTTGCCGCAGGTCACGCTCACCTTGACAGCGCAGCGTGATCGATCGATACATTTCCGTCGTCCACTTCGTGACGGCTACCGAGAGGTCCCTTAACCCACCGCGGGCTGGCCGAGCGACTGCCGGACGTACCCGGGCAACCGGGACGGCAACGTAGATCGCGGGCCAGGTCCAGCCCGGCGGGTGGTTCCAGGGGGCAGCCGACGGCGGAAGGCGGCAGTGGAACGAGCGGAGGGATCCCGGGCGCCCAGTAGACAACGGCACGCATGCCCACCGCCAGCGGGTGGCGAGTCGGTCCGAAGGGCGCTCGGGTTCCCTTCCTGATCTCCTACGGCCGGGACAGGTCGCGGCGGCAGCACCGCCAGCGCCAGCCAGGTACCGTCCAGTCCGGCAGACCATGACGCCGGCCAGGAGGCGGCTGCGCCGTTGACAGTTCCGCCGCTTGTCCTCGGGTGTCCACCGGACACTCCGCTCGAGGCTGCCGCGCGTCCCGGGGACCCGGCCCAACCCTCGACCCGAGGGGGCCTGGGCCTGCGCATCGCCGTGGCCACCGGCAGTGGGGCGCTGCTGGTGTTGTCCTTCCCGCCGTACGGCGCATGGCCGTTGGCCCCGGTGTCGGTGGCCGCCCTGACGCTGGCCTGCCGCGGCCAACGGCTGCCCGGGGCCTTCCTGACCGGACTGGCCGCCGGCCTGGCGCTCTTCCTGCCGCTGCTGCACTGGACCAGCAACGTGGGCGTGGACGCGTGGGTGGCGCTGGCCACCGTCGAGGCGCTGGCCATTGGCGGCCTGGGCGTCGTGCTGACCGTGGTCGACCGGCTGCCCGGCTGGCCGGTCTGGTCTGCCGCCGGCTGGGTGCTCGAGGAGGCGGTGCGCGGACGGGCGCCGTTCGGTGGCTTCCCGTGGGGGCGGCTGGCCTTCGGTCAAGGCGCCACCCCGTTCACCGAGTACGCCGCCTGGGGTGGGGCACCGTTGGTCACCTTCGCCGTCGCGCTCTGCGGCAGCCTGCTGGCCTGGGTGGCGCTGGACTGCCTGCCGCGGCCCGCGCCGGGAACGCGACGGGTGCTGCGGCGGGTGCTGCGGCGGGTCGGCGGCGTGGTGGCGGTGCTCGCCGTACCCGTCGTGGGGCTGGTCGCCCCGGTAGCGCTGCCGGTCAGCGGCACGGCCACGGTCGCTGTCGTCCAGGGCAACGTCCCGCGGCTCGGTCTGGAGTTCAACGCCCAGCGGGCCGCCGTGCTGGGCAACCACGTCGCAGCCACCGAGCGCCTCGGGGACGCGATCCAGGCCGGCCGCGAACCCCAGCCCGACCTGGTTGTGTGGCCGGAGAACTCCTCCGACATCGACCCGCTGGTGGACCCGGATGCCGCCGCCCAGATCGACCGGGCGGCCCGGTCGGTAGGCGCGCCCTTGCTGGTGGGTGCCGTGCTGGCGGGCCCGGGGCGCTACATCCGCAACGCCGGCATCGTCTGGGACCCGGTCGCCGGCCCGGGGGAGACCTACGTCAAGCGGCATCCGGTGCCTTTCGCCGAGTACGTCCCGTTCCGGCCGGTGCTAACGGCGCTCATCGGCCGGTTCGCGATGGTCCCCAACGACTTCCTCGCCGGCCCGACGGCGGGCACCTTGACGGTCGGGCCGGTGCGGCTCGGTGATGTGATCTGCTTCGAGGTGGCCTACGACAGCCTGGTGCGCGACACCGTTGTCGGCGGCGGTCGGCTGCTCGTTGTGCAGACCAACAACGCGACCTTCGGCCGCAGCGGGGAGACCGAGCAGCAGCTGGCCATGTCGAGGCTGCGGGCCGTCGAACACGGCCGAGCCGTGCTGGTCGCCGCGACCAGCGGGGTCAGCGCGATCATCGGTCCGAATGGGCGGCTGCAGGATCGAGCCGGGGTCTTCACCGCGAAGACCGNCGTCCGGCGGCTGCCGCTGGCGGACCGGCGCACCCCGGCCGACCGGGTGGGCGCGGCGCCGGAGTGGCTGCTGTCCGCCGTGGCGGTCGGGGCGCTCGGTGCTGGAATGTTCGGGCACCGGCGCGGGTCGGCATGAGCAACCCCGAGAGCAGTCCAGCCGCTGCCGACCCCGTCCGCCAGGTCGTCGCCACCACATCCGACCTGGGGCGGGTGCTGGTCACCATCCCGACGTACGACGAGCGGGAGACCCTCGGTCCCATCATCGCCCGGCTGCGGGCGGCGGTGCCCGAAGCCGACGTGCTGGTCGTCGACGACGCCAGCCCGGACGGCACCGGGCTGCTGGCCGAGCGACTAGCCGCCGGGGATCCGCAGGTCTTCGCGCTGCACCGCCCGGGCAAGGCCGGGCTGGGAGTGGCGTACCTGGCGGCCTTCGGCTGGGCACTGGAGCGGGACTACGACGTCGTAGTGGAGATGGACGCCGACGGCTCGCATGCGCCGGAGGAACTCCCGCGGCTGCTCGCGGCGCTCCGGCACGCCGATGTTGTGCTCGGGTCGCGCTGGGTGCCGGGGGGCGAGATCCGGAACTGGCCGTGGAGTCGGCTGGCGCTCAGCCGCGGCGGCAATGCCTTCGTACGACTTGCGCTGGGACTCAGGCTGCGGGACGCGACCGGTGGCTTCCGGGCGATTCGGCGGCCGGTGCTGGAGTCCCTGTTGGTCACCGAGGTCGCGTCCCAGGGGTACTGCTTCCAGGTCGACCTGGTCCGCCGGGCGCGCGCTCAGGGACACGTCATCGCCGAGGTCCCGATCACCTTCGTCGAGCGGGAGCTCGGCACGAGCAAGATGAGCAATGCCATTGTGGTAGAGGCGCTCGTCCGGGTGAGCGCATGGGGAGCCCAGGCCCGGTGGGCGTCGATCCGGCGGCGGGCGGAGCAGGTGGGTGGGCCGGACCGATCGTAGAACGCCGAAGAGGGCCGCGCCCCGATGCGGCGCGACCCTCGTCGGGTTCTGGTCCGGACCGCTCAGGCGGTCATCTTGGGGCGTTGCTGTCGCAGCAGCGCGAGCCGCTCCGCCAGGACGCCTTCGAGGTCGTCCAGGGTGCGCCGCTCCAGCAGCATGTCCCAGTGGGTGCGGGTGATCTTGACTCGCTTGGGCTCCGGCAGCCCGCCGTCCACCAGCTGGGCGGTGGCTCCGCACACCCGGCACTCCCAAGCCGCCGGCAGCTCCGCCTCGGCGGCGAAAGGCATGGTGAAGTGGTGACCGCGCGGGCAGTCGTAGGCCGCGGTCTGGCGGGGAGCCAGCTCGGTGTTACGGTCGCTCTCGTAGCTCATGCTGCCGAGGCGACTGCCTCGCAGGACGCGCTCGCCCATGTGCGCCTCCTTGGACGGTAGGTGACGTGACGGCTCCATTGGTGCTTGCATCGGCCAACGTCTGCGAGTTCTGAAGGATTCCCGACCGCTTATTTTCCAGCCGACGGATCGGTGGGGCGACCGGCGGCGTGGACCCACCGCGATACCACCAGACGGGAGCCGGATGCGCACCACAATCGTCAGGTCCGGTGCCCGGACGCGGCCAGCAAGCCGGACCACGGCATTGTCGGCCGTGCGCACCGCCGTGGGCGGCGCGATGATTGCTGCGCCGCGGCAGCTGCCCCGCACGCTGGGCGTCGACGCCGCGACCGTGACTCGGACGACGTGGCTGGTGCGGATGGTCGGTGTTCGCGAAGTCGCCTTGGGTGCCGGCACGCTGCTGGCCGCTCGTCGAGGCGAGGCCATCGGCCACCTGGGTGCTGGCCCAGGCCTTCTCCGACGCCGGCGACGCGGTTGTGATCGGCGTTGCCCTGCGCAGCCGCCGGGTGGCGTCGCTGCCAGCGCTGGCAGTGATCGGCTTCGCCCTCGGCGGGGCTGCCGTCGGCGTGCGTACAGCGCTCGGGGACGCACCGAGCACGGCCCGCGACTAGAGCGGCGCCCCGTCGACGACGTGGGCGAAGCTCCGGTGCCCAGCGCCGGCCGCCGCCTCGCCCAACAGCCGCCGGCGCGACCACAGGGTGGCGACCAGCGCACTGCGGGTGTCGCCGCGGCCGACGTCGTACGTCGCCTGCTCGAGCAAGGCGGCAGCGGCAAGCAGGTTGCCCATCCGCACCAGCAGGTCCCGGGTTTGGGCCTGCGCCGTGGCCCGGGTGGCTACGGAACCGCGACTGCAGGCGACCGCGTCCCGGGCCGTCTCGGCGACCGCGTCCCGGACCGGGCGCAGCCGCGCCACGAGCGGGGCCAGCCAGTCGGCGCTGGCCTGCTCCGCCTCGTCCAGCGCGTCGTCGACCCGACGCAGGTACGCCGCCAGCCCATCGACCCGGTCATCGGCGAGCGCGCGCAGCAGGTCCAGGCTCTGGATGGCGGTCGTGCCCTCCCAGATGGGCAGCACCTGGGCGTCGCGTAACAGCCGCGGGATGCCGGTCTCCTCGATGTAGCCGTTGCCGCCGAAGCACTCGACGTACTCGCTGGCGCTGGCGACGGCCAGCTTGGCCGTCAGCGCCTTGGCCAGGGGCGAGACGACCCGCAGCAGGGTCGCGGCCGCGGCGTCGCCGTCGACCTCCAACCGGCCGAGCAGCGAGAACGCCAGCGCGGTCAGGGCGAACGCCGCCTCGGCGTCCACGGCCAGCCAACTCAGCGTCTCCCGGTGCAGCGGCTGCTGGTCGAGCCGGGTACCGAACGCGCTGCGACCGGCGGCATGGTTGCGCGCCAGCATCAGGCCGCGGCGCATGCCGGCCGCGGCCGCGGCGGCGTTGTGCAGTCGAGTCACCAGCACCAGGCGCATCATCCGCGGCAGTCCGGGCGCGGCCGGATCGCCGACCGGCCAGGCCAGCGCGTCGTCCAGGCCGACCTCGGCACTCGGCAGTGCCCGGGTCCCGAGCTTGTCCTTGAGTCGGTGCAGGCGCAGGCCGGTTGCGGTCGTCCAGGTGCCGCCGGCGTGGCCGGGCGAGCCGGCCGCGACCTCGGCGTAGCGCGGGACGACGAAGCAGGCCAGTCCGCGCGAGCCGGCCGGCGCGCCGTCTTCTCGGGCGAGCACCACCGCGACCTCACTGGTGACCGCGGAGCAGAACCACTTCTCCCCGCTGAGCCGCCAGCCGCCGTCGGCTCCGCGGCTCGCCCGCGTGCTGGTTCGCCCGACGTCGCTGCCGCCGGTGGCCTCGGTCATCCACTGTCCGCTGGTCCAGGCGACGGCCGGGTCGCGACTGAGCAGCCGAGGCAGCACCCGGTTCCGCAACTCGGCGGCCACCCCGTCGGATTGCAGCACCGTGACCGCGCCGTCGGTCATCGCCACCGGACAGCTGTACGTCGCGGACTCCGGCGCGAACAGGTGCAGCAGCGCTAGCTGCACGACCCGGGCGCCGGCGCCCCAGCTCGCCCGGGCGTCCGGCTCGTAGGGCAGCGCGACCAGTCCGTGCCGGGCGCTGGCCTGGCGCAGCACCTCCCACCCGGGCGCGGTCGCCACCTCGTCGACCCGCCGGCCCCAGGCGTCGTAGCGGCGCAGGATGGGCGGATGCGTCTCCGCGTCCGTGTGCGCCGCCCGCAGCTGGCCGGCGACCTCCGCAGCCAGCGCCTCAAGCAGCGGCGCGGCGCTCTTGTGCCCGACCTCGCCGAGCAGCCGGACCAGCGTGGCCCGCAGCACGTGGTCGCCGGCGTAGACGTCCGGCAGCGGCGGGAAGGTCTGCACGAAGCGGGCCATGCCGTAGGCCATGCCGGTCAGTGTCGCAGCCGCAGTCGCCCACCCCGTCTCCCCGGCGGCAACCGCCGCCCGGGTCGCCGTCGGCATGCTTTGCTAGGTGGTCGGCGCCGGAAGATGGTGGAGGTCGGGCGGCCTGCGTGATCGGCGCTTGTTCGTGGCCGTCGACGCGGGCGAGAAAGGTCGTCGAGGTCGCTGGCGGTGAACCTCCAGTCGAAGGCGGCGAGCCCAGTCACCCCCCACGGACTTCCGGTGGCAACCACTGGGGTTGGCCGCAGATGAACGGACCCGTTAGCCGACTGCTACAGGCCGTAGCGACCTGCGATCGCTCTCATCCGACCGGCGCTGGCACGCCGACTGGTCGCCCGCCGCCGCCCGCGGCGCCGGCGGCCACCCGGGCGGCGGTGTCCTTGGCCCATCCGGTCGTGGTGGCCAGCCCCAGCAGCAGTACCACCGCACCGCAGCCGGCGGTGATCCACCAACCGGGATGGCTGGCCGTGGCGAAGCTGGTCCGCAGCTCACCGTGGATGCCGGCGGTCGCCACCGCGCCGACGACGGCCACGCCGAGGGACTGGCCCACCTGTCGGCTGGTCGANGCGATGGCGGCCGCGACCCCGGCTTGCGCGCGCGGCATGCCGGAGACGGNGGTGTTGGTGATCGGCGCGTTCACCAGACCGAACCCGGCGCCAAAGACCACGTAGGTCATCAGCAGCCAGCCGACCGAGCTGGTCGCGGACAGCCGGGTCAGCAGCAGGCTGCTGGCGATCAGAGCGCACCCGGCCACTACCAAGGGTAGTTGGGCACCACGACTGCCGACGATTCGTCCGGACAAGGGCGCGAAGACGACGGTCATCGCCGCCATCGGCAGGGTGTACATACCGGCGTGCAGCGGGGACAGCCCGCGCACCTCCTGAAGATAGATGGTATTCAGGAACAGGAAGCCGCCCAGCGCCGCGAAGGCACTGACGGCGATCACCGTCGCGCCGCTGAACGGGACGCTGCGGAAGAACCGGACTTCGAGCAACGGCTCGAACCGGCTTCGCTCGTAGGGGACCAGCCCGATGACGGCGGCCGCCGTGACGGCGAACAGGCCAAGGATCAGCGGCGAAGTCCAGCCGCGGGCGCCGCCTTCGATGATCGCGTAGGTCAGGCTGGCGAGCGCTGCCAGGACCAGCAGCTGGCCGACGGGGTCGGGCCGGCGCGGATGCGCCGCCTTGGACTCTGGCACGAACACGGCGGTGAGCCCGAGCGCGGCCAGACCCACCGGCAAGTTGATCCAGAAGATCGTCCGCCAGCTGCCGGAGTCGACCAGTGCGCCACCGATCACCGGTCCGAGCGCCATGCTGATGCCGATGACGCCACCCCAGATGCCGATGGCGCGAGCCCGTTCCCGTGGTTCCGGGAAGGTGTTCGCGATGATCGACATAGCCACCGGGTTGAGCATGGATCCGCCAACCGCCTGCAACATCCGGAAGACGACCAGCCAACCCAGGCTCGGCGCCACGCTGCACAGCAGCGAACCGAGTGTGAACAGGACCAACCCGGCCTGGAAGACCCGGCGCCGGCCCACCCGGTCGGCCGTGGCGCCGGAGAGCATCAGCAGGCTGGCCAGCACCAGGGTGTAGGCGTCGATGGTCCACTGCAGCCCGGAGACCGAGGTATGCAGGTCTCGGCGGATCGAAGGCAGGGCAACGTTGACGACGGTGTTGTCCAGCCCCACGATGAACAGGCTCAGGCAGCAGATCGCCAGGACGGTCAGCCGCTGCCGACGGTGCAGTTCGGACGGAGACCCGCGCGGTGCGCCGCTGTTGAGTCGACTGCTAATACGCGTCGCTCATGATGTTAGTCGCCATCGCCAGCACCACCCCGATCAGGCCGACGGCGACTCCGGCGCCGCCGATCACCCACGACTGCAGCACCATGGCGAGCCCGACCAGCGTCGCCCCAATGAACATGAGGATGACCGCCACCCAGGAGCTTCTCTTTGCCTTGTGGTGCGTGACGTCGGCCACCGTTGTCCTCACTTCGCCCGTCGCCGGTCTTCCCCGTCGTACGCCGTGCTCTCTACCCGCTGGTACCCGCGGAACCCGCGCTACCGCTTGGCCACGTGGGTGGGCACCCATAGTGCCGTGCCGTCAGCACAGCATCAACCCGGCCTCGGGGTCGGGCTCGGGCGGTGGGCGGTGGCGACCGGCCCCGTTCGCACTCGGCCGGCCAGGCATCCGCGCCGATGTTGAGCCCACGTGCGGATCAGCGCTCGGGATACGCACGTGGACTCAACATCGGCGTCCGTGGGCACGGCCCGGGGTGGGTTCGCTGGCCCGGATGCTCAGGAGGCGAAGGCCACGACAGCGGGGTGGCTGGCATCCTTGCTACTCATGGATGCCGCCGCGTGGGACGCCCGGTACGACGCTGCTGGATTGCTGTGGTCGGCGGAGCCCAACCAGTTCGTCGTTCGGGAGCTCCCGGGGCGACCGGCAGGCCGCGCGATCGACCTCGGCTGCGGCGAAGGACGCAATGCAGTCTGGCTGGCCACCCAGGGCTGGACGGTACTGGGCGTCGACTTCTCCGCCGTGGCCCTGGCCAAGGCCGCCCAACTCGCCGCTGCCGCCGGGGTGACGGTGGGCTGGGAACAGACCGACCTGCTGGAGTGGCGGCCCGAGCCCAACTACGACCTGGTGCTGCTGGTCTACGTTCACCTGCCGCCGCCGCAGCGACAGGCGCTGCTGGCGCGAGCCGCGGCCGGCGTAGCCCCCGGCGGTTCCCTGCTCGTCGTCGGCCACGACCGCCGCAACCTCGCCGACGGGGTCGGCGGTCCGCAGGACCCGGCGCTGCTGTGGACGCCGGATGAGGTCATTGCGTCCGGCTTCGTCGACCGCTGCCGGGAGACAGCGCCGCGACCGGTCGAGGACCAGGTGGCCTGGGACACCGTCGTCCACCTGGTGCGATCGGGCTGACCGGCGACAGCGCGCCGACGTAGCTCAGGCGATGTCGCGCCGGTCATATGTCGCCAGGCCGACCCCCGTCAGGACAGCGGCAACACTCAGCAGCACGATCAGCGGCGTCCAGGTGACCGTGTCGGCGAGCGTCCGTCCAGGGCGCGGGTCGTGCCGAAGGTCTGACCAGCCCAGCGGCACTTATCGCTGTATTCACAGCTGCACCAGCACCANGCCAGTCCCGCGGCGATCTTGNGTGCGGTGCGGTATCTGGGGGTCTGGCGGGTCTGCCGCGACCACCTCCGGACACGGGCTCGTAGTCTCGGCCGNATGAAGACCAGCCGACTGCGCGTCACTCTCCGCGGCGTCGTACCGCCCNTAGTCCGGGTGATCGACGTACCGGCCAGNAGCACGCTGCCGGAGCTGCACGAGCTGCTGCAGGCAGCGGTGGGGTGGACGGACAGCCATCTGCACCAGTTTGTCGTGGGGGAGGCGACGTACGGCGTCCCCAGCGACGAGGACTGGGGGGACCAGCGGGACGAGCGGATCGTGCGCCTACGGGACCTACCCGCCCGCTTCGACTACCTCTACGACTTCGGCGACGGCTGGGAGCACGACGTCGAGGTGCTCGGACCCGGTGATGGACAGCCCGGTTGTCGGTACGGCGAGGGCGCGTGCCCGCCGGAGGATTGCGGCGGCCCCGTCGGCTACGCCGAGCTGCTGGAGGTGCTCGCCGATCCCACCCACGAAGAGCACGCTGACCTGCGGGCGTGGGCCGGGGAGCTGGCGGACTTCGACCAGGCAACCACCGATCTGCTTGTTCGGCACACCGTTGGGGAGGTGCCGGCCAGTGTGCGCCTGCTGCTCGACCTGGTCGCACCGGGCGTGAAGCTGACGCCCAGTGGACGGTTGCCGCGAGCGGTCGTGCGACAGGTGCAGGAGCAGCGACCGCACTGGTATCTGCTGGACCGCCCGGCCCACATCGAGGACGACCTGCCGCCGCTGGCGGCGTTGCACGGCCTGCTGCGCAAAGTCGGCCTGCTCCGGCTGCGCGCCGGTGTCCTCAGCCCTACCCGGGCAGCGGGTGACGACCTGGAGACCGTACGACGGTTGCGCTCATGGTTCGTCCCGGAGGAGTTCACCGACATCCTGGTCGGGGTGACCGTTGCCGTGCTGGCGAGCCGTGGCCCGCAGGGGATGGATGAGCTGGCGGCCAACGTGTACGCGCTGCTGGGATCCGGCTGGGCGCACAACGGGGAACCGCTCACCGAGTTCGACATCCGGATGGAGATCGCCCATGTCTCGGCGGTCCTCAAGGGACTCGACCTGATCGAGACCGACTGGCCGCACTGGCGCGCTGGCCCGTCGGCGCGCACCCTGCTGCCGCGCGCCACCGGGTTGGCGCAGCTGGGGGACAGGGCCGCGCCCGCCGACTGGGCGTAGTAACGCAGACGCTAGGGATCTCCGACGAGATCAGCGCGGACAAGTCCAGGTTGATCTCTAGATGCGGTCGGCGCGCAGGTCGTCCAGGACCTCTGGTGTGCTGCGTTCTCCCTCCGGCACGGCGACCGCTTCTGGACGGTGAATGGACGCTCGGCGGGACGCCATCCCAATCCGGTCCATCGTCATACGGTAGCACATGCAGTGCTACTGTTCATGACAACACCGTAAGCGGTCGAGATCGACGAACCGCTGCGATTGCGGTTCCCGTTGGCAGCGTTGCTCGGCTAGTCAGTCACCGTCACCCGCTCGGCCTCGCGACGATGAAACCGGCGGCGGCCCTGTGCTGCTGGGGCCGCTGGCGGACCGGATGCCGCGACGCAGGCTGCTGGTGGGCAGCCGGTGCTACGCCGGGCACGCGCACCGCTCATGTCGTCATGGCAGGGCAATGCGCAGCGCATCACTGACTGCCCGCATCGTTGTGGCCGATAGCGCACCCACGGCCACGGTGAGTTCGTCTCGGTAGAGCTGGACTAGATCGTCGACCACAACGTAGCCGACCAGTGGATCTGCCGAAGACAGCGCCACTACGGTCGGCGCGGTGGCGTGCTTGCTGGTGGTCGGGATCCGGGCAGCAAGCACCGTCTCCAAGTTGCGGTTGCGTGCGTTGTTGCTGACGACCAGCCAAGGCTTTGCGCCGTGACCAAGTTCGACGCGGAACACCTGGCCCCGTAGCGGTGTGAGGCTCACAGAGTAGCTTCGGTACGGGCGACGTAGCGGTCGCGGGCCGATCGGCGCTCGTCATTCTCTTCGACCCCGTTGTAGACCTGCGCGAGCTCGGCATAGCCCTCGTCGAGCACGTCGTCGCGCAAGGCCTCGACGCCGGCGTGCAACAGCGCTCGGATGGCCGCTGCTTCGGAGTTCACCGAGCCAACGCCGTGCGCATCGGCCCAGCGCTGCAGTACCTG
>JGI20173J14856_1000253_pt1 | contig 13502 bp, 10 predicted proteins | sample NGESurdeep072012_8_FD_14856 | JGI IMG/M metagenome (IMG submission 14856)
CCTGCATGCCGCCCAGCCGGCCGTGCATCATCGGCCGGCCGGGGCGCAGCGCCACCCGCCAGAACGACAGCGCGAGCCCTTCCGCCGCCAGCGCNCGCTGCACCAGGTCNTGCTCGCCGACCGAGGCGCCGCCGCTGGTNAGCAGAATATCGGCGCCCCAATCGCGTGCGCGCCGCACCGCCGCCGCGATGTCCTCGACGCGGTCAGCCGCAACACCGAGGTCGCTTACTTCGGCGCCCTCGCTGCGCGCCATGGCGATGAGGGCGAAGCCGTTGGAATAGACGATCTCGCCCGGAGCCGGTGTGCTGCCGGGCGCCACCAGCTCGTCGCCGGTGCCGAGCACCGCCACCTTGGGCCGGCGGTGCACGTTTAAGGTGGGATAGTTCATGGCGGCGGCGAGCATCAGGTCGCGGTCGCTGAGACGGCGGCCTTTGCGCAGCAACGTCTGGCCTTGCGTGAAATCGATGCCCCGGTCACGCACATTGCGGTGCTTGGCGGTCGCCTTCTGGATCGTCACCGTGTCGCCCTCGCGTGCGGTGAGTTCCTGGATCACCACGGTGTCGGCGCCCGCCGGCATCACGCCGCCGGTGAAAATGCGCGCGGCTTGGCCCGCTTTCACTTCGCCTTCAAAAGGATGGCCGGCGGCGACTTCGCCAATGAGCTTCAGTTTGACCGGCGCTTGCGCCACGTCGGCGGCGCTCACCGCATAGCCGTCCATGGCCGAGACCGCGGCCGGCGGCTGCGTGCGCAACGCGTTCAAGTCTTCGGTGAGCACGCGCCCGAGCGCGTCGTTGAGCGCAACCGTCTCCGCCGGCAGCGCGAGCGCATCGGCGAGCACGCGCTGCAAAGCTTCGGCGACCGGCATCAACGGCATGGGCATATCACCTGGCGCATGATCTTATCCGAAAACCGGTTCCCACTTTTCGGGATCATGCGCTAAGGCTCCGCGCGGTAGTCGCCTGATTTGCCGCCGCGCTTCTCGAGCAAGCGAATGCCTTCGATGCGCATGCCGCGTTCGACCGCCTTGATCATATCGTAGATGGTCAGGCACGCGATCGATACCGCGACCAGCGCTTCCATTTCGACGCCGGTCTGTCCGGTCACTTTCACCGTCGCGCGCACCAGGAGGCCGGGCAGGGCATGTTCCGGATCGATGTCGATCTCGACCTTGGTGATCGGCAGCGGGTGACAGAGCGGGATCAGCCCGTGGGTGCGCTTGGCCGCCATGATGCCGGCCAGCCGCGCGACGCCCAGCACGTCGCCCTTCTTGGCGTTGCCGGCGAGCACCAGGTCGAGCGTCTCCTTGCGCATGATCACGCGGCCTTCCGCGATGGCGAGCCGCTCGGTCATATTTTTGGCGGAGACATCGACCATGCGTGCCTGTCCGCGCGGGTCGATATGGGTGAGTTCGGCGTTGGTCATCAAAGGCGCGCGTTTCGCCTTCGTCTTGGCACGCCGCGGGGCGATGGTTTCAGGGCGACGCGGCGAGGCTTTGTTGCGCTTTATGATCTTCTTCTTGGCCATGGCTCACTCCGCCGCCGCGCGGCGTGGTGTCCGCGCGAGCAAGGCGCGGGTCGCGGCCGTGACGTCGGCTTGCCGCATCAGGCTTTCGCCGACCAAGAAGGTGGCAATGCCGATGCGGGCGAGGCGAGCGAGGTCGGCGGGCGTATTGAGCCCGCTTTCGGCGACCACGATGCGCTCGCGCGGGATTTTCGGAGCCAAATGCTCGCTGACGGCGAGGGAGGTCTTGAAGGTGCGGAGATCCCGGTTGTTGATGCCAATCAGCCGCGATTTCAGCCTGAGTGCACGTTGAAGCTCATCTTCTTGATGAACTTCAAGTAATACATCCATGCCATTGGCGAAGGCTGCATCCTCGATCGCCTTGGCCGCTGCGTCGTCAACCGCGGCCATGATGATCAGAATGCAATCGGCGCCGAGCGCGCGCGATTCCACCACCTGGTAGGGCTCGTAAATGAAATCCTTGCGCAGAACCGGCAAGCCGGTGGCTTTGCGCGNNGCGCCGAGAAATTCCGGTTTGCCCTGGAATGACGGCCCATCGGTGAGCACGGAGAGACANGCGGCGCCGCCCGCTTCGTAGGCTTTGGCGAGANTCGGCGGATCGAAATCGGCGCGGATCAAGCCCGCCGANGGGCTCGCCTTCTTGATTTCGGCGATCAGCGCGTAGTCGCCGCCAGCAATCCGCCGCTCGATCGCGCGCAAAAAGCCGCGCGGCGGGGGGGCCATTTTCGCCAGCTTTTCCAGCTCGGCGAGCGGGCGCACGCGCTTGGCAGTCGCGATCTCCTCGCGCTTGTAAGCCTCGATCTTGGCCAGGATGTCGGACAAAATTACGCCTCCACGGCATTGGACACCGCAATCAGGCGGTCGAGCCGGCCCTCGGCCTCGCCGCTGTCGATCGATTTGGCGGCGAGCGCGGCGCCTTCCTTCAAATCCTTGGCCTTGCCGGCGACGATTAGCGCGGCGGCGGCATTGAGGATCGACACGTCGCGGAACGGCCCGGCTTTGCCTTTCAGCACGTCGAGCAGCGCCTTGGCGTTCTGCTCGGCATCGCCGCCGCGCAGCGCCTCCGGCTTGACGCGTTTGAGCCCGGCATCCTCGGGCGTGACCTCGAAGCTGCGGATCTTGCCGTGTTCGAGCGCGGCCACGCTGGTCGCTCCCGAGGTGGTGATCTCGTCGAGGCCGTCGGAGCCGTGCACCACCCAGACGCATTCCGAGCCGAGATTCTTGAGCACCTGCGCCATCGGCTCGATCCAATGCTTGGAAAACGTGCCGATCATCTGCCGCTTGACGCTGGCCGGATTGGACAGCGGCCCCAGCAGATTGAAGATGGTGCGGGTGCCGAGCTCGACACGGGTGGGACCCACGTTCTTCATCGCCGGATGATGCGCCGGCGCGAACATGAAGCCGATGCCGGCTTCGCGGATGCAAGCGCCCACCTGCTCGGCATTAAGCTCGATCTTGACGCCGAGCGCCTGCAGCACGTCGGCCGCGCCCGATTTCGACGACAGAGCGCGATTGCCGTGCTTGGCCACCGGTACGCCGGCGCCCGCGACGATGAATGCGGCGCAAGTCGAGATATTGAACGAGCCGGAGGCGTCGCCGCCGGTGCCGACCACGTCCATCGCGTCCGGCGGCGCCTTCACGCCCAGCATCTTGGCACGCATGGTGGTGACCGCGCCGGTGATCTCGTCGACGGTTTCCCCGCGCACGCGCAAGCCCATCAGCAGCGCGCCCATCTGCGAGGGCGTCGCTTCGCCCGACATCATGCGGTCGAACGCGGAGGCTGCTTCCGCGCGGGTGAGGCTCGCGCCGGTCGCGACCTTGGCGATGAGCGCTTTGAAATCGTCGGCCATAGGTTTGAGCCTCTAACCGGCCGCGTGCGCGGGCGACTTGCGCGCGGGAGCCGCGCGCGGCGTCCGGCCGCGCTGCTTGTTCCAGGCGGCGGCGAGATCGAGAAAATTCTTCAGCATCAGATGGCCGTGCTCGGAGGCGATGCTCTCGGGATGAAATTGCACGCCGTGCACCGGCAGGCTCGTATGCGCGAGACCCATCACCAGGCCATCGTCGGTTTCGGCGTTAACGGTCAGTTCGCGCGGCATGCTAGCGCGCTCGACCACCAGCGAATGATAGCGCGTCGCCTTGAACGGCCCGTTGATGCCGCGCAACACGCCGGTGCCGGTGTGCTTGATCTCGAACACCTTGCCGTGCGCCGGCGCCGCGCGCACTACCTTGCCGCCGAACGCCTGGCCGATCGCCTGATGCCCGAGGCAGACACCGAGGATAGGAATGTTCGGTGCGGCCTTGGCAATCAGATCGAGGCAGATGCCGGCTTCGTTCGGCGTGCAGGGGCCGGGCGAGAGCACGATGGCTTCCGGTTCGGCGGCGATCACATCGGCGGTCGAAATCTTGTCGTTGCGATGCACGACGACGTCCGCCCCCAGCCCGCCCAGGTAATGGAACAGGTTGAAGGTGAAGCTGTCGTAGTTGTCGATCAAAACGATCATGTTTGCCCGCCGTCTCAAGGTCTTAAGGCGAGGTCGGAGGGTGGTCAAGCAGGCGTCATTTCGGCTCGATGTCGGGCGGCGGGACGACCATCTCCCGCAAACGCCGGTTGATTTCCTCGTTGGAGACCGGCGTGACGGGCGCACGGGTGCTCTCGGCGGCGTTCTCGCCGATATGCACGAGCTGAGGAACCAGCAGCACGACGATGAGCAGCATCCACTGCGCCAGCAGGAACGGGGCGAGCGCCCGCACGAAGGTCCGGAACGGTGCCGGGTTCTTGGCTACGCCGCGCACCATCATCAGTGCATAGCCGAACGGCGGCAGCAGGAAACTGGATTGCAAAGTGAGCAGCACCAGCACCGCCACCCAGCGCGCGTCGGCCACGCGCACGAGCAGCGGCGGAATGACGATCGGCACGATGACGAAAATGATCTCGAAGGCATCGAGCACGAAAGCGCACAGTCCGATGACGCCGAGGATGACCGCCGTCGCCAGAACGTCGCCGCCCGGAATGCCGGCAACCAGATTGTCGACCAGCCGGTCGGTGCCGAGCAGCCGCAGGATCAGGGTAAACGTGGTGGCTGCGATCAACAGCGAGAACAGCGCGCCGGTGATGGCAATCGCGTCATGCAGGAGTTCGCGTAACACGGCGCCGTGCAAGCGGCCGCTGATCAGTCCGGCGCTCAGCAAGGTGAAGGCGCCCATGGCCGCCGCTTCGACGGCATAAAAGTATCCGGTGGCGACGCCGCCGAGCAGCACCAGCAGCGCCACAAGTGCGAATCCGGCGAGCAGCCCCTGTTTGGCCGTAAGCTTTTCGCGCGGGGGCAGCTTGGTGGCGCTCCGTCCTGCAAACCAGCAGAGCGCGAAACATAGCAACAGAAAAATCGCTGCCGGCAACAGCGCGGCGTGAAATATATCTTGCGTGTTGATGACACGGTCGGTGCGGCCCGTCGCGGTCACCGCAAGGGTATGCGCATTGAGCATAGCATCGCTGAGCAGGATCAGAACCAGCGAGGGCGGCACCAAGACGCCGAGCGTGCTGGCGACCGCGATGACGGCGTCGCGCGTTGCCGCCGGAATGCCTTCGGCGGTGAGCCGCGGCGCGACCACGCGCGAGAGCCCGAGCACACTGGCGCCGACCGAGCCGTTCATCGGGCCGAGCAGGGCGCCAAGGAGCATTCCGGAGACCAGCGGCGCAGAAGCCCGCTTCGGCAATATCGCATTGCTGGTGCGATAGAGCGCATCGGCTAGCGGCAACCGGCCGAGCAGCAGGCCCATGGTCACGTAGAGCGGCAGCGCCTGCAGAAGATCGTTGTCGAACAGATTGATCAGACGGCCAGGCAAAGCCGACAGCAGCGAAAACGGAATCGTGCCGCTTGCGAGGCCGAGCACTGCGCCGAGACTGGCCACCGCGATCAGAACGAACGCGGCGGGCTGACCGGTGGAAATGATCCCGACACCGACCAGGATCAGAAGCGCAAAGCCGCTCCATTCCATCAGGCGTCATCCGCGGGCTTGGGGCGGAAAATATCGACGGCAGCCTGTGCGATGATCACGACCGCCATCAACCATAACGCCGCCTTGATGATGAAATAGCCGGGGTTGTTGGTATCCTGAAACGATTCCAGTCCGAGCACGGACGACACCACGATGCCCTTGGCGGCGAACAGCACGAACAGCGCCCAAGGCAGAATCCCGAGGGCGGCGCCCAATTGCTTGAGGCGGCGGCGCGTTCGCGCCGTGTAGCGTTGCGCCAGCGTGTCGGCGGCGAGGTGGGTGCCGGCGCGCGTCGCGGCGGTGACGCTGACCGCTACGAACAGCGCGAAGATGATCTGGCCGAGATCGTTCGCCTCGCGCGAATAGCCGCGTACGATATCGCGCAGCGGCCATTGCAGGAACAACAGCAGGATGAGCGGCAGCGCCAGCCATTGCGCGCCGGCGATGATTTGGCCGATCAGGCGATCGAGCCGATGCAGCCAGCTCATAGCCGCCCCCTGTCTGCGGACGCCGCCCCCGGCGCGTGATTATTGCCCGCGCTTGGCGGCGCTGGCAAACCGGCGGGCTTCCTCGGCGGCGCGGAACAAGGCCTTCGCCTTGTTGATGCATTCCTGCTGCTCGAAGGAGGGCTCGCTGTCGGCGACAATGCCGGCGCCGGCCTGCACATACATGGTGCCGTCCTTCACCAGCGCGGTGCGCAGCACGATGCAGGTGTCCATCTCGCCGGCGGCGGAGAAATAGCCGACGGCGCCGGCATAAAGCCCGCGTTTTTCCTTTTCCAACTCGTCGATGATCTGCATGGCGCGCACTTTCGGGGCGCCCGACACGGTGCCGGCGGGAAATCCGGCGGCCAGCGCATCGAGCGCGTCGCGGTCGGGCCGCAGCTTGCCCTCGACGTTGGAGACGATGTGCATCACGTGGCTGTAGCGCTCGACGAAGAATTGATCGGTGACGGTCACGCTGCCGATCTGGGCGACGCGGCCGACATCGTTGCGCCCGAGATCGAGCAGCATCAGATGCTCGGCACGCTCCTTCGGATCGGCGAGCAATTCCTCTTCCAACGCCTTGTCCTCGTGCGGCGTCGCGCCGCGGTGGCGCGTGCCGGCGATCGGGCGGATGGTCACCACATCGCCGCTCACTTTGACCAGAATCTCCGGGCTCGATCCGGCGACGGCGAAGCTGCCGAAGTCGAGGAAGTAGAGATAAGGCGAGGGATTGGTCCGCCGCAGCGCGCGATAGAGCGAGAACGGCGGCAGCGTGAACGGCGCCTCGAAGCGTTGCGCCAGCACGATCTGGAAGGCATCGCCGGCGGTGATGTAGTCCTTGGCCTTAGCGACCATCGCCTTGTATTCGTCCGGCGTGGTGTTGGATTTCGGCGGCACGTCGAGCGGGCCTTCATCGTATTCCGCGAGCGACATATCCAGCGGCCGGTCGAGGCTTTCCACGACGCCGGACAGCCGCTCGACCGCGCGCGTGAGCGCCGTTTTGGCGTCGATGCCCTTGTCCGGCCGCACCGGCGTGACCACCGTAATTGAATCCTTCACCGCGTCGAACACCACGATGATGGTCGGGCGCACCAGCACCGCGTCGGGAATGCCGATCGGATCCGGATTGGGCGGCGGCAATTCTTCCATCAGCCGCACCATGTCGTAACCGAGATAGCCGAACACGCCGGCTGCCATCGGCGGCAGGCTCTCGGGCAATTCAATGCGGCTTTCCGCGATCAGTGTGCGCAGGGCCTTAAGCGGCGGCTCGGGGCAGGGCACGAAAGCGTCCGGCTTGGCTCGCGCGCTCCGATTGACCTCGGCGCGCGCGCCGTTGGCCCGCCAGATCAGGTCGGGGTCGATGCCGATGATGGAATGGCGGCCGCGCACCGCGCCGCCTTCCACCGACTCCAGCAGGAAGCTCATCGGCTTACTGCCGCCGAGCTTGAGGAAGGCCGAGACCGGCGTTTCCAGATCGGCGACCAGCGTGGTCCACACCACCTGCGCCTGCCCGCGGCCGTAGCGTTCGGCGAATGCGGTTTCCGACGGCTCGATCTGCATGGGATCAGTAGTCGCCGGTGTTGCCGGTATTGGCCGGAGCGCCGCCGAAGACTTGGGTGAGCGCCTGCTGGTTGAGCGTGACGCCGAAATCGTTTTCGAGCCGCGTGACATAGGCGCCGATGATATCGTCGGTATAGGAGTTCTGCAGCGAGGTCGCGATCGCCTTGCTTGCGATGGGATCGAGCGTGGCATCCACGACGTCGGTCACGCGGAATACGAAACGCGCGGTTACTTGATCGCCCTCGGCGCTGGCCGGCACGCCTTTGATCGTCTTGAAGGCCGCATCGACCAGCTTGGCCGGCGCGAAGCCGCCCGGCTTGCCGCGTTGCAGGTCGGCTGCCGTTACCACTTTCAGGCCGGACTCGGTGGCGAGCTGGGCCAACGTGGTGCCGGCCTTGAACTTGCCGAGCATGTCGTCGGTTTTGGCTTGCAGGCGCTTGGCGATCTCGTCGTCGCGCCAGCGCGTCTCGACCTGATCTTTCACCTCGTCGAGCGTGCGCTCGCGCGCGGGCGTGATGCCGGTGACATCGTACCAGAGATAACCGCCGTTCGGCAGTTGCAGCGGATCGTTGTCGACGCCGACGTCGCTGCCGAACCCCGCGGCGATCGCATCCGGAGATTTCGGCAGGTCGGCGATCGGCTTGCCATCCGGGCCGCGGCCGGAGCGGTCGACCGCGTCGATGGTGCGGGACTTGAGGCCGAGCTTCTTGGCGGTCTCGGCCAGCGTGGCGCCGGCGGCGCGTTCATCCTCGAACTTGTCGCGCAGATTTCCGATCTCCGTCTTGGCGCGGTTCTCGGCGATCTCGCGTTTGATCTGCGGCGCGACCTCCTCATAGGTCTTCTGGTTTCCCGGCTCGATTTTTCCGACTTGCAGCAGCACGGTGCCGAAACGGCCTTGGACCGGCGTGCTGACCTCGTCCGCCTTGAGCGCGAAGGCAGCGTCGGCGACGGCCGGGTCGATGACCTCGGCCTTCGTCACCATGCCGACATCGGTATCGCTGTCCTTCAAGCCGCGTTCCTTGGCGAGATCGGCGAAGCTCGCTCCCTTGGCGATGCGCTCATGCGCGGCCGCCGCTTCTTCCGGATTCGGGAATATGATCTGGTGCAGCTCACGGCGCTCGGGCGTGCCATAGCTCGCTTTGTGCTGCTCGTAATAAGTCTTTGCGTCGGCATCGGACACCGCGTCCGGCTTGGCGAGGTCGGCCGGCGACATCGAGAGCAAGGTGATCTTGCGATATTCGGGGGCGCGGAACAAAACCTTGCGCTCCTCGAAAAATTTGCTGAGCACCTCGGGCGTCGGCGCCGGAATATCGCCGGCCTGCGCCGGACCCAAGGCCAGATACTCGATCGCGCGTTTCTCGTTTTGATATTGATTGAGCGCCGCCATCGCCGTGACCGGCACGTTAAATTCGCCGCCGATGCTGAGCGCGATCTGCCGGCGCAGGATCACGCGCCGCTGCTCCTCGACGAAGCGGCCTTCGGTAAAGCCGGCTTGTCGGATGATCTCGACGAAGCGCGTACGATCGAACTGGCCGTTGAGCCCGCGGAAACTGGGGTCGTTGGTAATGCGGCTGGCGATCTCGTCGTTGCCGATGCCGAGCCGCAACGCCTTCGCCTGCTCGTCGAGCGTGGTCTCGGCCACCAATTGGCTGAGCACTTGCCGGTCGATGCCGGTCGCGCGCGCCTGGTCGGGCGTGATCGGGCGGCCAACCTGGCGGCTGAGTTGCTGCAGGCGCTCGGTGTAATACTGGCGGAACTGTTCGATCGAGATCTCGGTGTTGCCGATCTTGAGCGCCGAATTGAGCCCGAAGCCGCGGAAAATATCGCCGATGCCCCAGATCGCGAAGCTGACGACCAGCAAGCCCATGACGGCGGCCATGACGGCCTTGCCGAACCAGTTCGAGGTGGCTTTGTGAATACCGCGGAGCATGGGCTGCGTTCTTCCCGGATACCGGTGACGGCTGAATGAAGGGCTGGTCGCGCCCTTATAGGGAGCGGGCCAACTCCTTGCAACTCAAGAAGGATCGGCTTGCGGCCGGGCCGCTCTGGCGCCCGCGAAGCGGGTCTGATAACCGCACGCGGATAAGGACCTAAACATGGCGTCGGCCGACCTAACACCGCTGGTGGCGGGCAACTGGAAGATGAACGGGCTTGCCGTCTCCGAGGGCGAGCTTGCCAAGATCGTCAACGGCGCGGCCGGCCTCAAAGCCGATCTGATGGTGTGCCCGCCGGCCACCCTGGTTGCGAGCTTTGCCGCCGCCGCGCGCGGCTCAGCCGTTGCCATCGGCGGGCAGGATTGCCATGCCGAGCCGTCCGGCGCCCATACCGGCGATATCGCCGCCGAAATGCTCAAGGACGCCGGTGCCGTGGCGGTGATTGTCGGGCATTCCGAACGCCGCACCGACCATCATGAGACCGACGCCCAAGTGCGCTCCAAGGCCATGGCCGCGCGCCGCGCGGGTTTGCTCGCGATTGTCTGCATCGGCGAACAGCGAGCCGAGCGCGAGGGCGGGCAGACCCTGGCGGTGATCGGCCGCCAGCTCGACGGCTCGCTGCCCGATGGCGGAACGAGCGCCAATCTGGTGCTCGCGTACGAGCCGGTCTGGGCGATCGGCACCGGACTGACCCCGACAGCGGCCGACGTGGCCGAGGCGCATGCCTTCATCCGCAAGCGGCTGGAGACGCGTTTCGGCGCCGAAGGCGGCCGCATTCGCATCCTCTATGGCGGCTCGGTCAAGCCGACCAATGCCAAGGAGCTGCTGACAATTGCCAATGTGAACGGGGCCCTGGTCGGGGGCGCCAGCCTGAAAGCGGCCGATTTCCTCGGAATAGCCGCGGTTTACCGCTAACCCCGGCGAGGGTGGAAAAGCCTTGGCCGATCGTGTAGAGACCGCGGCGAATTCCTATATATCTCTCGAAGCGCCGTCTGGGCGGGCAGCCCAGAACGGCCGGTTTGAACGGATTGAGACCTGATGCAGCACGTCGTTATCGTGATCCACCTGATGTTGGTGCTGGCCTTGATCGGCGTGGTGCTGCTGCAGAAGTCGGAGGGCGGCGGGCTCGGCATCGGCGGAAGTGGCGGCGGCGGATTCATGAGCAGCCGCGGCACCGCCAACTTGCTCACGCGCGCCACCGCGGTCCTGGCCGGCCTGTTCTTCGTGACCAGCCTCATTCTGTCGATCCTGGCCGGCTTGAACCGCAAGCCGACCTCGATCCTGCAAGGCGGCCAAAGCGCACCCACCGCGCCGGGCCGACCGCGCCGGGGCCTGCCGCACCGCTTAGCCCGGGCGGGCTTCTCAAAGATTTACAGGGCGCGCCCGCGGCGCCGCCGGCCGCCCCCGCGGCGCCATCCGGGCCGCAGGTGCCGCAATCGAAATAAAGAACTGATGAAGGGCCGGGAAACCGGCCCTTCCACGTTAGGGACCAAGTGTGAGTGGAAAGGCCACAACGCCTTTCAGGTGAAAAATGAAAATATCGACGCAACAGTCTTTGATTACGGCAGTTTCCAGATTTGCGCACAGGCGCAGACCGGGTCTGAGTTTTTCGCGCTCGTCGAATCGAGCAGCGGGGATTACAGGTTAGGCCCCATGGCGCGGTACATTTTCATCACCGGCGGCGTGGTCTCCTCACTCGGTAAGGGTCTCGCATCCGCAGCACTCGGCGCGCTGCTGCAGGCGCGCGGCTATAAGGTCCGCCTGCGCAAGCTCGATCCCTATCTCAACGTCGATCCCGGCACGATGTCGCCGTATCAGCACGGCGAGGTGTTCGTCACCGACGACGGCGCCGAGACCGATCTCGACCTCGGCCATTACGAGCGCTTCACCGGCCGGCCGGCGACGCGCCAGGACAACATCACGACGGGGCGCATCTACCAAGACATCCTCGCCAAGGAGCGGCGCGGCGATTATCTCGGCGCCACCATCCAGGTCATTCCGCACGTCACCAACGCCATCAAGGATTTCATCCGCGAGGGCAATGACGGTTTCGACTTCGTGCTGTGCGAAATCGGCGGCACGGTCGGCGACATCGAGGGCCTGCCGTTCTTCGAGGCGATCCGGCAACTGGGCAATGATCTGCCGCGCCACACGGCCGTCTACATTCATTTGACGCTGTTGCCGTTCATTCCGAGCGCGGGCGAACTGAAAACAAAGCCCACGCAGCATTCGGTCAAGGAACTGCGCTCGATCGGCATCCAGCCTGACATTTTATTGTGCCGCACCGACCGCCCGATCCCGGAAGGCGAACGGCGCAAGCTCGGCCTGTTCTGCAATGTGCGCGAAAGCGCGGTGATCGAAGCGCGCGATGTCGACAATATTTACGCAGTGCCGGAGGCCTATCACGCGGCCGGCCTCGACCGCGAGGTGCTGGAGGCGTTCGGACTTGATCCGGTCGCTGAGCCCGATCTGGCGCGCTGGCGGCTGATCAACGAGCGCGTGCGCAATCCGGAAGGCGATGTGACCATCGCCATTGTCGGCAAATATACCGGTCTGAAAGACGCTTATAAGTCGCTGATCGAGGCACTCTCGCACGGCGGCATCGCCAACAAGGTCAAGGTCAATCTCGACTGGATCGAGTCGGAAGTGTTCGAGAACGAGGACCCGGCGCCGTTCCTCGAGCATGTCAACGGCATCCTGGTGCCCGGCGGTTTCGGCCAGCGCGGCGCGGAAGGGAAAATCCGCGCGGCGCGCTTCGCGCGCGAGCGGCATGTGCCGTATTTCGGCATCTGCTTCGGCATGCAGATGGCCGTCCTGGAAGCGGCGCGAAACCTGTGCGGCATCGAGCAGGCCAATTCGACCGAGTTCGGCCCGACAACTGAGCCAGTGGTCGGCCTGATGACCGAATGGCTCAAGGGCAACGAGTTGCAGCGACGCATGGCCGGCGGCGATCTTGGCGGCACCATGCGGCTTGGCGCATTTCCGGCGACGCTCACGCGCGGCAGCCGGGTCGCCGATATTTACGGCAAGACCGAAATCTCCGAGCGCCACCGCCACCGCTACGAGGTCAACACGACCTATAAAGGCCGGCTCGAACAGCGCGGCATGCGCTTTTCCGGCATGTCGCCCGACGGCATCCTGCCCGAGATCATCGAATACGAAGATCATCCCTGGTTTATCGGCGTGCAATTTCATCCCGAGCTGAAATCGCGGCCGTTCGAGCCGCATCCATTGTTCGCCTCGTTCATCGGCGCGGCGGTCGAGCAGAGCCGGCTGGTATAGTGGCCCGTTGACCGGGCGGCTTGGCGGCTTCATGGTCGCGCCCGCGAGGGAGAATCCGTGGACCAGAAGCTTGCGCCCAATACGACCGTGACGATCGGCGCCGTGCGCTTCGGCAATAAATTGCCGCTGTCGCTGATTGCCGGTCCTTGTGCGCTGGAAAGCCGCGCTCATGCGCTGGAAATGGCGGCCGCGCTCAAGGAGGTCGCGGGACGCGTCGGCATCGGGCTCGTCTACAAGACCTCGTTCGACAAGGCCAACCGCACTTCCGTAAAAAGCGCGCGCGGCATCGGGCTCGACGCGGCGCTCGCCATATTCGCCGAAATCCGTGACACGCTGAAAATTCCGGTGCTCACCGACGTGCACGACGTCGAGCAATGCGCGCGCGTGGCGTCCGCGGTCGACGTGCTGCAAATCCCGGCCTTCTTGTGCCGGCAGACCGATCTTCTCGTCGCCGCTGCCAAAACGGGGAAAGCGATCAACGTCAAGAAGGGCCAGTTCCTGGCGCCCTGGGACATGACGAACGTGGTGGAGAAAATAACGGCTGCGGGAAACAAGAATGTGCTGGTGACCGAGCGCGGCGTGTCGTTCGGCTACAACACGCTGGTCTCCGACCTGCGCGCGCTGCCGATCCTCAAGCGCACGACCGGCGCGCCGGTGATTTTCGATGCGACGCACTCGGTGCAGCAGCCGGGCGGGCAGGGCACGTCCTCGGGCGGCGAGCGCG
>JGI20173J14856_1000261_pt1 | contig 13373 bp, 14 predicted proteins | sample NGESurdeep072012_8_FD_14856 | JGI IMG/M metagenome (IMG submission 14856)
CTGCCCATCTTGGCAGAAGACCTTCTGCTGCCGGATTTTTGCTCCGGCCCTGCCGGCCTATCCGGCCGCTCTATGAGGGATTATCTCTCCGGCGCTCTCATGCGGGCTTTCATAAATCAAATTAGGGCAATAATATACTTGACTCACCGCGCCGTTTGCGCTATCGTTTGAGTTATGAACGCGAACATTCCAAAGACCCTGAACGAGGCGATCCGCTACTTCGCCAATCCTGACAATTGCCTGAACACCGCGATTGCTTTGCGCTGGCCGAACGGCGTCACGTGCCCGGCGTGCGGAAGCAAAGAGATCACGCTTCTGTCCACGCGCCGCGTATGGAAGTGCAAGAGCAAGCATCCTAAGCAGCAGTTCAGCGCAAAAGTCGGATCGGTTTTTGAAGACTCGCCTATCGGCTTGGACAAGTGGTTTACCGCGATCTGGCTGATCGCCAATTGTAAGAACGGCGTTAGCTCTTACGAAGTCGCGCGCGATCTTGGCGTCACCCAGAAAACCGCGTGGTTCATGATGCATCGCATCCGCTTGGCGATGAACACCGGAAGCTTTGAGAAGATGACCGGAGAGGTAGAAGCAGACGAAACTTTTATCGGTGGCCTCGCCCGCAACATGCACAAGGACAAGCGCCGCGAGCGAATCAGCGGCACGGGCGGGGCCGGAAGCGGTAAGGCCGTGGTCATGGGATTGCTGGATCGCAAGAGCAAAAAGGTTCGCATCGTGCATGTGCCCAACGTTCAGCGCGACACCTTGCAGATTCAGGTCAGAGAATATGTTGAGGGCGGTTCCTACATGTTCACCGATGCTTGGCTCGGCTATCACGGTCTGGATCGCGAGTATGTACACAACGTGATCGATCACGCCGAAAGCTACGTTCAGGGCAACGTACACACGAACACGATTGAAAATTTCTGGTCGCTGTTGAAGCGCGGGTTGAAAGGCACTTACGTAAGCGTCGAACCCTTCCATCTGTTTCGCTACTTGGATGAGCAGGCGTTCCGATACAATACTCGCCAGACCGATGATGCGAGCCGGTTTGCCGAGACGCTGGCGGGAGTCACCGGAAAGCGCCTGACGTATCAGCGCTTGACCGGCAAGACCGAACCTCCCGCATTGCTTCAATGATCCCAAATCGCGGCAGGGCCGTGGAAAGCGCGGGCACCGCGGGCACCGGGAGTAGATATTTGAGTCAAGTATCATGATACTTTCGGGCCGATTTGGATATTAAACTGCGTTTGATCAGCTCTTTCGACTTCAGCCTGAATGCCAAGTTTCTTAAGTGCGGCCTGAAGCAATGCGGCGCGCGGTTCATTGACCGTGGCTACTATCATAATCCCGGAGGCCAGCGGGACTTGATGGGTAATCGGCGGGAAAGGGACGCTCCAGACTTCTGAGACGGCGTGATACAAGTCAGCGCCCAAACGCTGGCAATCCGCCGCCGCGCTATTGAAAATCTCGAAAGCGGGAAGCTTCTCCGACCCTTTGAGCGCTTCGACAACAGCTAAGCGGGTTGCATGGTTCAAGCCCCGCCATTTGTCCTCATTAATGCGTTTCTCTTTCTCCCAGACCGCAAAGCCGGAGAAAAATAGAGCTACGATACCGATTGTCAAGTAGACGATGACCATCATGAAAGCCTTAAAGACCCCCGGTGTGGCATGGCGGGCAGGGAATACAACAAGGTACGCCAGAGCACCGACCGCAAGCGCCGAAACGACTGTAAGAAACCAGAGGGCGCGGCGCGGCTGAATCGCGAGATAGTACTGAGATAATCGGCTCATCCGGCGACCGTAGCTCAATAGGGGAATTGCGCCAAGTACGTACTCTCGGCCGGCCTGCGCTTTCCCGTTCTGCCGAAAAAGGCGTAAGGTGGACTCGTGGAAAAGAACCAACAACATAGTCCCGACTCGCCTTTCCAACGCTTCCAGAAACTCGCGAAAGCGCTGTTCGCGGTGCCGAAGAAGGAAGCGGACGAAAAGGCCACTGACTATCGGCGCAATCGACGTAAACGGCCATCATCAAAAAAGATCGCCTCGATGCCGTAAAAACGCCGGTGACTCTCACAATCATCGCCCCTGTGGTGCTCGCGTTCGGCTTGGCGTCCGCGTTGCCTGCGCAAGCGCAAGAATCGTCGGTCACCGTGTGCACCATGGATTCACAATTCACGCGGCAAATCGCACGCGCCAGGGATGCCGGTATCCCCTCTGAAAAGGTGATCACAATGATCAATGAGCAGCGCACGGTGACCGCAGACCAGAAGGCGCGCGAGATCGGCGTCCTGACGATTGTTTACGGGAATCGCAGCGTGACGCCCGATGAGTTGGCGAACGAAGCGCTGCTGCTCTGTATGAAGAAGCGGGCGCGATAAAAGTCATAAAAGTAACTTCCCCAATTCTGGCGAGTCGGCGAAATCTACCCCCCATCCCTGCGTTGACACGTCGTCTTTTATGAACTGGTAGAACTCTCTTCCGAAAGGCCGCTGATTAACGGTTCGGGAGATAGTCGCAGCGCACACGTCAGCCAACTGAAGGGCACGTGATTCTTTGGAGTCGCCGAAATAAACCGTATCGGCAATACGTGACGCATGGGGCGCCGTGAATTTCACGCTCACGTTGAGGAGTTTGTTAAGGTCAACAGTCTGGGCGGACCGATGCAATCGAGCGCTCTTTAGAAAGCTCTTTTCTTGGTAATAGTTCCTGTCTGCAATCCAGATCACTTTTTCGTCGGGTGATTTGGTATGGAAAAAGTGTTCCACGTGTTCCAGACACTTAACGAACGCCGATTGTTCGGGAGTCTTAATCTTGTGAACTACACCCTGAACGTAATCGGCAAAAGCCGCGCCACGTTTTTCAAACCCAGCGCGGTCCACTGCGGCGTGGAATACCGTTATCCAATTATTGTGTACTACAGCCAAAAGCTCGGCGAGCATCTGCCTCGCTTCACGAGCTTCCGACCGATTGCGTTCGATCTTGTTGAATAGAATGCTGCCTTTTATTTCCTTCCTGTCTTCCAGTAGCTTTAGCCGTGCGGGCGATTTGATGGCTGCTTCGATCGCCGCTTCTACCGAATCCCACTGGCTGTCCATGTTAAGCATAATCGCCACGACAACTGTGATGGGCTCTTTAGTTGAGCCGCTGGTTCCAGCTTCGTCAGAGTAAACAACCTTCACCTTGGTATTAGGTCCCCATATACCGGCGATGGTGCCCCGATACCGCGCCCGGCTTAGGACACTCATGACGCACCCCGTTCTCGCCCTGACGATACCCGACCCCCGTCCGGTGAGTCAAGTATATTATTGCCCAAATTAGGACACTACCAAATCCCGGCGTCAATGGACGCTCGCGCGGCAATTTGGTAGAAGCGGGGGCGCTGGCTGGTGCTTGTCCCCCACTCACCAGTCGGCTTCGGGCTGGCGTGTCACTCCGCTGGCCCGTTCTTTTTTACTTTCCCTTGAAGCGAAGACAGAGCTGAAGGGACGCTATTCGTTCCGTCCGTCGCAAATCTCAAGGCCGCGAGAACGCTCGCGCTCGATGACGATTTCGCAGTGCAGCGGGCACAGTTCGATCTGGCGAACGTGACGGCCAGCGGCATCGACCTTTTCCGCAATCAGCGTCGCGCGCTTTAGGCAGCGGCGTGCTCTGCACGGCGAGACATAGCCGCATCGGCGGATGCGAACGGTTGTCGATTTCGGCTGAAGCATGCGAACGAATGGTTCCGCTCGTAACGTGCCGCCTGTGGCGTTAACCGCGCACAATTGCTAAATAGAGATTACCGGTTGTGGATTCCTATTCCCACGCGAGAGAATCGACGGCACGCCCCGGCCACATGCCCTCATGGTGAAGCCCCCGCGTGCCTTGCTTTTTTCGATTGGCTTATTTTGGTTTGAGGCGCGGGTCGTCGCTGGCGATACATTCCGCCCGCTGCCAAGCTTCTGCAACTGCTACGATGTTGCCGTTCTGATCCTGTGTGTGGCGAATTGCTGATTCTGGGGAAATCAGTAATTCGCCACACACAGGAGGACCGGTCGACTGAACCACGTAGACGTCGCAGCCGCGCACGCTTTCTTCTATCTCTGCGTGCAACTCGGTGTCGGGAAAACGGTTCAGAACAGAGCGACAGACTCGGGTTCCGAGCCTTTCGGCAATAGAGTCGGCAAGCGATGGGTTTCCGGAGCCAGCTACAACAACGAGATTCATGTCAGTTCATCCGCAAATCTAAATTATTCATTTGCTATCAGCATCAGCCGTGTCAATCTGGCGAGCAGCGCCCGGGACTTCACGTGGAGTGCTGAAGTTTAACATTGGAGGTGATGCCGCTGGATACAGCAACGATCCCGATGGAAACAAAGATTAACGGACGAGCGTGGCGTAAGATTGGCTTTCGTCCTCCCAAATAAGGTATACAAAAAAGCATAGGTGGTGGCCTCATGCTTGGTCCCCTCGTCGCTTCCTCAAGAGTTCTCGAGACCATCGATGAGCGCCTGATGCGATGTGGCATCAGCCGCCGCGCCTTCCTGAAGTTCTGCTCCTCCCTGATGATCGCCGCACCATTCGGCCTTGCGATCACCGATATGAAAACGCCCGAGGCCGTCGCCCAAGGACTCGGAAAAGTCATTCGCCCGCCCGTGATCTGGCTTGCATTTCAGGACTGCACCGGCTGCACCGAGACGCTTCTCCGGACTTCCCACCCGGGCTTGGACGATTTGATTCTGAACATCATCTCGCTCGAATACCACGAGACGTTAATGGCGGGTTCGGGAGCGCAGGCCGAGGAAGCGCTCGTGCAGGCCGTGCACGATTACTCCGGTAAGTACGTCTGCGTTGTCGAGGGCTCGATCCCCACTCGGGATAAGGGCGTGTATATGAAGCTGGCCGGGCGGCCAGCCATGGAGGTCCTCGCCGACGTGGCGGGAAAGGCTGCGGCCATAGTCGCCATCGGCTCCTGCGCTTCCTGGGGAGGGATTCCCTCGGCCGATCCGAATCCAACGGGTGCAGTCGGCGTAGCTGATCTCCTGCCGCGGAAGACGATCGTAAACATCCCGGGATGTCCACCCAATCCCTACACGCTGCTCGGGGTAGTCCTGCAATTTGCCGACTCCGGCACGCTGCCGGAACTCGATGAGGAAAGGCGCCCGAAGTTCGCATTTGACCGCAACATTCATGANCAATGCCCGCGAAGAGCGCACTTTGATTGCGGCCGCTTCGTAAAGCAATACGGCGACCAAGGCCACCGCGAAGGCTGGTGTTTGTATGAGATGGGCTGCAAGGGACCCGACACACACGCGGGATGCTCCACGCGACATTTCAACGAAATTCCCGACGTGTGGCCAATTGGAATCGGCGCACCTTGCGTTGGATGTACAGAGAAGAGTGTCGCGTTCCGTGTGCCAATGTTCAAGGTTGTGCAAATTCACACCCCCGCGGCACCTCCGGAAACCTACGCGCCGATAAGCGCGCCGCAGGGCACAATCAGCCCGCTCGCGACCGGCCTTGTCGGAGTGGCAGCCGGTGCGCTCCTGGGCGCTGGCTTCGTCGCCTCGCGTAAGTTTTCGAAGCTGCAGGGCGACCAGAGCGTGCCCGGTGCCGGCCCGCCGCTTGGCGGTGGGGGAAAGACACCGGGCAGTTCGGATACGGACCCGAAGGACAAACCGTGAGGGCGATTGGCGCGATCGTGTTCTTCCTCGCCGCCGGGGCATGGTCGGTCCCGCCTGGTATGGCTCAAACAAGCGGGCCACAGCCGCCCTGCATGCAATGCCATAAGCCGAGCGACATCACCATCGATCCGGCGCGGCTCGCGCAGTCCGAGCACGGCGCCTTTGATTGCACCTTCTGCCACACGACAGGGTTCGACAAGTTTCCTCACACGAGCACCCGTGCTGAGATGCGCGACTGTATTGACTGTCATAAGGAGCGAAAGCTTACCAAGATCGCGCAGGCAGTGAAGGCGAGTGTCCACGCCAAAAGGGTGGATCGGGCATTTCGCTGCACGAATTGCCACTCGCCACATTACTTCATTCCGGCGAGCCACATGAACGATGTCTCTGAAGCCATTCTCGTGGCCAACGAAAGCTGCCTGGGATGCCACGCTAAAGGAGATACTCGAGCCGACAAGGAGCTTGAGCTCGCAAAAAAGCATGGGTACCTTTACCATGCGGCGTTGCACCTCCAGCGCAATGAGTGTGTCGCATGTCACACTCCACCCGGACAAGAGACCACGCATCTCATTCTCCCGAAGTCGGAGGCGGTCAAGGATTGCGCTACATGTCACGCACAGAACTCGATGTTGGCTACCAAGCTATATGCGCATCTCGCCCTGAAAGAACGAGCCCAACAGGGTTTTGTGAATGCAATTCTGATCAATAACGCGTACCTGGTTGGAGGTAACCGGAACAAGTGGTTCGATTGGGGGGCTTTTGGGCTGGCTGGGCTACTCCTTGTTGGAGTTGCGGCTCATGGGCTAGGCCGGTGGGCATTCGCTCGTTTCAGGAGGAGGAGGTCATGAGGCGCGACTTCGGTCCATATCCTCTTTGGCTCCGTTGCTGGCATTGGAGCAATTTGTTGCTCTTCGTGATATTGCTTATTACCGGATTCAATATGCATTTCTCCAACCTTGCCCCGCCGCCGGTTACGTTCCGAACCGGTGTACTAATTCACAATACGGCGGGGATACTTCTGACTCTGTTGTACTGTTTCTTCCTGTACGGAAATTTGCGATTCGGAAATGCTCGTTACTACTTGATCACGGCCGACGATATCACGCCGGGACTAGTTAGGCAGGCCCGTTACTATTTGTGGGGCATATTCCTGGGTTCGCCTCATCCTTACCCGCACAACCCGCACAGCGAGGAGCGCAAGTTCAACCCACTGCAGAAAATATTCTATCTGGCGGTGATGTTCTTGCTCTTTCCAATACTGATTGTGACGGGATGGGCCCTGCTCTTCCCCTATCTATTGCCCAATGTAATCTTTGGCCTGCCCGGCATAGCCTCGTGGGCCCTGGTCCATACGTACACTGGCTATTTTCTTTTTCTTTTTATGATCGTTCACACTTATCTGGGCACCACTGGGGCAACGCCTGGCGAACTTTTCGGCTATGTGTGGCACGGCGAGGTTGGCCCCGAACCGGCCTCCACGCTTCGCACGCCGGATTGAGAGGAACGGGCCGGAAGTCACGTGCAGGTTACGGGCCAAAAGGAACACAAATGAGCGCCGCGATCACTCGCCGTCAGGCCCTCAAGGGGATCGTGGGATTGGGGGGAACCGTCATCGGAGCGCTGGCCACGTCGGCAGCCGCCGATGAGCACCCGGCGCAGCCCGTGGCCCCGCCGGACGCCGTGTCCATGCTCTACGACAACACTATCTGCACCGGCTGCAAAGCCTGCATGACGGCCTGCAACGAGGCCAATGGATTGCCGCCCGACACGGCGCTCTCCGGGGGCCTTTGGGACACGCCGTTGGATCTCAACTCGAAGACCAAAAACATCATCAAGCTCTACCAGGATCCGGATGGGAGAGACTTCGCCTACGTCAAAAGGCAGTGCATGCACTGCCTCGATCCCGCCTGCGCGACGGGCTGCCCGTTCGGGGCCCTTCAGAAGAGCCAGTGGGGCGCCGTTACGTGGAGCAGCTCGCTGTGCATCGGCTGCCGCTACTGCGAGGTGGCCTGCCCATTCGAGGTGCCAAAGTTCGAGTGGGACCGTTGGAATCCTAGGATCGTCAAGTGCGAGTTCTGCTTCGATCAGCGCCTTAAGGAGAACCAGCAGCCCGCCTGTACCGCAGTGTGCCCCACGGGGGCAGTAATCTTCGGCAAGCGGGTGGACCTGCTGGCCAAAGCGAAGGAGCGCATCGCGGCCTCGCCGGATAAGTACTTCGAGAAGCGGGTGTACGGAGAGCATGAGGCGGGAGGAACACAGGTGCTTTACCTCTCCAAGGTCGCATTCGAGAAGATTGGCCTCCCCAAGCTGGGTTCGACCTCGCTGGGTCACTATGCCACTAAGGTGACAGCAGTGATCTACAAGTGGTTTTCGGGGCCGATGATCTTGGCGGGGGTTCTGGGAGTCGCTATCAAGCGAAACTGGAACCGCCATGAGGCGGAGAGACCTGAGCGTGAGGAACAACCAACAGACCTGCTGAATCTGTGAGTCACCTACGATGTCTCCTCGATCTGTGAGCACCTACGATACAACCGGCAGCACCCTTATCAACCACTGGCAGCGTGGCGTGCCCGTGTTTCGCGAGCCGCTGGTTACGCCCACGCTCATTTTCTTTGCGGCCTTGGCCACGATCGGCCTCGTCCTGGCCATGGTGCGGTTCTTCTCCCCGCTCGGTCCCTTTTCCGGCATGAACGATATGTACGCCTGGGGGATCTGGAAGACCTTCAACGTAATGACCCTCACCGCCTTGGGTTCGGGACCCTTGGCGGTGGGCATCGCCGCCTGGGTTTTCAACCGGCAGAAGCTGCATGCCGTCATGCGGACCGCCCTTGTGTCGGGTTTCCTCTTCTACGCGACCGGCCTCGTCGCCCTCTGCTTCGACATCGGGCGCCCCTGGAACTTCTGGAACATCATCCTTCCATGGCGCTGGAACCTGGAATCGGCGATGCTCGAGATTTGCGTTGCCATGCCCCTCTACTGCGTACTGTTCCTGGGCTTCGAGAACCTTCCTTTGATTGTGGAACGCTTCTACTACACGGGCGCTGCTGCAACCAAGGCGTTTCTTCTCCTATGCGCTCCCACTGTGCGCCGGATCTATCCTTTCGTGATCATCGGGGCCTACGTCCTGCCGATGATGCACCAGTCCGCTTTGGGTGGGCTGATGCTGCTGGCTGGCGACAAGGTCCACCCGCTCTGGCAGACGCCATTCCTGCCGCTTCTTTACCTCCTAGCCGCGGGTTTGTGCGGGGTTGGCTTCGTGACCTTCCTCCTCCTCATCACCTCTCTTCGCTACTCGCGGGCGCTCGATCTGGAGATATTGGGGGAGTTGGGCAACCTGCTCTCATACGCGTGCTTCATCTTCCTCGCCGTTCGCTTCGGCGACCTCGTCTGGAGAGGACAGCTCCATTCCGCCTTCGCGCTCAACAAATGGAGCGTCCTCTTCCTCATCGAAACGACGCTCATCCTCATCCCGGCCATCGCGCTCCGAAGCAGGGCTGCGCGAGAGACACCACGAACTCTGCTGAACATGGCCACGTTGGCTTGTCTTGGAGGAATGTTCTACCGTTTCATCCCCACCACCATCGCGTTTACCCCTGCGCGCAACGCTAGCTACTTCCCCTCCCTGCCCGAGGTGCTCATGACCGTCGGGTACATCTCGCTGGGGATCGTGGCTTTCGCCATTGTGGTCAAATTCTTCGCGGTGTTGCCCGGTGAGAACGAGGACTGGAATTACATGTTCAGACTTGCGCGCGGGCGCCGCGGGGCGGCTGAACCAGAAGGAGAAACATTATGGCCCGCATCTCGATAGACCCGATAACTCGCATCGAAGGGCACCTGCGCATCGATGTCGAGGTCGATGGGGGCACCGTGCAGAAAGCATGGGCGAGCTGCACCATGTGGCGCGGAATCGAGACGATTCTGCTCGGGCGCGATCCCCGCGAAGGCTGGGTTTTTGCGCAGCGCTTCTGCGGAGTTTGCACCACGGTCCACGCCATTGCCTCGGTGCGCGCCGTAGAGGATGCGCTCCAGCTCGAGATTCCGGCGAACGCGCAATACATTCGCAACCTGATTCTCATCGCGCATGCCCTGCACGACCACATCGTACATTTCTATCAATTGTCCGCACTCGATTGGGTGGACATCACGACCATTCCCAAGGCGGATCCCGCACGCGCAGCCTCTATCGCAGACGGCGTCAGCACTTGGCGGGGAAACTCCCGTCGCACGCTCGAGGAGGTTCAGAACAAGGTCAAAGGCTTGATTGGGAGCGGCCAACTCGGGATTTTCTCTAACGGCTACTGGGGCCATCCGGCGATGCGCTTGAGCCCGGAAATGAACTTGATTCTGTTTGCTCACTATTTGCAGGCCCTGGAATTTCAGCGCAAAGCCAACCAAGTGGTTGGGATTCTTGGTGGGAAAACGCCCCACATCCAGAACCTGGCTGTCGGCGGCGTGATGAACGCGATTAACCTGAACAGCCTCGCGACGATGAATATGGACCGCCTCGGGATGTTGCAATCTCTGCTCCAGGAATTGGTTCCGTTCGTGCAACAGGCCTACTTCGTAGATGCCTGCCTGCTCGGCGCCTCTTATCCAGAGTGGTTCCGCTATGGACGCGGCGTGGCGAATTATCTTGCCGTCCCTGACCTTCCGGTGGATGCAAAGGCCACGCAATTCGATCTTCCCGGTGGCGTCATCATGGATGGGAATCTCGGTTCCGTGCGGCCGGTTCAAAATTGGCGTGACGAAGCCATCCGCGCGGCGGTTGCCGAGGATGTCACGCACGCGTGGTACCTGGGAGAAGGCCCGCAGCCCCCCTGGCAAGGTAAGACCGACCCCTACTACACCGACTTCCGGGAGGACGGGAAGTACACGTGGGTAAAAGCGCCACGCTACAACGGTCATCCGATGCAGGTCGGTCCCCTTGCGAATGTTCTCGTAGGCTACGCCTCCAGCCATCCGCTCACGCGCAAATGGACGGACGAAGCTTTCAAGAGAATTTCGTCGCTCAGTGGTCCGAATGTGACGCCGGAGGATTTGCAATCGACAATGGGGCGGTACCTTGCCCGCGCGATCCGCTCAGCGATGCTCTCCGACCTGGCGCTCCAGCACTGGCAGTTGCTCACCGCCAACATTCTCAAAGGCGACGACACCACCTACAATCCACCGAAATTCCCGCAGCATGAGATTGCAGGTGTGGGGCTGCATGAAGCGCCCCGTGGCACGCTTTCGCACTGGGTTGTCATCGATAAGGGGGCTTTCTCCAACTATCAGGCGGTTGTGCCGAGCACATGGAACGCCAGCCCCCGCGATGAGAAGGGCGTCCCCGGGCCATACGAAAGCTCGCTCCTTGCAAATCCGGTGGTCGATCCGTCGAAGCCGCTGGAGGTACTCCGCACCGTGCACTCCTTCGATCCATGCATGGCGTGCGCGTGCCACACGTTCGATGCAAGCGGCCGCGAAATCGCTCAGGTGAAGGTCCTTTGAACACAAGCGCCGGCGGCAGACCCCCGCGAACCTGCGTTGTCGGCATAGGGAACGTTCTTCTTGGCGATGACGGCTTTGGCCCGTTAGCCGTGGAAATGTTTCGTTGCAAGTACGAATGCGGCTCGAATGTTGAAATCCTCGACCTCGGCACGCCCGGGTTGGATCTCGCGCCGTATTTGTACGCCGCGGACCTGGTCATAGTTGCAGATGCCGTTCATGCGCAAGAGAAGCCGGGAACATTGTGCATTTACTGCGAAGACGATCTTGTGGCTCGCCGGGCCCAGCTTCGTCTGACGGCGCACGATCCGGGAGTTCGGGAGTCTATCGCGCTTTTGAGGCTAGCCGGTCACGCCCCGTCCGAACTTATCATCGTCGGCGTCGTTCCCGAGTCGTGCGGCCTCGGCAAGGGTTTTAGCCCCTCGGTGCTGAGCACCTCCTCGGTTGCTGTCGATAACATCGCTCGCTTGCTGGTGGAGCGCGGCATCGATTGCCACCGCCGGCATGCTCCGGTCCAGCCGAATCTCTGGTGGCTGTCTGGTGAGCGGTCTGAATTTGTCGCATCACGTTGAGCAACGAAGAAACCTGGAAACTGGTCGCCTATGTGCTCTCGGTCGACGAGCCCTTTTGAAGCGATGGACGCACCGCACCCAAGCTGTAATCTTGCGCCGGCCGGGGATCGCATCGAAGGCAGGCGGATTAGAATCGGCGGCACCGTTCAGGGGGTCGGATTTCGTCCTTGGGTGCATCGGCTCGCCGGCCGCGAACGCGTTCACGGCCGGGTGTGGAACACCTCGACGGGCGCCACAATTGAGGCGTTCGGCACAGCGCAGATGCTCGATAGATTCGTTCGCCTGCTTTCTGCCTCAGCGCCACCAGCCGCGCGAATCGAGCGCATCGTTTGCGAAACGATTCCACCCGAGCATCTCGAACGTTTCGAAATAGTCGAGAGCCGGCGTGGTGCGGAGCGTCGGCTTGCGATTCCGCCCGATATCGCGATTTGCGGCGATTGCCTGGCCGAAATTTTCGATCCGGCCGACCGCCGATATCGGTACGCGTTCACCAACTGCACCAATTGCGGGCCACGCTTCACGATCACGCGCGACATTCCCTACGATCGGCCGGCTACCGCGATGGCGCGTTTCGCGATGTGCCCCGAGTGCTGTCGCGAGTACGAAGCCGTCGCCGATCGCCGCTTCCATGCCGAGCCGAACGCATGTCCCCGGTGCGGCCCTACCCTTCGCATTTTCGATCCGAACGGTGATCAAGCCGCGGCCGAGCCCGACCCGATTCGCGCCGCCGCTGGCGCGATCGCGGCAGGCCGGATTGTCGCAATCAGGGGAATTGGTGGTTTTCACCTCGCCTGCGATGCGACCAGTTCCGCTGCGGTGCGACGCCTTCGCAGCCGCAAACGCCGCGAGCAAAAGCCGCTCGCCGTGATGGTGCGCGATCTCGCTGAGGCGCAACGCCTGGCGGATCTTACCCAGCCCGAAACGGCGATCCTGGTCTCCAGCGAGCGGCCGATTGTTCTCGTCCGGCGGCGCGACTGCACCGAACTCGCGAGCGAAATTGCGCCCGATAATCCGATGCTCGGGTTAATGCTTCCGTACTCACCGCTGCATTACTTGATAGTGGCTGAAGTCGGCCGCCCGCTGGTGATGACCTCAGGCAATCTGTCCGAGGAACCGATTGCCTATCGCAACGACGAGGCAATCGCGCGGCTCGGCGCGGTCGCCGACCTGTTCGTTTTGCACGACCGCGAGATCGTGACCCGATGCGACGACTCCGTCGTGCGCGTGATTGCCGGGGGTCCCACCGTGATCCGCCGGTCGCGCGGTTACGTGCCACGCGCGGTTGCGGTCCCGCGACCGTTCAGCCGTCCCGTTCTGGCGTGCGGAGCGCAGCTCAAGAATGCGTTCTGCATCGGTGTCGGCGCCCAGGCGTATCTCGGGCCGCATATCGGCGACCTTGAAAATCTCGACACCTTCCAGTCGTTTGAGGAATCGATCGCGCGGATGGAGCGCTTTCTCGAGGTGAATCCCGAGGTCATCGCCCATGACCTGCATCCCGACTACCTCTCGACCTTGTATGCGCGCTCGCGAAGCGACTTGATCGCGGTGCAAGTTCAACATCATCATGCGCACGTTGCCAGCGCGATGGCGGAGCACGGGCTTACCGGCCCGGTGCTCGGGCTCGCGTTCGACGGAACCGGCTATGGAAGCGACGGCCA
>JGI20173J14856_1000271_pt1 | contig 13138 bp, 11 predicted proteins | sample NGESurdeep072012_8_FD_14856 | JGI IMG/M metagenome (IMG submission 14856)
GTGCGACCGGTTGCGCCAGGTCGGAGTGACCCGGGTGGTGATGGAGGCAACCAGCGACTACTGGAAACCGCCGTTCTACCTGCTGGAGGCGGCCGGGTTCGAGACCTGGCTGGTCAACGCCAAGGACGTCAAACACCTGCCAGGCCGGCCCAAGACGGACAAGCTCGATGCCGTCTGGCTGTGCAAGGTCGCCGAGCGGCAGATGCTGCGTCCCAGTTTCGTGCCCCCGCCACCGATCCGGGTGCTGCGGGACCTGACGCGCTACCGGATCGACTTGGTGGGCGTACGGACGGCGGAGAAGCAGCGGGTGGAGAAGCTGCTGGAGGACGCCCAGATCAAGCTGTCGGTCGTGGCATCGGACATCTTCGGGGTCTCCGGTCGAGCGATGATGGCCGCAATGATCGCCGGCCAGCGCGACCCGAAGGTCTTGGCGCAGTTGGCCCGTGCCCGGATGCGCGCCAAGATCAGCCAGCTGGAGGAGGCGTTCGTCGGCCGGTTCAGCGACCACCACGCGTTCCTGCTGACCAAGATGCTCGCCCGGATCGACGCCATCGCCGCTGACATCACCGAGGTCGAGACTCGGATCGAGGAGCAGATCGCCCCTTTCGCTGCGGCGGTGGCCCGCCTGGACACGATCCCGGGCGTCGGCGTCACCGCCGCCCAGGTGATCATCGCCGAGGTGGGGCTGGACATGACCCGGTTCCCCACCGCGGCGCACCTGGCGTCCTGGGCCAAGTTCTCCCCGACCATCAGTGAGTCCGCCGGGAAGCAGAAAGGCAACAACGCCACCGGGAAAGGCAACCACTACCTGGCCCGGGTCCTGGGCGAGGCCGCCGTCTCAGCCGGCAAGACCGACACCTTCCTCGGCGAACGGTACCGACGGATCGCCCGCCGCCGCGGCAAGAAGAAGGCCATTGTCGCCGTCGGCCGCTCCATTCTGATCATCGTCTGGCACCTACTGTCCGACCCCGAGGCCGACTTCGTCGACCTCGGCTCCGGCTTCTACGACACCCGCGGCGGCCCTCAACGGGCCATCCGCAACCACGTTCACCACCTGGAAGCCCTCGGCTACCAGGTCACCCTCCACCCCGCCGCCCGCCGCCTAACCCCAGACCACAAACCCTTCCCGGCTGCGCTGGCGCTCCGCCGGGAGCTGCCGCCTGCCACGAACCTCTGATTTTCGAATTAGCGTCCAGATCCTTCCTATCCGATCAAGCCCCGCGTAAGTCCTGATCGCGCCATAGTCCATAGTGAGGGTGCAGCGCCGTTAGGCGGATTACGCCACTCGGGGGACGCTATGCACGCAAAAGGACTCGGACCATGAGCGCCACGGCACGGCCTGCGCGCTGGGATCCGACTGCGCGTGGCGGTGCAGGTGGCTGGGTCGCCGACGCGGACCCTGATGTCCCCGGCCCGCCGGCGGGACCGGCTCCCAGCGAGGTGGCTGGTACCGGCTCGATGACAGTGCCGCCGCGGCCGGCCAGACCGCCGCCGCGCCCGGCTACCGCTCCTGCTCGCCCGGCATCGCCACCACCGAGCGCTGCGCCGCCGCCTCCGCCGCAGGCAGCCGCCCCCTCTGTGATGTCTGGGCCGGCGTCCGGCTCAGCCGGACGCGGATACGACGCCCCACTAGTTGCAGGTCCGGACCGCGGGTACGACGCGCCGACCGGCGCACGGTTCCTGCCGCCCGAGCACGAGCAGCAAGCGGCGGCTGCCACGCCGCACCGTCGCCGTATGGGCGCTCTCATCTCGGCGGCCGTCGCGCTGCTGCTTGTCGCAGGCGCCGCGGTCGTGCTGCTGGTCGTCAGGCCGTTCGACCACAAGGCCGGCCGGCCGGCCGCGGCCGGCGCTGTCACGCCGCAAACCACCGCCCCGGCAGCCGCGCCACAGGCGACGCAACCAGTACCGTCAGCGAGCGCGGACAGCTCCTTTGCCACGCTCTACCAGCAGGACAGCGGCGGTGTCGTTCGGATCGAGACTGTGAGCTGCGACGGTGACGGCGTCGGCTCCGGGTTCCTGCTGTCTCCCACTCTGGTGGCAACGGTCAAGCATGTTGTAGACCAGGCCACGGTGATCAGCCTGGTGGTTGACGGCCAACGGACCGTCGGCACGGTTATCGGGTCCGATGCCGGCCAAGACCTGGCGCTGGTACGTGCTTCCCGTCCGCTGGCTGGCTACCAGTTCGCCCTCGGTGCCTCGCTGCCCGCTGTTGGCAGCCGGGTCGCGGCCGTCGGCTTCCCGGAAGGCCAGCCGATCACGCTGACGCAGGGCGGCATCAGCGGCCTACATCGCACCATCACAATCGCCGGCGCCGACCGCTCCGAGCTCATCCAAACCGACACGCCGGTCAATCCGGGCAACAGCGGAGGACCGCTGCTCGACATGTCCGGCGCCGTCGTGGGCCTGGTGGATGCCTTGGACACCCGCGCTAACGGCATCGCGTACGCCATCCCTGCCACCCAAGCCAGCGTTTCCTTCAGCGCCTGGGAGTCCGCCCCCCAAGCACGACCCGCTGCAACCTGCAGCAGCGCCCGCGGACCCGACTACCAGACCCTGCCCGGCTTGACTCAGAGCGACCCGAACGCCCAGGCCGGCCCACTGACCGCGCTGAGCAACTATTTCCACGGCATCAACAGCAACGACTACGCAACCGCCTACGCCATCCTCAGTCCCAGCCAGCAAGCGCGGAGCTTTGAGTCCTTCCGCGCCGCCTTGCTTACCAGCTACGACACGGACTTCCAGGTCCTCGAGGTCACGCCAGGTTCTGGCAGCACAACCGTCGCTCTGGCGTTCACCAGTCTGCAGGCGCCGACACAGGGCCCGTCAGGGGAGACGTGTGACAGGTGGACCCTGGACTACCGAATGATCCAGGACAGCGGCGGCTCCTGGCGCATCGACAACGCGACCGGACACGATGGCTCGTCGCACAGCGCCTGCTGACCTCCTCCGTGCTGGCGCGCTCCTACTCACCGTGATTGTCACGGCAGGCTGCTCCGGTGGCCGCCACCCGGCCTCACCGGATACTGCCAGGCGGGGCGTTGCCGAGCAGGCACCAAGCCCGTCGGGACCCGGACCGGTAATTCCTGCGCCGCAGCCGACCGCCGTGCAGCGCGCCGATGTCGACGCACAGATCGCAGCAATGCCGCTGGACCGCGAGGTCGGTCAAGTGTTCATGACCTATACCTACGGTCGGACCGCCACCGATGACGATGCCACCTCCGTCGCCGCCAACGAGACGCTTTCTGGTGTCCGCGACGGCGCCGAACTCATCAGTCGGTACCACGTCGGTGGACTGCTGCTGCTCGACACCAACCCGCTGGACAACCGCCAGCCGACGGTAGAGACCGGCACCACCGACCCGAACGTCACCGCCGGTTACACAGCCAGCATGCAAGCCGCGGCCGCCGCAGCCGGCGACCCGCCGTTACTGATCGGCGTCGACCAAGAGGGCGGTACCGTCCAACGGCTCAGCAAGCCCTTCCCCCGCTTCCCGGAGCAGGCGCTGCTCGGTCGGCAGTCCGACGGCGTGAGCTTGGCCCAGGCGCAGGGCACGCATCTTGGGCAGCAACTACTCCCGCTTGGTGTCGACATCAATTTCGCCCCGGTCGCCGACGTCCTCACAAACCCTGCGGACAGCGCCATCGGCACCCGGGCTTTCGGCACCACCGCCTCGGTGGTTTCCCCCCGCGTGGCGGCGGAGGTCCGTGGTCTCGGCGGGGCCGGCGTCGCCGCCACCCTCAAGCACTTTCCCGGGCACGGATCCACCGGCGTCGACAGCCACATCGGGCTGCCTGTCGTCACCCGGTCACTGGCGGAGCTGCAGGCCACCGACCTGCCACCGTTCCAGGCGGGGATCGATGCCGGAGCGCCGCTGGTCATGCTTGGCCACCTACTCGTTCCCGCGATTGACCCGAACTTGCCGGCCTCGCTGTCCTCCGCGACCGTGCACCTGCTGCGTGATCAACTTCACTTCGACGGTGTCATCGTCACAGACGGGCTCTTCATGGGCGCCCTGTTCGGCTATGGCAGCCCAGACCAGATCGCCGTGCAGGCGCTACGGGCCGGCGTCGATCTGCTGCTTCAGCCCCGCAGCTTGGCAACAAGCGTCCCGGCGGTGGAGGTGGCGGTGCGCTCCGGAGCGCTGCCGAAGAGTCGGATCGACGATGCCGTCCGTCACCTGCTTCTACTCAAGCAGCGGCTAGCAGCAGACTGAAGTACGCCTGCTCGGCTCACCGGGTCTTAAAAGCTCATCTGTATTCCGCGTCACGGTACGTGGCGGACATGCCATGCATGTGCTGCTCCTCGCGGCGGGACGGAGTGATGCCCGCCGCCGCCTGCCGCTTGCCCGCGGACCGGTCGCGTGGCACCGGCCGGGTGCCTATCGCCGGCGGCAGCGCCGACCGCGGGCAACGCGCGCCGCTCGGTTGCGGACAGGATAAGTTCCAGGGCAATGCCATGACCGCGGCTGCCGAGATCCAACGAGCTGCGGTCCTTGGCTCGGTAGTGTTGCTTCCAGCCACTGCTCTGGCTGCAGGTTGGTGGCGTAACGAACCCTGATCGCGCCATAGTCCATAGTGAGGGTGCAGCGCCGTTAGGCGGATTACGCCACTCGGGGGACGCTATGCACGCAAAAGGACTCGGACCATGAGCGCCACGGCACGGCCTGCGCGCTGGGATCCGACTGCGCGTGGCGGTGCAGGTGGCTGGGTCGCCGACGCGGACCCTGATGTCCCCGGCCCGCCGGCGGGACCGGCTCCCAGCGAGGTGGCTGGTACCGGCTCGATGACAGTGCCGCCGCGGCCGGCCAGACCGCCGCCGCGCCCGGCTACCGCTCCTGCTCGCCCGGCATCGCCACCACCGAGCGCTGCGCCGCCGCCTCCGCCGCAGGCAGCCGCCCCCTCTGTGATGTCTGGGCCGGCGTCCGGCTCAGCCGGACGCGGATACGACGCCCCACTAGTTGCAGGTCCGGACCGCGGGTACGACGCGCCGACCGGCGCACGGTTCCTGCCGCCCGAGCACGAGCAGCAAGCGGCGGCTGCCACGCCGCACCGTCGCCGTATGGGCGCTCTCATCTCGGCGGCCGTCGCGCTGCTGCTTGTCGCAGGCGCCGCGGTCGTGCTGCTGGTCGTCAGGCCGTTCGACCACAAGGCCGGCCGGCCGTCCGCGGCCGGCGCTGTCACGCCGCAAACCACCGCCCCGGCAGCCGCGCCACAGGTGACGCAACCGGGGGCCAGCGCCCCCTCGGTGTCCACGCAGGCCGCGGCGGTCGACGTGCTGCTTGCCGGTAGTGCCGCCTCCCGCCCTGGGGTTGCTGCTGCGGTCGCGGACGCGCAAAACTGCGGCAACCTCAGGGTCGACCAGCAAACCCTGCTTGGCGCAGCCGCTGCCCGCCAGGGTCTACTCGACGACCTGAGTGGCCTTCCCGTGGACAAGATGCCGGACGGCACGGCGGCTGCGCTGGGCTACCTGCGTACCGCCTGGCAGTCATCGAAGGCCTCAGACCAGTCCTACGCCGCCTGGGTAGGCGACCTGCTCAATTACGGCTGCCCGGCCAAGAGCGACCCGAACTTCGCCGCCGCACAGCAGACAGACGCGACTGCGACCAACGCCAAGACGTCGTTCGTCCAGACATGGAACCCAATCGCGGCGCCGCTTGGACTGCCAAGCCGGGACCAGGCCCGGTTGTGAGGTCCGACCACAACTGTCCAAACCGTCTCTGCCAGTAGAACGAGACCGTAGAACCGTAGAGAGGTCCTGTAAGTGACCATTTCAGCGAACGGCGCCGCAGCAGCGGGACCAGAGCTCCCGCGCGTTTCCTCCGGCGGCTACTCCGCAGGCGTCGAGGAACGTCTGTCCGACAACATCAGCGGCCCGTTGCTCATCGCTTTCCTCATCCGGTCGGCGGTAGCAGGGTTCGCGGCGTTCTTGCTGTTCGGCATCGTGGATCTGCTGGTCTTCCTCATCCCGGGCAACTTCGGACAGCACAGCGTCCCGCAGGGCCTGGTCACGCTCACGGGTCTCGTCGCCTTCATCACGTCCATCGTGATGTTAATCGTGCCGTATCGGGAGGATCTGGGCTCCTGGCACGCGCTCGTCGACGACCGGGCCGAAGCGGCTGACTCTGCATACGCGGCTGTGTTCGGTGCGCTCCGCAACCGGGAGTTGCCGGTGGAGGCCACTCCGCAGCGCATCAGTAACGACTTTGGGTTCAGCGCGACCCGCAACTACCTCGTCGTGCGGCACGGCAAGTACGTCGTCTATGTCTCAGCATTCGGGTACGGCACCGCGCTGTACCTGTCGTGGACGATGTGGCGCGTGCAGCGTCCCATCGTGATGTTCGGTGTGTACGTCAAGCAGCGCCTGGCGGCGCTGTCCGGCCACGGCACACTGTTCCACCAAATGCTGCGCGCCGAGGTCGCCGGGGCGTTCCGGGAGGCCGTCCACCTATCGGTGCAGGACGGCGTCGACGTCGCGCTGATGAGGTTGCAGGTTCCGATGACTGCCACGTTCGGCTACGACGTGCCGGTGTCGGACGCCTCCTCCTTCGGCGCGTACCTGCCGCCGCTGCCGCCGCTGCCGCCGCTGCCGAGTCCGGGCCAGCCCGCCCCGTCCGCCGCTGCCGGCAACGGCCCCCGGTGAGCGCGCCCGTCACCCGCGGGGAGGCAATGGCCATGCTTGGCGGCGCGGTCGTGGTCGTGTCGGCGTTCCTGCCCTGGATCAGTCAGTCCGGGCTGACGCAGTCGCTGTGGAGCCGCGAGTTGCTCCCGCAGATCACGTTCGTGCTGATGGCGGCGGTCGTCGCCTCGCTCGCCGGCCGTCTCCCGGCCGCTGGGGAACCACCACGATCGTGGCTAGGTGTGCCGGTGACCGGCTGGCGCACGATGCTCGCGTTGTGCTGCGTGCTCATGTCCGCCCTGTTCCTGGTTGCGGTGAACGGAGCGGGCTACGCGCCGATCGTCGCACTGGTCGGCGGACTGCTGATCACGGTCGGGGTGATCGGGATGCAGTCGCCGGTCGCGGGGCCCTGGCTCGCAGCGCCCCTCACGGCGACGCCCACGGCGCCGCGGGCGTATGGCAGCGGCGCTGCCCGCGGGGCCCAGTCCCCCTACGCCTCGTCGGCGTACCGGACATCGCCCGCGCCGCAGGCCGAGACGTTCGTTTACCCGGTGCCGAGCCCGACTGCAGCAGACGGCCGGCCAGTCCCTGCCGAGGCAGCCTTCATGCCGTACTGGGCGGCCGTGGAGCAGACATCGATCGTCCTGTCCCCGGACAACTCAGGCGAGCAGGTCGGCGCCGTCGAGCCGGGCGAGTGGTACCTGGTAGTGGGGGAGCGCCCGGACGGGGTCCTGCTCACGGTGGCAGAGCGCACGACCCTGCTGCCCCACCCGCACACGCTGGTCCGCTCGACCTGAGTGTCCTGGCGTGACAGTCGAGCGGGCAGTATCGACGCCAGCGCTTCCCGCTGTCCTGACGAGCGAAGCTGGCCCGGACGGTCAGGTCTGGGCCTGGTTCGGGGTGCAGGTCACCGCGGCGGCTGACCTCACCGAACTCGTTGAGTTCCGGTCGACGCCGGCCGCCGACAACGCTCGGCGGATCCTGGATGACCAGGTGGCGTACCTGTCGCGGCAGCTGGTCGCCGACGCCGCCGTCGAGCTGCGCTGGCTGTGGGACCCGGCCCATGGTGAACTCGAGCTGTTCCTGCTCGGCCGGTGCGCCGGCTCCAGCGTGCCGGCCGCGTCCGCGCAGGCCGTCGCCGCGCAGTCGCGGCTGGCCGGTGTGCCCGGCTGGGTCCAGGTACGGGAGATCACGGCTTCTGCCGAGCTGGCCCGGGTTCTGCGCCCGTTCCCGGCGGCTCTGGGCGGCATGGCAGAGGTCCGCAAGCGGGTGCTCGTCGGACGGCCGAACCGGCCGGACGCCGGCGCGATGTACTACGTCGCGGTGCAACCGTTCACCGCAAGCACGACCCCGCCGACCGCCATGCTCACCGCGCTCTCGTCGCAGCCTGCAGCGGTCATGCTGACGGTGGGACTGCAGGGCGTGAGCGTCCCACCGGCGCTGCCGGCGCTGCTGTCGACGCTCGCGACGCAGTATCAGCGGCTCGCCTCGCCCGGCCAGTGGACCACCGGACCGCTGCTCGGTGGCCAGGTAGCACTGACCGCCGACGCGTTCGCGGTCGAGGCCGCGCACGTGTTCACGGACGCTCAGCTGCGCTACCGCGACCGGGCGTTCCGAATGCGGATCTGCCTGGCGAGTCCGGCTCCGCTCGACGACGGATTTCTCGCGCTGGTCGGCGCGAGCGTCAGTCCGGGGCGAACAGCCAGCGACAGCGCGCCGGGCGACTACCTGCAAGGTGAGCGCACCGACGCCACCTTCAGCGTCGAACGGCCCCGGACGCCGGGTGAGGCCGCGGTGTTCGCGACGAACCTGTCCGGGCTGTGGCACGCCCCCTGGGGTGGTCATGCGGTGTGGTCGTGGCCGCAGCCGCCACCGGCCCTGCTGCGCGAGGTGACGGCGCTGGCCGACGCGCGGGAGGCGGCCGCAGCCTTCCGGCTGCCGGCCGCGCTACACGGCACCGTTCCCGCCTTCCCGGTCGCCCACCCGGCGCTCGCCGGTGCCGTCGCCGTCGGGGTGACCGCGAAGCAGGGGCCGGCGCTGCAGCTGGGGGACCAGCTCGTCAACGGGCGTCGTCGAGACCCAATTGGACTGGCACTGAGCGGGCTGACGCGGCATGTGTTGATCGCCGGGTCGACCGGCAGCGGCAAGACCAACACGCTGCTGCGCCTGCTCGAGCAGGCCTGGGTGAAGCACCGGATACCGTTTCTGGTCGTCGAGCCGGTCAACAGCGACGGCGACGACTACCGCTGGTTGGCGACTCGACCGGGCATGCACGAATTGCTGGTGCTTACCGCTGGCGAGGAGGCGGTCGGCCCGCTGCGCATCAACCCGTTCCAGGTCCCAGCTGGGGTGGGCATCGGGTTGCACGCGGCGAGCTTGCAGGCATGCTTCGACGCGGCGTTCGGGCTGTGGGACCCGCTCCCAGCCGTGTACACGCGGGCAATGCGCGAGATGTATATCGGGGCGGGTCTATTCATGGACGACATTGCCCCGGACGACGACGAGCTTGAAGCGTCCGGGGCCCGCTGGCCGGTGCTGGACGACTTCGTCGCCGCACTGCGCACGGTCGTGGACGCGGCGAACTGGGTAGGCGAGGTGCGGTCGAACATCATGGCGGCGTCGGTACTGCGGGCCGAGTCGCTGCGCGACGGCGCGGCCGGCGCGGCCCTGAGCGGCGCCCGCTCGTACCCGATCGAAGCGCTGCTGGACCGGCCGGTCGTCCTTGAGCTCGGTGCGCTCGGCGACAACGCCCGGGAGAAGTCGCTGCTGATCGCGCTGGTCCTGACGCTGATGACCGAGCATTACAAGGCGACTCGGACACCCGGCGGCGAGCTCGCGCACCTGACGGTGGTGGAGGAGGCGCACCAGCTTCTCGGCGCGTCGGAAGGTCGGGCCAACGGCGCGGCAGGGCCACAGTCCGACCCGCAGGCGAAGGCAGCGGCAATGTTCGCGACGACGTTGGCGGAGAACCGCAAGTACGGCGAGGCGCTGCTCATCGTCGAACAGGTCCCCGGCAAGCTGGTGCGTGACGTCATCGACAACACAAACACTGTAATCATGCACCGGTTGAACAATGACGTGGACCGTGAGCTGCTCGCTGGGGCGATGCACCTGTCCGACGACCAAGTTGCCTACGCCAAGCAACTGAACGCGATGACAGCGTTCATCAGTCAGCCAGGCTGGACGCGGCCGGCGTTGGTGCAGGTGCCGAACGTACGCCGGGAAGCGGCGCAGCGGACCGGCGGAGCGGTCGCACCGCTGGCGACGCGCACAGAGCTCGCGGCCCGGTTTCGGGCATTCGCGGCGGAGACCCCGCAGGTGTGGGCGGCGTTGGGTCCGCACCCGGAGTGCGGGCCCTGCGCGCACCGGTGCGCGTTCGGACGCCGGACAGCGTCAGTCGTCGCGGACAGCCGTGTCACGGAGTTCAGAACGCGGATCCATGCGCTGCAGCCGTTGCCGCAAACCCAGGCCGCCGCCGCATTCCGGGAACTCGACGACACTCTCGCTGAGTGGTCGCGGCCGGTGCTTGCGTCCGCTGTCCGCGCTGGCATGTGCGACGGCGACTGCAGCGCCGCGGCGGACGCGACCTTATGCATGTACGGCCATTTGCTTCGCGCGGCCTACCAAGGAGGACGAGCCCACTGGATGACCTACAGAAGCTCGGTTCTTAGGCCGGACGTGCCGCAGTGAGGGAAACCGACGAGATTGTGCCCCCCGTCGATACCCGGTCTACGGCCGGCGCTGCCACGACCGGCGGGGACGCGCCGCCGCCGCCGGGGACGGCCGAGGTGGACGGCCCGGGTGAGGGTGCAGCCGAGACCGCGCCGGAGCCGGTCGGGGAAGCCGCGGCCGTGCCGACGCCCGTGTCTACCGAGCATTCAGAGGATCGCGTGCGCGGCCTCGTGCCAGGTCAGCGCGAACAGCCAGCCGCCGCCGGCGAAGCAACACCCGAATCCACTCTGACAAATATGGGCATGTTTGACCGACCTGATGCGCCGGAGCCGCTGGAAGACACGCGCAAGTATGGACAGGGATACCTTCGGCGTGAGCCGAATCCGGAGTACCAGAAGAACCTAGCCGGAACGCTGCGGGACAGCGACGGGTACGCCAAGTACTTCAACCCCGCCACGCACCCATGCCGCCGGGAGGTGAACGACGGTGGCCCTCAGGCGGAAGGCCGTGGAAACAACTGCCTGGACTGTTCGCTGGCAGCACTATCCACCTTCCACGGCAGGCCGGAACTCTCCCAACCACGCGCGAGAGATGTCAAAACCGACGGGACACCAGACATGTCTGGCGAAAAGGACGGGGCTGCCCGCGCCATGGATTGGCTTGGGGGGACTTACCAGCAGTTCGACTCGCAGTCAGGGGGCTACGCCCAACTTCACGATCAGCTCTCACAGCTTGGCCCCGGTTCCAGCGCACTCATAATCAATGAATGGAAACCACCTCTCGATCCGACTACCGGAAGCACGATGCTCGACGACCAAGGCACTCCACTCACTAACGGTGGCGCTCATGCGTGGCTGGCGGTCAACCCCGCGGATGGCAGCGGCCCCGTTTGGTGGGACCCTCAGCTGGGCCGAGCATGGGCTGACTCAAAGGTTCCAGCTTACGCCGAAGATACGCAGCGCATGTGGGCCATGATTCTAGACAAGGAGGGGCGACCACTATGATATCCGAGGAGGACGCTCGCCGCATCGTAGAGAATCAGTTTGGCCGGGGCACTCGCTACAGTCTCTATCCCTTCTCCCGTGGGTGGGTTGCTTCACTCAGGCAGACTGTTGATACCCGTTCCTCCGTGGGCGGCCCTCCCAGTTCGCCGGGCGCGGCCAACTTCGTAGTCGACAACAGGAGCGGCGAAGTCGTGCAACAGGGCAGCCAACCGGTCCGCCTCATCGCGGAGTGGTACAGCGAGGAGCACCCATGACGCCCCATGAGGCCGGCCACCTGTATGCGCAGCTGCCGGTCGACGCAACCGATCGATGGATATGGGCTGGGCGGGCGCTGGGCAACAGGCCTGATTGAGCTTCCCCCACTTTTAGGCATACAGCTAACTTGGCTCCCTATTTGGAGCGAGCCGTGACTATGCAACCCCCCGTACCGTCGCCCAGCGTAAACCCCGTGATCGAATGTGTGGCGTCCGGGAATCGTCGGCGGAGCGGCGTGGACGGCGTGGGCCGGGCCGTGCAGGCATCGGTAGCGTTCGTCAAATGCTTCGGCCTCACCAGGCTCTTACGCTCTTACTCGGCTGCAAGCAAGGGCGCTTGCCCTCGATTGCCTGCGCCACCACCACGGCAATGCGCTTGCAGTGGCGGTCACAGAAGAAGGAGTGCACGAGGCGGGGCGTTGGCTAATCGAGATGAAAGATCTCGACGGGACGGCCAACTACTCCGTAGAGCCGTAGAGGTCCCAACTGACCGGGTCGAGCCCAGGACTTAGCCTTCACCCGCGTATCTGCGTCGTCAGGGCCGGGCCGGGCCGGGCCTTAAAGCGGATCATCAAAGTGATGGATAACAAGAGCCGAATCACACGGGATAGCGGCATTATTCCGTGTTGTAGGGGACCGGTACGGGCAAACGAACGACTCCAGGCCACCCGAGCGAATGCCGACGCGATCGGTATTGCCTGGATCACCCAGCACGAACCCAGCACGTCAGGGAGCAATGATGGCCAGCACCGCGCGGTACGGCACGGGTGAGCGAGGAGCTAGCCATGTGATCGATACCGACTCTGGCACCCGCGCCGCCGGCTGGCGATCGTGCACTCACCGCGGTCCCGAGATTACTGCCGCCCACTCTGCCGAGACGGTGACGGCTGATTCTGATACGCCGGGGATCGCCCACTGCCTACGGTCGCTCCGCCGCCGGCGGTGGCAGCCCGTTCGTCGCGGCGGGCTGGCCGCACTTTCGCTCGCCGGCGCCCTCTGCCTGGCCGTCGGCTGTGGAGCTCAGACGGAAGTCCGCGCCACCCCGGTCAGCCCGACCGTCACCCTGCTGCCGACCCTGCCCGCGCCGACCCCGCCCGCTTCGCCGGTGGCCACCGCGCCGATCACCGCACCGGCCACCGGTTCTATAACCGGCAAGATCGTCGTAATCGACCCTGGGCATGCCGGCGGCAACGCCGCTCACGCCCGCGACATCGCCACCCAGGTCGACATCGGTAACGCCAGCAAGGAGTGCGACACCGTCGGGGCGCAGGCGGCCGACGGCTACACCGAGCACGCGCTCAACTTCGACGTAGCCCAGCGGGTGCGCGACCAGCTCAGCGGCGCCGGCGCACAGGTGGGCGAACGCGTGTGCTGCTCACCGCTATCGTCCCCATCGCCGCGGCTGTCCTGCTGGCCCCGGAATCCTGGCGGTGCCGGATGGGCGGACCGCCGGTCGCCTTGACACCGACGGCAGTGCGACAGCCGTGGCGAAGAAACGCGTGAACGAAGGGACGGCTGCATGGCGAAGCCGAAGAAGCTGAAGTGGGCGGATGCCCCGTCCGAGCATGACTATCCCGCTGCCGCCTCATTCCT
>JGI20173J14856_1000278_pt1 | contig 13078 bp, 17 predicted proteins | sample NGESurdeep072012_8_FD_14856 | JGI IMG/M metagenome (IMG submission 14856)
CCCGCCAGTGAGGGCTTGTCGCGCTGCTCGACGGAGGCGAAGAACGCGTCCAGGTCGACGTGCATGATGCTGGGCTGGGACCGCAACGGTGACACCTCCCCCCCTACGATATGTGTGAGATGGGCGTGGGTGCCCTGTCGGTGGGGTGAGGCACAGTAACGCCCGTGAGCAGGCCCGTTTCCGCCACCAGCACGGCAAGTGTGCGGCTGCGCCTGAAACCGACCAACGCGCAGGCGGCCGTGTTTCTTCGGCGGGCGGCGCGCGGCGGTTCGCGTTCAACTGGGCCCTGGCCCAGGTCAAGGCGAACCAGGACCAGTGGGCCGCTGAGGCCACCTACGACATCCCCAAGGGCGACCGGACCCGGCCCCTGTCATACTTCGACCTGGTCCGCCGCTGGGACGCCACCAAGAGCGTGGCCGCGCCGTGGCATGGCGGCCAGTCGGTCTGGGCGTTCCGGTACGGCATCCGCGCCGCGCACACGGCGCACACCAGCTTTCTGAAGGGCCAGTCCCGGTTCCCCAGGTTCAAGGCCCGCCACCGGGACCGGCCCAGGTTCACCACCGCCGGCGGGCTGCAACTGCAGCCCGGCCGGATACGGGTCGCCAGGTACGGGTGGGTCGCCCTGGCCGCGCCGTGCCGCGCCCAGGCCAAGCTCCGGCGCCTGCTGGTCCGCGGCCGGGCCCGGATACTGAACGTCACCGTGAGCAGGGACGCGGGTGGCTGCTGGTACGCGTCGGTGTGCTTCCAGCGGACCGCGGCCGCCGCACCACAGATGTACAGCAGGCCGGCGGGTGCCGGCGTCGGGGTGGACGTCGGGGTCAAGACCGCCGCGGTCGTGGCCACCGCGGGCTGCACGCTCGTCGCGACCCTGGAAGCCTCGCGGGCCCTGCGGGACGCCCTGGCCCACATCAAGCACCTGCAACGCGCCCTGTCGCGGACCCAGAAGGGGTCCGCGAACCGCGCCAAGTCCAGGCGGCGCCTGGGCCGGGCGCACGCCCGGGTGGGCGCGGTCCGCACCAGCAGGCTCCACCAGTTCACCGCCATGCTGGCCAAATCAGGTGACCACACTCACTCGGAGCCGAGTTGCACGTGCACCAGCCCCAGGACGACGTACGTGTGATGCTGGATCCGGCGGGGCACCCGTTCTGCCTATACGTTGACACCGGCGACTAGAGAAGACTCAGACCGTCCAGGAACACGGTCCTCCGTCATCCACCGGCTTCCAACTACCGGACATGCCGCGATGGGTGCGAATACAGTCGCGCATCAGGCGGGCTACAGGCGATCTGGCAGCGGCTCTCCCGAAGCGTCCAATAGGTCGATCCTGTGGATGTCGAGGTCTCGTGGATAGACCAGCGCCGCGAGCCCCACACCCGTGTGGCTGGGATCGGAGTACAACGTGAGCCGGTCACGTCGACCGTCGGAGAGGGTGATTGTTACGCCTGCTACATCGCCGGCCACGCTGAGAATGATCTGATTGGGGGCCACGTCGTCGCCCTGGGTGTACGTTGCCAGCCGCCATCCCAAGGGCAGCGGTGGCGACCCGTAGCCGCCCTTCGAGTGATGTCCGTTGGGGGTCTCCACCTCGAGGTAGGTGTACGAATCGCCGTCATGGCTTTCCCTCCCGAGCACCCATCGTTCCCCCTCGAGCGAGGTCCCACTCCCGATCACCGTCACAATCTCATCATCGCTCAGAAGAACCGCTTCTGCCGCTGTGGGTGAACGCTAACGTGGGGATGATTTACCTCGATGGTGCCGGCCCGGCGTATGCCTCATGGAGCGGGCCCTCGGCGTATGTCTGTTCGTGGGAGAAGCAGACGAGCCTCTACGCGTCGCCGCGGTGTCCGGCGTGTGCCAGGTGACGGCTTCCATCCACACGACCGGGCTGATCTACGACTGCTTCAACTCGGCTACGCTGGTGAATGACGTCTACCTCTACTGATCACGGACGGTGGCGATGGACCCCCTGTTTGAGTTATCGGCTGCGCCCGCAGTTCGGCTAACGCCGGAGACCGCAGCCCTGCGGCGCGGGAACTGGCCCGGGCCTGCTGGCCTTGGCCCGAGGGCCGTGAGCGAGACACGATGCTCTGGGCGGTCGTAGCCGAGCGAGTGCGCTGGAACCCCGGTGATGTGGATACCCGACCCGCAGAGTTCACGGTCGGAGAGTTCCTGTCCGATCTTCAGCACTTGATTCAGGCCGTGCAGAGCATGCGGTACGCCCGGGACGGAGTGCCATATCCGGAGCCGACCGAACGGGACGTCCGCAACGTGCTGGAACTCCTGCTCACCACAGGTCGCGACGACCCTGTGCTTCAGGCTTTGGCTGCGGTCTCGGCGGCCAACTCCCCGATGCGGGCCGCTGCTTTTCGGCGGTTCGGGTCGCGGCGGCGGTTCAAACAGGCTGTGGAGTCGAGCGCGCCGGCCGTCCGTGATGTCAACAGCCGGCTCCGCGAGACGATCGCGGGCGATCCTCGCCTGGCCCCATGATGGCAGGGCGCATGCCCGATAGGCACGGGGAAAGCGGGAGTCCGTGGGTCGACAAGCCCCACGGCCGCCTTGCAGTCTGACCCGCCGGCGTGCGAGCCGTCCACTACCGCGGCCGGAACGCCACCGAGCGCGAAGGCCGCCTGAGGCAGTGGCGGCCCGAGCAGCCTGAACGTCCGCAAGTACCGCATTTCGCGCGGTGTCACCAGGGCCTCACCTGTTGCCGTTTGCAAAGTGACGTGGCCAGGTGTCTTGTAACGGAGCCGTCCCGGTGGCCGATCCCTGGCCGGACAAGAACGCACACCCAACGCAGCCAATGAGAAACGTCCGGTGGCTGGGAGAGAGGTGCGAGGGTGGTTCCAGCGACACCGCGTGGATTTTTCCTACGGGTCCGAGGCACCCGCTGGTGAGCTATCAGGTCGGTTTGCTGGCCTGCCAATATGTCGACTCCAGTGCGGTCTCGAACCCCAGCTTCCGGTAGAGAGGCGCCCCCTGCGATGTGGCGCACAGAACCATCGGCAGCCCTGCCAGCTCCCGCATTGCCGCCAGCATCAGCGCCCGCCCGATGCCCACGCGCCGATGCTCGGGCAACACGGCGACCCAGTACACGCCACCCACGCCGTGCGCGTCCTTCACCGTCATACACGTCCCGCCAGGCTTTCCCAGGTGATCGGCGACGAAGACCGAGATGTGCGGCATCCCCAGTAATCCGGCCGGCAGTAAGCGGCCCGGCCGATAGGGCTGGTACGAGGTCAGCGGGAATCCTTCCACCACAATCCTGTCCGCGTCCAACAGCAGTCCTTCGTCGCCTGCCACGCGTCGCACCGTGATGCCCGGTCGTTCCGCCGACGGCACGACCTCTGGCGGTATCGCCTCTCTCGTGAAAGGTCCGGCCCCCATGACCGACAGGGCGCGGGGGGCGAGACCTTGAGCACGCAGGTCGATGGTCGCGAAAGGGTCTTCGACGACAACCGGCCGGCTCGAGCCTTCGACCAGGTGGCTCAGCGCGGCGCGCTGCAGTACACCTGTCACTGGGCCGCGCAGGATCACTCGGGTTCCGCCGATGTCCTCCCCTGAGTCCACCGCCAGCCAGGCCGGTTCGTCGATGATCCGGTGACCACGAGCGACCGCGAAGGCCCGCCACAACGCCTCCGCATTTAGTACAGAAGATTCCAGCACAATCTGGTCGGGCGACATAGGCGAGAAGTGTTCCGAAATCTCTGGTGTGGGAGTCATCATCGCGTCTCACCCTAACCAGACCGTGCCAGACGCCGATCCCCGACCGGCACAGCGAGGACCTGTTCGTTGGCGTCCGCGTCGAAGGGTTTTGATCGTCAGTCAGCGTTCCCTCACGGGACAAGAACTCAACCCCATCGCGGCAGCTGATGACGTTGCCTAACCTGACTCACTGGTTGGCCGGAAAAGCATGATCTACCAGCCAGCGCCCCTCTCGGATTTCATCTCCCGCTGGCCGATGCTGGCTACGGGAGTTCCGCGGGATCAGTCTCCTGAGGGCCAGGGAAGAGTCGTCTGGGTCCGGAGCCGGTGCTGGAGAGGGTGTCCTGCGGGTTGTACAGGCGGCACTGAGTCATCGAGAGGCAGCCGCAGCCGACACAGCTGCTCAGGTTGTCCCGCACCTGTTGCAGCTCAGCGATCCGCTGCTCGAGCAGCGGTTGCCAGGCCGCGGACATCCGCGTCCAGTCCCGCTTGCTGGGGGCGACGTCGAGGGGAAAGCCCGCGAAAGTGGTTCGCACCTGGTCGAGGCTGAGGCCCACCTGCTGGGCCGCCCGGATCACGGCGACCCGCCGGAGCACTCCGCGTGCGAAGCGTCGACGGTCCCCGCTGGTACGGGTGCTGGTGATCAGACCCAGACTCTCGTAGTACCGCAGTGCCGAAGGAGCCAGTCCGCTGCGGGTCGATACCTCGCCGATCGTCAGCAAGTCCTGCTTATCCATGCGCTTGACCTCAAGTCCGCTTGATGTCATCAGATGGTCTCATGCTCACCACGACAGGGACCTATGACGATGCCCTTGAACGCTTTCACCGCACCGGACCGGAGTTCGACGGCTACCTGTCCAACCATGGCCCCATGGTTGTGGAGGTTCTGGCTCGCCGGAATCAGGACCCGCTGATCGACCGGTGGAAGGACCGGTACCTGCGCCGGCTCGACGAGCTGCCCCGCGGTGGCTGGCCGATCGACCCGCTGCACTGGCAGGACGCTCTGGGCGAGCCCGCCCGGAGCGCGGACTGGATCGAGCTCCTTCAGCGCGAGGTGGACCAGGAGACGTGGCGGAACGTCCTGGCCCGCTGGTGGCCCCGGCTCCTGCCCGGGATCGCCGCGGGGGCCACTCACGGGGTGATCCGGGTGGGACACGCCGTGCGGGCGCTTGGCGAGGCGGAGTCCGCACCGAGGATCGCTGAACTGGCGCACGCGCTCGGGTACTGGGCCGCGCGGTGGCAGCCCACGCCCTCAATTCGGCCCGTCGGAACCCGGTCGCCCTCCGACCTGGTCGCACTGGTGCCCCGGGTTGCGTGCCAGGAATCAGGTATTCGCGACCGGCTGGCCCAGCTCGAAGCGACCGCGGGGTGGGCCGACCAGGTGGCCACCCTCGCGGCCCCGGTCGCTGACGAGGCGATCCCGGCGGCCATCGAGAACATCGTCGACGCGGTGGTGGTGATGTATCCGCGCTTTGCCCGCGGCAACCCGACGATGCTGGTCCACGCGGCAACCGCGCCAAACGCCGTCGCCATGACCCTTTCCTCACTCCCGAAGCCGCTCTGGCGGAGCAGTTTCGAGGCGACCTGGTCGGTCAGCGCCGCCGTGATCGCGGCGTACGCCCCCGTGACACCACACGACGCGGTGCCCGCGGCGCCAACCCCTGAAGACGTCCTGGAGCAGGCACTTACCCACGGGGGAGAGCACGTCATCAAGTTCACGGACACCGCGCTCGCATCCCACCACCGCACCGGAAACCCCATCGCCCTTTCCGCGGCCATCACCGCGGTCACGCTCGACGCGTGAGAGCAGCCGCGGGCCGTGATCGCAGATCCCTGCCCGTCAACGACGTGGTCCACTTCCACCTCGCCCCCGGACAACTCTCCGCCGGGCGGCATCGGTGCGTACTGAGCGACCCAGGCCTTGACGAACGGATGCAGGCGCTCAGTACCCACAGTCAACGGCGTAGAAGCAGGCGCGACAAAACTCAGAGTCCCCCGTTGCGGCATCTTTGGTGGCTGCAGGGGGAACCCGCAACGGGCACACGCGGAGGCTGCGCCCACCTGTCGGGACATGGTCTTCGTCGTCCCGAAGCGGGATCCTCTTGCGACGATCGCGGCGCGAATGCCCAGGTCCCCGACGGCGTCCGCTGGTCGTTCGGCTATCGGAACTCGCTCTCATAGCTGATGAGAGCGAGTTTGCTGTGGCGCCAGTTGCGGTCAGGCGACCGCTAGCAGTGTTGGCGGCGGTGCTCAGCTTGCGTCCAGTACGGCAGCAGGATGAGGTGAGTCTGGGTAAATCGGAGGGTTCTCCGACTGGTTCGTGAGCTCAGGAACATTCGTGAGCTCAGGAACAGATGACCTTGGGCCGTGTGGCGCCCGGCCTGAGCTGGAACACCTCGCGGTGACCAGCGTGGTCCCGGAACAACACTGTCGAGCCGGAGCTGGTCAGCGTCCCAGCCTGGTATGGGTTGTCCCACCCTTGCGGCGGGTTCCCATGGCCGTCATCGAGCGCGTCTCCCACCCGCTCGTACCACCGGCCGCCTAAGGCCAGCTCGTGGATGCCGCAGTGCGTGTACAGCGAGAACGGTTCACCCCCGACAGCGACAGTTGCAGATGATGATTTGGCCGGCGATTGCTCTAAACCGTCAGTGGCCGTGCCACATCCCGCCACCGCCAGCGAGAACAGCACGAAACCCGCGCACCACATCGACATTCGCGGCATTCCGCCCTCTTCTCCATGTGTGGGTGTTTGGTTGGACGTAAGGCAAGACCGGCTGGTTCCGCCCTTGGCGGTGTTGCGCCGTTCACCGGTCGAAGGAAGTGCAAAACGCGTAGCCTCGCTTGCGGAGAGGTGCTAGCGACCTCTGAACGTGAGGCTTCGCAACATCGCTTCGGCGTCCGCCCCTGCTTTCACGTTCGCATCGGGACCGAAGCAGGCATCCATCTGCAGAAAGTTGTCGGCCGCGTTAGGGCGAAGGACGGTCCCCTCAACTTGCATGGCTCCCCCCCGGCCCAAGCAGGCACCTGTCGCCGGTTGCGTGGGCTCAAGACGCGCCTCGGAGCCGCCAACGGTTATGCCCTCGCCAGGGAAGGCTGAGATGGAACGGATCGACGGGCTGCCGACATCGCCCCAGCGGATGAGCACCCCTGTTGGAGACAACCGCTCGACAGCCTCGCCGCAGGAGATCGAGGAGGCTGTGTGGGTGCACGGGTCACGGACGATGTCGGTGCTGAGGAAGCCAATAGTGCCCCCGAGGGACCCCATCGCCTCAAGCGGGTAGCTCCGCCAGGCTGCTGGATGAGAAGCAGTAAAGCCCCAGTTTCCGTACGAGGTCTTGACGAGCAGCTGTGTGAGGGGTGCTCGCGACGGAGCGGATGAGGGGAGAAGAACAGGCTGCGGCTTGCTTCTCGTTGATGAAATGCCGGCGGTGCAGCCAGTGACGAGCAAAAGGGTCGCGCACACGGTCGTTCCCATCGTCGCCCTGCCACGTGGCCTCATCTTCATGAGACGCAGCCTGCGTCGAATCGGTTCCAAGCGCCAGGTGATCGGCTGTTACACGGCCTTGCCGACTGTTGCCCGGCGCTCACATGTAACTGCCGAGTTCGGTCCAGCCCTCGAACGTGCTGCCATTAGGAGTGCCTCGACGCAGATGTCGATGGCTCACCGGGCAAGGATGCGCGCCCATCGCAGCTACGAAAGTGCACGTTCCCTGATGCCGTGCAGATGTCCGCTGCAGTGGAGGATGTCCCCATGGAGTCGCTCGGTCGGTGGTTGGGGACGGCAAGCTTGATCTTGGCGGCGGTCTTCGCCGCCTTGACCCTGTGGTCATGGGGCAGTCACGTTCCGGTGACGTCAACGGGCGAGCTATGCGGCGCCCGGGTGTACAGCTTTCGCCCTGGACATGGGACGCCAGCGGGCTCGGGCGAAATGTCGTCGGAGGCACGGCGCTTGGTCGACGCGCCCTGCCAGGCTGCGGCCAAGCCTTACTGGGACCGGGGTGTCTGGTACGCGTGGGGCGCGGGCGGTGCAGTCCTAGCGGCCGCCGCGTTATCGGCGACCAGCCGACAGACCGCCAAAGGCCACAAAACTGGCTCGTAGTTGAGGCTCACACTCAACTCACAGCTCTCCTTGCGAGCTCGCCGATCCTTGCCTCTTCGGCGGCGGTCAACTTCGTCAGAGCGAAGGCAGTCGGCCACATGGGGCCTTCGTCGAGGTTCGCCTGGTCGCTGAAGCCGAACGTCGCGTACCTCGTCTTGAACTTCTGCGCTCCCTGGAAGAAGCAGACGACCTTGCCGTCCTTGGCATACGCGGGCATCCCGTCACCGACCCTGGTAGCGGAACGGCCAGGGGAGCATGTGGCCGCCGCTCACCACCGCCACTGTCGTCCCGTAGCCGGATCCCTCACCGGTCACGAACGAGGACTACGCGACCCGGGTCGCGCAGTTTCGATGTGGCCGCAAGCGGGGCCGGGCGCACACCCGCTTCGAGACCTCGCGTCGCTCAAGCAACCACGTGCCAGACCCGGTGGGCTCGAGCGCCCCGTCCTACTCCTGCCGGCTGGCGGAGCCGGCCGGTCTGCTTGCCTGTCTGGGTGACTCTGTTCGGCGCCCGCTGGGCGCTGCTGGTGTCGGCGGGGGGCTGGCCACCGCTGGCCTGCTCGGGGTGACCGCCGCCTGGACCCTGGACTTCTTCAGGTCGAAGCAGCTAGCGCCGGTCAGCCGGGCTCTGTCGTCGCTGCCGAAACCCCAGGTACAGACCGATCGCCGTGTCCAGGACCAACGGCACCGCGGCGATAAGCCAAGGCGAGTGGCCGCCTTCCGCAATATTGACGCCCGAACCGACAACGACCCCAACCCCGCCCCACAGTCCCAGAACCCCGGCGAGCGCCCACCGGTCGCGCTTTGTGTTCATGGCCAGACGATAGTCCTGACTTCGAACCGGTCCCTGCGTGCACAGGGCCGGGGAGCCGTCTCAGTGGAGACGACCGGAGTCGGCGCAGACCCTCGTGGAACTCAACGGCCGACCCCGAAACACACCCGGCTGGGCTCCGCGCCGCCGCTCGCGTGGTCAAGGCCAAGATGAGCGGCTACGGCGTCAAACGCACCAGTGATCGGTCCTGGCCCCGCCCCACGCTGCACCTGGCCGACGCCATCCACGGCCTCGCCCCACCCCGTCTAGACGGCATTGTTGGCCAGCTCTGAGAGGTTCTCCATAGCGGGGAATCCTGGGTCTATGGTGACGCCATGGGTAAGGGGGACATGGTGGGCGAGCCACTGGTGCGCATCAGGGATTTCCGGATGGACTTCGGCAACCAGACGGTGATCCGCGACCTGTCCTTCGACGTGCATGCCGGGGAAACCTTCGGGTTCCTGGGCAGCAACGGGTCCGGTAAGACGACGACGCTCCGGGCGCTGTTGGGGATCTATCAGCCCACCGCCGGCACCTTGCATATCGACGGGAAGGTTTTCGAACCCCGCGACGGGGCCCGGCTCGGCTACCTGCCTGAAGAACGCGGACTCTACAAGAAAGAGTCCGTCCTCGACGTCATGGTGTACTTCGGCAGGCTCAAGGGCCTGAGCCGCCAAAAAGCCAAGGACTGGTCGCGCACCTACCTGGAGCGTGTCTCCCTGACTGACAAGGCAACCGCCCGCCTGGACAAGCTCTCCGGGGGGCAGCAGCAGAAAATCCAGCTCGGGGTGACCATCATGAACGACCCTGAACTGCTGATCCTCGACGAACCCACCCAAGGCTTCGACCCTGTCAACCGGCGGCTGCTGATGGACATCATCGAGGACCAGAAACGTGCCGGTGCCACCGTCATCATGGTCACCCACCAGATGGAAGAGGTCGAACGCCTCTGCGACCGCGTCCTACTCCTGAAGAACGGCACCGCCGAAGCCTACGGAACCATCGAAGACGTCCAGGACCGTTACGGCGCCACCATCATCCGCCTCCAACACTCCGGCCTGCTCCCGGCCTCAGACCTGTACGACATCACCTTGGCCGAGCACGACTACGCCGAGCTGGCCCCGCGTGCCGGGACGGCCGAAGCAGACATTCTCCGCGAGCTCGTCCGGCACGGCGTCGCGGTGCGCAGCTTCACAACAGCCAGGACATCCCTGGAGGAGATCTTCATCAGGGTCTACGGCGAGCAGAACCAACCGGTAGGGGCCTGAGACCATGGCCCGACACAATCTGAATACCGTCATCGGCTTCGAATTCTTCCGCACCGTGAAGAAAAGACGCTTCTGGATCACCACCTTGGCCATCCCCGTGGCCCTGGCCATAGTCTTCGCCCTCATCATCATCAGCAACCAGAGCACCAGTACCACCGCCAAAGCCCAAAAGAACGCGCACCTCTCCTTCACCTACACCGACGACTCCGGGCTCGTCACCGACACCCTGGCCGCCACCTACGGTGGAACGAAAACCACCGACGGCGCCCGAGCCATCGCCGAAGTGAAAACTGGGACCGTAGACGCGTACTTTGTCTTCCCAGTAGACCCGGTCACGCAACCGGTTCGCGTCTACGGCACGGACAAGGGGATCTTCGAGAACGGCAAGTACGATGCGGTGGCCAAACAGATTCTTATCGCCGCTGCCCAGCAGAAGATCAGCTCGCCCCAACTCACCGCACTTGCTCAGGGCAATGTCACGATCAAATCTCAGACGTACAGAGACGGAAAGGTGTCCGGCGGTCTCAACGCGGTGATTCCTCCCCTTCTGTTCCTGCTGATCTTCTACGTCAGCATCATCCTGCTGGGCAACCAGATGCTCAGCAGCACCCTGGAAGAGAAGGAAAACCGGGTCACCGAAATGATCCTGACCACCCTAAACCCCACCACCCTGATCATCGGGAAAGTCATCTCGTTGTTCATGGTCGGCCTGATGCAGATGCTGATCTTCGCCCTGCCCGTCATCATCGGGTACCTGTTCTTCCGCTCGAACCTGAGCCTGCCCGACCTCGACCTGTCCCACCTGAGCCTCGAACCCGGGCCCATGATCGTCGGGGCGCTGCTGCTCCTGGGAGGCTTCATCCTGTTCACCGGCACCCTGGTCGCCGTCGGCGCCGTCATGCCCACCGTCAAGGAGGCCGGCCCGATCTTCGCGTCCCTGATGGTCCTGATCTTCGTCCCCTTCTACGTCGTCAGCCTGATCGTCAGCGACCCCCACGCGCTGATTGTGCAGATTTTCACGTACTTCCCGTACTCCGCCCCCGTCACCGCCATGCTCCGCAACGGCTTCGGATCCCTTACCCCCCTCGAATCGGCCACAGTGATCGCCGAACTGTTCATTCTTGGTTTCATCGCCCTGCGCCTCGCCGTCCACCTTTTCCGCTACGGATCCATCGAATACTCCAAGAAGCTCTCCATCAGAAACACCCTCCGTCGCCGCAACCACGCCTGACCCAGGACAGCCACCAGCGAGGGCATTCACGATTTTGCCGTCCGTGCGGTCCCGGTGATCCGGATGACGCCAGTCGTCTCCGCCGCCAAACCTGGTTGATGGTCTGTCGCTGCGACGCCCCAGCTCTACGGCACCGGTCCGGGCGGTGAATCGGCCGGCGGCGAACACCGCATGAGGATCGCTAACCGGCCATCGATCGGTGGCCGATCAACAACTCCGCGGGAGCCTGGGACGCGGTGACTTTGAGGCAGGAGACGGCGGGGAACACAGAAGGACCGGGGCTGGTAGGAGCCCGATCCCTTGAAGATGTTGGGGTCGGCCGCCTTTGTGCTGGGGACGCCGCTGGTTCCGGTCAGCCCGGTGCAGCAGACGAGCAACGCGTCCATGACGCTGCGCCAACTCAGCTCGGCCGTGTGTCGTCGTAGAAGAAATCGTGCGCCTCGCACAGAAGAACCGCGTGCCGCACAAGCCCGGCATCCCCCGAGCCGGTGGGATGGATCGGGGTGGGAGAATACATCCCAATGACTACTGGCGGACCTGCGACCCCGAGCGCTTACCAGCCGAACGCCAAATATGTCCTACTGCTCGGCCTGATGTGCGCCCTGCCGGCGGTGACCAGCGACATCTACCTGCCGTCGCTGCCAGAAGTCGCGCGTGACCTGCACACCACCACCACAGCCGTCCAGCTCACCATGACCGGCGTACTAGTGGGCGGCGCTGTCGGCCAGCTGGTCGTGGGTCCGCTCTCAGACCGCTTCGGGCGGCGCCGACCCGTGCTGATCGGCGTCGCGCTGCACATCGTCATCTCGCTGCTGTGCGCGCTGGCGCCCGGCATCGGGACCCTCATCGCGCTTCGCGTCGTACAGGGATTCTTCAACGCTGCGGCCACGGTGGTCGCGATCGCCGTGATCCGCGACCGCTTCACCGGCTCCGACGCGTCGAGGCTGCTGTCCCGACTCATGCTCGTGATCGGGGTGGCGCCGCTGTTCGCGCCCACGGTCGGAGGGTTGATCGCCGGGCAGTGGGGATGGCGCTCGGTGTTCGTCGCGCTCGCGGTGTTCGGTGCCGCGCTGTGGCTCGCGGTATGGCGCCGGTTACCCGAGACGCTGCTGCCCGAGCGACGTCGCGCAGCGGGCCTCGGCCCCGCACTGCGCGGGTACCGGGTCCTCCTGCACGACCAGCACTTCGTCGCCATCGCGGTGCTCCCCGGGCTCGGCATGGCGGTGCTGATGAGCTACGTCATCGGGTCCCCGTTCGTGCTCCAGGAGGGTTACGGGCTCTCGGCGAACCAGTTCGCGCTCCTGTTCGCCATGAACGGCGTCGCGCTCGTGGGGGGCGCCCAGATCAACGCCTCGCTCGTTCGGCGGGTCGCGCCGATCCGCATCCTGCGCTGCGCGCTGCCGCTGCTACTCGTTGCGGCCGTCGTGCTCCTGATCGTTGCCCTGACCGGGGTCGGCGCGCTGTTCGGGCTGCTCGCGGCGCTGTGGGTGACGCTGGGCTTGATCCAGTTCATCCCGCCGAACGCCTCCGCGATCGCGCTCAGCAGACACGGCGCGATCGCCGGCACGGCTGCGGCCTTCATCGGCGCGATGCAGGCCGGCGTTGCGGGGGTCGTCAGCCCGCTCGTCGGCGTACTCGGCGGCGACGCACGCGCCATGTGCCTGGTCATGATCGCCAGCGCGACCGCGGCACTGCTGATCCTCGCGACCGCCACACCCGCCTATCACCGTGGGGGCTGGCGGCAACTCGAGGGCTTCTCAACACCGCCAGCAGGTCAACCGCCTCGCGTAGCACCGACTCGCGCTTGACGAACGATGACCGGACGCATCGGAACTAAACCTCGGTGCCCGTAGGACGATCGGCAATCGGGACGGCTTGGTCAACCACGAGGAATGACCGGGCGATGTCGATGAGCATTCGATATCCTTGATGGCGTGCTTTCCCTGTCCGCGTTGACGACGGCGCGGC
>JGI20173J14856_1000291_pt1 | contig 12775 bp, 10 predicted proteins | sample NGESurdeep072012_8_FD_14856 | JGI IMG/M metagenome (IMG submission 14856)
CGGCCCGACGTGTCGCCCGGGTGGCCGCCGGAGGTCCCGCCGCCGCAGGTCCCGGACTGGACCCGACGCGCGGTCGCCTGGCTGTTCGACCTGTGTCCGCCGGACTACCGGGCGCATGACGTCCTCCGGCGCCATCCCGTCGTCCTGGCTCGGTTCGCCGCCGGCCATGTCCGNGCCGGCGTGGCCGCGGCCCGCGACGGCCTGGCCACNGTTCGGGCGGACCTGCGCGGAGTCGTGCCGCCCGAGGCGGTCGAGGCGGCNGTGGCCGCCTACGAGCGGGAGGGGGTTCGGCTGGCGGCCGCCGCCCGGTCTGTGGACCTCATTGATGCNGCGCTCCGCGGTTATCGCTACGTGCCCCGGCTCTGATTTGGCGGGGCTGAGGAGTTGGGCCGTGGCCAATGGAGCGATCAACTTGGGAGAAGCCGAACGTTTGAATGCTCGGCCCCTTGCCTGGCCCGAGTTTCTCCACAACTTGAGAATGGGTGGCGCCTACGCCAGGCTTTGCCGTCGTGATGACCGAGAGCACCGGCTCCCCGGCTCCCCGGCTGCACTGCGTGCCGGCAACCGGGCTCGAGTCATCGGCGTCCTGCACGAGCACGGCGAGATGACCCAGGCTGCGCTGGCCCGGGCGACGGGTCTGTCACCGGCGACCGTCTCCAACATCGTCCGCGAGCTGCGGGGCGCCGGGACCGTCGACGCTGTCCGCGGCAGTGCCGGCCGTCGGGGAGTGCAAGTCCTTTGCTCAACTCGGCGCCACCACGGACACCGGCGGCGCGGCGCCCGCCCCGGTCTTGGCCGACAGCGGTGCAGCGCGATGCTGACGGTGCTCATGTCGGTGCCCATCTCGGGGCCCGGCCGGCTCCGTCGAACGCACGATTGCATCCATCGCGGACGTCCCCCACCAGTCGGGTCAGCGGCCGGTGCAATGCGCAGCCAGTGCCGCCCTGAGCCACGAACCCCGTCGTACCATCCAAATGGAGGATTCATGAGGACTCACGTCAGACGCGCCCCGGGCGCGCTCGCCGTTACGTTGCTCGCCGCCGGCCTTGCCGCGGCTGGCTGCGGCAGCAGCAACAGCACCAGTTCGAGCAGCTCGACTCCCAGTACCTCCGGCTCCGCCAGTGCCGGCAAGAGCGGGACGATCGCGCTGCTGCTGCCCGAGACCAAGACCACGCGCTACGAGTCGGCCGACCGGCCGTTCTTCACCGACAAGATGAAGGCGCTCTGCCCCGACTGCAAGGTGGTCTACTCCAACGCCAACCAGGACGCGGCGCTGCAGCAGAATCAAGCCGACCAGGCAATGACCAACGGTGCCAAGATTCTGGTGCTCGACCCGGTCGACTCCGCTTCCGCCGCATCCATCGTGGCCAAGGCCAAGGCGCAGAACGTGCAGGTGGTCTCCTACGACCGCCTGATCACTAGCGCTCCGATCGACTACTTCGTCGGCTTCGACAGCGTCAAGGTGGGTCAGCTGCAGGGCCAAGCCCTGCTGGACAAGCTGACCAAGGACGGCACGGCGACCACCGGGCAGATCGTGTGGATCAACGGAGCGCCGACGGACAACAACGCCAAGCAGTTCAAGCAGGGCGCCCACAGCGTGCTGGACGGTAAGGTCAAGATCGCCAAGGAGTACGACACCCCGGACTGGAGCCCGGACAAGGCACAGTCTGAGATGGAGCAGGCGATCACCGCGGTCGGTAAGCAGAACGTCGTCGGCGTCTACGCCGCCAACGACGGCACCGCCGGCGGTGCCGTGGCCGCGATGAAGGCTGCGGGCATGTCGCAGCTGCCGGTCACCGGTCAGGACGCAGAGATCGCCGGTCTGCAGCGACTGCTCTCGGGCGACCAGTACATGACCGTCTACAAGGCAGTGAAGCCCGAGGCCGAGGCGGCCGCTCAGCTCGCCTATGTCCTGCTGCAGGGCAAGACGCCGGCCAACGCCAGCGGCGTGCAGAACAACGGCAGCAAGGACGTTCCGTCGATCCTGTTGGACGTCCAGTCGATCACCAAGGCGAACGTCAACGTGCCGATCAAGGATGGCTTCCGGTCGGCGAGCGACGTCTGCACCGCGCAGTACGCCGACGCCTGCAAGGCGGCCGGCATCTCCTAGAGCGACCGCAGCGGGAGGCGGCCGCCTGGCCGCCTCCCGCTGGCCTCCTCCGACGTAGGCAAAGGATGTGGTCCATGAGCGCGCCGATCCTGTCGATGCGCGGCATTTCCAAGCGCTTCGGCGCCGTGCAGGCACTCGAAGACGTCGACTTCTCGGTGGCGACCGGGGAGGTGGTGGCGCTCGTCGGGGACAACGGGGCCGGCAAGTCGACGCTGATCAAAGCGATGTCGGGGGTCGGTCCGGCCGATGACGGCGTCATCTCCTTCGACGGGCAGCCGGTGACGATCAACCGTCCGCAGGACGCCACCGCGTTGGGGATCGCGACCGTCTACCAGGACCTCGCGCTGTGCGACAACCTCGACGTGGTGAACAACCTCTTCCTTGGCCGGGAGGAGCGGTTGGCCGGTCCAGGCCAGCCCGTCGGCTGGATGGACGAGATCGACATGGAGCGCCGCGGCAACGAGCTGCTGCAGACGCTGTCCGTGCGGATTCCGAGCGTCCGGATCCAAGTGGCCTCGCTGTCCGGTGGCCAGCGCCAGTCGGTTGCGATCGCCCGCTCGCTCATCGGAGAGCCCAAGGTGGTGCTGCTCGACGAGCCCACCGCCGCCCTCGGCGTCGCCCAGACCGCCCAGGTGCTCGACTTGGTCCATCGGCTGCGCGAGCGCGGTCTGGCGGTGGTGGTCATCAGCCACAACCTGGCCAACGTCTTCGCCGTGGCCGACCGGATCCACGTGTTGCGGCTGGGAAAGAACGGCGGCGACTTCAGCGTCGGTACCGTCAGCCAAGAGAAGATCGTCGCCGCGATCACCGGCGCCACCGGCGAGGACGACGGTGGCGTCGGCCGCCGTCCCGGCCTTCCCCCCACCGCCGAAGGAGCGGTTCGATGACTGAGCAGGACAGCGCACCGCCGTCGGTACCCCCGACCAAGGCCAACCGGTCGGCGCCGCAACCGGCCGAGTTGGACCCCCGGCTGCTCGTGCAGGGAGCCGGCATCGGTGGCTACCTCACCGTCCTGCGCCGACGAATCACCGGCGGAGAGCTCGGGTCGCTCCCGGTCATCATCGGTCTGGTCGTGATCTGGGCCATCTTCCAGACCCAGAACAGCAACTTCCTCACCCCTGGCAACATCACGAACCTGATGCTGCAGCTCGCAGCCACCGGCACCATCTCGGTCGGGATCGTTCTCATCCTGCTGTTGGGTGAGATCGACCTGTCAGTCGGGTCGGTCAGTGGCCTGTGTGCCTCGATCATGGTCGTGCTGAACGTCAAGCACGGGTACGGCGCGGTCACCGCCGTGCTGCTGGCCTTGCTGGCCGGCGCCGCGATCGGAGCCTTCCACGGGTTCGTCTTCACTCGCTTCGGTGTACCCGCCTTCGTCGTGACGCTGGCCGGCCTGATCGGCTGGCAGGGCGCCCAGTTACAGGTGCTCGGCAAGGAGGGCACGATCAACCTGCAGTACGGCAAGGGGATCTCGAAGCTCACCTCTACGTTCTTCAGCCCGGCGATCGGCTGGGGGCTGGTCATCGTCGTGGCGGTGGGCTACACCCTCGTGCAGCTCAACGAGTACCGGGCTCGCACCCGGGCCGGCCTACTGCCCCGACCGATGGTGGAGATCATCGTCCGGTCCGCGGTGGTCAGCGCGGCACTGCTGGCCGCCGTCGCCGTCCTCAACCAGGACCGGGGCTTGCCGCTTGCCTTGTTGATCTTCTTTACCCTGGTGGTGCTATTCGACCTGATGATCAAACGCACCCGGTACGGCCGGCACATCCTGGCCGTCGGGGGCAACATCGAAGCCGCCCGCCGAGCCGGCATCTCGGTCAGCGGTATCCGGCTGTCCGTGTTCATCATCGCCTCGACAATGGCGGCCGCCGGCGGGGTGCTGGCCGCGTCCCGGTTGATTGCCGTCAACCAGAGCAGCGGTGGGGGTGACGTGCTGCTCAACGCGATTGCGGCGGCCGTCATCGGCGGCACCAGCCTGTTCGGTGGCCGGGGCAGCGCCTACTCCGCCCTGCTCGGCATGCTCGTCATCCAGTCCATCTCGAACGGGATGGACCTGCTCGGCAAGTCGACCCCGGTCAAGTTCATGATCACCGGAGCGGTGCTGCTGGCCGCGGTCATCCTCGACTCGCTGTCCCGCCGGGGCCGGCAGTCCAGCGGTCGCGCATGAGTGATCCGGTGTGACTGACCAACGCATGCTTGCCCGGTCCCCGATGTACGTCGGGCTGCTGCTGCCACCGGCGTCTAGACTCGCCGTGGGACGTAACCAGTCCCGAGGCCGCCCGCGGGGAGGTCGGTCAAGGCAGGAGGACGGGCACCGTGGGCTTGCTGGCGTCGATCCACGGCCCGGATGACCTCAAGGCGCTCGACCCGGCGAAGCTGCCTGACCTGGCGGCGGAGATCCGCGACTTCCTGGTTGATGCGGTGTCGCGCACCGGCGGCCACCTCGGCCCGAACCTCGGGGCGGTGGAGCTGACGCTGGCGCTGCACCGGGTCTACGACTCGCCACGCGACCGAATCCTGTGGGACACCGGTCACCAGGCCTATGTCCACAAGATCCTCACTGGTCGCCAGGGCGGCTTCGCCCGGTTGCGTCAGCAGGGCGGCCTGTCCGGCTACCCCAACCAGGCCGAGTCCGAGCACGACGTGATCGAGAACAGCCACGCCTCGACCGCGTTGTCTTACGCCGACGGGCTGGCCAAGGCCTACGCGGTGCGCGGCGAGCGTGACCGGTCGGTGGTCGCCGTGGTCGGGGACGGCGCGCTGACCGGCGGCATGGCCTGGGAGGCGCTGAACAACATCGCGGCCGCTGACCGGCCGGTGGTTATCGTCGTCAACGACAACGCGCGGTCCTACGCCCCCACGATCGGTGGCCTCGCCGACCACCTCGCCGCGCTGCGGATGTCCCCGAGCTACGAGCAGGTGCTCGAGGTGGTCAAGAGCGTCCTCGGCCGGACGCCGCTGGTCGGCCAGCCGCTCTACGAGGCGTTGCACGGGATCAAGCGGGGGCTCAAGGACCTGGTTCAGCCTCAGGTGCTGTTCGAAGATCTTGGGCTGAAGTACCTCGGTCCGATCGACGGCCACGACGTGGCCGCCGTGGAGTACGCGTTGCGTCGGGCGCGAGACTTTGGTGGGCCGGTCATCGTCCACTGCGTGACCCGGAAAGGATTCGGCTACCAGCCGGCGGAGGACGACGAGACCGACTGCTTCCACGGGGTGAGCGTGATGGACCCCGTCACCGGCAAGCCGCTCTCCCTCGGTGCGCGCAGCTGGACCAAGGTGTTCTCCGAGGAGATGGTCCGGATAGGCGCCGCCGACCCGACCGCGGTCGCGGTGACCGCCGCCATGCTGGCGCCGGTCGGCCTGGCCGGGTTCGCCGCGGCGTACCCGGATCGGGTCTTCGATGTTGGCATCGCCGAACAGCATGCGGTCACCTCCGCCGCTGGTCTGGCCCTGGGCGGCCTCAAGCCGGTGGTCTGTGTCTATGCGACCTTCCTCAACCGGGCCTTCGACCAGGTGCTGATGGATGTCGCCCTGCACCGGCTGCCGGTGGTGTTCGTGCTGGACCGAGCCGGGGTGACCGGGGAGGACGGACCGAGTCACAACGGCATGTGGGACATGTCGATCCTGCAGGTTGTGCCCGGCCTGGCGATCGCGGCGCCGCGCGACGGCGCCCGGCTGCGCGCGCAGCTGACCGAAGCGGTGGCTCGGACGGCCGGCCCCACTGTCGTGCGCTTCCCCAAGGGCGCGGTGGGCGCGGACATCCCGGCGGTGGCTCGGCAGGGCAACGTCGACGTACTGAGCCGGTCCGGCGCGCCCGACGTCCTGTTGGTGAGCGTCGGTGCGATGGCCAGCACCGCGTTAGAAGTGGCCGACCGGGTGGGCCACCACGGCATCGGCGTGACGGTGGTTGACCCCGGCTGGGTCAAGCCGTTGCCGCCCGAGCTCGTCGAGCTTGCGATGGAGCACCGGTTGGTCGTCAGCGTCGAGGACAACAGTCGGGTCGGCGGCGTCGGAGCCGCGCTGGCTCAGCTGCTGCGCGACCAGGAGGTGGACACGCCGGTGCGCGACTTCGGCATCCCACCGGAGTTCCTGGCGCAGGGCAGTCGGGCCGAGGTGCTGGCAGCGGCCGGGCTCACGGCGCAGAGCATCGCCCGGCGGGTGGTGGAGTCGGTCGCCCGGCGGGAACCCGGGCTGCTGGACGAGGCGCAGGCCTCGGCGGAGCGGGCCGACGAGGCCTGACGCCCGGTCAGCGGTCGAGCACGCTGCGACCGCCGGGACGGCCGAAGGGACGGCCGCTGGCCCGGTCCCGCAACGCGATCTGGGCGGGCCGACCACCTGCTGGTGCTTGGGTCACCTCGTGGGCGGTCACGAGCAGTGGACGGACGAAGCCTCGCGTCGGCGGGTCGGTGGCCGCCGCGGCCGCGATTGCGAACGCCGGGTCGATGTGCGACAGGTCCAGCCAACCGCGCGAGCGCATTGGTACGGCGACCGGGCACATCCCTTGGGAGTTGGCGCACAAGGCCGTCCGGAAGGCTGTCGATCCCAACAGCGTCACCACGTCGCAGTCGCCCATCGGGCGCAGTGGCGCCTTCGGGTTGCGGATGAAGCGGGCCGCGGCCATGGCGCCCATCCGGTCCAGATAGTGACGCGCGGCCGGCCACCAGCCAGCTGCGGGCACCTCCGCGGTCGCCAACAGCTCCGGGCCGACCACCTCGACGTCGTCGGGTCGGCTCGGGTCCAACCCGACAAAGCCGATGCCGAGGTCCAGTGCGCCGCCGAGCACCCGCTGACGCACCCAGTTGGCGCCAGGATGCAGCTCGCTGTCGACGGGGACGCCTACCGGCCGAGCCCGTTCCGCCAGGTCACCCAGCGACCGGTCGGCGAGCCAGCGTCGCTGTCCCACCCAGCGCGCCAGCCGGTCGCGGCCGAGGGCTGACTCGGGGCTGGCGCCGGCGAGCGCCTGGTGGCATTCGGCCCAGGGCAGCTGTACCGGTGGCTGCCCGGCGACTACCGCACCATCTGGGCTCGCCACGACGTCGAGGTCGTACAGCACGCTCACAGCCAGGACGCATCGGCGCAGCTCGACGGTCGAAGGGGCTGTCACTTCTTGACGGTACCCAGGGACGGGGGCGGGCACCGGGCCATGTGGGCGAACCACCGCGCGGCGACGTTGCGCCAGCCGGCGGGTCGAACTGCGTAACTGCGCCCGTGTCGACCAGCGAGCCTCTATGGTCGCGTGAGCGGTGTGATCGGAGTCACAGCCGCGACGGTGGCGAACTGGCGGTGCACTTGATGGTCCTTGCCCGGGAGGCGTCCGCATGCTTGCGGTGAACGACCTCGGGGTGTCCTACGGGGGAGCGGTTCGGGCGCTGCGGGGAGTCAGCGTGGCGGTCGACGGTGGGGAGGTCGTCGCCGTACTCGGTTCCAACGGCGCCGGCAAGAGCACGTTGCTGCGGGCGCTGTCCGGGACCCTGCGGATGCACAAGGGCACCGTTGATTCCGGCGGCATCACGTTTGACGGGCATTCGTTGCTCGGTCGTGACCCGGCGGCCATCGTCGCGGCCGGGTTGGTGCAGGTGCCGGAGGGACGGCGGATCTTCGGGCGACTCACCGTCGAGGAGAACCTGCGGGCCGGCGGCATGGGCTCCCGGGACAAGGGGGCCAAGGCCAAGGCCCGGGAGCGCGTGTACGAGATGTTTCCCCTGCTGGCCGAGCGGCGCGCCGGGCGAGCGGTGCTGCTCTCCGGCGGCGAGCAGCAGATGCTCGCCATCGGCCGGGCGCTGATGGCCGCACCGAAGCTGCTGCTGCTCGACGAGCCCTCGCTGGGCCTCGCGCCGCGCGTGGTTACCCAGATCGGGGAGGTCATCGCCGAGATCAACCGGCAGGGTACGGCGGTGCTGCTGGTCGAGCAGAACGCGGCCATGGCGCTGGCGGTGGCCACTCGGGCCATTGTGCTGGAGGTCGGCCGGGTCTCGCTGTCCGGCGAAGCCCAAGAACTCGCCAGCACCGACGAGGTCCGCCACCTCTACCTCGGTACCGGAGCCGGCGAGGAGGACCGCGTGCAGGACATGGCGCAGTCCGGCGTAGCCGCCAAGCACCTGACTCGGTGGGCCGGGTGACGACCCAACGGCAGGCGCGCGATGGCGTCGACGTACCCGAGCTGGCGGTACGCGACGTCACTGTGCGCTTCGCCGGCATCAAGGCGCTGGACCGGGTGAGCTTCACCGTCGCCCCCGGGGCCATTCACGCCATCATCGGTCCCAACGGCGCCGGGAAGTCGACCTGTTTCAACGTCCTGTCCGGGGTTTACCGGGCGACCGAAGGCAGTGTGCAATTCGGTGACCAAGAGCTCACCGGGCTGCGGCCGCACCAGATCGCCGGGCTGGGGGTGGCCCGGGCATTCCAGAACATCGCCCTGTCCGCAGTGCAGTCGGTCGAGGAGAACTTGATGCTCGGCCGACACCACCTGACCAAGACCGGCTTCCTCGCCGGTGGGTTGCAGCTGCCCCAGGCGCGCCGCGAGGACCGGCGACACCGGGCGCGGGCGCGGGAGATTGCCGAGTTCCTCGACCTGACGGACAAGCTCGACATCCCGGTCGGGGTGCTGTCCTACGGCGACCAGAAGCGGGTCGAGGTTGCCCGGGCACTGTGCACCGAACCCCGCCTTCTCCTGCTGGACGAGCCCGTCGCCGGCATGAATGCCGACGAGACCCGGCGGATGGCCGTACTGATCATCGAAATTCGGGCCGCCCTGGGCATCACCGTTGTCCTGGTCGAGCACGACATGGGCTTGGTGATGGGGATCGCCGACCGGGTGACCGTGCTGGACTTTGGCCGGCTCATCGCCGACGGCACCCCGGCCCAGGTGCAAGCCGACGCCGAAGTCATCCGGGCCTACCTCGGTGAGGCCGCCGAGGTGCCCACCGAACCGGGCGCGACCCCGTCTGGCCCGGCACCGGCACCGGCACCGTCCCGGGCTGTGTCGCCGGGCGCCACCCCGTTGCCCGCGTTGCCGCCCGCTGCCAGCCACCCGGAGAAGCCCTCATGACGCTGTTTCTGCAACTGCTGTTCTCTGGGCTCTCGCTCGGCTTCATCTATGCGCTGATCGCCCTCGGGTTCGTCATCATCTTCAAGGCCACCGAGGTGGTGAACTTCGCCCACGGCGCGTTCTTGCTCGCCGGGGCCTTCGTGACGGCCAAGCTGCACGACCGGCTCGGCTTCCTGCCGGCGCTGCTGATCGGCATCGCCGCGGCCGCGCTGGTCGGTCTCCTGGTCGAGCGCCTGATCATCCGTCGGCTTCGCGGGGCGCCGGTGATCTCGCTGGCCATCGTGACCATCGGCGTCAACATCGTGATCATCACCGAGCTCACGCGCCGCATCGGCACCAACGTCTACAGCCTCGGCGATCCCTGGCGGGACCAAACCGTCAAGATCGGCGCCGTCCGCATTGCCGAGAGCCGGGTGGCGGCCGTCGTGGTCGCGCTGGTGCTCATTGCCGCCTTCTTCGCCGCGTTCAAGTACTCCAACTGGGGGGTCGCCATGCGGGCGACTGCCGAGGACGAGGAGGCGGCCTCCCTGATGGGCATCCGGCTCGGTCGAGTCACGGCGGTCTCCTGGGTGGTCGCCGGCGCGCTGGCGGCGGTGGCGGGGCTGTTCCTGACCGCGTTCCCGAGCCCCGGACTGGACGCCTCGGCCGCCCCGATCGCGCTGCGCGCGTTCCCCGCCGCCATCCTCGGCGGCCTGGACTCCACCGGTGGTGCCTTGGTCGGCGGCCTGGTCATCGGAGTGGCCGAGTCCCTGGTTTCCGGCTACGAGAACCAACTGCTCTTCCTCGGCCGTGGTTTCGGCGCCGTCGTGCCGTACGTCGTNATGATCATCGTTCTCTTGGTGCGACCGTCCGGCCTGTTCGGCACCAAAGAGCTGACCCGNGTCTGAAGTGCAGACGCCGACGCCGGCCCCACCGGCCGCCNCGGGTGCCCACGCCGTCCCGCTGCGAGCGCGTNGGCGACGCTTCGGACTGTCGCCGACGGCCACGGTGGCCGTCGTCCTNTGCCTGGTTGCGGCCGCCATGCCCTTCTACCTGTCGAGTTTCTGGCTGCAGACGGGGCTGTTCTGCTTCGCCGCCAGCATCGGCGCGATGGGGCTCAACCTCTTAGTCGGTACGACGGGGCAGCTGTCGTTGGCCAACGGCTTCTTCCTCGCCGTCGGTGCGTACGGCTACTGCTACTTCGCCGGTGCCCGCACGACCACGGGACTGTTGAAGCTGTCCGGCCTCGGTCTGCCGCCGGCGGTCGCGGCGGTGCTCGCCGTACTGCTCGCCGGGTTGGCCGGGCTGCTGTTCAGCCCGATCGCCGGCCGACTCCGCGGCATCTACCTGGGCGTCGCCTCCATCGGGCTGATCTTCCTCGGCCAGCACTTGTTGATCAACGTGCTGCGCCCGGAAACCGGCGGCTTCAACGGGCGCGACGCCCAGCCATTCAGNCTGTTCGGGTTCAGCTTCGCCGACAGCAACCCCGACCTTTTCGTGCTCAACGTCAAGTTCGGTGCCGTCGAGCGGCTGTGGTACCTCGGCCTGNCCCTGACCGTTCTGGCCGGGCTGTACTACCGCAACCTGTTGCGCAGCCGCCCGGGCCGGGCCATGCAGACGCTGCGGGACAGCGAGGTGGCCTCGGCGGTCATGGGCGTGCACGTCATCCAGTACAAGGCGCGCGCGTTCCTCGTCTCCTCGATGTACGTCGGGCTGGCCGGCGTACTGCTGGCGCTGGGTTTTCGGCACGTCGTACCGGACACCTTCGGCCTGGACCTGTCCGCCGACTACCTGGCGATGATCGTCCTCGGGGGGCTCGGCTCGGTCGCCGGCTCCATCATCGGCGCGTTCTTCATCACGGCGCTACCCCTGGTCCTGCAGACGTACAGCAGCGCGATCCCGTTTCTGTCGGCGCCCGGTCAGGGCGGCGTCGGCTCGTCCGAAGCCGCCCGGTACCTCTACGGCGTGGCGATCGTGGGAGTCATCTTGTTCATGCCGGGAGGAGTCGTGTCGCTGTTCCGGCGGTTCGGCCGGCGGCCGCCCGGCGCACCGGCTCCCGGCAGCACTGTCAGTACGTCGACCCGTACGTCGACCAACGAGCCAGTCGCTGAACCCACCACCCACAATCCGCATCCGCGGACTGACCGACAAGGGAGAAATGCATGAAGATCGGACGAAGGTCGGCCGTCGCGGGGCTGGCGGCACTAGCCGTAGCCGCGGCGGCGACCGGCTGCAGCACCAAGGCGAAGAACGACACCGGCAGCGGCAGCAGTAGCGGGGGGACGGCAGCCGGCAGCGTCAAGACCGGCCGGGGGGTCACCGCGGACACCATCACTATCGCCGAGCTCACCGACCTGACCGGCATCTTCGCGGCGCTGGGCAAGAACATCACCCAGGCCAACCAGATGTACTGGGACCAGAAGAACGCCGCCGGTGGCGTCTGCGGCCGCAAGGTCAACCTGATCGTCAAGGACCACGGCTACAACGTGCAGACCGCTGTGTCGCTGTACGGGCAGGTCCACGACCAGGCGCTCGCGATTGAGCAGCTGATCGGCTCGCCGATCGTCACGGCACTGTCCCCGCAGATCCTCCAGGACAAGATGCTGACCGCACCGGCGGCCTGGGCGACGAGCCTGCTGCAGAACCCCTTCGTGCAGATCACCGGGGCGACCTACGCCGTCGAGATGATCAACGGGGTGGACTACCTGGTGAAGAACAAGGGCCTGAAGTCCGGTGACAAGCTCGGCGTCATCTACCAGGACAGCGAGTACGGCGCCGACGGGGCCAACGGCGCCAAGTACGCCGCCCAGAAGAACGGGCTCACCGTCGTCGAGCAGAAGATCAAGGCCAGCGATACCGACATGACTGCCCCGGTCACGGCGCTACGGGCCGCGGGGGTCAAGGCGATCGCGCTGACGTCGGCCCCGACGCAGACGGCGTCGGTTGCCTCGTTGGACAAGGCGAACGGGCTGAACGTGCCGATCATCGGCAACAACCCGGACTTCGCCCCGTCGCTGCTGACCACGCAGTCGAAGGGCGCGCTGGAAGAGCTGTTCTACCAGGTGCAGTCCGGCGTGCCGTTCTCCGCGCCCGCGGCCAAAGACGTGGCGGCGCTGTTCAAGCAGAAGTTCCCGAACGAGACTCCCAGCTCCGGCGTGCCCTATGGCTACGCGGTGGCCGACAGCTACTTCCAGACCCTGGACAAGGCGTGCAAGGCCGGTGACTTGACCCCCGACGGCGTGCAGAACGCGCACAAGCAGATCACCAACCTGGACACCAAGGGACTGGTCGCCACTCTGGACCTGTCCAAGCCGGGCAAGTCGCCGACGAAGCAGGTCTACATCGTCAAGCCGTCGTCCACGGACGAGGGCGGCCTCGCGGTCGTGCAGGGTTTGCAGGCCAGCGACAACGCGAAGTCGTACGACGGCTGATCCGTCGACGGCCGACGCAGCCTGAGTGCCCATTGGCGGCCCGTCTCCCACCATCGGGGGGCGGGTCGCCGGCTAGTCTGGCGATCCCAGTGCGCCCCAGTCCCGCCCGCCGCGGTTTGCGACCGGCCGCTCTGTGCCTTTGGCGTGATCTGTCGGCTCGGCCGGCGGCAGTGATGAAGTCACCGGCCGGGCCAGGGCCTGACCTCA
>JGI20173J14856_1000308_pt1 | contig 12512 bp, 10 predicted proteins | sample NGESurdeep072012_8_FD_14856 | JGI IMG/M metagenome (IMG submission 14856)
CACATCCTCGGCCGGCAGTGTCCGCGAGCGCATCCTATCCCTCAGTTCCGTGCGCTCACTTGGCGTCAATCGAAACTCTCCTTCATGCATGCCTCATGATATATGAGTGCGATACCAATGTCACTGTTACAGGCCACTAGTGGCGGTCCAATTTCAAGACACGCTCTATTGGGCGGTTGCGGGCTTTGCCTTCTCGTCAAGGACGGGCGCCGGAGTTCCGGGCGCGGACTGAAATCCGTCGGGCAAATCCCGCGTCGGCGAAATTCGAATGACGACTATCTGGCCTGAATCCAGCTTGGCGCGAGTGGGACGCGCATAGCCGATTCGCGCGAGCAGATATTTCTTGGGATAACCCGCGATCACCTGGTCCTGCAGAGTCTTGTCCTCGACGATTTCCGCCTTGCCAATGAACGCCGGCCCGGTGGGCGAGCCAATCCATATGAGCGCCGGGCTGCCGCGCCTGATTCTCTTGGCCTTCCAGCTGGTCGGCGAAGTTTCGATCAGGACCTGGTTGTCGCCGGTCGTAATGAACCAAACCGGCACGGCTCTGCTCTGGTTGCCGTCTTTGCGAACCGTTGCAATATAGATGTAGGTGGACTTGGCAAGCGCGCCGGCGTCGCGAGGTGACGTAGCAGAGATCGCGGTCGCAGCGGGAGTGGCGAGGGCGGCCAGAAGAACGGCTGCGGCCATGAGATGAGAAAGATTGGCAGCGGAAATTTTCATGAAGCGCTCCATCGTCAATCGCCGAGATAGCGGCGACGCACAAACACTTCTCCCAGGAACAGCATGATCGCAAGGGGAATCAGCCACGGATCCGCGCTGCGGCGAAATGCCACGGTCTGACCGCTATGGCGGGCAATTGTCGCGGCCGGCGCGTCGAACGCGCCGTGCGTCGCGGTTGATAGCCGGCGCAGCAGTTCGAGATTGGGCGGCTTGATGCGCAGCTCGGCGCTGTCGGCCGGAATCGATCCGGCGGCGGCGAATTCGCGCTGCTCGAGGATTTTTTCGGAATCGCCCACCTTGAACATCAGCGTCGCGGCGTACTTGCCGCGTGGCAGCGGCCCGACTTCGCCCCGATAGATCGAGGCGTCGGCCTCGGTCATCGCAACGTCGATGGCGCGTCCCGGCCCGGTGATTCGGCACACCAGGTTGCTGACGGGATTGGGATCGGCCCTTTCAGCCTCGACCGTGATCGATCCGTCAGGCGCGCCGTGGACGCGCATCGTGAACATCCCGGAGTCGCCCTGGCGCATCGTCCAACCCACCAACTGCGACCAGAATTCCGCGTAGCGGTTCCATCGAATCCAGCTCAGCGTGGCGAGTGAATCGGGTTCGGCGGCGAAAATCGCGGTGCGACCGAGTCCATATTGCCACGCCGCGAGCAGTGGCGCAGATTTGTCGGCGCGCACGACTTTGAGCGTGACTTGCGCACCGTCCTTGGGCGCGGCGGCGGCGAAAAAATCTATCGGCGGAATCTCCTTGATGCTGATGCCGGAGAGCATCGCGGTTGCCTCCCCGGCTTCGACGGTGGTGCGATCCGGCTTGCGCCGGTTCATCGCCTCGCGCGTCAATCCGACCAGCAGCAGCGGCAGCTTCTCGATATCCTGCACGCGATAGAAGATGCCGCCGGTCGCATCCGCGAAGTCCTGCAGCAAGCGCAGATTGGCGAGGTCGGGGCCGATGCGGATGGTCGAGACCGGAATATGCTGGCGGGCGAATTCGGCGATCAGAGCGTCGTGGTCCTGATACTGGCGGTTGGTGTCGCCGTCGGTGAGCAGAATCACCTGGCGCACCGGGATGCCGCTGCGCAGAATCTCGCGTTCCGCGATTTCGAGCGCGTCCTTGAAGTCGGTGCCGCCGCCGGGTTGCAGGCGGTCGATGCGGTTTTCGAGTCCGCCGCGATCTTCGCCGAGCGGCTGTAGATGCGCGAGCACGTACGGTTGCGAATCGAACGCGATCACGCCGGCGAAATCAGTATCGTCGAGCTGGCGCAGCAGCGCGATCGCGGCTTGCTTGGCGTAGCGAATTCGCTCGCCGTCGCGCACCGCCGGATAGCGCGAGTCGTAACTCATCGAGTTCGAGCGATCGATGCAGAGGTAAACGGCAATCGGCTCGCGCGACGGCGGCGGCGGTTGCGGCATAAACTTTACCGGCAAGGCCTTTTCCAGCTCGCCGCCGGCCAGTTTCTCCTCGCGCAATGTGTCGCCCGTCGCGACCAGCCCGCCGCCGTAGTCGGCGACGTAGCGATTGAGCGCGTGCTGCGCCGCGGGCGTCAGCGATCCCTCGGGCACATCGTCGAGGATGACCAGTTGATACGGCAGGTAATCCACCGGGTGTTCGCTCAGGCTGCGTGGCGACACGAAATCAATCTCGTAGTTGCGCATCTTGAGCGCGGTCACGAGGCTTTCCGGCGCCGTAGCCGAGGCGATCAGAATTCGCGGCGCTCCGGTCACCGAAATCGCGGCCTCGACCCGCGGATTCAACGCCACCCGCGGCGGAGCAATCGAGACTTCCGCGCTCATCAAGTATGCACCCGCGCGCTCCAGCCGATACGGCAGCTCGAAGCGGTTCAACCCCGGCTTCAGCGTAATCGATTCCCCGCCGACTGCGGCGCCGTCGCGGTAGAGTTTGAGCGCGGCTGCGACCGGAGACTGCGATTCGCTGTCAACGTCGATTCTGAATGCAAAGCGCTGATCGGCGCGGACCGTGTCCGGGGAATAGAAATTGGTGACCGCAATTCTCTCGGTCGCCGACGGCGGCGGCGCGGCGGCGAAAATTCGCACACCGTCCTCGAGCATCGCGGGAACCTCCGTCATCGCGGAATCCTCGGTTTCGTTGCCGTCGCTCAGCAGCACGATTCGTTTGTCCATTTCCGGCGCGAACAGGCTTTCAGCCGCGGTCAGCGCACCGGCTATATTGGTGGCCCCCCCATCGGCGCCATCGCCGAAAATTCCCAGCCGCCGGGGATCCGTCAGCGGTGCAAGCAGCCGCGCGTCGCGGCCAAAACCGACAATCCCGAGCTGGTCGGCCGGAGCCATCGCGGACTTCAACTGTTCGACCTGGCCGCGCATCCAATCCTGCTGATCGGGCGACACCGAGCGCGACTCATCGAGCGCCACGACCACCGCGACGCTTTGCGCGGCGATACGCCCCGGAATGCGCAGCCCCGCGAGCATCGCGACGAGAGCTACCACGCACAGCGCGCGAAGTGTCGCAGCCGCAGCGCCCGCCAGCCGCATTCCGCCGCGCATCGCGAGAATTCCCGGCGCCACGGCCACCGCCGCGAGCACCAGCAGCCACAGCAGATGCGGCCGATCAAACATGGCGCATCCCCCAGCGGCCGGCGTGGCCAATCAGCATCGCGGATTCAATCGTCAGCGCGAGCAACGCCAGCGCGATCAAAATGAAAACCAGCGGCTGCACCTCCCCGGCGGATTGCGCATTCGATGCGGCGGCGGCCTTTTCCGCCGGCGCGTTCGCTTCGGCCTGCGGCTTGGCGCCAAGGTCGGACTCGGCCGCGTCGTAATAGTTGGCGAACACCTGCGTCGTCGCGCCCCCCGACTCGACGCTGTAGCGCCCGGCTTGCAGCGGACGGATTCGCACGCGGCCCCATTTGTCGGCCGTGACGATCCGCGCGCTTGCGTCGGGCTGGGTGACGCGCGCGGTTCCGGATGCGGGTACGCTCACATCAGCGCCGGTCGGCACGATCAAAATATCGCGCGGTGCGATCAGTTGTTTGATCAGATCGACCGTCAGCACCAGCGCGTCGAGATGATCGGGGGCGAGCAGAAGATGATCGCGGACGTCGAATGCGAGTACCCCGACGGGACCGCCCGCCCCGCGCCCGATCGCAGCCAGGGGGATCGACGAATGAGCGGGGCCGGTCGCGGTCGCAATCAGATCCATCCATTCGGGGATCGCGACGATTCGCGTCGCGCCCAGCGCCAGGGATTCGATCCCGGGCGCTTCGCCCATCGCATCGCTGCGAATGTCCGCGCTCGCCAGCGTTCCCCGGACGGAGATTCCGATTGCNGCCGCGTACGGCCAGTTCTTCGCGGCTTGCGGCGGATATATGAGCAGCGTNGACGCCGCCCCAGCTANAGGCACATAGCAATCGTGCATGACAACCAGTTCGAGCGGCTTCGCGCTCGGGCTGGATGCGTTCGCATCCGCAAGATACTTGCCGGGATCGGCGGTCTCGATCTGAAAATTCGCGTTGACTGCGAGCAGCACGCGCGCGATATCGTCGCGCACCGCGGCGTCGGGCGAGAGGACCAGGACCTGCGCCGCACCATCGGATGGCGCGTACGCGTAGCGGTTGTTGTCTGCGTCGATCGCATCGGGAGTCAGGATTCGCGCGTGCAGCACACCTCCCGTCTTGAGCGGTCCGAACGGGACCACGACCTGTTCGCGCGGCGCGAGCATCAGGGTCTGATGAAACTCCCCGCGGTTGCCGAGATCGATCGCCAGTTCGCAGGGATAAGGCCGCGCGGAGAAATTGCGAATCACGGCGCGGCCTCGCGTCGAGCCCGGGATGCCGGGATCCAGCGAGACGATCGCCAGATTGGAGTCGCCGGAACCGACCAGGTGGAAATTTACGCGCGCCGTCGAGGCGGCGTCGGCAAGAATCGCGGGCGCGGGCGGCCGATCGGCGAACAAATCGATTTCCGAGGCGCCGCGCGCGCGAATCAGCGCCGCTCGCAGAGCCGCCGTGCGTGCGGGCACCGCCATGGGAACCAGATCGCCGAGCGCCTTGCGCAGGTCAGCCAGGTTCGCGGTCTGCGGATGGCGCGCATCCGCCTCGAGTGCGTATGCGATGACGCTGAACTCGTCTCCGGCCGGCGCTTGATTGATTATTTCCAGCGCATCCCGGCGGGCCTGATCCAGTCTCGTGCCGGAGCCTTCGCGCGCACTCATCCCGGCGCCGAGATCGAACACCAGCGCATGGATCCGGCCGTGACCGGGCGTGCGAGGCCTCATCACGTACAATCCCGCGATCGCCAGCGTCAGGGCAGTCAGCGTCGCCATCTCGAGCCAGAACAGCGGGTCGATCCGCACGTGACGGACGCTCGCAACCGGCGCGGGCGCTTCGTCGAAAAGCATCAGGCTCGACACTTCGATGGTCGGACGCGAGCGCGAGCGCAGATAAATCAGCACCAACAGCGCCAGACTGAGTCCATAGACGATGTTCTGCGGATTCAGGAGACCCACGATTATCTCACAATTCCGAGCCGCGGGAGTTCGCGCTCCATAATGCTTTCCAGATTGCCCGCTCCGAACGCCTGCGCATAAGTAATCGCGTGCGTCGTGCAGATCTCACGAATGCGCGCGGCTATCTTTTCGACCTTGCGCCGGATCGCGGCGGCCGTCGCCGGGCCCAGCACGGTCTCGCGGACTTCGCCGGTCTCCGCGTCGCGCACGCGCAGCAGTCCTGATGGATACGAAGCGGCGCTCTCCTGCTCGCCCATCACGTGGACAACTTTTACATCGTGGCGCGCCGCCACCAGCCGCTTGAGCGCGTCTTCGACGTCGCTTTCATTCACCAGAAAATCCGAGATGACGACGACAGTCCCTGCCGGCCGGCGCTGCAGCAGCAATTGATCGACGGCCGCGCCCAGGCGGGTCTCGCCGCCCGCTTTCACCGACATCACGAACGGCCTGAAATTGAGATACGACTCGCGGCGGCGATGAAACGGCGTTGCGTCGAGCTTCATCGCCCCACGGCGCATCGAGAACGCGCCGATTCGAACCGCGTCGTTGTCCGCCATCCCGATGTACGCGAGCGACGCGCCGATCGCCAACGCGAGCCCCAGCTTGTCGTCGCGCTCGGGCAATCCCATCGACGCACTCGCGTCCACCAGCGCGGTAACCTCGACCTGGCGATCGACGCGGTAGGTTCGCAGCATCAACTTGTCAAACCGCGCGAACGCGTTCCAATCGAGGAAGCGCAAATCGTCGCCGGGCGCGTACGCCTTGAAATTTTCCGGTTCGATTCCGAGCCCCTGAATTCTGCCCAACGCGCGCTGGCCCACGCGCACGGTGCGTGCACGCTTGATACCCAGCACCAGGCGGTCGAGCTTGCGCAAGAATTCCGGCTCGAAAGCGCGTGCTTCGAGCATCGTCGACTGCCTATGGTTTCCCGGCGCGAACCGACTTGATCACGCGCTCGACAATGTGCGCGGCGTCGATTCCGTCGGAAAGCGCGGCGTAGTTAAGCATGATGCGATGGGCGAGTGCGGCAACTGCCACGTGCTCGATATCTTCACGCGCGATATTGGCGCGCCCGTCGAGCAGCGCACGCACCTTGGCGCCCAGAATAAGCGCCTGCGCACCGCGTGGGCTCGAGCCGAACATCACGTAGCGATTGACCATATCGTCATGCACGGCCCTGGCTTCGTCGGTCACGAAGCGCGAGTTCTGCGGCTGCGTGGCTCGCACCAGTCGCGCCGCGTATGTCTCCATCGCCGGCGCCGCCATCACTTCGCGCACCAGCCTTTTCAGCGCCTCGATTCGCTCGGGCGCTTCGGTGGCGTGGAAAACCGCCTCGATCCCCGCTTCTTCGGGCCCGGTCGTCGACGAGATAATTCGAGTCAGTTCGCCTTCGTCGGGATAGTTCAAACGGACTTTGAACAGGAAGCGATCGAGTTGCGCCTCAGGCAGCGGATAGGTGCCCTCCATCTCGATCGGATTGAGCGTCGCCATCACTAAGTACGGCGGTTTGAGGCGGTAGGTGGTGCCCGATACCGTCACCTGCAACTCGGCCATCGCCTCGAGCAGGGCGGACTGCGTCTTGGGCGTCGCGCGATTGATTTCGTCACCGAGCAGGATATGGCAAAACACCGGTCCCGGCGCAAAGGTGAACTCGCGCCGCCCGTCGTCGCCCGACAAAATCACGCGCGTGCCGGTAATATCGGCCGGCATCAGATCCACTGTGAATTGAATTCGGTTGAAGCTCAGATTGAGCGCCAGCCCCAGCGTTTTGACCAGGGTCGTTTTGCCCGTGCCGGGAACGCCTTCGATCAGCACGTGGCCGCCGGCGAACAGCGCCGACAGCAACTCCTCGACGGCCTGCTCGTGTCCGATGATCAGCTTGTGGATCTCGGCCTGAATACGCCGGAAGGTCCGGACGAAATCCGCCACGGTTGGCGTTTCCGCCTGCACGTCGCTCATCTTTCGAATACCCGCTTGATAGTAGTTCGATCTTCGGCCGGCACCGCGGCGCGCGCCACCGGCTCGTCCGGCTTCTGGTTCAGGCTGAGCGGCGCGCGCACTTTGGGCGCAACGTAGGCGTGACCGGCGCCCTTCGCACCGTGATCGACGGGCCGCGCTTCGATTGCGATCTCGAAACCCTCGGTGCCGAGCTTCGACGGCGCAGGTGCGCCGAACAGGCTGTCGGGATCAGCGCCGGTTCCGTGCGCCGCGCCGCCATTGCTGCCATTCTCGCCGCTTTGCTGAATCCTGCGATCGGTCGCGCTGTTGTCGTGATTGCCGGGGTTGTCCGTGCCGGAGTTGGCTTCCGCGCCCGACTCGCCATCGCCGCCGGGCGAAGGCTCGGAATTCGGCTGGCGCGAATCGTCTTCCCTCGGCAGATCGATCTCGCGGTTGGATTTTGGCTGGTCCTGTTTGAACTGTCCCGCGACGTCGCTGTGCCGATTCTTCTGCGTCTCAGGAGCGCGATGAATTTCGTTTTGAGCCTGATCGCCGCCCGCGTCGGCCAGGCGCAGGTTGAGGCGCTGCTTCGAGGCCGTCTGCTGTCCTGTCAGCTTGCTCTGTAAATGCCCGGCCATGTCGCGCGCGCGATTNACCAGCTGGTTCAGCGAATTGCCGCCTGCCTCGCCGTTCGCCGCNCTCTCCCGAGCCAATTTGTCCTCGAGCCTGCGCATGGTCGCGGCGTCTGCCGTGACCTGCATCCCCGATTCGTCGCCCGGATCGGCCGGCCGCAGATGCAGATCGTCCAGATCGACCGTCAGGTCGTCCTGCCCACTGCCCGGAGCGATCTGCGGCGGGTGCTTGATTTTTGAAATCGGGATCGCGANCGCCGCCAGCACGATTGCTCCGGCCAGCGGATAGATCGCGCGCGACACGCGGCGCCGCTCGATCCGCGCGGCCGCGAATCGGTCCTGATAGCCGAGTGTGTCTTCAACCAGGTACGCCCACAGCGAGCCGCGGGTCTGGTGATTCGCGAGCGCGACGATCGTCGAGAGGCGCCCTTTCAGCTCGGCCCGATCGTCGGCAATCGCGGCGGCGCGCACCGCGCTGACGCGCATCCGCCACGCAGCGCCCACTGCGCGCGCGATACCGGCGCAGCNGATAATCNCCAGCGCCGAAGCGCCAANCAGGAAAGCAAGCGGCGACAGCAGATATGCGCCGGCCAAAATCGCAGCGCCGCCCGCGATCGCGATCGCGAGCGTGTAGAAAATCGCGTGCTGCAGCGCAAGCCGGTTGAGTCGCGTGCGNACGGAACCTACCCGGCCCAGGATTTGCCCGAGTTTCTCGTCAGCTCGCCTGTCTTGTGAGGAAAACGACATCGAAAGTGCCAAGCGCGTGAATCGAGGATAGTTTAGCCCGACTAGTCACGCAACGATGAATCTCCGGCCCCACTGCTTCCTGCCCCGGCAGCGGCTGGAACGTCCAGCCAACAATCGATTTCAGAAATACCCCGTTGCTGGCGCGAGTCTCGCAAAAATATTCCTTAGCGCGATTCCTTGAGTCCGGCGTCGTCGGCCGCTCCCAGAGCGATCGCGGACCAGTCCAGGCCGGCGCGTCCCTTGGCTATCGCCGAGATAAATCGATCGCGCAGCAGGCTCGCCGTCGGCATCGGCACGTTCGCCACGCCTGCGGTCTGCAGCACCAAGTCGATATCCTTGAGTCCGAGCGGCAGCCGAAAACCCGCCGGGGTGAACACCCCATGAGCTATGACCGCGCCGTAACCCTGGTACACCGGCGCCGCAAAGATCGTTTTGGCCAGCATCTCGAGCGCCGCCGCCGGATCGACACCGCTCTTGCGCATCATCGCGACTGCCTCACCCATCGCCTCGATCGCCGCCGCGATCATGAAGTTGCCCGCGAGCTTCACGACGTTCGCTGCGCCGGGNTTGTCGCCAAAGTCGAATATTTCCTGGCCCATCGCCTCGATGATCGGCTTCACCTTGGCCCTGGCGTCAGCAGGCCCCGAAACGCAGANCCACAACTGCTTCGCCTGTGCGNNGTTCGGCCGTCCNAACACTGGCGCCGCAACCATCACGCTCCCGCGCATCGCGTGATATGCGGCAAGTTCCCGCGTGGTCGCCGGCGATACCGTGCTCATCGAGATGTGAATTCCATCCGGCGCAAGATGCTCGGCGAGCGCATCCTCGCCCGTCACGAGCGCCTTGACCGAGGCGTCATCGGCAAGCATCGAGACGACGATTCCCCCCGGATGCGCGACGTCGCCGGCGCGGTCCGCGCGATGCGCGCCCTTGGCAAGGAGAGGCTCAGCCTTCGACGCGGTGCGGTTGTAAACCGTCAGATGGTATCCCGCGGCGAGCAAGTTCGCCGCCATCGGCAGACCCATCGCGCCCAGTCCGACAAACCCGATTTTCTGTGTCATCGGCTGAGCCTACCACTCCGGTCGAATGTCGCAATGAATTCGACTGCGCTGCTTTCAGCGCGAGTGCTCGACTCCGATCCGCGGGCATAGCGCCGCGATTTTGCATCGCGAGCACCACGGCGACGTCGGATGGCAAATTGTCTGGCCGAACGCGACCAGGATCCCGTTGTACTCAATCCAATGCCGCAAGGGCAGCACTTCGCGCAGCGCAATCTCGGTCTTGTCGGGAGTCTTCGTGCGCACAAGGCCCCATCGATTCGATATGCGATGCACGTGAGTATCGACGCAGATGCCCGGTTTCGCATACGCCTCGGTCACGACCAGATTTGCGGTCTTGCGCCCCACGCCTTTGAGCGTCAGCAGCGCGTCGATCTCGTCGGGCACGCGTCCGTCGAATTTTTCGATCAGGTCGCGGGATATTCCGCGGATAACGCGCGCCTTGGTGCGATAGAAGCCCACCGGATAGATGAGCCGCTCGAGAGTCTTCAGCGACAGCGCGAGCATCGCCTCGGGCGTATGCGCGCGCGCGAACAATCGACTCGACGCGGCCGCAGTAGTCGCATCCTTGGTGCGCAAACTCAGGATGCACGAGATAAGCGTCCGGAACGGATCGCGATGCTGCACGGCGATGAAACTAACAATCGGCGCATTCCACCCAGCCGCCTCGCGCCTAAGCACCGCCAGCGCCCGCCCAACGCCACGCGCATCGATCGCCCCCCGCCGCGCCGCAGCTGATTTTCTTTTCACTGTGCCGATCGTTCTGGAGTCTACTCGCCGCCGATCTTGACTTATTAGCGTACTATTTCTTCAAAAGTGCCTGGTTTAATTTCTCCAACAATTCTCTTGTGTCCTTGAACAAGCCGACGAGTTGATCGGCCTGTAGGCGCTCCAGACTGTCATCCCTTGAGAGCTGCCTCAGGGTTTCGGGTTTGGTAAGGCAATCAGGCAGCAATGTACCGCCAACCCACCAGCCCTCGCCGTTGGTCAACTTGAGATCTTCTCGAACCTTACGCTTCAAGGCGTTATACTCAGCGATCCGCGGCTCACTGCTCACTTCTTCACTCCAGACAATTCCGTAAAACAGTTGGAATTTAGAGGCATCAGTTCGTTGCTGCAAACAAGGGCAGCAATAACGCTTCGCGGATGAAGATGTCTTGGGCGTCAAAGAGATCGAGAAGTAGTCGGTTCGTGTATCTCCTTCCGTAAGGTCGCACTCCCACCCTTTGAACTCTTTCGGAGACTGCGCCATCACCTTTTCGAGGCGCTGCTCCAGCTTACTCCAAAACTTGGACTGTAATCGGCGTACGGCTTGCGGAAATCTCTAGGAGATTTCAAGCGCGGTATCGAAATTTTCAGGGCGGACGATAAACTTGACGAGTTCCTCTTCACGGTTGCTGCTCATCATTCTCTCTCCTTAGCTCTTGTTCGGATACCAACTGAGCCACTACTTCGGCGTATTGCATCATAATCTGCTGAAGCCTAGACGGACGACCGTCAATGCACGACCGTAGCCACTCATTAATGTGCGTGGCATAAGATATGCACGAGTAACGCACGTCTGCCGGAATCTTCTTGCGCTCGTCAGGCAGCCTGCCCGACGGGGTGAGGTACAATAGAGCCCGTCGTCTCCCCGTAAATGCGAAGCCGCGTTCCAGCAACCTCCAGTACCGTTCAAGCTGCTGGTCTTGGTCGCCAGCGTCTATCTTGTTTTCAATGATAAGAGCAAACGCAGGTTCGTGAGAAACCGCGACAATGTCCGGCCGACCATAACCGCTGTACAATTCGGTCTTGACGAAGACGAAGTCGCTCCGGGTCACCTCTCGCTCCAGAAGTGCTGGTGGAAAACCCGAGACTTTGCTTTCGCAAAACCGGAGAAAATTGTTCAGGAAAAAAGGGCCTTGGCCGTGACTGCCGCGAGGGTCAAGGAGATCAGCAAGTAATCTGGAATGCTTGGCCTCGACCCGCTCGACCCCGAGCAGTTCAAAGATATTGAAATTCAAGGCTGTTTTTCGATCGCTCTCGTACGCCCTATCGAGAGTCCCTTTGATGCCTGGCTTGATGCGATCGAAGTCCGAAGCGATCTTCGCAAAATGACTTTGTTCGATGCCTTTGGCAAATTCGCGGTAGCGACCCAGAAAGTCGCCTATCTGCTTCGAAGTAATCGGCATGACCTGCTTCTCTTCGTTGTGGGCCAATCATAAGTAGGATCGATAGGTTTGTAAAGCGAAAAGTAGATGACCGATGGTCTCTGGTTGAGGGTTCAAGTTTGCACCGCCGGAGCATAGGCCTTCGTGCGCCGGCTGAAACTCCATGCTACCGCCTCATGCGCTGTTTCGACTTCTGGTGGCACTCTTAGAAGATGGCGCCTTGCGGAGCCGTCTGGCTCGGGCGTAGCGTTCATCACTTCGACCAGTAGGATAGGCTCGTAGTCATGGAAGTGAATTCGATAGATCCTGCCGAAGACATCCTCCTGTATAAATCCCGCTCTGGCCGCCGACAAGAAGCGTTCGCTACCCAGCAGCTCGATTGTCGCGTGTAGCACTTCCAGACTCTCATCTAGTGGCAAGTCTTCCAGCCCGACCTGCTCGGGATGCATCACCAGCCGCTCCGAAACGCAGCTGCCGTATATCGAATAGAGCGACCATCCGTCGTTGAAAGCCATCGCCGGCCCTCTTAGGTTGTGAAGCCGCTCTCTCGCGTCCAGATGAATTGCGGTCGGTCGATCAGAGACGAAGCATGCCGTCTCGTAGGGCGCCCACCAGTAGCAGGACTTGCCGATTTCCGACCAGCGGCGAATCCGCTCGAGGCGTCCCGATTCGTACTTCACGCCAAGGTGCCGGTCGCAGAAATCGTGAAATGCGATCAAATTGATCTCAAGCCCAACCGATATTTCGCCAAGGCTTTGAGCCATCACCCTTTGGAG
>JGI20173J14856_1000309_pt1 | contig 12491 bp, 12 predicted proteins | sample NGESurdeep072012_8_FD_14856 | JGI IMG/M metagenome (IMG submission 14856)
GCCACGACGATCCCGCGCGCGCGCGCGGCCTTCATGGCGCGGCTGTTGTCGATCATCCCGGCCAGCACCGACTTCGAAACGTCGATGAGATCGAGGAAATGCCGCATGCCGTTTCCGGTCATGACGCCGCCTTCTGCTTGGCAGCCTGGTCAGCTTGCCGCGGATGCGCGCGCGCCAGCCGCGCGCAAGCCCGATCGATGCGCGCGAACGCCTCCGCGATCTCGTTTTCTCCAATAATCAGCGGTGGCAGCAGCCGCACCACATTGTCGCCGGCGGCAACCGTGATCATCTTCTCATTGCGCAATTCGTCCACCATCTCGGATGCCGGCGGCACCATGCGCAGGCCGATCAGCAGGCCTTCGCCGCGCACCTCGGCGATCACCGACGCGTGGCGGTCTTTCAGCTCGGCCAGCCGCTGCTTGAGCACGAGCGAATTCTTCCGCACCCGGTCGAGGAAGCCGTTCGCCGTTATCACGTCGAGCGCCGCATTGCCGGCCGCCATCGCCAGCGGATTGCCGCCGAAGGTCGAGCCGTGGGTGCCGGCGGTCATGCCCTTGGACGCTTCCGCCGTCGCCAGGCAGGCGCCGATCGGAATTCCGCCGCCCAGCGCCTTCGCCAGCGCCATGATATCGGGCGTGACGCCGGTGTGCTCATAGGCGAACAGGTCGCCGGTGCGGCCGATTCCAGTTTGTATCTCGTCGAACATCAGCAGCAGGCCGTGGTCGTCGCACAATTTACGAAGTGCGCGCAAAAACGTATGAGGAACCACCCGCACGCCGCCCTCGCCCATGATCGGCTCGATCAGGATGGCGCCGGTCTCGGGGCCGATCGCTTTCTTGACCGCTTCGAGATCGCCGTAAGGCACCTGGTCGAAACCTGGCATCGACGGGCCGAAGCCTTCGAGATATTTCTTGTTCCCGGTCGCGGCGATTGCGGCCAGCGTGCGCCCGTGGAAGGCGCCTTCAAATGTGATGATGCGGAAACGCTCAGGCTTGCCGCAGGAAAACTGATAGTGGCGCGCCATCTTGATCGCGCATTCGATCGCCTCGGCACCGGAATTCTGGAAAAATACCGTATCGGCAAAGCTCAACGCGCACAGCCGGTCGGCCAGCCGCTCGGCTTGCGGGATGCGGTACAGGTTGGAGACGTGCCAGAGCTTTTGCGCCTGCTCGGTCAGCGCCGCGACCATATGCGGATGCGCGTGGCCGAGCGCGTTGACGGCGACGCCCGAGGTAAAATCGAGATAGCGCTCGCCGTCAGCCGTGAACAGCCAAGCACCCTCGCCCCGCTCGAAAGCGAGGTCGACGCGCGCATAGGTCGGCAATAGATGCGAGTTCACGGCCTGTTTCTTCCGTCTAGACATCTTGCTTGCGCATGATCTTTTCCGAAAACCGGTACCCACTTTTCGGGATCATGCGCGAGCCGAAAAGAAATGTGCCGCCTCGCCGGGCGGCACTTTTTTCATTCTATTGCCGGGTCTTGCCCTGTCAACATGGCCGCGGCGTACCTTTTGCCGACTCAATTATGCCGCAAGTGCCGATTCTATTGGAAAAACTGTTGGTAGATGGGGATAGGGGCTTGCAAGAGCTTGCACGTGACTTACCCCATATTGTAGCGTTTCAGTCAGCTAGTACGACATCTCGTACTGCCGGATCGATTTTTAGTTCATCCCTGTAGCGTATGCGTCAGGCGCGCGAAGCGTTGCCCGACGACGGCGGCGGATTCTACCCAAGGCCTTGAAAGGCTAGGAGAAAACCCGATGAGCTGGACCGACGAAAGGGTCGCACTCCTGACGAAACTGTGGGCGGACGGGCTGTCCGCCAGCCAGATTGCGGCCGAACTCGGCGGGGTCACCCGCAACGCGGTGATCGGCAAGGTCCACCGCCTCGGCCTCTCCGGCCGCGCCAAGAGCCCTTCATCGTCCAGCCCAAGGCCGCGCAAGGCGCGTTCCTCCGGCATGCTGCGGGTGTCGAGATCGTCGATGCGGGGCAATACCGCGCTGGCTTATGATTACGAGGTCGAGCCCGAGCCGGAACTGATCGAAATCCCGGTCGAGCAGCGCAAGACCCTGCTGCAACTGACCGAAAAGACCTGCCATTGGCCGATCGGCGATCCGGGCAGCGGGGACTTCTTCTTCTGCGGCGGCGAAGCCAATGACTCCCCTTATTGCACCTTCCACTCCCGCGTCGCCTACCAGCCGATGACCGACCGGCGGCGCGACAAGCGCTCTTTCCACGGTTAGCTCAGCTCGCCCGCCCGAAGCGGTCATCGAGCGCATAGCCGGCCCCGCGCACGGTACGGATCGGGTCGGCCATGTGGCCGCGATTGATCGCCTTGCGCAACCGGCCGACATGCACGTCCACGGTGCGCTCGTCGATATAGATATCGCTGCCCCAGACGCCGTCGAGCAATTGCTCGCGCGAGAACACCCGGCCCGGGCGCTCCATCAAGAACTCCAGCAGACGGTACTCGGTCGGCCCGAGGTCGATCGGGCGGCCGTTGCGTGAAACCCGTTTCTTTTCGCGATCGAGCTCGATGTCGCCGATGTTGAGCACGAGCGCGACCCGCTCGGGGTTGGCGCGCCGCAACAGCGCGCGCACGCGCGCCAGCAGTTCCGGCACCGAGAACGGCTTGACGATGTAATCGTCGGCGCCGGTAGCGAGCCCACGCACCTTTTCGCTCTCCTCGCCGCGGGCGGTGAGCATGATGATCGGCAATTGGCGGGTTTCCGGCCGCGCGCGCAGACGGCGGCATAACTCGATGCCGGACAGGCCCGGCAGCATCCAGTCGAGCACCACCAGATCCGGGCTGCTCTCCTTGAGGCGGGTGTCGGCCTCGTCACCGCGTGCGGCGGTCTCAACCTCGTAGCCTTCGGCCTCGAGGTTGTAGCGGAGCAGCATGGTGAGCGGCTCTTCGTCTTCCACGATCAGGATGCGCGCGGTCATGTGTTTTTTCCTTGGCGCATGATCTTATCCGAAAACCGGTTCCCACTTTTCGGGATCATGCGCAGTCCCGTTATCTTTCGGTCGCCGTCCGCAGCGCGGGGATGGTCGTGGTGTCGCCCTTCGGCCTGTGCTCCGTGATTGGCCGGCCTTCGATAACGTAGTGCACCGTTTCGGCGATATTGGTGGCGTGGTCGCCCATGCGCTCGATGTTCTTGGCGCAGAACAAGAGATGAATACAGAAAGTAATGTTGCGCGGATCTTCCATCATATAGGTGAGCAGTTCGCGGAACACCGAGGTGCAGACCGCGTCGATCTCCTCGTCGCCGCGCCACACCGCCATCGCTTTGCTATCGTCGCGGCGGGCATAGGCATCAAGCACCGCTTTCATCTGGCCGAGCACCATATTGGCCATATGCTCGACGCCGCGGATCAGCTTGGGCGGCGGGAATTCGCCGTTGAGTGCGATCACGCGTTTGGCGATGTTCTTGGCCAGATCGCCGATGCGTTCCAGATCGTTGGCGATCCGCAGGGCGCCGACGATCTCGCGCAAATCGACCGCCATTGGCTGACGGCGGGCGATAGTCAGCACCGCCTTTTCCTCAATCTCACGCTGCAACGCATCGATATTGGCGTCCGCCTGCGTGATGCGCTGCGCCAGCGCGCTATCGCGCTTGGCCAGCGCATCGACGGAATCGGCGACCTGCTTTTCGGCGAGGCCACCCATCTCGGCGACCATGCGNCCGAGATCCTGCAGATCGGTGTCGAAGGCCTTGGTGGTGTGCAAATCGGTCATTGTTGTTGTCCTTCAGTCGCGGACTGGCTCATCAGTGTTAGCCGAAGCGACCCGTTATATAATCCTGAGTGCGGCGGTCGTTAGGTGTCGTAAACATGCGCGTGGTTTCGCCGTATTCGACCAGCTCGCCGAGATACATGAACGCGGTGAAGTCGGACACGCGCGCGGCCTGCTGCATGTTGTGGGTCACGATGGCGATCGTGTAGTCGTCCTTAAGTTCGTCGATCAGTTCCTCGATCTTGGCGGTGGAGATCGGGTCGAGCGCCGAGCACGGCTCGTCGAACAGGATCACCTCCGGCCGCACCGCGACGGTGCGGGCGATGCACAGCCGCTGCTGCTGGCCGCCGGAGAGCGAGAGCCCATTGGCGTTGAGCTTGTCCTTGACCTCTTCCCACAACGCGGCGCGCTGCAGCGCATGCTGCACGCGGCCCTCCAAGTCGGATTTCGACAGCCGCTCGTACAGCCTGATGCCGAAGGCGATATTCTCGAAAATCGTCATCGGGAACGGCGTCGGCTTCTGAAACACCATGCCGACCTTGGCGCGCAGCAAATTGAGGTCCTGCGAGGCCGAGAATATCCTCGTCGTCGAGTTGTACATGCCCGCTGGCGCGCTGGTTCGGATAGAGGTCGTACATGCGGTTGAGGACGCGCAGCAGCGTGGACTTGCCGCAACCGGACGGACCGACGAAGGCGGTCACCTTGCCCTGATACAGCGAGCAATTGATGTTCTTCAGGGCACGGTTATCGCCATAAAAGAAATCCAGGTTCCGGATCGAAATCTTTTCCAACAGACCTTCGACGCTGGACGCTGCGTGGGTGACGGTCGGTACCGTGAATGCTGCTACGCTCATGATGATTTTCTCTGTGCCGCTAGAAGCCTGGCGATGATGCTGAGCGCAAGCACCGCCAAGGTGATGATCAGCGCGCCGGTCCAGGCCAGCTTCTGCCAGTCCTTGTAGGGACTGAGCGCGAACTGGAAGATAACGACCGGAAGGCTGGCGACCGGAGCATTCAGGTCGGTGCTCCAGAACTGGTTGTTGAGCGCGGTGAACAGCAGCGGCGCGGTTTCGCCGCTGATGCGCGCAATCGCCAGCAACACGCCGGTGATCATGCCGGCGCGCGCGGCGCGATAGGCGACTTTGGTGATCATCAGCGCGCGCGGCAGGCCGATCGAGGCTGCCGCCTCGCGCAGCGTGTCGGGGACCAAGGTGAGCATATCCTCGGTGGTGCGCACCACCACCGGCACCACGATCACCGCCAGCGAGACGGCGCCGGCCCAGCCGGAGAAGTGGCCCATCTGCGCGACCATGATTTCGTAGACGAACAGACCGATCACGATGGACGGTGCACTCAGCAAAATGTCGTTGATGAAGCGCACGACCGTGGTCAATTTGTCGTAGCGACCGTACTCCGCCATGTAAGTGCCGGCGAGCATGCCGAGCGGCGTGCCGATCGCCACCGCGATCGACGTCATGACCAGGCTGCCGATGATCGGATTGAGCAGGCCGCCGGCCGCGCCCGGTGGTGGTGTCATCTCAGTGAACACCGCCAGCGAGAGACCGCTGAAGCCTTCCCACAGCAGCACGCCGAGAATCAGCACCAGCCAGCTCAAACCGAAAGCCGTCGCGGCAAACGACAGCCCCATCGTGATGACGTTACGGCGGCGGCGTTTCGCGTAAAGCGGAGAGGAGGCGCCTGATATCATGACCATGGTCAGACTCCGACCCGCGTGTTGAGACGCATCAACATCAGGCGCGCAAAAGCGAGCACGATGAACGTGATCGCGAACAGGATGAGGCCGAGCGCGATCAGCGCAGAGGTATAGAGGTCACCGACCGCCTCGGTGAACTCGTTGGCGATGGTGGCCGATATCGTCGTTCCCGGCGCCAAGATCGAGCCGGAAATGCGGTGCGCATTGCCGATCACGAAGGTCACCGCCATGGTTTCGCCGAGCGCACGGCCAAGCCCGAGCATGACGCCGCCGATCACGCCGACGCGCGCGTAGGGCAGCACGACGTAACGCGCCACTTCCCAGGTCGTGCAGCCCAGTCCATAGGCCGCCTCCTTGAGCACCGGCGGCACCGCTTCGAACACGTCGCGCGAAATCGAGGTGATGAACGGCAGCACCATGATGGCGAGGATCAGACCGGCGGTCAGGATGCCGATGCCATAGGGGGGGCCCTCGAACAAAGTGGAGAGCACCGGCACAGAGCCGAACACTGTGATCAAGAACGGCTGCACGTATTGCTGCAGGAACGGCGCGAACACGAACAGGCCCCAGATACCGTAGATGATGCTGGGAATGCCGGCGAGCAACTCGATGGCGATGCCGATCGGGCGGCGCAGCCACATCGGGCACAATTCGGTGAGAAACAGCGCGATGAATAGACCGACCGGCACCGCGATCAGCATGGCGATGAAGGAAGTGACGACGGTGCCGTAAATCGGTGCCAGCGCGCCGAATTTCTCGGTCACCGGGTTCCAGCTCGTTTGGGTCAGAAAGCTGAAGCCGAACGTGCGCAACGCCGGCCACGAACCATGGATCAGCGAAACAATGATCCCGCCAAGGATGACGAGAACGGTTACGGCGGCGGCGCGCGTTAGATGACGGAACGCCGCGTCGCCCAACCGCAGCCGCTGGAGAACCTTGGCTCGATCGACCTGCTCGGCGACCGACATGGTTCCGCCCTGCAACGCAACGTCAACCACGGGTCGCCTCCCGGCGGGTTGCATTCGGCCCTCCCTATGGCTCAAGCGCGTCCAGGAGAGCTACTCAAGCGGCCCCTTAGCCGCAAGACAAGCCGCCTTGTGAGCGGCGGTGGACAAGGAAAGGGCGCCAAATAGCAATATTTGCCGGCGCCCTTCCCCACGTTGTCGTAGGAATCACATCGCCGCCTTGACGTCACTCTTCCACTTGGCCTCGATCAGCTTCACGACGCTGTCGGGCATCGGAATGTAATCGAGGCTTTCGGCCATCTTGCCGCCGTTCTTGTACGCCCAGGCGAAGAACTTGAGCGCTTCGCTGGTGGCGGCCGTATCCTTCGGCTCCTTCGGCAGCAGGATGAAGGTGGCGCCGGCGATTGGCCAGGACGCCGCACCGGCTGAGTCGGTGAGGATCATGTAGAAGCCGGGCGCCTTCGCCCAGTCGGCGCCGGCGGCGGCCGACATGATGGCCTCGGAGGTCGCGGCAACGACCTTGCCGTCCTTGTTGACCATCTTGGTGGTGGTCAGCTTGTTCTGCTTGGCGTAGGCGGTCTCGACGTAACCGATCGCGCCCTTGGTCTGAGCCACGTTATTGGCAACGCCTTCGTTACCCTTGGCGCCGATGCCGGCCGGCCATTCGACCGAGGTATTGCTGCCGACCTTCGACTTCCAATCCGCGCTCACCTTCGACAGGTAATTCGTGAAGATGAAGGTGGTGCCGGATCCGTCGGAGCGGTGCACCAGCGCGATCGCCTGCGACGGCAGTTTCGCGTTCGGATTCTGCTTCTTGAGCGCCGGATCATCCCAGGTCTTGATCTCGCCGAGATAAATCTTGGCAAGGGTCGGACCATCGATGGTCAGATCGCCGCTCTTGATGCCGTCGAGGTTTACGACCGGGACGATGCCGCCCATGACGGTCGGAAACTGGATGACGCCGATCTTATCCAGTTCCGCCGGCTGCAGCGGCATATCGGACGCGCCGAAAGTCACCGTACGAGCAGTAATCTGCTTGATGCCGCCGCCGGAACCGATCGACTGATAGTTCAGCCCGTTACCGGTTTCCTTTTTGTAGGCGTCGGCCCATTTGGCATAGATCGGATAGGGGAAGGTGGCGCCGGCGCCGGAGATGTCGGCAGCCTGAGCCGGAACGAAAGCAGCGGCGGCGATGAAACCGGCTGCCCAAATTGCGGACCTTGTCGTCCAGTGTTTCACGGGTCTCTCCATGTTGGCGGCCAAAAGCGTGCGCGGGGCTTGATGCCCGTGATTTCCGCCTTTGCGCCCGGGTCCGGGCGGCCGCTGTTGCTTTAAAACGCACTCCAAGACTGAGCTTCGGACAGGTTTTTTTGGTCGCGTTGGATCGAGAGGTTCCGAAGTCGAGGTCAGCCATAGGCGTCGCATGTCACCGTTCTATAAACGTTTGGTGACAGTCACATGACAATTTAAGCTTTTGATTTTACGTCCAATTCGCTCGTCGGCCGGAAATCTTCGGTGTGCTATGGCAGATGCATGGTGAAGGTGGCGCCCTCGCCCGGCGTGCTCTCGATGTTCAATCGGCCGCCATGCCGGGTGAGCACGTGCTTGACCAGCGCCAGGCCCAATCCGGTGCCGCCCTGGGCGCGGCTGTCCGCCACGTCGACCCGGTAGAACCGCTCGGTCAGCCGCGGCAGATGCTCGGGCGCGATGCCTGGACCGTAATCGCGTACCGCCAAGCGCACCTCCGGCACACCGGCGCGGGTTTGGCTACGCGCAAGCGTGATATCGATCCGCTTACCGGCGGCGCCGTATTTGAGCGCATTCTCCACCAGGTTTTCGAGCGCGCGGATCAATTCATCGCGCTCGCCGAGCACGATCAGGGCGTCCGGCGGCGCGGCGACCTTGATCACGACGTCGCGGTCGCGCGCCAGCGTCTGCAAGCCGTCCGCCACCTGTCGCACGATCGGCGCCAGATCGAGCGGCGTGTTCGGCTGCAAATGCGCATTGAGCTCGATGCGCGACAATGAGAGCAGATCATCGATCAGGCGCGCCATGCGGGTAGCCTGCCCCTGCATGATGGCAAGGAACTTGGCGCGCGCGACGGAATCGTCCTTGGCCGGTCCCTGCAAGGTCTCGATGAAACCGAGCAGCGCCGCCAGCGGTGTGCGCAGCTCGTGGCTGGCATTGGCGATGAAATCGGCGCGCATTTCCTCGACCCGGCGCAACGGAGTGAGATCGTTGAACGTCATCAGCAGAATGTCGGAGCGCCCGTCGCCGACGGTCGCCAGCTTGACCGGCGTCACGAAGGCCTCGAACCAGCGGTCGAGCGGCACGCGCTCGAAGAATTCTACCCGTTGCGCCGTCCGGCTGGCGGTGGCGCGCCGGATCGCCTCGACCAGTTCCGGCATGCGCAAGGTGATCAAGGCCGCTTCGCCGCGGCGCAGCGACGGTGCGATCGCCGAGGCCGCCGCGTTGAAGGCAATGACGCGGCCGTCGCGGCCGAGCACGATCGCCGGTCCGGGCAGTCCGCCGATCAGCGACTCGATCAGCAAGGCCTGCGGATGTGCGGCGGTGCGGTCGTATATCGGCAGCCCCCGCCCGGTATCGGCATCCGCGCCCAGCCTGCCGAGCAGCGCTAGCCAAGCCCCACGCAGGCGGCTCGGCCAATCCGCGCCGCGCGGCAAGTTTGCGCTGTTGTCTTCGCTCGCCATGGTCAATCGGCGCTGGTTTTCTCGGCCTCGATCTCGCTGCGGATCGGCGCGGTCACGCTCGTCACCGGATGCAACGAGGGTTTTGCACGCGCGCCCCGCATATTCAGCCATATTTCGCGGGCGCCCAAAATAATTAGCGCAATGACGAACGGCGCCAAATAATAAAGCAGCCGGAATAACAGCAGTCCCGCCAACACACTTTCCTTGTCGAATTGCCACAAGGCCACCAGCATGGCGGCGTCGAACACGCCGAGACCGCCGGGCGCGTGGCTGGCGAAGCCGAGCAGCGTCGCCATCACGAACACCACCGCCAGCGTCACAAAACCGATATTCGGCTCGTTCGGCAGCAGCATGTACATGGCGAGCGCACAGCAGCCGAGATCGAGAATACCGATACCGATCTGCAGCAAGGTGGACGGCCCGCTCGGCAAATTCACTTTCCATTCGCCCCGCCCGATCTCGCGCGGCGCGCTCCAGACCCAGCCGACATAGGACGCGAGCACCAGCAGCATCGCGCCCGCAATGCAGCGGTTAGCCCAATCCGGCAGCTGATCGATCCAGCCCGCGGCCTGCGGCGTATAGGCGACGCCGAGCCCCAGCACGGTGGCGTTGCCGAGCCAGAACGTCAGGCCCGCCACAAAACAGATTTTCGCCACCTCGATGGCGTCGAGACCGTAGGCCGAATAGATGCGGTAGCGCACCGCGCCCCCGGTGAACACGGTGGCCCCGATATTGTGGCCGATCGAATAGCTGGTGAAACCGGAAAGCGCCGCGATCCGATACGGGATTTCCTTGCGCCCGATTGTGCGCAGGGCGAACCAGTCGTAAAACGTGAGCGTGAAATAGCCGCCCGCGACGAACGCGGCGGCGGCGAGAATGTGGCGCTGCTCGGTTGCCTTCAGTGCTGCGATCACCTCGTCGACATTGATATTGCGCAGCATGTGGACCAGCACCAGCACCGCCACGGTGATGATGGCCAGACTGAGCAGCACGCCGATTCGATTCCAGCCGATAGTGTTCTGGAAAAATCGCGCCACCGCGCGCAGCGAATTGAGCATCTTTCCTCCGCATTGGCGCACCGATCTCGGGTTTACCCGAGATCGGATCATTAGCTGCGCAAGTCGGCTATAGCCGACTTGCGATGCCCCGGCTAAATGACCCGCGACGCCGCGCGCTCTCGCAGCGCGATTTTTACCCACTAGCAGAACTCACTCCCCGGCGCGAGTGGACTGCCGCCGACTAACGCAATCTGCTAGTCTGCACGGTAAACGGCTGCAAGGCGCAATTGTGGCCAGTTGGAGGATACCATCATGAGCAAGCTCGATCGTTCCTTGCCCCGCCGCACGGTGCTCCAGGGCGCCGGTATCGGCATCGGCGCCAGCCTGTTGTCCGGCCTTTCCACCGCCGCGCAGGCGCAGACGGTCCCGGCCGGCGGCGAAATCTGGCACCAGGACTATTGGGCCAAGAAAGGCGACGTGAAGCTCAATCTTTGGCGCAAACGCACGGCTGAGCCCCGCCCAAGCGAACCGGCACTGCCGATCGTGTTCCTGGTGCACGGATCGTCGAATTCGGCGCGCTCCTCCTATGACCTCTCGGTGCCCGGCAAGGGCGAATACTCGCTCATGAACGTGCTGGCGCGCTATGGCTATGACGTTTGGACCATGGACCATGACGGCTACGGCTACTCGGGCTCCTCCGGCAATAATTCCGACATCGCCAGCGGCGTCGAGGACCTCAAGGCCGCGATGCCGGTCGTGATGAAAGAGACCGGGCAGCAGAAGGCGCATTTCTATGGCACCTCATCCGGCGGCATTCGCGCGGCTGCTTACGCGCAGGCGCAGCCCGAACGCGTCGGCCGGCTGATCCTGTCCGCTTTCACTTACAAGGGTAATGGCGCGGCGGAGATCGAACGGCGGCGCAAGCGAATTGACGAACTACGCGCCAATCCCCGCCGCAAGCGCGACGCTGCGATGATCCGCTCGATCTTCACGCGCGACGGCTATTCGGCGGGCTACGACCCAGCGGTGGCCGAGGCGATCATTGCCGAGGAGAAGAAATTCGGCGATCAGATCCCGAGCGGAACCTATCTCGACATGGCGGCGAACCTTCCGATCGTTGACCCCAAGAAGATATTGTCGCCGGTGCTGATGCTGCGCGGCGAGTTCGACGGCAACTCGACCAATGACGATCTGATCGATTTTTATCGTCAACTGCCGAACGGCGACCGCCAGTTCGCCATTCTGCCACTGACCGCGCACGCCGTGGGCTACGGCATAAACCGCCATCTGCTCTATTACGCCGTGCACAACTTCCTGGCCGCGCCGGCACCGACAGCGGCTTAGCAGGCCACTTGGTTTATTCGGCTGTCGCGAAAAACTCGCGCAGCGCCGCGGTGGTCTCTGTGGGCGCTTCCTCGGACAGATAATGTCCGCACGGCAGGGCCTGCGCCCCGACGATGTTTGAAGCGTAGGCCTTCCAGATCTCGGCGGGGCCGGGATTGTGATTGCGGCCGACGCCGCCGGTCGCTCCCCATAGCAACAGCACCGGGCATTCGATCTTGCGCCCGGCCTTCATGTCTTTCTCGTCGTGTTCGAGGTCGATGCCCGCAGCCGCGCGGTAGTCCTCACAGATGGCATGGATGGTCGCCGGATTACGGAAGCAGCGCTTGTATTCGGCCAGCGCGTCCTTATCGAAAAAACTCAGACCCTGTTTCGTTTTCGCCAGCTTCTTCTCGATAAACCAGTCCGGATCGAAGCCCATCATGCGCTCGGGCATGTCGAAGGGCTGGATGTTGAAGAACCAGTGCCAGGAGAACGTCGCCCACTGCATGTTGATGTGGCTGTAGAGATAATGCTGCGGGACGATGTCGAGGATTGCCGCGCGCGTGACCTTCGCCGGATGATCGAGGCACATGCGGTGCAGCACGCGCGCGCCGCGGTCGTGACCGGCCGCGAAGAAGCGAGGAAAGCCGAGCGCCGCCATCACCTCGACCTGGTCCTGCGCCATGGCGCGGAACGAATAGCCGGAATGGTCGTCGCCGCCCGGCGGCTTTTCGGAGTCGCCATAGCCGCGTAAATCGGTGGCGACCACGGTAAATTTACGCGCCAGCGTCGGCGCCACCTTGAGCCATGACAGATGCGTAAACGGATTGCCGTGCATCAGCAGCAGCGGAGGCCCGCTGCCGCCAGTAACGGTGACGATGCGCGCGCCGCTGGTCTTGATCTCGCTGCGCGTGAAACCGGAGAGCATGGCCGAGCCTTTGTTTTGCGAATAAGCGTACCGCGCACTCGCTTCACCTCTCCCATGGGGAGAGGTCGGCGAGCGAAGCGAGCCGGGTGAGGGGATATTGACTCTCGAGAGTCACTT
>JGI20173J14856_1000311_pt1 | contig 12484 bp, 14 predicted proteins | sample NGESurdeep072012_8_FD_14856 | JGI IMG/M metagenome (IMG submission 14856)
ATGGAAGTTCGAGCCATCGGGTCAGATAGCGCCGAGTTCGCGGAGTTTGCCGTCGAACAGCGCGCGAATTTCGGCCAATCGCTTTTCGCTGGTCGCTTCGAAGCGCGTCACCAGCGCGGGCTGGGTGTTCGACGCGCGCACCAGGCCCCATCCGTCGGCAAAATTCACGCGCACACCGTCGATGTCGATAACTTCATAATGCTTGCGGAAAAAATCGGCCGCCTGCCGCACCACTTCGAATTTGCGATCGTCGGGGCATTCAACGCGAATCTCCGGCGTGAAGTGGCTCTCGGGAAGATCGGCGAGAATCGCGCCGAGCCCGCGCCCCTCGCGGCTCAGGATTTCAAGAATGCGGAACGAGGCGTAGATCGCGTCATCGAAGCCGAAGTAGCGGTCGGCGAAAAACATGTGCCCGCTCATCTCGCCCGCCAGCGCCGCGTGCTCCTCTTTCAGCTTGCTCTTGATGAGCGAATGGCCCGTCTTCCACATGATCGGCCTGCCGCCGTGGCGCGCGATATCGTCGTACATCCGCTTCGAGCATTTCACGTCGCCGATAATCGTCGCGCCGGGACGCTCGCGCAGAACCGCGCGCGAGAACGCGACCATCAGCTCGTCGCCCCAAACGATCTTTCCGTTCTCGTCCACCGCACCGACGCGGTCGGCGTCGCCGTCATACGCGATGCCGATCGCAGCCTTATTTTTTTTCACCGCCGCAATCAGATCGCGCATGTTGTCCTCGACCGTAGGATCGGGATGATGGTTGGGGAAGCGCCCGTCCATCTCGGTGTAGAGCTCGATCGTCTCGAGTCCAAGCCGCTTCATCAGCGGAGCCGCGACCACGCCGCCGCATCCGTTGCCCCCGTCCACGACGACCTTGAGTCCCGGCGTGAGTTTGAACTGCGACAGGATGAAATCGTTGTAGTCGGGAATCACCGGGCGCTCGGAGAGCGAGCCCTTGGCGCCGGTCGTGACAAAATCGTGCCGCTCGATTATTTCGCGCAGCCGCTGAATCTCCGCGCCATAAATCGTCGTCGAACCCACGCCCAGCTTGAAGCCGTTGTACTCGGCCGGGTTGTGACTGCCGGTAATCATCGCACCGCCGTCCATCTTCCAGCTCAGCACCGAAAAATAAAGCAGCGGCGTCGGCACCACGCCGACGTCAACCACGTTGATGCAGCCGGAAAGGAGACCCTCGACCAGCCGATCGCGCAAGCGGTCCGACGACAGCCGGCAATCGCGGCCGAGCGTGATCGTTTTCTTCCCCGCACGATGCAACAAGGTGGCGTAGCCGCGCCCGAGATCGACCACGAAGTCGTCGTCGAAATCGTTTGCGACGATGCCGCGGATGTCGTACTCGCGGAATACTTGCGAATTCATTATTGTCAGTCTGTGCGACCGACTACGTCAGTGCAAGATAGCTGCCCGCAGGATGGTTACCGATGACCGCCGCCGGGAAATCGCCGGCGGGTAACGAAGCCCGCGTCGCGATTGTTACCGGCGCCGGCCGCGGCATCGGACGCGCGGTTGCGCTCGAACTCGCGCGCGCCGGCTACTCGCTATGCCTCGCCGCTCGCTCGCGCGATGAACTCGAAGAAACCCGCTCGCAGACCGGGCTGCCGCCGGGGCGCGCGTTGATTGTTCTGGTTGATCTGGCTATCGATGAAGCGCCCGATAATTTGATTAGCGCCGCGCTCGATTGCTACGGGCATATCGACGTGCTGGTCAACAACGCCGGATGGGCCCCGCCGCGAACGCCGCTGCTCAAGATGCGTCCGGTCGATCTCGATCGCATGATCGCCGTTAATCTGCGCGCCCCGATCGCGCTTACGCGGACGGCCGCTGCGGCGATGGCCGCGCGAGGCGGCGGCGCGATCGTCAACGTCGCATCCTCGGCCGCCATCAAGGCTCCCACCGGCGAGGCCGTCTACGCCGCGACCAAGGCCGCGCTGATCGCGTTCACGCGCGCGGCGTTCGGCGAGTTGCGCCAAAGCGGGCTCAAGCTCGCGGTGATCGTTCCGGGACTTGTCGATACCGCGCTGATTCCGAATAACAAGCGGCTCGATCGCGCGGCCATGCTTTCGACGGCCGATGTCGCCCAGGCCGTGATGCAGATCGTGAACTCTCCCGCGGGCGCATGCCCGGTCGAAGTGACGCTCGAACCGCAAATGGATCCGGAGCGTCCACGATGAGTTCCGACGTTCACGCGCGCGCGGCGATGTCATTCACTGCGCGATTCGCGCTCGTGCTGGCGGCGGGATTGGTCGCGGCGATCGTTCTGGCACCGCTGGCGGCCGCCGCGGTATCGGCTGCGGGATGGCGCTTCCCGTTTCCTCGAATTTTCGATCGGACCGTGATGGCGACGCTGTTGATCGCGATGATTTGGGCCGCGCGCGACTTGAATCTCGCCGCGCTGCTGAGCCGCGGCTTCCGGCATCCCGCAACGCCGAGCATCGTCCGCGCGATTCGCGGTCTGGTCGTGGCGATCTGCGCGATTGCGATTCTATTCGCGCTGGCGCTCGCGGCCCGCGGCAGCGGAATCGGCGATCGCGGAGCGGCCGTGGCGCGGATCCCGAAATATTTTCTCTCGGCGATCGCGATCGCGATCATCGAGGAAGGATTCTTCCGCGCGTTTCTACTCGGCGGCATGAAAGGCGACTTCGGCAACCGGGTCGCGCTAATTGCAAGCGCCGCAATCTACGCCGTCGCGCATCTCGTGCGCTCTCCGGCGCGCTTCTATATCACCGGCTACGAGCCCGCGGCCGGATTGATCACGCTCTCGCACAGCATCGACCAATTCACCAATCCCGCGATCGCGATTCCCACGCTGATAGGACTATTCCTTCTCGGGATCGTACTCGGCAAAGCGTATATCCTCACGGGCAGTGTGTATTTCTCGATCGGACTGCACAGCGGCTTCGTGCTGGGCGCGAAGCTGTGGCCGAAAATAATTCTCGGCCGTGGCGCTCTTCCGTGGTGGGTCGCAGGAGGCGGAGCGATTCCGCTAATCGGCGGCGCCGCCGCATGGGCAATCGCGATTGCTATCCTCGCGATGCTCCGTCCGATCTCCGGCGCGCGACGAACTGCCGCCTGACTAGGCGTCGTACAGCGAGGGGGAGCCGCTTACTGGGCGGGTGCGGTAGCGGCGATGCGTCCACAACCATTGCTCGGGATACTTTCTGACCATCTCTTCGATCGCCTTTTGATAGCGCGCGGTGTTCACCAGCGCGTCGGCTTTCCGGTCTCCCGTCCGCTGCTGTTCGATCTCCTCGAAAATTTCAATCACGTGACTGCGGCCGTCGGGCTGGCGCACGATAAACACGGGCAACACGGCGCACCCGCCATCATTGCGAGGCGATCGAATCCACCCGGAGTGGCGGCCATCTCGCCGAAAAACGGCACCCAGATGGCCTCGGAGCGCTTGGCGTTCTGATCGAGCGGGATGCCGATGATCTCGCCGCGCTTGAGCGAGCGCAGCATCTCGCGCGCCGCGGTGTGCTTGCGAATGGTCCGCACTCCCACCCGCTCGCGGATGAATGTCACCAGTGCGTCGCCGGCCAGAAAGCGCTGGGTGTGATGAACCACGGTGATCTGGAACCCGTGCAGCGCATGTCCCGCGGGCAGCAGCTCGAAATCTCCAAAGTGCGCAGTCAGGATGAGCGCGCCCTTGCCGGGGTACCTCGGCGTGAGATTGTTCCAGATGTCGAGCCGATTGTAGGTGACGCGGCGCGCCAGACGGCGGTAGAAGAATCCGCCCAGCCGAACGTACTCGGCGCCGGTCCGGCCAAGGTTTATGTACGACGCGCGCAGGATGCGCCTTCGCTCCGCGTCGCTGAGTTCGGGAAACGCGATCTCGAGATTGCGGATTCCGATTCGCGTGTGACGGCGGTCGAAACGATGGAAGATCAAACCGCCTGCCTCTCCCAATTTGTAGAGAATGAAGTCGGGGAGGAGGCTGAGCGCGTGTAGAATGCCAACCAGCAGCCAGAAGATCAGCCGATCCTTGAGGCCCATCCGGATGCGCATGCTCCGCGGGATTCCATGAGCGAGCGGAAAGTCCTGCTTCGTCGCGCCGTTAGCCGAGTCGGCCGGAGCGGCGCCGCGCTTCAACACCTCGCCGACCGAATCGAGCGATTCGCGGTGATCGAGCTGGGGATTTGCTGGTGAAGACGCTAATGCCATCGTGTGCGGCGCTCTCTACAATACCGATCGTTCGCGTTTGGGGCCTTTGGGAATCACGACCAAGCCCGAATCGGTGACGAAGAATCGCTGCCGATCGCGCTCGAGGTCATATCCTATCTCTTCGCCCTCGGGAACATAGACGTTCTTGTCGATGATCGCGCGGCGAATTTTCACGTGCCGCCCGATTTCCGCGTAGTCCATGATGACCGAGTCCTCGACCAGGCTGTACGAATGGACGAATACCGAGCGCCCGAGCACGGAATTGCGAATGGCGCCGCCCGACACGATACATCCCTCCGAGATCACCGAATGAAGCGCCAGCCCGCGCCGCCCGTTCTCGTCGAAGACGAATTTCGCCGGCGGCTGATCGAAGTACGCGGTGCGTAGCGGCCAGAGCGGATTGTACAGGTTCAGATGCGGGCGCGCGTCGCGCAAATCCATGTTGGCCTCGAAGTACGCGTCGAGGGTTCCCACGTCCCGCCAGTAGCTGAGATTGAGCTCGGAGTCGCCGCGGATGCGATTGGTCATGAAATTGTACGCGTAAACCGGCACTCGATTGATCAACGCCGGGAGGAGGTCGCGGCCGAAATCGTGATTACTGTTTTCCTTGATCGAATCCTCGATCAGCGCCTCGCGCAGCACTTGGGGATTGAACAGGTAGTTGCCCATCGAGGCCAGCGAGCGTCCCGGCGCACCGGGCATCTGGGGCGGATTGTCGGGCTTTTCCACGAAGCTTGAAACGCGCAGGCCCGAATCGACCTGGACGATCCCAAACTGATTCGCCTCGTCCACGGCCACCGGCAGAGTCGCGACCGTGACAGCCGCCTTGCGATCCATGTGAAACTCGATCATCTGCTGGATGTCCATCCGGTAGATGTGGTCCGCGCCAAAGACCGCGACCAGGTCCGGCTTGGTGTCGTCGATAAGATTGAGATTTTGAAAAATCGCATCTGCCGTCCCCTGGTACCACGTCTCGCCCATCCGCATCTGGGCCGGAACCGGGATGACAAAGTGATTGGGCAGCATCCCGCCGAATTGCCATCCGTCCTTGAGATGCTCGATCAGCGATTGGGAGCGCCATTGCACCAGCACATAGATCGCGTAGATGCCTGAATTGATGAAATTGGAGAGCACGAAGTCGATAATGCGGTATTTGCCGCCGAACGGGACCGCAGGTTTGGCGCGGTCTCGGGTCAGCGGATGGAGCCGGGTACCCTGCCCTCCCGCCATCACTAGCGCCAGCGTTCTCATTTGAGCAAAAGAACTCGAATCGTCATTGCGCGGCTCGCCTCGGCAAAATAAGCGCGCCAAGTGCAGGTTGCTCGCGGCACCATCGGAAACCTATCCGTCCGGCGCTGAGGTGCAGCTTTTTTCATCCGTGAAATCTCTGAATTGTGGCAAATACCGGAGGGATTTTTGGATAGTGGCATGAATCAGTCATAAAAAAGAAGCTTCGGCGCGGCGAATTTAGCCTGATTTTACTCGATTTTGCATCTTGCCGCCAATTGTGCCGCAAGGCACGTCATTTGCTTGAAACTTCCATAGGGCTCTTACGTCTAAATTGCTACATCGATTATGGTAATCGGATGCACGAGCCCTCTCGCGGTGGAACGCGATGAGAGGAGGATACAGAAAATGCAAACAGCGGTTAGCAGAAATGAATCGAAAACAACCGGTAGCCCGGGAGTAGTTTACCGCACGATCTGTCAGAATCCCGGCTGCGGTTTTAAATTCGATCTCAAAATAACGCCTCAAAACGCCAGCCTTCTCAGCGGTACGATGGCATGTGCGCACTGCAAGCGGCACGGCGGCCAACTGAAATCCCAGGGGCGCATCAGCGAAAAGCTCTTCGCGGCCAAGCTACTGTTCCGCCCCACCGGGGGCGGGCCGACGCGTGGCGACGAGGACGAAATGGGAGCGGACTCCCGCTATTAACCTGGACACGCGGATCATCTAATCTAGATGGGCTGTCACTAGATCCGTTGCCTTATCGTTACGGCGCGCGCCGTCCGGGAACCCGGACGGCGCGCGCGTTTCTCAGAGGCTTGGTTGGCCAGGATGGCGATCAGCCGCCCGCGACCGGCACTGCCGCGACGCCCTGCAGATTGCGGATACTCGGCCGCTCCATCATGCGCTTGATCCACGCATCGATGTTGCCGCGGTTGCTGCCGAGCACGTCGATTCCGATTTCGTTCAGCACCAGCATCCGCGGCGCAAATCCGATGTCGGCGACCGAGAACTCACCGGCGAGAAAACTGTTGCCTTGCAGTTCATGGTTGAGGTAGTCGAGCACGCGCTCGACCGACTGATGGAGCCGCTGAACGCGATTCTGATCGCGTTCGCCCTCGGGCTTGGAGACTTCGGCGATTAGCTGGCCGACCGGCGGCGTGAACGAAGTGTCTGCGAAATCCTCGAACAGCCGCGCCCGCGAGCGCATCGCGCTGGAACCGATTGGCGGCAGCACCGGGGGCTCGGGATACTCGTCCTCGAGATACTCGTTGATGATCGTCGAATCGTAAATCGTCGTATCGTCATCGACGAGCACGGGCACGTGTCCGAACGGGTTAAGCCGCAGAAAGTCGGGCTTGCGATTTTCATGCTGGGCCAGATCCACCGCGACCAGTTCGTAGGTCAGGGCCTTCTCGGCNAGGACGATGCGGACTTTTTGACCGTAGGGGCAGGAAAGGAAGTCGTAGAGTTTGATCATATCGGGCAAGTCCTCATTCGGCTTGCGCCGCAACGGTAATTTTCAAGCTGGCTTCAACCTCGGAATCGAGCTTGACCGGCACCGTGAATTCTCCGAGCTGCTTGATCGGCTCGGGCAGGTGAATTTTGCGCCGCTCGATATCGAGACCATTCTCGCGGAGCGCGCGCTCGAGATCGATGTTGGTAACCGAGCCGAAAAGCTTGCCCTCCTCGCCGGCGCGCGCGGTAAGCGTGAGCGCGAGCGCTTCGATCCTGGCCTTGACCGCGAGCGCGTCGGTGCGCTTGATCTCGCGCCGGCGCCCGGCGGTCCGCTTCTGATGCTCGAAGGCGCGGAGATTTTTTTGATCCGCCTCGACCGCGAGCTTGCGCGGCAACAGATAGTTGCGCGCGTAGCCGGCGCGGACCTTGACCACGTCGCCGGTCCTTCCCAGGTTGGGAAGATCCTCGTTGAGTATGACTTGCACGTTCATTGTCTTAACCGCCTCGTTTCCATCCCCGCTCTTAGAGGAAATCGCCCAGGTTGTTCGCTTCCGGGCTGGGGGGCTTGAGCCGCCGGAAGTCGATCCACATATCGAAGACGCCCGCGATGCACACGAGCGCTGCCACAAACGGCTGCGCGAACACGACAAAATAAATTATGCCGCGTACGATCGACGGAACTGAGAGCGACTGAAAATAAAACCCGACAATCGCCAGTCCCTGGCAAAAATACACCGCCGCGATACAGATGAAGCCGTTGAGCGCGATATCGCTTACCGCCGGGACCGGAATGAACAGCCCGAACCCGCTCGCGAGCAACAGCCACATCAGCCATTCCTTCGACGACCATCGCGAAAGATCGCCGAACAAGCTGTACGTCAGCCGTTGCGGCCCGGCCCATCGCCAAAACACGCGCAGGTTGAGCAGGATCGAGCTTGCAGCGACCAGCAGCGCGAACGCCGGCGACAGACGCATCGTAAACGAAATGACGCTGGCTTTCGTATCGGCCGGAAGTGTCGATTGAGTCCCGAGAAGCTTGTAGAACTCCTGCCCGCGCGCCATCCCTTGTGCAAGTTCGTCGTGAACGGTCTTGATGAGCGCGTCGGGGCCGCCCATGACCACGAGCGCTGCCACCACGGAAGCGGCAACCATCGCGCCTGCGCCAACCGCAGTGATCATCTCGAAGGAGGAGCGCCGCTCGAGCATGTAGCATANGATCCCGGTGCCGAGNCCGAACGACACCAGGTAGCCGAGACCGGCAAACGGTCCCGCCAGGATCGCTACGAATGCGGTCGCAAGCAGGACCGCGATAGTCGCGCGGAGGTTGGGACTGGGACGCCCGACCGCGTAGAGGATGATTGGTGCAGGCGCGAGCATCATCAGAATCCCGCCGATCATCGGTATCGCGCCGCCGGCGAGGAAGAACGCCCCCGCCAACGCGGCTGCGCGAACCATCCCTATAACAGCCTTGCGCGTCACTGGATTAAGCCGAGCTAGACTCCGAGCGTCGAGAATGGCAGCAGCGCGAGCACGCGAGCACGCTTGATCGCCACCGCAAGTTGGCGCTGATGCTTGGCGCAGTTGCCCGAGGTTCGGGCAGGGACTATCTTGCCGCCCTCGGTGATGAAACTGCCGAGCGTGCGCACGTCCTTGTAATCGACCTTGAGCGTCTTGTCGGCACAAAAGCGGCACACCTTACGCCGTCCACCGGGGCGCCCCCGACGCATCCCGCCCCCGCGGCCCTCACCGCCACGTTCGCCCTCTGGGCGTGGGCCGCCGTAGCGTCCGCCGCCGCCCTCGATCCGCGGCCGGTCGCCGCCTCTTTCAGATCTTTCCTCGTCAGCCATTTAGATTCCCTGGTAACATTTCCTTGACGAAAGTTTTAGTATCTATTCACTTCGCTCGATCGACGCAGCTACTACTTCAAACCCGGTGTCTGTCTTCAAGCTGCCCTTCAATGTTCTCATTCTTCCGATCACCTTAACCTCGCGGTCTGGCGCCAGGAGCTGTTTTGTCGCCAGCGCGGATTCACCGGTCATCACGATCCCGAGTCTCAGTTCCTCGCCAGGCGCGCCGCAATCAACGGTGAAGCGGAGTACGGGCGTGCCTGCCGGGGTGATGCGAACTTCGGGCTGACCGAGCACCCGGCCTTCGATCTCAATCCGGTTCCCTGTCACCTTCGGGCCCGGCGATTTCCTCGACCGCCGCTTCCATTATTTCTTCGGGAGCGTCGGGCGCTTCCTCAGCCCTCTCCTCGCGCGAGGCCATCAGGGCGGCTGCGCGCGCTTCCTGGGCAGCCTTGGCCTCGGCGATACGGCGGTTGCGCGCATCGAGTTCCTCGCGCGCCTTGGCCACATCGGCGTCGTCGTCCACCAGCACCGACAGGTAGCGCAGGACGATATCGGAGATCCGCAAGTTGCGCTCGACCTCGTTCATCACGGGGCCGGGCGAGACATAGTCCAGACGAACGTAGAAACCGCGGCGCTCGCCCTTGATTTTGTAGGCGAGTTCGCGCGATCCCCACTCCTCGGTTTCGATCATCTCGCCGGCGCCGGCGGCGATGATACCCTCGTAGCGTTTGATGGTTTCCTTGATTTGGGGGTCGCCCGAATCAGGGCGGAGAATAAAAATAGTTTCGTAGCGCCTCATGCGCTGCACGTCCTCCTTACGGATTTGAGCCCCAAGTTGGAGCAAGGAGCAATTCCGTACAGTACCATCGCGCGTATTCGCTCTCAAGGCTATACGGCAGTTATTTAATAGTCGCGCAGCGCGGCCACAACGGGAGGGAAGTCTGCTCTTGCCATTGGCGGGCGGTCTGTTAAGACGAAGATGCGGTCGCGCTCAAGCAATTCAGGAGGATCCGTCCAGTGGCCAAGTCCAAAAAGAAGATGAAGAAAGCGCCGCGGCAAGCCCGCAAAGTCGCTCCCAAAACGGCCAAAGGAAAGAAGGCCGCATCCAAAGGCACCAAGCGCGCGCTTGCGGTGAAGGCTGCGAAACAGCCGACTCCGAAAAAATCCGCCAAGCCCATAGGGCGTCACGCTGCCGAGATCGTGAAAGCTGTGGCGCATTCGCCGAAGATCCCCAGCTACGATGAACTGCCGGTACGGGCAGGCGCGCCGGCGGGCGCGGCATGGGGCGTGTTCGGCGACGACGACGAAGTCGGAACGATCAACCTGCTGACGCCCGAGCGCGTGATTGCGGCCGCCGCGTCGATTCGCTCGGGCAAAGTCTTCGCGATGAATCTGCCGATCAACATCCCCGACCCGCCGCTGTTCACGCGCGGCAAACATACCCACACGGTCAAGATTTTCCCGACCGCGGATTTCGTGCTCGACGACTACCTCGACAACTTCTATCCGCAATCGTCGTCGCAATGGGACGCGCTCGCTCACGTGAAGCATCCGATCTACGGGGCATACAACGGAATTCCCGACAATCAAATGACCGGGCGCGGCGGGATGCGCCTGGGGATCGACAATCTGGCGCGGCGCGGAATCGCCGGGCGCGGAGTGCTCGCCGACGTGGCGCGGTATTACGATCGCATCGGCAAGTCGATCGATTTCACCAAGAACAAGTCGATTCCGCTCGACGACGTGCAGGCCACGCTCGAAGAAGAAGGCGTCGCGATCCGTGCCGGCGACATCCTGCTGATTCGGATCGGATGGACAAAGTTCTACCTGTCGGCGAGCGAGGAGATTAAGGCGCAGCTGGGGAAGGAGACGGTAGTGCCGGGAATCGAGGCCAGTGAACGCACGGCGCGATGGCTGTGGGACAATCATCTGGCNGCGGTCGCNTCGGATTCGCCGGCGCTCGAGGCGTTGCCGAAACCCGCGGGCGAGGAAACGGAGTTTCTTCATTTCCGCATGCTGGCGTTCTTCGGGATGCCGATAGGCGAGATGTGGAATCTCGAGGCGCTGGCGGAAGATTGCGCCGCTGACGGGCGCTACGATTTCTTCCTCACGTCGGCGCCGCTCAACGTGCCCGGCGGTATCGGCTCGCCGCCCAACGCGCTGGCGATCAAGTAGCAGCGGGGCTGGCGGCAGTGTCCTGATTTGTCACCCAAGCGGAGCGGGCCTCTACTGCGGGCGCTCGATGACGACGCTGGCGCGCAGGGAGAAGTGTTTGCGGAACTACGGCGAGTTGGAATCGGAGAACCAAAACGGAAATTCCAGATTAGAATATATTCAGCTAGTTGGTCGCCTTGAGAACCGTATTCACGTTTGGGAGGGAACTTGCGATTAGGGAACTTGCGATTGCAGACCGCCTGGTGTTCGCATGATGCTAATCAAGATTCAAAACGGAACATCCCGGTTACAATCGTATTGTGGCCAGGAAGCCAAAACGGAGATCCTGGCTAATCAGATGGAGAGCTGACCATGAATTATCATCAGAAGTACCTGTCGTCGTGTTTCGTCCTTGCGATCGTCGCACTTCTTTCCGCGGGCTCGTTCGACGCAGCACGGGCTGCAACCGCGCCATCAATGGGTTCGGCGGCGAGCTTCGCCGTTCTGGGTTCTACGACGGTCACTTGCACCGGTGCGTCCACCATCACCGGAAACCTTGGCGTCGGCCCCGCCGGCTCCGCAGTTACGGGTTTCCCCTGCACCGTGCACCATCGTCGGAGGAACAATACAGGCAGGTACGGCTAATCCGGTCGCGCTCAAGGCTCATAATGATGCCCAGACTGCGTACAATGCGCTCGTAGCCCAGCCCTGCACTAACGCCGTCCCCTATACGCCTACCGATATTCTGGGTGTGGCTCCGTTGGATACGCTCGGTCCGGGCGTCTATTGTTTCAGCTCCTCGGCTCAGTTAAATGGAACACTCAATCTCACGGGCGGGGGCCCCTGGATTTTCCGGATAGGGAGCACGCTGACGACTGCAAGCGGCTCTTCTGTTCTCGTCAATGGAAGTAGCACAGGTTGCAACCCGGGAGTTTTTTGGGCCGTCGGCAGCTCCGCGACCTTGGGTACAACAACTCAGTTCCAAGGAGTCATTATCGCGGTTGCCAGTGACACTTTAACTACGGGCGCAAACGATTCTGGCGGAGTTTTTGCGCTAAACGGCGCAGTGACGCTGGACACCAACAACGTCTCCACCTGCAACACCGGTGGCAACTCTGGCGGCCCCCCCATGGCATGTACTCTCCCGCAGTCGTCGTCAATTGCTTCGAACTTCAATGGAACCGCTATTCCCGCAGGAAACGACTTTATCTGGTTCAGCGCCAACGCCTCGATCAGTGGTATACCTACGACCGGCGGGACGGTATCGGTCACGAATCAGGTGCTCACCATTCCTGGGGTGGGGTCTTTCAGCCTGCCGGACAGTCAAATAACATTTTCCTCCGCTGACACCTGTGCGTCCGTCCTCTTTTCAGGAACAACCTGGGACGTTGGCGTTCCTTTGTCGGGAAGCGATGAGGTCTTCATCGGTGGATTCGCTCTCCCGGTTCCCGCCGGTCTTCCTGGCGGCATTAAGGGCGTGACTTGGTCGGGAACGTTCGCGAGCAGCGCGGCCGGCGCCTCCATAAAATGGAAGTGGGGGGCCGCTGTGTACGACACAACCTTCACCGGCTACAACTTGCTCGGAGTCAAGCCGACACACACCAACGCTTGCTTAT
>JGI20173J14856_1000317_pt1 | contig 12344 bp, 12 predicted proteins | sample NGESurdeep072012_8_FD_14856 | JGI IMG/M metagenome (IMG submission 14856)
CGCGCCAATGGTGGGCGGCATCATCACTTCTTTCCTGATGGAACTTGTGGTTTATCCGCCTGTCTATGCCATCTGGAAATGGAACTGGGAAGTGAAGCCAGCCCTGAAGAAAAACCCCTCAGGTTTGCAACTCAATCCGGCAAGCGAGGCAGCACATGTCTAAGCCGTTGCTTACCGGTGCGGTCCTGGTCTTTGTATCTTTTGGGCTATCGACTGCTGGCGCCCAAACAAAACCGGCTGCCACGGCGTCGGTGCAAGTGCCCGACCAGTTCGCTTCCATTCACGACGTTCTGGATCGCGCGGCGAATGACCTTCTCGCCGACGCGGTCCAGCGCATGGCCGATGCCGCCAATGACAATCACGGAGCTGTTCCGCCTCGCTCACCCGAATCTCTGGTACGTAACTTCGATCAGAAATATCGTCCGGACCTATCCCCGAGCGTCAGTGCAGCGATGAAGCGACTCGAGCAGCTTCGCCCGACGCTGAGTAGCATCTTGGAAAGCGAGGGCGTCCCACCAGAGATTGTCTCCGTCGTAATAGTAGAGAGTGGTGGCAGAACCACTGCGCTTTCACCCAAAGGCGCACTGGGACTCTGGCAGTTGATGCCCGACACCGCTCGTCGATATGGACTGGTTGTCGCTCCTTCCAGGGACGAGAGACTGGATGTCGAGCGGTCCACTCGCGCGGCAGCGCGTTATTTACGCGATCTGTACCAGCAATTCGGCTCCTGGCCTCTTGCCCTTGCTGCTTACAACGCTGGGGAACACAGGGTTCAGCAAGCGGTCGAACGCTCTGGCATAACCGACTTCATTCAACTGAGCAGCCTGCGCTTGCTGCCGCCAGAGACTCGTAACTACGTGCCAGCAGTTCTCTCGGCCATGCAACTGCTTGGCGTCTCGCATTTACCGGTTGAGCCCAGGCAAACCGCAAAGCAGAACGCTTCCACCGGAATCATCTTCGCGGTACCGGGTGCACAACCGTGAATTGGTGGCGACGGCTTACGTAGTCCAGAGATTGTCCACAGTACTATCCAGGAATTGCGCGAAAGTGCACTGGAAAAGAGGTGCCGTGCGGCCTCAGATTCAGAAGTCGTGCACGAGGCGTTCATCACTACGCATCGTGAAGCCGTCCTGCGTACGGCATCTGTTGGCAGAGAATCCTTGGATCAAGCAAATGCAGATTTTCCAGTGCGGAGCCAGCAAATTTTACCTTCGTGCCCGGATATCAGGGCGAGAGCAATGATCAGCACCACTCCTAGCAAGACGATCCACACCGCATTCCCACCCATGTTCCAACTTTGCATGCTATTTCCGTGCATGGGACCTCCTTCTGAATTGCCGCTGGGGAATACGGAACCCTGTCGGACTTATTTCTTCTGATCGTCCATCATTTCTTTATGGTTCTTCATCGCTTGCATGTGGTCCGTCATCGTTTGCAGGTACGTGACGATCGCGTGCTGTAACTCCATCTGACTCTTCATGCTGGCCTGTTCCGTTTCCATGTGGCTTTTCATGGCGGCATCGGCAGCAGCCATCTTCGTCATGGTGTCCTTCATCAGGGCCTGTATCTGGTCCATCTGTGCACTCATCTGCTCCATCTGGGCCTTCATGTTCTTCATGTCCATGCCGGGACTTTGCATGGCGTTCTGGGCCTGCAACGGCGCACTGTAAGAACCCATTAGCAATAGTGCGAGAATTGTTACGATCAGCAGCTTTGTCATCGTCATTGCTTCATCTCCCACGCGTTCTCAATCGATTGTTGGTAAAAACCTTGCGCGCGCTACCGCAACAACCACAGTCTTGTGGCTAAACGACATTACCAAGCTGACCTGTGGTCGATCTGGTCACAACTGCTCACACCCATATTTCCTATTCCCAGAATAGCGAAGCGCAAAGGGCAGCGACCGGATTGCCGACGACAAGGAGAAGTCCTGAACAGAAAGGGGACGTCAGCGGTGCCCTCGCTCTGATTCGTACTTTGCATCATAACTGGGACGGGTGGGCGAATTGTGAATCCGCAGAGGCTGACGTGTGCGAAGGCTCACCTTGGAATGTGATGCGCTGATGGAGAATCGCCAATTCGTAGACGGTCCGCCTGCACCTGCAGACCCGTAATACCGAGTCCCGGATCCACTCCGCTCGTTATTGGTCCACAAGGGATTGATCTACTCTTGTTTCTTACTCTCTCGGTCTTGCGCTCGAAGATATGCCTCGATCTCTCTCCTGCTTGCGTGTCGCGCCCAGTCGGCTGGTGTGGCCTGCCAAAGGATATCCTTCAGATCCAACCTTGCACCGCGTTCGACTAGGAGCCGGACTACTTCGTCATGGCCGCCCCCAGCAGCTTGGTGCAGCGGGGTCGTGTGAGAATGGCCTCCGACCGGGTTGTATCGGTTTGGATCTTCACCCGCGTCAAGCAACAATCGCACGATCTCGACATGTCCAAAATCCGCCGCCATTGAGAGTGCCAAATGGCGGTCCTCGCTACTGGCACTCGCAAGCAACCGGCGCGCATCGTCAACGCGCCCCAGGGCCGCCGCCCCCGGCAGATCAACGCGAGCGCCGCGACCGATCAAGGCGTTCACCGCCGCAAGTTCCCCGTGCAAGGCGGCTGCTTGTACAGCGCTGTCGGGATCCGCTCCGTAGTCGCACAATAGATCAATGAGCGGAAGCTGTTTGCCACATTCCCGCGGCACACTCCCAGTCGCGACCAGCATGAGCGTCTCGTTCCTTGCGGATTGGCTCGGGCCAGCATCGAGAATGACCTTGGTCACTTCAACAATGTTCGCCCGCACAGTGCCATGGCGAACCGGATTCTCAGCGACGAACTCCAGCAGCGTTGGATTCCGAAAGTAGTTCCCGCCTTCGAAAAGGACGTGCTGATGCACCAGATTCGGCTGTTGATTCAAGTGCGCGCGCAAACCCGCTACGTCCCCTGCATCGATGAGTTCCACCGCGTGGCGAAACGATGCGTCTTCAATGCGCTCATGATGCGGCAATTGCAGCCGGTCGGCGAGCGTTGGTTTTTCAATGTGCGTTTTCAATCGTGCCTAACTCGGAAATCCCGACTCGCGGGCAATGGTGAGCTGTGCGTCGCTCAACTTCAGCTGGGCATGGAAGATCTCTGCGTCTGTAGCGCGGCCGTAACGCGGATGAAACTCCCTGATTCGCTGGGCTGCGCCTAGAGTGCGGGCTTTATGCTCCTTAAGCAAGTCCCTGGCTTGATACTTGAGGTGATCGAGGTTGGGATTCGAGGGGAGACGTCTTACCGGCATAACGAACTTCCTTTCGTTTGCCCGAGGTCCGCATTGAGGGGCAGAAAGTTAGTTCGTAAAAGCGAAATTGTCGCGATCAGGTGGACTTCTGTCCTTTCCGCGGACCGGATGCACCCTTTGCGCTGCGTGATCTTAACACGACGGCGGAGAGCCCGGCGGCACGTTGCACTAGACCGTGGGGAATCGACATCCCTCAGAAGGATCGACGGTGAATCCCGGAGGCACGCTGGAGGTGATTGAGTAGTGAAATAGCCGGTGTACTAACGACTCAAGTCTCTGCACAACCGAGTCAGAACCATAGCGGACACTCTCTTGCTGCCCGCTTTAACCGAATGAGTGGGCAGACGTTTGCTATGGGACGGGAAAAAGAAGTCATTGACTTGGTCGACCGTGACGAACATCCGCTCCGGTCTGTTGGTACGTGTCTTAGGCGGAGCCAGCTTTTTCATTTATTTCTCCGACGCGTTTGCATGAGCCAACGCCGTTATAGTAATTCGCAAGGAAATGAGGATTCAAGTCTCCGTGGAAGTATTGCTTCCGTTTTATCCATACGAGACCGTCACCACGCGAGATAACGGCGACATCGACAGGGCCGCCAACCGTCTCGGCCTGCTTTGTAACATGTCGCTTAAACGAAGTAAGACTCACCAGCGACTCAGCCATTGCTGCCAGCTCCTCTTTTGGAAGATGCTGCACTATTTCAATGATCGGGCCGGAGTGTACGGTTTGCGAATACTGCGTTAATCCGTCTGAGAGCGCATTCAACGCTTCCTGTCCATTCTTGCGCATTTGGACCAGAGTGGAACGCCGATCTGCCTTCGAAAGCTTAACGCCGAATATCTTGTCGATAGCTTTTGGATATCCTTCCACCAGGATGTCACCGAGCACGTTTAGCAAGAATTGCAGAAACTCATGATCAATTCAATTCATGAACAGGGACACCATTTCCCGCTGAGCGAAGGCGCTGATAAAGGCAGTCGTTCCTGATTCCGATACGTCACTGCCCTTCTCTTCACGAGCGCGCAGCCTTCCTGCAATTAGTCCATCGACTCGCCAGTGGCGTTGACTTGGAAAGAACTGGTCCGTGCCATATCCGGCGAATACAATCCCCGTATCTCCGTTCCAGAAGGAGTCTCGTACAAGGGATGAGCAACAAGCGTGCTCGAGTTCATTCAGTGGAACCACACTCGCGAGGGAGCCCAACTCGTCTGTGATAGCTCGTTGAATGGAAGCCCGATAAGTGTCCAACAACTTTGGTACTGCCAGTTCGGACAATCTTCGCCTATATCCATGAAAATAAGGAATTTTGGGAGGAGAGGGGAGGGGGCATGTCGCCCTCCTATAATGCTCGAATGAAGAAGGACTGGACGACCAAGCTCATTCACTCGGATGTGCGCGTGCCCGAAGGGTTTCGCTCGCTGGCAACGCCGGTGTATCGCGGCTCCACCACGTTATTCTCCGACGCAGCGAAGGTTGACGACAACTGGGACCAGTACGAAGTGGGCTATACCTATGGCCTCTATGGAACCCCGACGACGCTGGAGCTAGCAGGACGCATCTGCGANCTGGAAGGTGGCTACCGCACTCTGATTACACCAGGAGGCCAGTGCGCTATCTCGACCATCAATTTCGCATACCTCAAATCCGGCGACCATATCCTCGTGCCCGAAAGCGTGTACGGCCCAAACCGGAAGCTGGCCCGATTCGTCTTGAAGCGCTTCGGCGTCGAGACCTCTTTCTATCCGCCAACCATCGGGCACGAGATCGAGTCGCTGTTCAAGCCAAACACGCGCCTGGTGTGGGTTGAGAGTCCCGGCTCGATCACCATGGAAGTGCAGGACGTTCCCGCGATCGCCGAGGTGGCGCACGCCCACGGAGCGCTCGTGGTCATAGACAACACATGGGCGGCAGGCATCCTGTTCGACGCGGTGGCGCATGGCGTGGACATCACCATGCAAGCGGTGACAAAGTATATCGCCGGCCACAGCGATCTGCTGCTGGGCTCAATTACGGTAAAAGACCCTGCCGCCTGGAAGACGCTGGGCGCGCACCAGCAGGTGCTGGGTTGTGCGGCATCGCCCGACGACTGCAGCCTGGCGCTGCGCGGCATGAAGACCATGGCGGTCAGGTTGAAGGCAATTGAACGATCAGCGCTGACCATTGCCGAGTGGCTTAGCCAAAGGCCCGAGGTCGAACGCGTGTTGCATCCTGCCATGCCGTCGTGCCCGGGACACGAGTTCTGGGAGCGCGATTTCCTTGGATCGTCTGGACTGTTCTCGATCGTGCTCAAGCCTGGCGTGACCAAGCAACAAGTGCTGGCGTTCGTGAACGCTCTTGAGCTGTTCAAAATCGGGTACAGCTGGGGAGGTGTCGCGAGCCTCGCGGTGGCCTATGACTTCACGGGATTCAAGGAGCGCCCGGACTACCAGCACCGCATCGTGCGATTGCACATTGGACTGGAAGCTACCGACGATCTCATGCGCGACTTGGAACAGGGATTGGCGAAGCTGACACAGTGATCTTTCTCAACATGCGGCGAACGCCATCATCCGAAGGCGAAACTATTTCGTGGCGCCGGTCTTCTTGAGGATGTCCTCGGCGAAGAAGTTCTCCACCTTGGCCTCATCGCGGATGACCTCGTAATAAGCCGCTTTCAGGAGTTGCTCGCGACGGTCGCGCAGCTGCTCACGAACCGCCTGCTGCACTCGCGGATCCTGCAGTTCACGCTGTCCGGCAGCTTCCTTGCTGATGAGACGCACCACGCGATATCCGAAAACCTGGTGACTGTTGGGATCACCGACTACCAGCACGGTCGAGTACTGTCCTGGCTTCAGCTTGGCAATCGACTCATACGCGTTTTTGTCGCCCTTGAGGGAAGACTCAGGTATGAACCCCAAGTCGCCGCCATTTTGCGAGGTGTCCGGCTGTTCTGAGAAGTTCATGGCGACGGACGCAAAATCCTCTCCGCTATCCAGGCGGTTCTCGATCATCTGGATTTTCTTCTTGGCTTCCGCCTCGTTCTGGGCCTTGTTGGGGATGTTTCGCGCTTGTGGGTTGGGCTGGGTTGTAACCAGAATCTGCGCCAGGTGGAACTGCGGCTCGATCAGGTTGAACTCGCCCTTGTGCTGATTGTAGTAAGACGTAATGTCCCCGTCAGTAACGTTGATCTTGGATGTGACTTCCTTGTTGAGGACCTTTTCGACCGTAATCGAGCGGCGTAAGTCCGCCTTGAAGTCGGCGAGCGTGATATTGCGGGCGGCGAGCCGCTTATCGAAGTCCTGCTGGCTGAAGGGCGCCTTGATTTCCGCCAGCTTGCTGTTGACTTCGTCGTCAGTGGCGAGCAAACCCAGCTTCTCGGCACGCTGCATCAGAATTTCGTTATCGATCAATTCCTTGAGGATGTTCAGGCGAAGGGTGTCAGCCTGTTCCTCTGTGGGCTTCTGGGGAGCTTCGGCCGTCTGATTGTTGTAGTACTTGTCCACTTCGGTGCGCAGTACCTTCCGTCCGTTGACTGTGGCCATGACGCCTTCGGTAGCTTTGTTGGTAGTATTGCAGCCCGTGCCGGACAACAGCAGGAAAAGAGCCGTCGCCACGGAAACGGCGATCGTGACGCTCTGTCCACGCCTTAGATTCGATTTCAAAACGTGCTCCTCTTGCTTGGCAAAACTACGTTGAACTGCCGGTCCAGTAACTCGAATACCGAACACTCAACCGGACGGCATTGGAACCGCGCCGTGCTAATTGCTGGCCTTGGGTTGAGCGGCAGCCGGGGCCGCTGCCGGCGGCTGGATCCCTGCCGCGAGCAGTTGCTGATTCAAAATTGCTTTCACTTCTTCGGCGTCCACGGCGCCTTCCAGCTTCTGGCCGTTGATGAACAGGGTGGGAGTCGCATTCAGGCCCAGCGCCTCACCCTCAGCCATGGAAGCTTTTAGAGTTGCATCGGGCTGTGCCTTTAAACAGGCCTGCAGGCGGGTCATGTCAACACCATTCTTCTTGCCCAGGTCGAGCGCGATGCGGTCCAGTTCGGCCTTTGATTTTTGCACGTCCTGCCCGCCTCCAACGGCCTTTTGATTGGCGTGAACGTAATCGGCATATTCCCAAAACGCAGCTCCGTTTTCGGCGGCCAGGCAATTTGCGTCATTGGCCGAATGCTGTGCCCACGGGTGCATCGACAAGGGGAAATCCTTGTACACGATCTTGATACGGTCGCCGTACTGAGGAAGGATTTCCTGCATAAGGGTGGAATGCATGCGCGAGCAGAAGGGACACTGTAGGTCGTCGAAGTTAACGATGGTCACCTTGGCGTTCGCGTTGCCACGAATCGGGCGACCCTTGACGTCGATCTTGTTCATGCGCTCGGTGTAGATGTCCTTGGTGAGGTCGATCTTTGTGACCCTAGCCAAGGTCCTACCGTCCTGGGAGAGCAGAAAATCGAGCTTCTGGTCTTTGCCATGGGCGCTCAGCGTGACGGTTACGGTGTCGTAAGTGGGGAAATCGCTAGGCCGGCGCGGTCCAACAGCAATCGTTACCTCAGCAGGAAGGTCATACTGTGCCTGGACCTGCCGCTGGATACGCACCTTCACATCGGGGGAGACTTCTTGCGCCGAACACCCAGCAGATACCAGCAACAACAGGACTGCTAATCGTTTCATCAGCAAAGGACAAACCACCTTAATATTTAGGCCTGAAACTGTCATTATCTCATGGCGGGTAACCAAAGAGAACGCCCGCGCGTGGCCCGGGACGCCGATTCCAGAAGAGTTCGGAAATTCCTGGCTGCGGGTCACGACGCGTGGTTTCGCTGTTAAGAAAGCCTGGTGTTCAGCAAATTCTCGACCGGAAGCAAGACATTCATCGAGCCGGATCGGAAACCCTCGAGATCAAGCGTCACATAGGAGAAACCGAGCGCCTTGAAGATGCGGGTAAACTCAATCGCCATCTCGGGAGTCATAGCGCGAGGCAGTTCCTCGCGCGCGATCTCGATGCGCACAATGTCGCCATGGTGGCGAACCCGAACCTGGCAGAAGCCCATCTCTCGGAGAGCATCTTCCCCCTGCTCGACGACGCGGAGAACTTCCGGGGTCACGGGACGGCCGTACTCGATCCGGGACGACAGGCACGCGGAAGCAGGCTTGTCCCAGACGCGCAGCCCAGCGAGGCGCGCCAGTTCCCGGATGTCCTGTTTGGTAAGGCCCGCCTCCACCAGGGGAGCAGCCACACCGTGTTGCCGGGCGGCCTGCTGGCCAGGCCGGAAGTCCCCCTGATCGTCAACATTCACGCCGTACGCGATGATCTCAAATCCATTCTGCGAGCGAAAAGCTTCCATCACGGTGAAGAGTTCATCCTTGCAATGGAAACACCGCGTAGCGTCGTTCTGCCGATATTCGGGGTTTTCCATCTCCGCGGTTTGAATGACGGTGAGCGGGATGTCCTGTTCCTGGGCGAAAGCTAAGGCGTCGCGCATCTGCGAACGCGCCAAACTGGGAGAGTCGGCCAGGACCGCCAGCATGTCCCGTCCGAGCACGCGATACGCTGCCCAGGCGAGGAAGGCGGAGTCCACTCCTCCCGAATAGGCCACTAACAAGTGCCCAAGTCGACGCAATCGCTCCTGCAGACCCTGCCACTTGGCATTCTGGCCGTCGGATAAACCCGAGATGGCAAGTTCCGGGAATGACATCGTCTCATTGTAGACGGCGAAAAGGCAGGAAAGGATGCGAGCTAATAGATTCTTTGCATCCGTTTCAGATTGCCGAACGTCCCGATGTTGGTGAGGCTGAAGGCGATGCGGTATGCATTTTCGTTTCGCACCGAGCCCAGCGCCCAACGCGCGTACTCGAAGGTGAGACCGCAGCAATCCCAGTTATAGCTGCTCTGGACAGTCGCCCCTTGGACAAAACTGTTCTTTACATCGAACGCCATTCCGGCTGCGGCAGTGAAACCTCTGCTGGAAAGATTTCCGTAGTTGGCCTGCACCCGGAACTGGTTGAAGATGTCGGGCGCGAGTACCTGATTCACGGTCGCAGGGATGACCTCACCGGGAACGTGAAGATAGCTCTGGCCTCCGAGAATGTACCACTTCGAACTGAGACGTTGACCGACGAGGAACGTACTGGCGTTCAATTGGTGAAACGCCGGGTCGTAATCCAATGCCCACTGAATGTCGGTAGCTCGGTTGCGAATCAAGAGACGGGAGATGATCGGCGAGGCATTCCTCGGTTGAGTCAGGAAAGCAATTCCGCTGAAGTCCACCGAGCTGTCAAAAACGTTGCGTTGGTTGGGTACGAGTGCGCCACCAAAGGTTGGGTTAAAGAAATACTTCTGCGCAATGGTCCAGGTCACGAGTTCGCGTGCCGGGCCACTCTGATCGTCACAGACTTTAGCGTCAGCGGCAAGTTGCCTGGTAACTTCGGCGGGCGGAGTGTCGGCAGGCAGATACTTCGGGTGCTCGAAGCACTCCCCGCTGGACTTCGACTTCTTGACATAGAGGCGGTTCACTACCCCGTATTCGACCCCGCTCGAGTCAGCTAAAATATCGCGTTCGTCAAAGCGGATGATGTTGGAGAAATTGTTGATGCCCGTCTCGTAGCGATAGATCGCATAGGGCTCGACCACGTGCTTCATAACGTAGCCGAAGATTTTGCGGTCGAAGATCTTCGCGACCGACGGAGGCCGCATTTCCATCGAGGCCAGCAAGACGTTGCGGTTGAGGGCCTGGGCTACCGCGACGCCGATTACTCCGGTGTTTCCACCGGAAGGAATGAGTCGTTCGGTGTAGAACGTCTCTCTTACACCGGCTTCCGGACGAAAGGTCCATCCGCGGAGGAACATCGGCAGAGAAATGTTGGGGTTAGCATCCAGGCGTCCCACGACGTTTTGAGTCTGGAAGCCGGGTTCATGACGCGAGACGCCTTCCGCGGATACGTCATAGGTGTACATGAACTTCGAGTTAAAAATGGGGTTCTCAACCCCGGCCATCTGGAAGCTGGGTATGTGGGCGATGTCGATGACGTCGCCATTCACCGTGCTCTGATAGTTCTGGTAGCGGGACATCAGGAACCCCAGATAATTTCCCGACCAGCTTTTGCTCACGAATCCCGACGAACGCACCTCGGAGTTGATGGCATCGGTAAAGCTCTGGCCGAAAGCCAGTCGGAAAACGTAGGAACTCAAGTAATCGACGGAAACCACCCCACGAAATCCGAACGGAAGTTCGGCCGACCCGTTCGCCTTGAGTTCCTGGCCGCCCTGGTTCTGCTTGGAAACCGGATTGCCCTGCTCGTCAATTACACCGTAGTACTCGGCATGAAACTGGTAATGCCATCCGATATTGCGGTAGTTACCGATCTGCGCCCAGCCCCGCGAGGAGAAATAGTAGCCGCCGACCTCGGCGTCGGAGTTACGGTTGATGGCCCAATAGAAGGAGTCTCCGATAATCGTTCCCTTGGAATTCGACTGACCGATAGCCGGAATGAGAAATCCACTTTTCCGCCCCAGATTGTCTGCCGGATGCTGCACGTAGGGAAAATAGAAAATAGGAATTCCCTTAATCCGCAAGGTGGAGTGATACATCTTGGCGTCTCCCCCCACCTCCACCGTTGCGGTGGCTGGGTGGAACTCCCATTTGGGATTGGGAAGCTGGCATGACGTGATGATGCCATGATGCACCCGGTAGAGGTCGGGCCCCAGTTTGTCCACGACTTTGCCGGTGAAGAAGAAGGGCGTGGACGATCTCAGGAACATGGATTGGTTCGAGACCTTGATACCGGTGGAGCCGGTCACATCGTAAAACGTGCCGGTATCGCGGCTGACATCGTAGGTGGCATGAGTGCCGACCAGGTGCTCGTTGTGGGCGCCACCATCGTAAACCACGTGTCCGGTGGCGGTGATTTGTCCGGTGGTGGAATCGTAGGTGGCCTGGTCGCAATGTATAACACTGTTGCGAAACCGGATTTCCACGTTGCCGCGCACCTTGTAAATGTCCTGGTTCTTTTCTTGCTCATCCGCGCGAATCAGGACTTCGTCGCGATTCAAGACAACGTTGGCTGGCGGACGCGGATTGCCGGAATCCTGTTCGGCTGCGCTCTGCATTTGCTGCTGCACAACCTCTTCCATCACCTTCATGCCCTCGTCCTCTTCGACGGGCGCGGCGGGCGCAGGTTTCGAAACGGCAGGCTGCTGGGTGGGTGTGGCCGGGGAGGATGCCTGCGGCGGGCTACTCTGCGCTGTGTCGTCTTGCGGGGACGCAGTGCGCAACTGGCTGGTTAACAGCACCGGCGCGAGAATTAGATGACAACCCATCAGGGCCGTGATAATTAATCGAGTGCGGGAGATCATCGAAAGCCGCGCGTTCCTTCGCCGAAGGCGTTTGAATCGGCACAACCCTGCAACTTAGCACGGTTGCACGGACTCAGGCAAAACGCGAAGCGCTGTCGGTCATTTCACGCTGCTCTGGTGTTTCTCTAAACCCGCTTGCCGCACGCAGGTTGCGCCGTTGATACCTGACGAGCCGATGCACAACCTTGCTGTCTTGCAAATCGACGAGCGGACGATCTTCTTTTCTCGCTTTTGCTTTACCACGATGTTACGAACATGCGGTCTGGGCACGCATGGCAAAAAGGAATAGTGGCGCCACCACATGACAGAACACCAGTTTTCAGCCATCAATGCAGTGGAGAATTCGGCGGAACCAGCAGCCGACCTGTGGCGCCACGAAGTGCAGGCGCGCATTGCGGGCTACAAGAAACGTCGCGGCCGGCGGGTCGAGGGGGCCTTCTCCATGCGCTTCCCTTTTCCTGCCGAGGAGGTAGTCGAGCCGGTCGAGCCCGCCGAGGCAATGCCTGTAGTCGCCGAGGCAGCCTTGGAGGCCTCAACTCGCATTCCCGAAGAAGACTTGGTTCCCGGGCCACCAGTCCGGTTCTTCGAAGTCAGAGATCTGCTGCAGAACGATTCGACTGACGTCGTGGCGGAGCAGATCGCCGAGACCGAAAATGGTGCGCCAGGCGTGGTCGAGTTGGTACTTGAACCGCTTCCTGAACCGGAGCCCGAACCGTACATCGATACCGTGCCGCGGCCG
>JGI20173J14856_1000328_pt1 | contig 12209 bp, 10 predicted proteins | sample NGESurdeep072012_8_FD_14856 | JGI IMG/M metagenome (IMG submission 14856)
CCGCCACCTCTGCCGACGTCGCCGAGCCGATGGCCGTGGTGGAGGCGGCCGGCGGACCGAGTGCTGTCCAACCCTCCGTTCGACGGAGCCGTCCTGGCAAGGGGACGACTCCGTGACGGCGACGGCGCAGCAGTCCGAGCCGTCCTCGCAGATCACGGAGCCGATCCTGTCGGTGCGCAACCTGGTCAAACACTTCCCGGTCCGCGGTGGCGGGCTGCTGCGTCGTACGGTCGGCGACATCCACGCGGTCTGCGGCGTCTCCTTCGACCTGCACCCGCGGGAGACACTCGGTTTGGTCGGAGAGTCCGGCTGCGGGAAGTCGACGACCGGTCGCACGATCATCAAGCTGCAGCCGGCGACGTCTGGTGAGGTGTTGTTCCGCGGGGCCAACCTGCTGTCGAAGAAGGGGCGCGACCTGCGGGAGGTGCGACGTGACCTGCAGATCGTGTTTCAGGACCCGTATGCGTCGCTCAACCCACGGATCAATGTCAACGAGATCGTGGCTGAGCCGCTGCGCATCCACGGCCTCTACCGCAAGGGCAGCAAGGAGCAGCTGCGTGAACTGTTCCGACTGGTCGGGCTCAACCCCGAGCACGGCAACCGCTATCCGCACGAGTTCTCCGGCGGGCAGCGGCAGCGCATCGGCATCGCCCGGGCGCTCGCGCTGGAGCCCAAGGCTCTTATCCTGGACGAGCCGGTGTCAGCTCTCGACGTCTCGATCCAGGCCGGTGTCGTCAACCTGCTCGAGGAGTTGCAGGACCGGTTGGGCCTGGCCTATCTGTTCATCGCTCACGACCTGTCGGTGGTCCGGCACATCGCCGACCGGGTCGCGGTGATGTACCTCGGGAAGATCGTGGAGCTGGCGGACCGGCACGAGTTGTTCGATCGGCCGGCCCACCCCTACACCCAGGCGCTGATGTCGGCGATCCCCATCCCGGACCCGGTGAAGGAACGCGAGCGTCGACGGATCGTCATTCGGGGTGACGTGCCGAGTCCGGCAAGTCCACCAAGCGGCTGCCGGTTCCGCACTCGCTGCCCGAAGTTCGCCAACCAGCTGTCGGAGGGGGAGCGGGAGCGCTGTGTCGAGGAGGAACCCGCTTTGATTGAGCGCGGGCAAGGCCACCCCGCCGCCTGCCACTACGCCGCTGTGGAGAAGGTGCTGTGACCGAGGAGCGTCCGTGACCGTCGCCCTATCCATCATTCTGATCATGACCAGCGTCCTGCTCGTCGTCCTGATCCTGCTGCACCGCGGCAAGGGCGGGGGGCTGTCCAACCTGTTCGGCGGGGGCGTGTCCTCTTCGCTGGGTGGCTCGTCCGTCGTCGAGAAGAACCTCGACCGACTCACGATCGGAGCCGGGCTCGTATGGGCAGCGTGCATCGTGGCCCTGGGGCTGCTGCTGAAGAAGTGACCGCCCGTCCTTCTTCTCGGCGGCCGCCCCGAACCCCGCTGGCCGCGGACCGGCCCCGTTAGAATCGCGATTCACGACAAACGAGACAAGGAGTACGACGCCGTGGCAGGTGGCAATGCCATCCGGGGCAGCCGGGTTGGTGCGGGGCCGATGGGCGAGGCGGAGCGGGGCGACACCGCAGCGCGCCAGCGAATCTCCTTCTGGTGTGCCAACCGGCACGAGACCCAGCCGTCGTTCGCCGAAGGAGCCGCCGTACCGGAGTTCTGGGACTGCCCACGCTGCGGCTTCCCGGCCGGTCGGGACGAGGCAAACCCGCCGGCACCGCCGCGCACCGAGCCCTACAAGACCCACCTGGCCTATGTGCGCGAGCGCCGCAAAGACGAGGACGGCGAAGCCATCCTGGCCGAGGCGCTGGCGAAGCTGCGCGGAGCTCGGTAGCCGGCTCGGCCCGTCAGCGCCGGCCTGCGGTTACGGCGAGGCCGAGCGGCTGAGCTGGCGGGGCAGCCGGCTCGCGGCCGAGGTGTCCAGCAGCCAGCGGGTCTGCGCCCGGCCAGCGACGCCGGCGGCCGGGATCTGCACCGGCCCGGCGCCGGACAACGCCAGGTGGACGGCGGTGGCCTTCTCCTCGCCGGCTGCCACCAACCACACCTCCTGGGCGGCGTTGATGGCCGGCAGCGTGAGCGTGATCCGGGTCGGTGGCGGCTTCGGGCAGCCGCGCACGGCCACCACCGGACGCTCGTCATGGACGGCCGGGGACTCCGGAAAGATTGACGCCGTGTGCCCTTCCGGGCCGATCCCCAGCAGCAGGACGTCAAACCGGGGCACCGGACCGTGGTCTTCGGGGTGCGCCGCCCGGGCCAGCTCGGCGGCATAGCGCTCGGCCGCGCGCTCCGGGTCGTCGCCGTCGGNTCCGTCCGGCCCAGCGATCGGGTGGACCCGCGCCTCGTCCACCGCCACCGCGGACAGCAGCGCCGCCCGGGCCTGGGTGTCGTTGCGANCCGGGTTGCCGGTGGACAGGAACCGCTCATCACCCCACCACACGTCCAGCCGCGGCCAGTCCACGGCATCGCGGGCCGGGGCCGCCTGCAGCTCGCGCAGGGTCGCGATGCCGATGCCACCGCCGGTGAGCACCACCGAGGCCGTACCGCGGGCGGCCTGGGCGTCCACCAGATGGGTGACCAGCCGCGCGGCCACCGCCCGGGCCAACATGCCGGCGTCCCGGTGCACCACCACCGTTCCCGGCGTACTCATGGCGCCGCCGTGGNGTCCCCGACCGCCGCCGCGGCCTTGGCCTGGTCCGCCCNGTCGGCAGCCAGCATCTCGCGGGCCGTCNCTTCGACCGTGGACGGGTCGGTGTGCCCACCGGTAGCTCGAACATCGCTGNCCCCGGGCAGGAACTCTCCGATCCGCTCCGACGGCGCCTCGGCGATGTCGCGCCACACGTGTCGACGGTGCTGCGGGCGGTCGTTGAGTTCGGTGAGCGAGAACGCAGCGGCCAGCGCCTCGGCGTACACCTGGTCGGCATCGAGCCGGCGCAGCTCCTCGGCCAGCAGGTCGCCACGTTCCCGGCGGGGCAACGGCAACGTTCGGTCCGGCTGACCGGATCGGGACAGGACGGCGGTACGCCCGTCGGTGCGGACCACGCTCAGCAACGGGACCTCGGACCCCGCCCCTGGGGCGGCTGCAACTCGGACCTCGGTGATGCCCGGACCGGCGGAGTCCTCGACGGCGACGTCGCTGCGCAGCCGCGGTCCCAGCCAGCCGGCAAGCAGGACGGCACTGGGGTTCTTGCGCTCGGCGTACACGGTCACCGGGCCGGCCGCGTCCGGGCAGGCGTCGAAGGCGGCCGCCAGCAACGACCGCCAGCCGGTCAGCCGCGGCCAGGCCAGGTCGGTGTCGCCGGGTCGGTAGTCGTGCGCCCGGGCGTGCAGAGCCGCTGGCGGATCGGCCGCCGCCGCGCTGTCGGTGACCCGCCGGTCGGCCAGCACCCCGAGCGGATCGTGGGAGATGTGCGGCGGGGGCTCCCCGTGCCACCACGTCACCACCGGAGCATCCGGCGCCAGCAGCGGCAGTACGACGGACTCGGCGTGCAGCGCCAACCGGCCCCACATCCGCAACACGATGGTTTCCCCCGGCCCCCCGGTCCCACCGATAGAGATCTCGGCGTCCAGCCGGGGGGTGTCGGCCTCGGGCTGGCGACGGACAACCATCAGCGTGCGACACGGGTGCGCCATCGAGGCGGTGGTCGCCGCGTCGATCGCGGAGCGGACGTTGCGTTCGTCCACCACGGCGACCAGGGTCAGCACCAGGCCGAAGGCGACCGCGCCGGTGGAGCGCCGCTCCGCCGACAGCGCCTCGACGATCTCCTTGCCGGTGGTGTCCCAGAGCGTGGTCACGGCTGGCCGCCCGAGAACAAAGTCGCGATCACGGCCGTCGCCACGCTCGGCCGTCGCGACGCAGCATGGCGTCCGAACCGGCTGGACCCCAGGTGCCGGCCCGGTACCGCTCCGGCTGGCTGCCGACCCAGAACGCCTCCAGCGGATCCAGCACCCGCCACGACGCCTCCACCTCCAGGTTGCGCGGGAACAGCGTGGCGTCCCCGAGCAGGACGTCAAGGATCAATCGCTCGTATGCCTCGGGCGAGGACTCGGTAAAGGCCTCGCCGTACAGGAAGTCCATCGAGACGTCCCGGACCTCCATGGCGGTGCCCGGCACCTTCGAGCCGAACCGCATCGTCACCCCCTCGTCCGGCTGCACCCGCACCACGAGCTGGTTGCGGCCCAGCTCCTGGGTATCGGTCACCGGGAACGGCAGGTGCGGTGCCCGCTTGAAGGTCACCGCGATCTCGGTGACCCGGCGAGGGAGCCGCTTGCCGGTGCGCAGGTAGAACGGCACGCCGCCCCAGCGCCGGGTCTCCACGCCGAGCCGGACCGCGGCGTAGGTCTCGGTGGTGGAGTCGGCCGGGACATCGGACTCCTCCAGGTAGCCGATGGCCCGCTCACCGGCGAGCCAGCCGGCTTCGTACTGGCCGCGCACCGCGTAGGCATGGAGGTCGCTCGGCAGCGAGATGGCGCCGAGGACCTTGACCTTCTCGATCCGCAGCGAGTCGGCGTCGAAGGAGACCGGCTCCTCCATCGCGGTGAGCGCCAGCAGCTGGAGCAGGTGGTTCTGCAGGACGTCGCGAGCCGCACCCGCGCCGTCGTAGAAGCCGGCCCGGCTGCCGATGCCGACGTCCTCGGCCATGGTGATCTGCACCGAGTCGACGAAGTTGGCATTCCAGATCGGCTCGAACAGGGTGTTGGCGAACCGCATGGCCAACAGGTTCTGCACCGTCTCCTTGCCGAGGTAATGGTCGATCCGGAAGACGTCGTCAGCGGTGAAGACCGAGTCCACCAGCTGGTTGAGGTCCCGGCTGCTGGCCAGGTCGTGGCCGAAAGGCTTCTCTACCACCACCCGGCGCCAGCCGCGGTCGCCACTGTCGGCCAGGCCGGTGCGCTGCATCTGCTTGAGCACGGTGGGGAAGGCCGGCGGCGGGATCGACAGGTAGAACGCCGCGTTGCCGTGGATGCCGTGGCTGTCCTCGAGCTCGATCAGCGTCTGTTGCAGCGTGTCGAAGGCCTCGTCGTCGTCGAAGGCCCCAGGCACGAACCGGATGCTGGCCGCCAGCCGCTCCCACACGCCGTCGCGCCAGGGAGTACGGGCGCCCTTCTGTGCGGACTCCATAGCCAGCTGACTGAAGTCCGCATCGCCCCAGTCCCGGCGGGAGAAGCCGAGCAGGGCAAAGCCCGGCGGCAGCAGGCCGCGGTTGGCCAGGTCGTACACCGCCGGCAGCAGCTTTTTGCGGGCCAGGTCGCCGGTGACCCCGAAGACGACCAGCGCGCACGGGTCCGGCACCCGGGGGATCCGTCGGTCCCGCGCGTCCCGCAGCGGGTTGGTGTAGCCAGCGGCTGCCATGGCTAGCCCGCGGTACGACGGGCAGCGTCGAGCAACTGCGCCAACCCGCGGGCCCGGTCGCGCAGGTGCAGCCGGATCGCCGGTCGCCCGCGGCCGGCCAGCGCCCGCAGGTCACCCGACGCCTGCGCGGCCTGCAGCCGGCCGAGGGTGAACGGGCGACCCGGGACGGCAACGTCATCGGTCACCGTGCCGGTGATCTGCAGAAAGGCGCCGACCTGCGGTCCGCCCTTGTGGTACTGCCCGGTCGAGTGCAGGAACCGCGGCCCCCAGCCGAAGGTGACCGGGTGCGCCAGCCGGGCGGCGAGCAGTGGCCGGAGCTCGGCGGCGGCGGCGTCCGCGCCCCGGTCGAGGTAGGCGAGGATCGCGAGATAGCCCTCCGGCGGTACGGCGCCGAGCAGGGCGTCGAACACCGCCGTCAGGTCGGCGATGTCGGCGATGTCGGCGATGTCGCCGAGCCCGCCGGTGTCGTCGTACACCTCGACGTCGCCGGCGACGAGCACCGGCTCGCCAGCCAGCGCCCCGGAGCCGTCCGCACCGTCCGCGGCGTCCAGGATGGCTGTTGTGTTGGCCTTGGACTCCGCCACGTTGGGTTGGTCGAACGGGTTGATCCGCAGCGCCCGGCCGGCCACCGCGGTGGCGTACTCCCAGAGCAGGAACTGCGCGCCCAGCGGCCCGGAGACGCTGGTGCCGGACGCGCTCGCGGGGTCGTCGACGCCGGGCGGGTTCAGCGTGACCAGATGCGTGTCGGCCGCCTCGGTGAAGCCCGGCGCGGTGGTGGACTCGACCACGACCGGCAGCAGACCCTTGCCCTCCTTGCCGGTCGACTCGGCGACCAGCTGCTCGGCCCAGTCGCCGAAGCCGACGATGCCCGAGCCCGCGTCGGCGAGCGCCAGCTTGTCGTGGCCGGACACCGCACCGCCGCCGAGGGCGGCACCGAGCACCAGCGCCGGGTTGCCGGCCAGCCGGGACAGCGACGGCTCCAGCGCCCCCGCGTCGTCGAGCAGCTGCTCGACGTCCACTCCCGCCAGCGCGCTCGGCACCAGCCCGAAGGCCGACAGCGCGCTGTAGCGACCGCCGACGTTGGGGTCGGCGAGGAAGACCTCGCGGTAGCCCTCGGTCCGGGCCAACTCCTCGAACGGGCTCCCCGGGTCGGTCACCACGATGATCCGCTTCGCGGCCTCGTCGGGGGAGAGCCCGGCGTCGGCAAAGGCCTGCAGGTACACCCGGCGGTGGCTGTCGGTCTCCAGGGTGCCGCCGCTCTTGCTCGAGACCACCACGACTGTCCGGTCGATCCGGTCGGCGATAGCCGTCCGCACTTGACCCGGATCGGTGGTGTCCAGGACTGTCAGCTCCACCCCGGCGGTCAGGGTGATGACCTCGGGCGCCAGCGATGACCCGCCCATGCCGGCGAGTACGACGTGGTCCAGCCCTTCCGCGGCGAGTTCGGCCCGCAGCCCGCGCAGCCGGGGGAGCAGAGCGCGCGACGAGCTCGGCAGGTCCAGCCACCCGAGCCGGATAGAGGCCTCGGCGGTGGCGTCCGGTCCCCACAGCGAGGAGTCCTTGGCGGTCAGCGAGGAGGCCAGCCCGTCGGCGACCGCGTCTTCCAGCACGGCGTCCCGAGCCCCGACCATCCCGCCCGTGGTCCGCACCGTGACCCCGCCGGCCGTGACCGGGCGCTCGCCCAGCGATGGTCCGCCGTCGTCGGTCCCGCCGCCGTCGGTCCNGNCGTCCGCGCGGTCATCATCGGCCGGGTCCTTGGGCGGNGGCGCCTCACCGCCCNCCGGCTCGGCGAGGACTTCGCTCGGCGCCAGGCCNTGGCGCAACGCCTCGGCCACGTCCTGCGGTCCCGGTGCTGCNGCATCCCCNGCTGCTGCNGCCNCGGAACCTGATGCCGCTGCGCCGGCGGATCCACCTGCTGGTCCGGCCGTCATTGTCNCNACTCCTTCTTGTCCCCGGTGGCTGGTCCCTGTCCCGCCGGCGTGGTGGAGCCGGTGGCCGAGACGCTCGCGCCTTGGGCCTCCAGCTGCTCGCTGATCGAGTCGATCAGCGAGTTCCAGGATGCGTCGAACTTCTCCACGCCCTCCCGCTCCAGCACCTCGACCACGTCGTCGTAGTCGATTCCCAGCGCGGCCAGGTCGGCGAGCACCTGCTGCGCGTGACCGTAGTGGCCGCGCACGGTGTCCCCGCGGACCTGCCCGTGCTCGGACATGGCCTCCAGGGTCGCTTGCGGCATGGTGTTCACGGTGCCCGGGGCGACCAGCTCCACGACGTACATGGTGTCGTCGTAAGCCGGGTCCTTCACCCCGGTGGAGGCCCACAGCGGCCGCTGCGAGTGGCCGCCGGCCGCCGCCAGCGCCACCCAGCGCTCCGAGCCGAAAACTTGCTCGTAGCGTTTGTAGGCCAGCCGCGCGTTCGCGATGGCCGCCTGGCCGCGCAGCGCGGTCGCCCGCTCGCGCAGCGCCGGGTCGGTGCTCTCCTTCGCCAGGATGTCGAGCCGGTTGTCCACCTCGGTGTCGACCCGGCTGACGAAAAACGACGCCACCGACTCCAGGTGCTGCAGCGAGCCGGTGGCCGCCCGCCGGCGCTCCACGCCGTCGAGGAAGGCGTCCATCACCGCGTCGTACCGCAGCAGGGAGAAGATCAACGTCACGTTGATGCTGATCCCCTCGGCCAGGCACTGGCTGATCGCCGGCAGCCCCTCGACCGTGGCCGGGATCTTGACGAACAGGTTNGGCCGGTCGACCAGCCACCACAGCGCCCGGGCCTCGGCGATGGTCTTCGCGGTGTCGTGCGCGATCCGCGGGTCGACCTCGATCGAGATCCGGCCGTCCACGCCGTCGCTGGCGTCGAAGACCGGCCGCAGCACGTCACACGCCGACCGGACATCCATCGTGGTGATCGCCCGCAGCGCCTCGCCCACGTCGACGCCGCGCAGGGCGAGGTCACGCAGCTGGCTGTCATAGAGCTCGCTGCCGGTGATTGCTCTTTGGAAGATCGTCGGGTTGGTGGTAGCACCCACCAGGTGCCGGTCCCGGATCAGGTCGGCGAGGTTGCCGGTCCGGATCCGGTCCCGGCTCATGTCGTCGAGCCAGACCGCGACGCCGTTCGCGGTCAACTCGGCCAGGGCATCGGTCATGTGGTCCTTCCAGAGGAGTTGGGCGGCAGGCACCCTTCAGTTGCCGGTGGTCGAGCCGCTGGTCAGGCCGACCTTGGACAGGCTGGCGTGCGCGGCGGCGACCACTCGCTCGGCGGTCAGGCCGAACTGCTCGTAGAGGATCTCGTACGGCGCGGAGGCTCCGAAGTGCTCCAGGCTGACCGATTCCCCGGCATNGCCGACGTAGTCCCGCCAGCCCATCTTGATCCCGGCCTCGATNGACACCCGGGCCTTGACCGCCGGCGGCAGGACGGTCTGGCGGTAGCTGTCCTCCTGCGCCTCGAACCATTCCCGGCAGGGCATGGACACCACCCGGGTGGGGGTGCCCTCGGCCTCCAGCCGCTCACGGGCGGCCAGCGCGATCTGGACCTCGGAGCCGGTGCCGATCAGGATGACCTTGGGCGTGCCGCTGCCGGCATCGGCGAGCACGTAGGCGCCCTTGGCCACTCCGTCGACACTGCCCAGCACCGAGCGGTCGAAGCTCGGCACGTTCTGCCGGGTCAAGCAGAGCCCGGCCGGCCGGTCCGGCTGCTCGAGGATCGTGCGCCAGGCGATGGCGGTCTCGTTGGCGTCGGCGGGCCGGACCACGTCCAGGCCCGGAATCGCCCGCAGCGCCGCCAGCTGCTCGACCGGCTGGTGGGTCGGGCCGTCCTCGCCCAGGCCGATCGAGTCGTGCGTCCAGACGTAGGTCACCGGCAGCCCCATCAGCGCGGCGAGGCGCACCGCCGGGCGCATGTAGTCGCTGAAGACCAGGAAGGTTCCGCCGTACACCCGTAAGCCGCCGTGCAGCGCGATGCCGTTCATGGTCGAACCCATGGCGTGCTCGCGAATGCCGAAGTGCAGAGTGCGGCCGTACGGCGACCCGGCCCGGTTCCCGGNCGCCTCGAAGGAGTCTTCGCCCTTGACCGTGGTGTTGTTCGAGCTCGCGAGNTCGGCCGAGCCGCCCCACAGCTCGGGNAGCGCGGGGGCGATGGCGGCGAGCACCTCGCCGGAGGCCTTTCGGGTGGCCATGGACTTCCCGGCCTCGAAGACCGGGAGCCGCTCGGTCCAGCCTTCCGGCAGCCGGTGTTCGGCGATCCGCCGGCGCTCTGCCGCCCGCTCGGGGTTGGCCTGCTCCCAGCCGGTGAACCGCTCGGTCCAGGCCGCGTGCCGGGCGCGACCACGGTCCACCACTGTCCGGACGTGCTCGAGCACGTCACCGGGGACGGCGAACGAGGCATCCGGGTCGAGCCCCAACACCCTCTTGGTCGCGGCCACCTCCTCGGCGCCCAGCGCCGTACCGTGCGCGGCGCCGGTGTTCTGGGCGTGCGGGGCGGGGAAGGCGATGATGCTGCGCACCGCCACGATCGAGGGCCGCTCGGTCTCGTCCCGGGCGGCGGCCAGGGCCGCCTCGATGGCCGCCACGTCGTTGGCGTCGTCGACCCGCTGGGCGTGCCAGCCGTACGCCGCGTAGCGCGCCAGCACGTCCTCGCTGAACGCAACGACGGTGTCGCCCTCGATCGAGATGTGGTTGTCGTCGTAGAGCAGGACGAGGTTGCCGAGGCGCTGATGGCCGGCCAGGCTCGCGGCCTCGGCCTGCACGCCTTCCTCCATGTCCCCGTCGGAGGCGACGCAGTAGATGGTGTGGTCGAACACGCTCTCGCCAACCGCGGCGTCCGGGTCGTACAGGCCGCGCTCCCGGCGGGCGGCCATCGCCATGCCCACCGCGTTGCCGACGCCTTGACCCAGCGGCCCGGTCGTGGTCTCCACGCCGAGGGTGTGGCCGTGCTCCGGATGCCCCGGCGTCCGGCTACCCCACTGCCGCAACAGCCGGAGGTCGTCCAGCGACAGGCCGTAGCCGGACAGGTAGAGCTGGATGTAGAGGGTGAGGCTGGAGTGGCCGCAGGACAGCACGAACCGGTCCCGGCCGACCCAGTCCGGGTCGGTGGGGTCGTGCCGCAGCAGTCGCTGGAACAGGATGTACGCCGCCGGGGCCAGGCTCATCGCCGTACCGGGGTGACCGGAACCAGCGGCCTCGACGGCGTCCATGGCCAGCGCCCGGATGACGTCGACGGTGCGCCGGTCGAGTTCGGTCCACTCAGCGCTCACGCGGGACGGACCCCTTTCGTCAGCCGACCCGAGCCAGCCCGGCGCCGGCGCCGGAGGGCCGCTTGTCGATGATGTCCGCCGACCCTACCCCCCACGGTGCAGCGCGGACACTCGCCGAAGTCGTCGTGGGCGCCCGGATAGAGTGACGGCGTGCCCGTCGCCCAGCAGTGCGTNGACCGCGGGCTGACTCNGCATCGCCGTCGCCGACATCGCGCCTGATGGCGGNCGTCCTGGCCCGCGCTGGCGGTACCGGCGGCCGGGGTGAGCGGGGTCACCGACCACTNGGGGCGCTGGTTNGCACCTACGTTGCGCTCACCAAACCGCGGATCATCGAGCTGCTGCTGGTCACTACGGTGCCGGCTATGTTCCTGGCCGAGCGNGGGCTGCCCTCGCTGGCGCTGGTGCTGGCGACCCTGGTCGGCGGCACGCTGGCCGCCGGCAGCGCGAACACGATCAACTGCTACGTCGATCGGGACATCGACGCGGTCATGCGGCGCACCCGCCGACGGCCACTGGCGCAGGCCCGGGCGCTGGTCACACCGGTAGAGGCGCTGCGGTTCGGCATCGTGCTGGGCGCGGTAGCCACGTTGGAGATGGCTTGGCTGGTGAACTGGCCGTCCGCGCTGCTGGCCGACGCCGCGATCTTGTTCTATGTGTTCGTCTACACCCTGGGGCTCAAGCGCCGTACGCCGTCCAACATCGTCATCGGCGGCGCCGCCGGATGCTTCCCGGTGCTGATCGGGTGGTCGGCGGTGACCGGCACGGTGGGGTGGCCGGCGGTGGTGCTGTTCGCCATCGTGTTCCTGTGGACGCCGCCGCACTTCTGGGCGCTGGCGATCAAGTTCAAGGACGACTACGCCGCCGCCGGGGTGCCGATGCTGCCGGTGGTCGCCTCGATGCAGGTCGTGGCTCGACGGATCACCCTCTACTCCTACGCCATGGTGGCCTCGTCGCTGCTGCTGCTGCCGTTTCATCCCGGCTGGCTGTACGCCGTCGCGGCGGTGCTGCTCGGTGCCGTGTTCCTGGCGGAAGCGCACCGGCTGGAGCGACGGGTACGCCGCGGTGAGCGGGCCAAGCCCATGCGGTTGTTCCACTTTTCGATCACCTACCTGACGCTGCTCTTCGTGGCGGTGGCAGTCAGCCAGATGATCTAGTCGCGGGTCTGATCCGGCCGTAGTTGTGCGGCAGAACGAGCCGTCCGCGGCTCGTTTCGACGCACAAGTCGCCCAACGTGCGTGCCCAGATCAGCGCCGTACCGGCAGCCTTACACCGGCAGCGCGGCCCGCGACGGCACGTCGACCACCGGCTCGGCGGCCGTCACCGGCTCCCGGGCGGAGAGGTCGAGGGAGAAGTAGAGCGTGACCACCCAGAAGACGGTGGCGCCAGCGACGTGCAACCCGACCAGGCCACTGGGCAGGTGCAGGAAGTACTGGGCGAAGCCCACCGCCCCCTGCACCACGATGACCACCAACAGAATGCGCGCCCACCGCAGCGGTACGGCGGGCGACTTCGCCACCTGCAGGGCAACCAGCGTCGCCACCGTCAGCCCGGTCAGGAACAGCACGAAGTCGGCGTGCAACTGGCTGATGTCGCGCAGGCTGATC
>JGI20173J14856_1000329_pt1 | contig 12187 bp, 8 predicted proteins | sample NGESurdeep072012_8_FD_14856 | JGI IMG/M metagenome (IMG submission 14856)
CACCGCGATGGACTGCTGCCGCACCGCGCGCCGTCTCGGCGGCGAGGACGTCAAGGTGATCGTGCGTTCCGGCTTCGAGCAGATGAAGGCATCTCCCTGGGAGAAGGAGGACGCGATCCACGAGGACATTCCGATCCTCAATTTCATGGTGCCGAAGGCTTTCACGCACGACAATGGCAAGCTTACCGGCGTCACCTTCCAGAAGGTGAAGGCCGAGTACGATGCCAATGGCCGGCGCAACCTGGTGCCGTCAGGCGAACCGGACCAGACCATCGCTTGCGACGACGTATTGGTGGCGGTCGGCCAGGAGAACGCTTTTCCCTGGATCGAGCGCGACTGCGGCGTCGAATTCGACAAGTGGAACATGCCCAAGGTCGATGCCAAAACCATGGGCTCGACCAATCCGAAGGTGTTCTTCGGCGGCGACGCCGCGTTCGGCCCGAAGAATATCATCTGGGCGGTGGCGCACGGCCACGACGCCGCGCTCTCGATCCACAAGCTCTGCTCCGGTGAAGACATCACCGAGCGTCCGCTCCCCGATGTGCAGGTCTCGTCGCAGAAGATGGGCATCCACGAATGGAGTTACGACAACGACGTTTCCGACGACAAGCGCTTCAAGGTGCCGCATCGCGACAAGGTGGTCGCGCTGAAGGACATCCGTGCGGAAGTCGAACTCGGCTACGACCTCAAGCTCGCGCTCGGTGAGGCACGACGCTGCCTGAACTGCGACATCCAGACGGTGTTCACCGCGCCGCTGTGCATCGAATGCGACGCCTGCGTCGATATCTGCCCGATGGATTGCATCACCTTTACGCAGAACGGCGAGGAAGCCGACCTGCGGGCGCGGCTGAAGGCGCCTTCGCCGCATCCCGACCAGGACCTATATGTCGCCGACGGCCTCAAGACCGGGCGGGTGATGGTGAAGGATGAAGACGTCTGCTTGCATTGCGGCCTGTGCGCCGAACGCTGTCCGACCGGCGCCTGGGACATGCAAAAATACCTCATCGATATGACTCACGCAGGNACATCATGTCCGTCCAAAAGCCGATCAGCAGCGTAAACGACTTCGTCGTTCGCTTCGCCAACGTCAACGGCTCGGGTTCGGCGAGCGCCAACGAAATGTTCGCCCGCTCGATCCTGCGCCATGGCGTGCCGGTCTCGCCGCGCAACGTCTTCCCGTCCAACATCCAGGGTCTGCCGACCTGGTACGAGGTGCGGGTGACCGAGGCCGGCCATCTCGGCGCGCGCGGCGGCGTCGACNTGATGGTGGCGATGAACCCGCAGACCTGGGACAAGGANCTCGCTTCGATCGAGCCCGGCGGCTACCTGTTCTACGACTCGACCAAGCCGATGCCGTCGTCGAAATTCCGCGCCGACATCACCGTGATCGGCGTGCCGCTGACCGCCATCACCAACTCGACCTACACCGACCCGCGCCAGCGCCAGCTTTTCAAGAACATCATCTATCTCGGCGCACTCTGCGCCCTGCTCGACATGGACCCGAAGCTCGTCGAGCAACTGATCGGCGAACAGTACAAGGGCAAGGAAAAGCTGCTGTCGTCCAATGTCCATGCGCTGCATCTCGGCCGCGACTGGGCGCTGCAAAATCTCAAATGCCCGATCGGCCTGCGCGTCAAGAAAGCCGACAAGGTCGGCGACCGCATTTTCATCGAAGGCAACAACGCGGCCGCGCTCGGCGCGGTGTATGGCGGCGCCACCGTGTGTGCATGGTACCCGATCACGCCGTCGTCGTCGCTCGCCGACGCCTTCGGCAGTCATTGCAAGAAGCTGCGGCACGATCCCGAGACCGGGAAGGCGAANTATGCCATCATCCAGGGCGAGGACGAACTGGCCTCGATCGGCATCGTCATCGGCGCGTCATGGAACGGCGCGCGCGCCTTCACCGCCACCTCCGGCCCCGGCATCTCGCTGATGCAAGAGTTCATTGGCCTGTCTTACTTCGCCGAGATCCCGGCTGTGATCATGAATGTACAGCGCGCCGGTCCATCGACGGGCATGCCGACGCGAACCCAGCAATGCGACATCATTGCCTGCGCCTATGCCTCGCATGGCGACACCAAGCATGTGCTGCTGTTTCCGGAAGACCCGGCCGAAGCCTTCGAATTTGCCGCCCAGGCCTTCGATCTCGCCGAACGCCTGCAGACCACGATCTTCGTGATGCTCGATCTCGATATCGGCATGAACCATCGGCTCTGCCGCCCGCTGAAGTGGGATGACGCCAAGCAATATGACCGCGGCAAGGTTATGACGGCGGAGATGCTGGACGACGGACGCGACTTCGGGCGCTATCTCGATGTCGACGGCGACGGCATACCCTACCGCACCTATCCCGGCACCCACCCCACCAAGGGTTCGTTCTTCACCCGCGGCACCTCGCGCGACCGTTACGCGCGCTATTCCGAGGAAGGCTCGGTTTACGCCGACAACATGCAGCGGCTGGTGCGCAAATTCGAGACCGCCCAGGATATGGTCCCGCGGCCGCTGCAGGCCAACGCCGCCAAGCCCACCAAATACGGCGTGATCTATTTCGGCTCGACCGCGCCGGCCATGGATGAGGCGATCGGGCTCCTGGAGGCGCGCGGGCATCAACTCGACAGGCTCCGTATCCGCGCCTTCCCGTTCCATTCCAGCGTTGCGAGCTTCATCGCCGACCACGACTTCGTCTATGTGGTCGAGCAGAACCGCGATGCGCAGCTTCGCTCGCTGATCGTCAACGAGAACGGTATAGATCCCGTCCGGCTGGTTCCGATCGTGCACTATGACGGCACGCCGATTACCGCGCGCTTCATCGCCGGCGCCATCGGCAGCCACCAGGATCAGCTCAAGGTGACTCCGCTCCGGAAGGTAAAGTCATGACCTATATCGCCAAGCCGAAATTCCATCATCCCGGCCTTCCGACCAACGATCTCGGCTTCACCCACCGCGACTATGAGGGCAAGATCTCGACGCTGTGCGCCGGCTGCGGTCACGATTCGATCACGGCATCGATCATCGAGGCCTGTTTCGAGCTGTCGATCGAGCCGCACCGCGTCGCCAAGATTTCGGGCATCGGCTGCTCCTCGAAAACGCCCGACTACTTCCTCGGCAATTCGCACGGCTTCAATTCGGTTCATGGCCGCATGCCGTCGGTGCTGACCGGCGCCAATCTCGCCAACCGCGATCTGATCTATCTCGGCGTCTCCGGCGACGGCGACTCCGCCTCGATCGGTTTCGGCCAGTTCGCGCATTCGATCCGGCGCGGCGTCAACATGACCTATATCGTCGAGAACAACGGCGTTTACGGCCTCACCAAGGGCCAGTTCTCGGCCACCGCCGACCGCGGCTCGAAGAACAAGCGCGGCCTGGTGAATACCGACAACGCCATCGACCTGGTGGCGATCGCGCTGCAGCTTGGCGCGACCTTCGTGGCGCGGAGCTTCTCCGGCGATAAAAGCCAGCTGGTGCCGCTGATCGCCGCCGCAATCGAGCACAAGGGTGCGGCGTTCATCGACGTGATCAGCCCCTGCATCGCCTTCAACAACCATGCCGGCTCGACCAAGAGCTTCGACTACGTGCGCGAGCACAACGATACGGTGAACCGCCTTGACGTCATCACCGGCCGCGACCCGATCACCATCGATTACGCGCCGGGTACGGTGCAGGTGGTCGAGCAGCATGATGGCACGAGGCTGGCGCTGCGCAAGATCGATGCGGACTACGACGCCCACGATCGCGGCGCGGCGATGACATTCCTGCAAAGGCACGCCGCCAAGGGCCAGATCGTCACCGGCCTGCTCTACATCGATCCCGAAGCGGATGACCTGCACTCCCATCTCGACACGGTGAATACGCCGCTCAATACGCTCGAGGCCAAGGACCTTTGCCCGGGCTCCGCGGCGCTGGACAAGATCAACGCCAGCCTGCGCTAGCGCGTGCGCAAAAATCCAGGTCCGAACGCTTGGCTGGCGTCGGCCTTGGAGCACGATACGGACTCAAGTCAGGTCCGAGTTGTGACAGGAGCGTGACGAGTCCTGAACGTCAAGCCGCACAGCGTCGCTGTTCCGTTGAACTCGTGCTTCCATTCAATTAAAGCTCTCATGCGTTCGTTAAATTCGCACGCCGCTGTGATTTCGCAGCAGGTTTTTTGCGTAGCATGGGTTTTGACGCCCTTGGGGCTTCATCAGCGCCGACAAGGGCGGCGTGGTCCGGATCGCAGAACTGCAGTCCCGGGGATACCTCTATTTGAGGCCCTGAGTACGGCACGCTGACGTCGCAAATTCGCGCCGAGATCGCCGCCAAACAGCCGATTCCCGGGATCGATATGTTGTGAATGGCGTTATGTCAGGGATACGCATCTTAGTCGGCACCTCCCAAGGGCTTGTTGACAACGTTCGGCTTCCCGCCAGAAGGTGCTGGAACCGGCAATGACCAGCTCAAACAGAACAGGGCATCATGAATCCCGTCAAAGCACTCGAAAACCACGGCCAGGCGGTCTGGCTGGATTTCCTGGCCCGCGGCTTCGTCGCCAAGGGCGACCTGAAAAAGCTGATCGATACCGACGGCGTCAAGGGCGTCACCTCCAATCCGTCGATCTTCGAAAAGGCGATCGGCATCTCGGACGAATATGACGGCGCGATCTTCAAGGCACTGAAGTCAGGCGATCGGCCGGTTGCCGAGCTGTTCGAGCATCTCGCCGTCGAGGATATCCAGAAGGCGGCGGACGTGCTGCGCCCGGCCTATGATCAATTGAAGGGCGACGACGGTTTCGTAAGCCTGGAGGTGTCGCCCTATCTTGCGACGGATAGCAAAGCCACCATCGCCGAGGCCGAGCGGCTGTGGAAAGACGTCAACCGCAGGAATCTGATGGTCAAGGTGCCGGCGACGCCGGAAGGCCTGCCCGCGATCCGGCATTTGATTGGCGAAGGCATCAGCATCAACATCACGCTATTGTTCTCGCAAAAGGTCTATGTGCAGGTCGCCGAGGCCTACCTCGCCGGACTTGAAAAATACGTCGCAACAGGCGGCGATCCCTCCCATGTCGCCAGCGTCGCCAGCTTCTTCGTCAGCCGCATCGACAGCGCGGTCGACAAAGAGCTCGATGAAAAGATCGCAAGGGCTAACGACCCCACCGAGAAAGAGCGCCTGGCCGCGCTGAAAGGCAAGGTCGCCATATCAAATGCCAAGCTCGCCTATCAGGACTACAAGCGCCTGTTCTCCGGCGCGCGCTGGGACAGGTTAGCTGCCAAAGGCGCCAAGCCGCAGCGATTGCTGTGGGCCTCGACCGGCACAAAAAACAAGGACTATAGCGACGTGCTCTACGTCGAGGAGCTGATCGGTCCCAACACCATCAACACCGTACCGCCGGCCACGCTCGACGCCTTCCGCGATCATGGCAGACCGCGCGACAGCCTTGAGGAAAATATCGAGGATGCGAAGCGCGTGCTCGCCGAGCTTGAGAAATCCGGCATCTCGCTCGATGCGATCACCGCCGACCTGGTCAAGGACGGCGTAAAGCTTTTCGCCGACGCCGCCGACAAGCTTTACGGCGCGGTCGCGCACAAGCGCGGGACGGTGCTCGGCGCCGGAATCGATCGCCAGGAGCTGGCGCTCGGCAGCAGCATCGGCAAGGCGGTCGAGAAGGCTACCGAAGACTGGCGCGCGTCCGCCAAGATACGCCGGCTCTGGCATCACGATAAGTCGGTCTGGACCGGGACCGACGAGGACAAGTGGCTGGGCTGGCTCAACAGCGCCGCGTCAGCCGATATCGCCGACTACGCGGATTTTGCGCAGCGCGTGAAAGGGCAGAATTTCACCGATGCCGTGGTGCTCGGCATGGGCGGATCGAGCCTGGGGCCGGAAGTGCTGGCGCAAACTTTTGCGCAGCAGCCAGGCTTCCCGAAACTGCACGTGCTTGACTCGACCGATCCCGCGCAGGTGCGCACCATGCAGGCCTCGATCAACATCGCCAACACCCTGTTCATCGTTTCCAGCAAGTCCGGCGGCACCACCGAACCTAATGTGATGAAGGATTATTTCTTCGCCCGCGTTTCGGAGGCTGTTGGCGCCGACAAGGCCGGCCACCGCTTCATCGCGGTGACCGACCCCGGTTCGTCGCTGGAGAAGGTCGCAACCAGACAAGGCTTTGCCCGCATCTTCCACGGCGATCCCACCATCGGCGGACGCTACTCCGTGCTGTCGCCGTTCGGGCTGGTGCCGGCCGCGGCCGCCGGCATCGACCTTGGCACTCTGCTGAAACACACGCTTTCGATGGTGCGCTCCTGCGGACCGGACGTGCCGCCGCACGAAAACCCCGGCGTACAGCTCGGCCTCGCCATGGGCCACGCCGGGCTTGAGGGCCGCGACAAGGTGACGATCCTGTCGTCGAAGAAAATCGCCGACTTCGGCGCCTGGGCCGAGCAGCTGATCGCCGAATCCACCGGCAAGGACGGCAAGGGCCTGATCCCGATCGACGGCGAACCTTTGGGCGACGTGACGCTCTATGGCAAGGACCGGTTCTTCATCGACATCAGAACCGAAGGCGAAAGCGACGCGGCGCATGACGACAAATTGGCCGCGCTGGAAAGAGCCGGGCATCCCGTGACCCGCATTGTCATGAAATCGATCGACCATATCGGCCAGGAATTTTTTCGGTTTGAGATGGCCACCGCCGTCGCCGGCGCGGTGCTCGGCATCAATCCGTTCAACCAGCCCGACGTCGAGGACGCCAAGATCAAGACCCGGGAACTGACCGCGGCGTTTGAAAAATCCGGCGCGCTGCCTGCGGAAAAGCCTGTGATGTCCTCCGCGCAGGCCGATCTCTATACCGATGACAAGAATGCCGCTGACTTGCGCAAGGCCGGCGCCGACGGCGATCTCGGCTCCTGGCTGAAAGCCCATCTGGCCCGCTCCGGCGCGGACGATTATGTCGCGCTGCTCGCCTATATCGAACGCGATTCCGCGCATATCGATGCGCTGCAGCAGATGCGGCTTGAGGTTCGCGACAAGCGCCATGTCGCGACCTGCGCCGAATTCGGCCCGCGTTTCCTGCATTCCACCGGACAGGCCTACAAGGGCGGCCCCGACAGCGGCGTGTTTCTGCAGATCACATCAGATGGTGCAAGGGATCTTGCGGTGCCCGGCCAGAAGGCCAGCTTCGGCGTGATCAAGGCGGCCCAGGCGCGCGGCGATTTCGACGTGCTGACCGAGCGCGGCCGGCGCGCGCTGCGCGTGCATCTCAAGGGCGATCTCGAGGCGGGCTTAAAGATGCTCGATACAGCGATTCAGGATGCGTTGAACTAAGAGTACAAAAATGCAGCTCGGCATGATTGGCTTGGGGCGGATGGGCGGCAATATCGTCCGCCGGCTGATGAAGCACGGACACACGACCGTCGTTTATGACAAGGACCCGAAGGCCGTCGCGACGATCGCGGCCGACGGCGCCGTCGGCTCAGGCGCCCTGGAAGATTTCGTCAGCAAGCTCGAGAAGCCCCGAACCGCATGGGTGATGCTGCCGGCGGGCAAGATCACCGAGGCGACGATCGATGCGCTGTCGAAGCTGATGCAGCCCGGCGACGTCATCATCGACGGCGGCAACACCTTCTGGCAGGACGACGTCCGCCGCGGCAAGGCGCTCAGGGAGCGCGGCATCCATTACATCGACGTCGGCACGTCAGGCGGCGTCTGGGGTATCGACCGCGGCTATTGCATGATGATCGGCGGCAACAAGGCTGTGGTCGACCGCCTCGATCCGATCTCGCTAGCCTTGCGCCGGGCATCGGCGATATCGAGCGCACCGGCGGGCGCGAGGGACGCGATGTCCGAATCGAGCAAGGCTATATTCACGCAGGTCCGGTGGGCGCCGGGCACTTCGTCAAGATGGTTCACAACGGCATCGAATATGGCCTGATGCAGGCCTATGCCGAGGGATTCGACATCCTGAAGAATGCCAATATCGACGCCCTGCCCGCGGAGCATCGCTTCGATCTCGACATTGCCGATATCGCCGAGGTCTGGCGGCGCGGCAGCGTGATTCCGTCATGGCTGCTCGATCTCACCGCCTCCGCGCTCGCCAAAAATCCCACGCTCGAGAGCTATTCGGGATTCGTGGAAGACTCCGGCGAAGGTCGCTGGACCGTCAACGCCGCCATCGACGAAGCGGTGCCGGCCGAGGTCCTGACCGCAGCCTTGTTCGCGCGCTTTCGCTCGCGCAAGGAACACACCTTCGCCGAAAAGATTCTTTCGGCGATGCGCGATGGTTTCGGCGGCCACAAGGAGCCGCAACAGCATCCGGCTCCGGCGCGGCAGAGTGCGCCCGACATCGTCAAGCCAAAGGCCGACCATTCGTGACCGACGTCTCTTCGAAACAGACCAAGCCCGATCCCTGCTCCTTCGTCATCTTCGGCGCCACCGGCGACCTGACGCATCGGCTGGTGATCCCCGCCCTTTATAATCTTGCGGCGACCGACCTGCTGCCCGACAAATTCTGCGTGGTCGGTATCGCCCGCAAAAGCATGTCGAACGACGACTTACGCAACAGCCTGATGAAGGGCCTGCGCGAATTCGCAACCCGCCCGGTAGACGACGCGGTCGCCAGGCGCCTGCTGGAATGTGTCACCTGCATTGCCGCAGATCCGAAAGATCCTGCTTCGTTCGACCGCATGAGAGAGCAGCTCGACAAACTTGAAGCAGCGCGGAAGACCGGCGGCAATCGCCTGTTTTATCTGGCTACGCCGCCCGATGCGTTTGCGCCGATCAGCCGCGAACTTGGCCGCACCGGTTTGCTGCAGCAGGAAAACGGCGCATGGCGGCGGCTGGTGATCGAAAAGCCGTTCGGAACCGACCTTGCTTCGGCGAAAGTCCTGAATGGTGAATTGCTTGATATCGTCAGTGAACACCAGATCTACCGCATCGATCATTACCTCGGCAAGGAGACGGTCCAGAACATCCTGGTGCTGCGCTTCGCCAACGGCATGTTCGAGCCGATCTGGAATCGAAATCACATCGATCACGTGCAGATCACCGTCGATGAAAAGCTCGGCGTCGGCGACCGCGGCAGTTTCTACGACTCGACCGGCGCGCTGCGCGACATGGTGCCGAACCATCTGTTTCAGTTGCTCTCGCTGGTCGCGATGGAGCCGCCGATCCGGTTCGACGCGCACTCGGTGCGCTCGGAGAAGGCCGACGTGCTGGCGGCGATCCAGACCCAGACCGAAGCGGATGCGCTGCAGAATTCCGTACGCGGCCAGTATCAAGGCGGCAAGATCGGCGACGCCGAGATCGCGGATTATTGCAAGACCGAGGACGTCAAGCCCGGCAGCACCACCGAAACCTATGCGGCGCTGAAACTGACGATAGACAACTGGCGCTGGGCCGGCGTTCCCTTTTATCTGCGCACCGGCAAGGCGCTCGGAATCAAGCGCACCGAAGTGGCGATCAAGTTCAAGCAGGCGCCGTTCGCGATGTTCCGAGATACCTCGGTGGATCGCCTGTCGGAAAACTATCTCATCATCGGTATCGCACCCACGGAAGGCATTACGCTGCAGTTCAATACCAAGGTGCCGGGGCCGACGATTTCCATCGACGGCGTCGAGATGAAGTTCCGCTACAAGGACTACTTCAAGGCGGAGCCGAGCACCGGCTATGAGACCCTGATCTACGACTGCATGATCGGCGACAACATCCTGTTTCAGCGCGCCGACAGCGTGGAGGCCGGCTGGCAGGCGGTGCAGCCGTTCCTGGATGCGTGGAAGAAAGCTGGCGCCAAGGGCCTGCAAAGTTACAAGGCCGGCAGCGAAGGTCCCGCGGACGCGAACGAGCTGTTGACGCGCGACGGCCGCAGCTGGCGGAAGCTCGGTTAGACCGGATGGCTGCGAGCGACAATCGCCAGGTGAATACCAAAGTGATCGCGGTTTCCGATTCCGCTGCGCTGGCGAAGGCCGCCGCGGACCGCGTCATGGCAAGGATCGCCGCGAACGGCGACCGCATGGCGATCTGCCAGACCGGCGGATCGAGCCCGAAACAGCTCTATCGATTGCTCGCGAGCGACTTCTATCGAAGCCAGATCCCGTGGGACCGCGTGCATTGGTTCATCGGCGATGAACGTTTTGTTCCGGCAGACGATCCGCTCAACAACATGGGGATGGCGCGGTTGACCTTTCTCGATCGCTGTGCGCCGGTGACCAACGTCCACCCAATTCCAACCGACACCGCTAATCCCGAACAGGCCGCACGCCGTTACCAGAGCGGGTTGCAATCGTTCTATGGCGCGAATGGGTTGGATTCCGCGCGCCCATTGTTCGACGTCGTGCTGATGGGGGTCGGACCCGACGGCCATACCGCGTCGCTATTTCCGAACTATCCAGCCGTGGAAGAGACCGAACGCTGGGTGGTCGGCGTCCCCAAGGCTCATGTCGAGCCCTTTGTGCCGCGGGTGACGCTGACGCTGCCGGCGCTCAACTCATGCCGCGAAATGCTGTTCGAGGTCTCTGGTTCGGAAAAGCGTGCGATCTTGACGCGCGTGCTTGAAGGCGAGAACCTGCCCGCGAACCGCGCGCGTTCGATAGGCGAGACGATCTGGCTGGCGGAAACGGCTGCGCTTCCGGAGGATTTCAGTGGCCAGTGAAGCAGGCGAAATACCGTGCGCGCTGGTCGTGATGGGCGTGTCCGGCTCCGGCAAGAGCACCATCGCGGACAAGCTGGCCGAACGCTTAAGCTGGAGCTATGAGGACGGCGACAGGTTTCATCCCGCGAGCAATGTCGCCAAGATGAGCGCGGGCCATCCCCTCACCGATGAAGATCGCTGGCCCTGGCTGCGGGCGATCGCCGACGAAATCGACAAGGTCTGCAAGGCCGGCGAGCATGCGGTGATCGCCTGCTCCGCGCTCAAGCGCGCCTATCGCGACATCCTCGTGCACGGACGGAATGATGTCCGGATCATCTATCTCAAGGGCACGCAGGAATTGATCGCCAACCGTCTCAGCTTGCGGAAAAGCCACTTCATGCCGCCCGGCCTGCTGGCCAGCCAGTTCAAAACCCTTGAGCCGCCGGATCCAAACGAAAATCCGGTGACCGTATCGATTGACGCTTCGGTCGAGACCATCGTCGATGACATCGTCCGCCAGCTGAGGCTAGCCCCCGCTGACAACGGCGCGCCGCGCAGGAACCGCTCATGACCCGCATCGCCCTTGTCGTCTCCGATGTCGACGGCACGCTGCTGACCAAGGACAAGACCCTGACCGAGGGGGCGAGGGGCGCGGTGCGGCGGCTGCACGATGCCGGCATCGGCTTCACCATCACCTCCAGCCGTCCCACCGTCGGCATGCGGTTTCTGATTGCCCCGCTTGCGATCACGCTGCCGGTCGGGTCCTTCAATGGAAGCTCGATCGTCGACCCGCAACTGAACCCGATCGAGCAGCATCTGATCCCCGCGGCTGCGGCCGGGCGCAGTCTCGATGTGCTGAGCGAATTCGGCGTCGATATCTGGCTATTCACCAACGAACAGTGGCTCGCTCGAAGCGGCGATGGCGAATACGTCCCAAACGAAAAACGCGCCATCCGGGCCGAGCCGACCATCGTCGGGGATTTCGCGCCTTATTTGCAGGCCGCCTGCAAGATCGTCGGCGCCAGTTCCGATGCGGCGCTGCTGCAACGCTGCGAAGTGGCGATCCAGCAGGCATTGGGGACGCAGGCCACAGCGGTCCGGTCGCAAAGCTATTACCTCGACGTCACGCCGCCGGGCTGCGACAAAGGCACGTTCGTGCAGGCGATGGCCAAGCGTCAGGGCATTTCGACCGATGCGGTCGCCACTATCGGCGACATGGAGAACGATCTGGCGATGTTCCGAACGAGCGGCCTCTCGATCGCGATGGGCAACGCGACCGACGACGTCAGGAAACTGGCGACGCATATCACGACGTCGAACGAGGACGAAGGTTTCGCGGGAGCGATTGATATTGTCTTGAAGAATAACGAGGCGAACTAATCAAGGGCAGTGCGCCCTCCCCGTTGGTCGTCCCGGCAAGCGAGCCAACGGGTCCGGCCTCAGGCCGGCCCGATGACAGGCTCCGCAAGCGCAAGCCGGGACCACGTAACTCTTTTCGCCCTTACTTCGACCGCTGCATCACCGGCTTCTCGACCGGCTTTTTGGCATCGCAGAGATTATGGGCGGTGTTGATCAGCGCGATGTGGG
>JGI20173J14856_1000341_pt1 | contig 11875 bp, 9 predicted proteins | sample NGESurdeep072012_8_FD_14856 | JGI IMG/M metagenome (IMG submission 14856)
GCCATGGCTCACCCTGGTCGGCCTGCGGCTGGTCTATGCCCGTAACGTCGATGACCGCAACGTGGAAGCCCGCAACGTGGAAGCCCGCAACGTTGGCGAGCGGATCACGCCGTAGGCTGACCTCCCGTGACCTGCCCCGACGGCGACCCGGACCTCGGGACCGCCGACACCTCGGAGCAGATGCAGGTCCGCCGGGACAAGCTCGACCGACTGCGGGCCGCCGGCGTCGATCCGTACCCGCACGGCTTTCCGCGCACGACCACGCACGCGGCGCTGCGCAAGCGGTTCGCCGCACTGGCCCCCGACACCGCGACCGGCGAGCACGTCGGTGTGGCGGGTCGAGTGGTGCTGAACCGGCTCGGGGGCAAGCTCTGCTTCGCCACCCTGCGCGACGGCAGCGGCGACCTGCAGGTGATGTTCAGCCTGGACCGGCTGGGTGCGGATGCGCTCGCCCACTGGAAGTCCGACGTCGACCTCGGCGACCACGTCGGCGTCGAAGGAGAGGTGATCACATCTCGGCGAGGTGAGCTCAGCGTGCTGGCCGACCGCTGGGTGCTCACCGCCAAGTCGCTGCGGCCGCTGCCGGAGAAGTTCCGCGGGCTGTCCGACCCGGAGGCCCGCGTCCGGCAGCGCTACCTCGACCTGGTCGTCAACCCGGACGCACGCCGGATGCTCGAGGTGCGCAGCGCCACCGTGCGTTCGATTCGGGCGTCGCTGGAGCGCCGGGGATTCATCGAGGTGGAGACCCCGATGCTGCAGCCGGTGCACGGTGGAGCGACCGCCCGACCCTTCGTCACCCACATGAACGCCCTCAACCTGCCGCTCTACCTGCGCATTGCTCCGGAGCTCTACCTCAAGCGCCTGCTGGTCGGTGGGGTGGAGCAGGTCTTCGAGATCAACCGCAGCTTCCGCAACGAGGGTATCGACGCCAGCCACAATCCCGAGTTCACGATGCTGGAGGCCTACCAGGCCTATGGCGACTACGACTCCATGGCGGCGCTGACCCGTGAGCTGATCCAGGAGGCCACCGTCGCGGCGTACGGCTCAACAGTGGTCCGGCACACCGACGGCAGCGAGCACGACTTCGGTGGCGACTGGCGATCGATGACCGTGCACGCCGCCATCTCGGCCGTGCTCGGCGAGGAGGTCGCGACCGACACTCCGGTCGAGGTGCTGCGCAGGTTGGGGGAGTCCGACGGTGTGCCGCTCGACCCGGGTGGAACGCCGGCCAGGTAGTGCTGGAGCTTTACGAGCGGCTGGTCGAGGAGCGCACCACCGAGCCGACCTTCTACCGCGACTTCCCGACCGAGGTCTCGCCGCTCACTCGCGTTCATCGGGCCGACCCCCGGCTGGCCGAGCGCTGGGACCTGGTGGCGTTCGGTCGAGAGATCGGTACGGCGTACAGCGAGCTGACCGACCCCGTGGAGCAGCGCCGCCGGCTGACCGAGCAATCTCTGCTCGCGGCCGGCGGCGATGTCGAGGCGATGCGTCTGGACGAGGACTTCCTTCGGGCGCTGGAGTACGGCATGCCGCCGGCGGGCGGAATGGGGTTGGGTATCGACCGGCTGCTTATGTGCCTGACCGGCACGAACATCCGCCAGACCATCCTGTTTCCGTTGGTGCGGCCGCAGTCCCATTAGTGAGAGGCCGGTCCGGACCTCGATCACGCGGCGCCATCCGGCGCAACTCGCCGGCTTGTATAATTGCCGCCCGAGCAAATGTGCGCTTTCATTGTGGGGACGCCACGGGGGCTCGCGTCAGTCGATAGCAGAAAGGCGTACAGGTGGCGCAGAAGGTTCAGGTGTTGCTCGTCTGCGATGTCCACGGCGACGACACAGCCGGTGACGAAACGATTACATTCTCGCTAGAGGGATCGGCGTACGAGGTCGACGTCTGCGAAAAGCACGCGGACGAAATCCGTGATGCCTTCGCGCCGTTCATCGGGGCTGCCCGCCGGTCCGCCGGCCGGGGCGGCGGCGGGCGCCGCGGCCGGGGTCGCGCCGCTGCCGGTAGTGGCTCTGGTGATCGGCAGAAGGTGACCGACATCCGGGCTTGGGCCAAGGCGCAGGGACTCGAGGTCAGCGAGCGCGGCCGGATCGCCCGGGCCGTGATCGAGCAGTACCAGGCCGCGCACTGACGGCCTGACCCGCGGGGTGCTGCCGGTCGACCCAGACGACCGGTTCAGTTCGGCTGCCCGGCCGCTCACTCGACGGCCCGCCGTGTCCGCCCGGCGGGCCGTCGTGCTGCCCGGGCGCAAGTGTGGTCAGCCCCGTGCCCGAAATGAGGCAGGCGAAACCGGGATGGCCCCGACCCGTTCGCTCCCGGCGTACCGCCCGGATGGGAACGGGCTGGAACACCGACTTCGCGCAGGTAGTTGAACCGCACGTGACCTGTGCCGACCCCAGCACGAGGTCGACGCGGACCGGTCCGACGGGCGGTCTGGTGGTCAGCCCGAGCAGCGAACGCAGGCAGCCGGGCTAGCATGCGGAGGGCCGGGCCGACGGGTCAGGTTCTCCGCTCTGTGAGGAGCGATCATGTTCGAACGGTTCACCGACCGGGCTCGCCGGGTTGTCGTCCTGGCCCAGGAAGAGGCCCGGATGCTCAATCACAACTACATCGGCACGGAGCACATCCTGCTCGGCCTCATCCACGAGGGTGAGGGCGTGGCGGCCAAGGCGCTGGAGTCGCTCGGCATCAGCTTGGAGGGTGTCCGCAGCCAGGTCGAGGAGATCATCGGCCAGGGCCAGTCGGCCCCCAGCGGACACATCCCGTTCACGCCGCGCGCCAAGAAGGTGCTCGAGCTCAGCCTGCGCGAGGCGCTGCAGCTCGGCCACAACTACATCGGCACCGAGCACATCCTGCTGGGGCTGATCCGCGAGGGCGAGGGGGTCGCCGCCCAGGTCCTGGTCAAGCTGGGTGCGGACCTCAACCGCGTCCGTCAGCAGGTCATCCAGCTGCTCTCGGGCTACCAGGGCAAGGAGGCGGCAACCGCCGGCGGTCCAGCCGAGGGGACGCCCTCGACCTCACTGGTGCTCGACCAGTTCGGCCGCAACCTCACGCAGGCAGCGCGGGAAAACAAGCTCGACCCGGTGATCGGGCGCGAGAAGGAGATCGAGCGGGTCATGCAGGTGCTGTCCCGCCGGACCAAGAACAACCCGGTGCTCGTCGGCGAGCCCGGCGTGGGCAAGACGGCGGTCGTCGAGGGCCTGGCCCAGGCGATCGTCAAGGGCGAGGTGCCGGAGACGCTCAAGGACAAGCAGCTCTACACGCTCGACCTCGGCGCGCTGGTGGCCGGCAGCCGCTACCGCGGTGACTTCGAGGAGCGGCTGAAGAAGGTCCTCAAGGAGATCCGCACCCGCGGCGACATCATCCTGTTCATCGACGAGCTGCACACCCTGGTCGGCGCCGGGGCCGCCGAGGGCGCGATCGACGCGGCCTCGATCCTCAAGCCGATGCTCGCCCGCGGTGAGCTGCAGACGATCGGCGCGACCACGCTGGACGAGTACCGCAAGCACCTGGAGAAGGACGCCGCCCTGGAGCGGCGCTTCCAGCCGATCCAGGTGGGGGAGCCTTCGCTCGCTCACACGATCGAGATCCTCAAGGGCCTCCGGGACCGATACGAGGCGCACCACCGGGTCTCCATCACCGACGGGGCGCTGGTGGCCGCGGCCACGCTGGCGGAGCGCTACATCTCCGACCGGTTCCTGCCGGACAAGGCGATCGACCTGATCGACGAGGCCGGCTCCCGGATGCGCATCCGGCGGATGACCGCGCCGCCGGACCTGCGCGAGTTCGACGAGCGGATCGCCGACGTGCGCCGGGAGAAGGAGTCCTCGATCGACGCGCAGGACTTCGAAAAGGCCGCCGCGCTGCGCGACCGGGAGAAGCAGCTGCTCGCCGGGAAGGCGAAGCGGGAGAAGGAGTGGAAGGCCGGCGACATGGACGTCGTGGCCGAGGTCGACGACGAGCAGATCGCCGAGGTGCTGGCCACCTGGACCGGCATCCCGGTGTTCAAGCTCACCGAGGAGGAGACCGCCCGACTGCTGCGGATGGAACTGGAGCTGCACAAGCGGGTGATCGGCCAGGAGCAGGCGGTCAAGGCGGTGTCGCAGGCGATCCGGCGCACCCGGGCCGGGCTCAAGGACCCGAAGCGGCCCGGTGGCTCCTTTATCTTCGCCGGCCCGTCCGGCGTCGGTAAGACCGAGCTGTCCAAGACGCTGGCCGATTTCCTCTTCGGCGACGAGAACGCGCTGATCCAGCTCGACATGAGCGAGTACATGGAGAAGCACACGGTCTCGCGTCTGGTTGGCTCACCTCCTGGTTATGTCGGCTATGAGGAGGGTGGCCAGCTGACTGAGCGGGTCCGGCGCAAGCCGTTCTCCGTGGTGCTCTTCGACGAGGTCGAGAAGGCCCACCCAGACGTCTTCAACACGCTGCTGCAGATTCTCGAAGACGGCCGGCTGACCGATTCCCAGGGTCGGGTGGTGGACTTCAAGAACACCATCCTGATCATGACGTCGAACTTGGGCACCCGGGACATCGCCAAGGGCCTCAATCTTGGTTTCTCCAAGGCGCACGACAAGTTCGGCGACTACGAGCGGATGAAGACCAAGGTGGTGGAGGAGCTCAAGCAGCACTTCCGGCCGGAGTTCCTCAACCGGATCGACGACACCATCGTCTTCCACCAGCTCTCCGAGGACGAGATCGTCCAGATCGTCGATCTCATGCTCAACCGGGTGGACGCGCAGTTGCGCAACAAGGACATGGGCCTGGAGCTCACACCAGCCGCCAAGGCGCTGCTGGCCAAGAAGGGCTACGACCCCGTCATGGGCGCGCGGCCATTGCGCCGGACCATCCAGCGGGAGATCGAGGACATCCTGTCGGAGAAGATCCTGTTCGGAGACCTCAAGGCCGGCCAGATCGTCGTCGTGGACGTCACCGGCGAGGGTGCAGAGGCGGCATTCTGCTTCCGCGGCGAAGTCAAGCCGGCGGTGGTGCCAGACACGCCTCCGGTGGAGACGGCCGGCTCACCGGAGTAATTGGCGCAGCTCGGCATCAGGCTGACGTCCGCGGGGCGACCTCCAAGTTGGGGCCGCCCCGCGGCGCGTTGCGACCGAACGTGCGCAGCCGGTCAGGGCAACCCGTGGCGGCTGTCGGTGCGGACCACGAGCAGACCGTCGGCGACCAGGCTGGCCAAAGCGCGCTCGCGCTCCGTCCGCTCTGGCCCGGCGGCGGCCAGCGCTGCGCGCCACCGCGTGCAGGTGCAGGGCGCGGCGTGGGTACCCCAGGCCGCCCCACTCCCGCACCGCCTCGCCGCTGACGCCGCCGCCAGGTCGGCTGCGGTTGGCCACCGGGCCAGCCACCGGGTGTAGGTCGGCAGCACCCGGCGTACCGGGGTCTGCTGCAGCATGACCTCGCTGACCAGCACCGCCCGCGGCCCGGCATCGGGGCGTCGCCACGGGAGGTCGCGCGCGGCGGTCGAATACCAGCGCACGACGGTTGGGGCCAGCAGCGTGGGATCAGCCTCGCTCATAGTGCTCGCGGGCATCAGCCGCATCGTAGGCGCCGCGGGGCAGTCGGCGTGCCTGCGCCTCGCTGGACGTCGGCGGCTCAAGCGACCGCTGGGACCGTCGATATCGGAAGTAGGGCTGCGCCGCCGTCCGGTGAGGAGCGTCCGTGTCCGTGCCCGGCCGGAGCTCGAGCGCCGATGGCCCGGCCGGTCCTTGCGAGCCGGCCACCGAGGCGATCCGGGTCTTGGTCGTCGACGAAGCCGAGGAACCTCGGCGGCGGCTACGCGCGGTAGTGGAGTCGGTGCCTGGGTTCGCCGTCGTCGCCGACACGGCGGGCGGAACCGGTGCCGTCGACCTGGTGCGGCGGCTGCGGCCGGCAGTCGTGCTCATGCACCTGCACCTGCCCGGGGGCGCCACGTTGGGCGCGATCGAGGAAATTATGGCTGGCCAGCCGACGCCAATCGTGTTGTACACGACGGCGGTCGGGTCAGCCAGCGGGCTGGACGCCGTCGAGGCGCTGGCGGCCGGTGCGGTCGACGTTCTCGTCCGCCCCCGGTGCGACGACGGCGGGTCACCGGCCGAGTTCGTCCAGGAGCTGCGGCAGCGGTTGCGGGTGGCCAGTCGGGTTCGGGTCATTCGACATCCTCGGGGACGGCTGCGAGGAGCCAGCGCCGACGACGGTCGGGTGGACGTGCGCCGGCGCGCTGCGGGCTTCGGGCAAGTGGGGCAACCCGGGTTGTTCCAGGTCGTCGTCATCGGTGCGTCGACCGGTGGCCCGGCCGCGTTGGCAACGGTGCTGCGCGGGCTGCCGCCCGGCTTCCCCGCCGCCGTCGTCGTCGTCCAGCACATGTCCGCCGCCTTTGTCGACGGCCTGGCGCACTGGCTCAATGGCACCTGCGCGCTGCCCGTCGATGTGGCCGTTGACGGTGGCCAGTTGCTGCCGGCGACCGTCTTGGTCGCGCCCGGTGGCGGCAACTTGATCGTCAACTCGAATCTGACAACCCGCTGTCAACCGCCGGCCGTCGGACAGTTCCACGTCCCCGGCATCGACCACACGCTGACCAGCCTGGCCGGTTCGCGGGGGGAGCGGGTGGTCGGCGTACTGCTGACCGGGATGGGCCGCGACGGCGCAGCCGGGTTGTTGGCGCTGCGCCAGCGGGGAGCCGTCACCATCGGTCAGGACGAAGCCACGAGTGCCGTGTACGGCATGCCAGCGGCGGCGCTGGCATTGGGCGCGGTGGAGTACCAGCTGCCGCTGGCCGAGATCGCGCCCGTGCTCTGCGACTGGTCCTAGGTGCAGGGGCCGCCGGCCGGCCGACTGCGGCTGCTGCGGCGGTCGGCTCCGCGGCGGTCGGCTCCGCCCCGGTCGTCGTACCGGCAAACGGCAGCGGGACGGCACGATGAGGGTCGAGCTCACCGACGCCGAGCTGGCCCGGCTTCGCAACGTGCTGGGGGCTGCGGCCGGGCTCTTCTTCGACGACAACCGCCGAGCCTCGCTCGGTCACGGCATCGAGCGACGGCTGGCGGCCACCGGGATCGCGTCTGTGGCCCGCTACGTCGAGGCCGTGGAAGCGGGCGCCGGGGGCGTCGAGCGGCAGGCCCTGGTGGACGAGGTGACCATCCAGGAGACGCACTTCTTTCGCAATCCGCCGCAAGTGCGGGCGCTGCGTGAGCACGTCCTGCCGACGCTGTTGCGCGACGCGGCAACGAGCCGACGGCTACGGATCTGGAGCGCCGGTTGCTCGACGGGGGAGGAGCCCTACACCATCGCCATGCTGCTGCTCGAGCTGCTGGGGGCGAGCGACGCCGGCGCGGGCTGGGACATCCGGGTGGTCGGCACCGACATCTCCAACCGGGCGCTGGCAACCGCTCGGTCCGGCCGGTACGGCGAGCGGGCGGTGGCGTTCGTGGAGCCAGCCACGCTGGCCCGGTGGTTCACCCGAGATGGACCTCAGTACGTCGTGCGCCCGCAGGTGCGCGACCTGGTGGAGCTACGCCATCACAACCTGGCAGCCGAGCCGACGCCGTTTCTCGCGGGGGAGGNTGTCGATCTGATCCTCTGCCGAAACGTGACCATCTACCTCTCCCGGGACGTGACCCGCGCGCTGTTGGGTCGCCTGCACGCTGGTCTGCGTCCCGGCGGCTACCTCTTCATCGGACATTCCGAGACCCTCTGGCAGCTCAACGACGACTTCCACCTGGTCGTGTTCGGCAGCGCCTTCGTCTACCAGCGTGCCGCGGCGGATGGACCGCCCGTCGCCGGCGCCCCCGGGCCGGCGGCTGGCTCGCGGCGGCGGTCGGCCGCGGCGCGGATGGCGTCGCAGCGCCGGTCGGTGACCGCCCCACCGGGGCTGGCCCCGGCCACCAGAGCGGCTGCTGCGGCGAAGACCGTTCCGGCCGCGGGGGCAAGCGCAGTTGCGGCGACCGTCGGGCACGATCCGCGGCCATCGCTGGGCGACGCTCGGACCGCCTTGGCCGCTGGTCGGTACGACGACGCCGCGACAATGGCGATGGCGGCGGCGGCGGACGCGCCCATGTCCGCGGACGCGCACTACGTCTGCCGGCTCGCGTTGGTCAACCTCGGCCGCGACCGGGAAGCCCTGGTGGCGCTGCGCAAGGCGGTCTACGTCGAGCCGTCAGCCGGCCTGCCCCAGTTCGTGTTGGCCGGGGTGCTCGTCCGGCTCGGCGAGTTCACGGCCGCCGCGCGCTGTTATTGCTCGGCTGCCGATGCGCTTGCGGCCGGCGGTGTGGCTGGGGAGGACGCCGAGCTCGGCGGTCGCACCGCGGCCGAGCTGGCGATCCTGTGCCGCTCGTTAGGGGCGCGGGCGGCGTCCTCCGGGCTGGCCGCCGGGGCCGAGCAGCCGCGCCATCCACCGACCGTGCTCCGGTGTCCACCGCGCCGCCGGTCGGGCCCGAAGTGAGCGCCGGATACGTGACGTTCCGAATCGGCTGCGAGCGGTACGCCACCGCGGTCGAGATGATCCGGGAGGTGGTCCGGCTCGACCGGCTGGCCGTGTTGCCGGCGATGGCCGGTGCGCTGGCCGGAGTGCTGGACCTGCGCGGTGAACCGCTGCCCGTGGTGGACGTCCGGGATCCCCGGCGGGCACTCGATCGGCCCGCTTACGTGCTGGTGCTGACCGGGGGGCTGGGGGGCAAGGAGGACTCGCCGCTGACCGGTGGGCTCGACCAGCTGACCGGCTTCGTGGTCGACGAGGTGCTCGGCGTCCTCGGATGCGCCGAACTGCCGGCGGCGGGGGACGGGCCGCCGCGCGCTCTCCCGGCGTACGTCGTCGATGTGCTGCGCCTCGACGGTGGTCCACTGTTCGTCGTCGACATCGGTCGGATGGTTACGGCCCTGGTTGGCTGACCGCTCAGACCGCCCAGATCAGGGTCAGACGTAGCGCTCCAGGATGGATGACTCGGCGAGCCGGGACAGGCCTTCCCGGACGCCGCGCGCCCGGCTCTCCCCGACGCCCTCGACCGCAAGCAGGTCCTCGATAGTGGCAGCAAGCAGCTTTTGCAGGCCGCCGAAGTGTTCGACCAGCCGGTCCACCACCGTTTGGGGCAGTCGGGGCACCTTGGCCAGGAGTCGATAGCCCCGCGGACTGACCGCTGACTCCAGCGAGTCGGCACCAGCGGGATAGCCCACCCCCTTGGCGATCGCCGTCAGGTCGAGCAGGTCGCTCGCTGACAACGAGTCGAGGTCGGCGAGGATCTCCTCGGCGGTCCGCGACTTGCGCCCACTGTTCGCCGGCATGTAGTCCCGGATCACCAGTTCGCGCTCCGCATCCACCCCGGCCATCAACTCGTCGAGCTGCAGGGCCAGCAGCCGGCCGTCGCTGCCGAGCTCGACGACGTAGCCCTCGATCTCGCTGGCGATTCGCAGCACCATCTCCAGCCGCTGGCTAACGGCCATGGCATCCCGAACGGTGACCAGGTCCTCGATTTCCAGCGCGGACAGCGTGCCCGCCACCTCGTCCAGGCGGAGCTTGTAGCGCTCGAGGGTAGCCAGGGCCTGGTTCGCCCGGGACAGGATGGCCGCAGAGTCGTCGAGCACGTACCGACGACCACTGACGTAGAGCGCGATGATCCGCATCGACTGGCTCACCGAGATCACCGGCAGACCGGTCTGGCGGGCGACCCGTTCGGCCGTGCGGTGCCTGGTGCCGGACTCCTCGGTCGGGATCGAGGGGTCGGGGACCAGATGGGCGGCCGCGCGCACAATCCGGCCGTGGGTGTCATCGAGGACGATGGCGCCGTCCATCTTCGCCAGCTCACGTAACCGGGTGGCGGAGAACTCGACGTCCAGCGTAAAGCCGCCACTGCACAGCGCCTCGACCGCTTTAGTATAGCCCAGGACGATCAAGCCGCCGGTGTTCCCGCGCAGGATGCGCTCGAGCCCGTCGCGCAGGGCGGTGCCCGGCGCCACCGCAGCCAGGGTCGCCCGCATCGGGTCCTCGAGGATCGACGCGGGCACGCGGCTCCTCCGTGTTGTCGCCGGGCGCGTCGCGGCCGTGCGGCCGACCGGCGTCCCTGGTTGCCAGTGTAGGCAGCCGGACGGGCGGTGTAAGGCGCCGACCCGGGCGGCCGACCCCGGTCGGCCAGCCGGTCGAGCCGGGCGCCGCTCGCTTCTTGGCTCGCCCGAGGCCAGGTGCCGGCCGCTCGAAACGTCATCGGACCGACCCCAGCGCCATCAGTGCCTGCCCCAGGTCGGTCACCTCGCGGATCCGCAAGGCGGATCCGGAGGTTGTCGGCCCGCGAGCCGACCCGCCGGAAGCGGCCGACCGCGACGTCGACTCTGGCGCCAAGCCGGCCGGCACCAGCGCGCGGGTAAAACCGAGCCGAGCCGCCTCGGCCAACCGGCGGCTGATCGAGGCGACCGGCCGCAGGTCCCCGGCCAGCCCCACCTCCCCGACGGCAACCAGGTCCGGCGGCAGTGCCCGGTCGGCGGCGGCGCTCGCCACCGCCAGTGCCACCGCCAGGTCGACACCGGGCTCGGCGAGCCGCACCCCACCGACGGTGGCGGTGTAGACGTCCCGGCTGGCTAAGGGAACCCGACCGCGTCGCTCCAGGACCGCGAGCACCATGGCGACCCGGGCGGCGTCCAGACCCGACGTACCGCGACGCGGTGCGGCCAGCGGCGAAGCGGCTACCAAGGCCTGCACCTCGGCGAGCAGTGGGCGGCGGCCCTCGAGCGTGACGGTGACGCACGTGCCGGCCACCGGCTCCGGCCGTCGGGACAAGAACAATCCCGACGGGTCCGGCAGGCCGCGAATGCCGGCGTCGCTCATCTCGAAGCAGCCGATCTCGTCGGTGGCGCCGTACCGGTTCTTNACGGCGCGGACCAANCGCAGGGTGGAGTGTCGCTCCCCTTCAAACTGCAGCACCACGTCGACGACGTGCTCGAGCAGCCGGGGNCCAGCGATGCCGCCGTCCTTGGTGACGTGTCCGACCAGGATGGTCGAGAGCCCGCGTTGCTTGGCCAGCGCGATCAGCGTCGCGGCCACTGCCCGGACCTGGGTGATGCCCCCTGCCGCGCCGTCGACATCGCCCGCGGCGAGCGTCTGCACCGAGTCGACGACCAGCAGCCCGGGTTGAACCGCGTCGACGTGGGCGAGGACGGCGGCGAGGTCGGTCTCGGCCGCGAGGTAGAGCGCCGGGGCCAGCGCCCCGGTGCGGGCGGCGCGCAGCCGCACCTGGGCTGCCGACTCCTCCCCGGTGACGAGCAGGGCTGGCGTTTCTGGCGTCGCGAAGCGGGCCGCCGCCTCTAGCAACAGCGTGGACTTGCCGACGCCGGGCTCGCCTGCCAGCAGGACCACGGCGCCCGGGATGAGCCCGCCGCCGAGCACTCGGTCCAGCTCGGGCACCCCGGTCGAGCGCGCCGTGGCCGCCTCGGCGTCGACGTCGGCGATGGGCACCGCGGCGGAGGTGACCGGACCGGGCGCCAGCCGCAGCGCGGCGACCGAGGGTCCGCCGACAGCCGCTATCGACCCCCATGCCTGGCACTCCGGGCAGCGACCGACCCATCGCGGCACCGTCAGCCCGCACTCCGTGCAGCGGTGTGCCGGTCGTGCGGGTCGGGGTTTGCTCGCCATATGCGCGAACGTAACGGCGACCGCCGACACTTTCGCCACACCGCAGATCCCCCGTACCGTGGCCGAGCCGCAGCCCGCCCGCGGCGGCGTGCCCGGGGGCTTACTCGGTGGCCTTCGACGGCGTCGGGCGCGGAGCGGGCGTGGACGGCACTTGCACGGGTGCGGCGAAGCTCACCCGGCCGGCGTTGCGGAAGACCAACGTCAAGTGCACGTTCTCGCCAGCGAACAGTGGCTGGGTCAGTCCGCGCAGAGCCAGGTGCCCGCCGGTGT
>JGI20173J14856_1000342_pt1 | contig 11870 bp, 7 predicted proteins | sample NGESurdeep072012_8_FD_14856 | JGI IMG/M metagenome (IMG submission 14856)
CCGCCTCCAGCCGGTTGCGGGCGATGCCCAGCGCCACCACGTCCTCGCCCAGGGCGGCGACCGGCAGCCCAGCGAGCTCCTCGCCGGCCAGCTGGTCCAGTACACCGCCGAGCCGGCCCACCGGCGGTCGTCCGTCGTACTCGAACATGTGTTCTACTGTAGTCGGCGGCTCCGACAGTTTTCGCGCTGTTGTGGACGGTGCCGAGAAGTCGACGGCCCGGGCCGCGGCTCCTACTTCGGCGTCGTGGACAGCGCCGCGATGAAGGCCTCCTGCGGAACCTCGACCCGGCCGATGGTCTTCATCCGCTTCTTACCCTCCTTCTGCTTCTCCAGCAGCTTGCGCTTGCGGCTGATGTCCCCGCCGTAGCACTTGGCCAGCACGTCCTTGCGGATTGCCCGGATGTTCTCCCGGGCAATCACTCGCGACCCGATCGCGGCCTGGATCGGCACCTCGAACTGTTGACGCGGGATCAGCTGGCGCAGCTTGGCGGTCATCGCCACGCCGTACGCATAGGCCTTGTCCTTGTGCACGATGGCGCTAAAGGCGTCCACCGGCTCGCCCTGCAACAGGATGTCGACCTTGACCAAGTCGGCGGCCTGCTCGCCGACCGGTTCGTAGTCCAGCGAGGCGTAGCCGCGGGTGCGCGACTTCAGCGCGTCGAAGAAGTCGAAAATGATCTCCCCCAGCGGCAGCGTGTAGCGCAGCTCGACCCGGTCCGCGGACAGGTAGTCCATGCCGAGCAGCACCCCCCGGCGGCTCTGGCAGAGCTCCATGATCACGCCGATGTAGTCGCTGGGAGCGAGCACCGTCGCCCGGACCACCGGCTCGAAGATCTCCGCGATCTTGCCACCCGGAAACTCGCTCGGGTTGGTGACGGTGTGCTCCTGCCCGGTCTCCATCACCACCCGGTAGACGACGTTCGGCGTCGTGGAGATCAGTGACAGGCCGGACTCCCGCTCCAGCCGCTCCCGAACGATCTCCAGGTGCAGCAGGCCGAGAAAGCCACACCGGAAGCCAAAACCAAGTGCCGCCGAGGTCTCCGGCTCGTACACCAGCGCGGCATCGTTGAGCTGCAGCTTGTCCAGCGCCTCGCGCAGGGCGGGGTACTCGCTGCCGTCCAGCGGATACAGCCCGGAGAAGACCATCGGTCGCGGGTCGCGGTAGCCGCCGAGTGACTGCGTGGCCGGTCGTCCCGCGCTGGTGACCGTGTCCCCCACCCGGGCCTGCCGGACGTTCTTCACCCCCGAGATGAGATAGCCCACCTCGCCGACGCTCAACTCCCCGGTCGGTACCGGCTCCGGGGAGATGACGCCGACCTCGAGCGTCTCGTGCACCGCGCCGGTGGACATCATCAGGCAGCGGTCGTGCGCGGTCAGCGTGCCGTCGACCACCCGGATGTAGCTGATCACGCCACGGTAAATGTCGTAGACCGAGTCGAAGATCAGCGCCCGGGGCGGCGCGTCCGGGTCGCCGACCGGCGGTGGTACCTTGCGCGACGATCGCGTGCAGCAGGTCCGGCACACCCTGGCCGGTCTTCGCGCTGACCCGTAGCACCTCGCCGGGGTCGCACCCGATGATGTGCGCGATCTCGGCAGCGTACTTGTCCGGCTGCGCGGCCGGTAGGTCGATTTTGTTCAGTACGGCGATAACGTGCAGGTCGTTCTCCAGCGCGAGGTAGAGGTTGGCCAGCGTCTGCGCCTCGATGCCTTGCGCGGCGTCGACGAGCAGGACGGCTCCCTCACACGCCGCCAGCGAGCGGGACACTTCGTAGCTGAAGTCGACGTGCCCCGGGGTGTCGATCAGGTCGAGCACGTAGTCCCGACCGTCGTCGGCGGTCCACGGTAGCCGGACGTTCTGCGCCTTGATCGTGATGCCGCGCTCCCGCTCGATGTCCATCCGGTCGAGATACTGCGCGCGCATGTTGCGCTGCTCGATCACCCCGGTGACCTCGAGCATGCGGTCGGCCAGCGTGGACTTGCCGTGGTCGATGTGGGCGATGATGCAGAAGTTGCGGATCATTGCCGGGTCGGTACGGCGAGGCTTTGGACTGGCGGGCACGCAGGGGTCCGTCTCGGTCGCAGAGCGGTGCTAGGTGGCTCACCGCACGTCCGGCGGCAGCGCAGTCATCGTCCCACCCGCTGCTAGTGTGGTGCCTCGTGGCCGCGCCGCGCGGTTTGGGCTGCCATCCGACTGCCTGCCATCCGACGACGTACCGGGGTTCCNCTTCGTGGCAAACATCAANTCCCAGCTCAAGCGCATCAAGACGAACGAGAAGGCCCGGCTGCGCAACAAGTCGGTNAAGTCGTCGCTGAAGACGGCCGTGCGCCAGTTCCGGGCCGCGGTGAACGCCGNCGACCCGCAGGCCACCGCGACCGCGCTGCGGCACGCCTCNCGGCAGCTGGACAAGGCAGCCAGCAAGGGCGTCATCCACGCCAACCAGGCCGCCAACCGCAAGTCGGCGATGGCCAAGNNCGCCGCCGGCGTCAGCTAGCCGGCNNNGGCAATTNGCCGGCGTCTCAGCGCTGGGTCTGCGCCGCGACGACGGCGAGCAGCATCCGTTCCACGGCGTACGCCGGGTCGGCCGTACCTCCCTTGACCTCGGCGTCCGCCGCAGCGACCGCGAGCACCGCGGTGGCGATGCCCTCCGGGTGCCAGGATCGCGCCTGACGAAGCGCCTTGTCCGCCCGCCAGGTCGGCCAGCCGAGCCGCCGGGCTAGGTCTGCCGGCCGGTCCCGCAGGTACGGCGCCACCTGCACCACCGAGCGCAGCGCGCCGGCCAGGCCGCTGGTGAACAGCACCGGGGCGACATTGACCGACTGCCCCCAGCGAAACAGCTCCAGCGCGCCCGCCGCGTCGCCGGCCATGGCGCGGTCTGCGACGGCGAAGCCGGTGGTCTCCGGGCGCCCACGGTAGTACCGCGCGATCGCGGCCGCGTCCACCTGGCCGCCCGTGTCGGCGACCAGCTGAGCGCCAGCGGTGGCCAGCGCCCGCAGGTCGTTGCCGACCGCCTGAAGCAGCAGGTCGGCTGCCTCGGTGTCGATCCGGCCACCGGCTCGCCGAACTTCCATGGCCACGAAGTCACGCCGCGCCCTGGCGGTGCGTGGACCTTGGCAATCCACCCGGTCCCCCGCGCGCGGGCCCAGCCGGTCCAGGAGTTTGCGGCCCTTGGCGCCGCCGCTGTGTACGGCAACGACGGCCACCTCCGGCAACGGATCGGCCAGGTAGCTGAGCAACGCGTCGGCGACTGCCTGATCCGCGTCCTCCACCCCCTGCAGCACGATCACTCGGCGATCACCGAACAGCGACGGGCTGAGCAGCGTGGCCAGGTCCCCCGGCTCCAGCCCGGCAACTTCTACGGCGCGAACGTCGGCGTCTGCCTCGACCGCGCGGACCGCGGCCACCACGGCCACCACCGCCCTGGAGACGAGGAGCTCCTCCGCGCCGACGACCAACGTCAGTGCGGGCGGTCGCTCCGGCGACGTCGTCGGCTTGGGTGGCATGACGCGCATCGTCCCATGGGCCCGCGCGGCGGTGACCTCGCTCTCGACCCGTCGGCGCGCGAACGTGCCCGCGCGTCGGGTGCCCAACGGNTGACGCTGACAGCGGTCCNCGACGTTGCCAGCNCTCCGCCGGCTCCAGCGGAGCCGGCGCCACCGATGACCACGACAGTGGCCGCCGTACCGGTATCNGCCCCAGAGCCGCGGCGCATCGCCGTACCGGCCGGTGCTGCACCCACCCCGTGCTGCGCGACGACCCGGAGTNCGGTCNGACCACCACTCACGGCAACCGCACCATCGAGATCGGTCCGGTAGCTCCGCGCGCCGGCGATCGACAGCCGCCCGAGGGTCTCGGCGGACGGGTGCCCGTAGGGGTTATCCGCCCCCACCGACGTCAGCGACACCGCCGCGCCGACGTCGGTCAGGAAGGTCGGGTCCTGGGCATCCGATCCGTGGTGCGGCACCTTGAGTACGTCGGCGTGGAGGTCCACTCCGCTGTCGAGCAGCGCCTGCTGTGCCGGTGGTTCGACGTCCCCGCTCAGTAGGGCGGTAATGCCCCCTGTAGACACCCGCACCACCACGGAGGAGTTGTTCGGATCCGAGCTGGTGCCCACGAACGCGCGGGGCGGGGCGATCACCTGCCAGCTCAGGTCACCGACACCGTTCTCGGTTCCGACCGCCGCCCGTTGCAGCGGGATGGCAGCAGCGTCCGCCCAGCTCCGCACCCGGGCGAGCTCATTCTCGGGCTCGTCCAGCGGTCCGGTTTCGATCAGCGCGACCGCCCGGTGGCGCAGCACCCCGGGCAACCCCTCAACATGATCAGCGTGCAGGTGGGTGAGCAGGACCAGNGGCACCCGCCGTACGCCGAGGGCGCGCAGGCAACCGTCCACCGGGCGCGGGTCCGGGCCGNCATCGACCACCACCGCCGTGCCCNGCCCGGCCGCGAGCACCAGGGCATCACCTTGGCCGATGTCGCACGCCACCAGCCGCCANCCCGNCGGTGGCCAGCCCGGCGCCGCCACGCGCAGGCAGCCAACCGCGACGAGCGCACCGCCGGCGATCGCGGCCGCCAGCCGGCGCAGCCGGCGCGACCCGACGACCAGCAGCAGGGCCGCGGTCGCCAGCACCAGCAACCCCGCACCACCCAGGCCGGCGACCCAGCCGATCGACCCGCCGGGTACGGCGACCCCGGCGTGCGCCACGGCGACCAGCCACCAAACCGGGATGAAGGCCAGCCAGGCCAGCAGCCGGGCGACCGGCATGGCCACCGGAGCCGCCACGGCGGTAAGGACGCCCAGCACTGTGGCCGAAGCCACTGCCGGCACCGCGAGCAGGTTGGCCGGGATGGCGACCAGGCTGACCGATCCGGCCAACGCCGCGATCACCGGCCCGCACGCCAGCTGGGCAGCAGCCGGGACCGCCAACGCCTCGGCCAGCCAGCCCGGCAGGCGGGCGGCAAGGCGGTCCCGCCAGCCGGGCGCCAGAACGAGCAGACCCAGGGTAGCCAGCACCGACAGGGCGAAGCCGGCGGTCGCGGCCAGGTCGGGGTCGACCAGCAGCAGGCCGACGACCGCTGCGCAAAGCGCCGGCAGCGCGGCCCGGCGCCGACCGCTGGCCAAGGCGACGACGGCAACCCCGCCCATCACGGCGGCCCGCAACACGCTGGGCTGCGGCCGCGCCAGCATGACAAAGCCGAGCAGAGCCACGCCGGCCGCCACTGGTGCCAGCCGGACGCCGAGCCGCAGTCGGCGCCCGACGAGCAAGGCGGCCGCTAGCACGATCGCCACGTTGCTACCGCTAACGGCCACCAAGTGGGTCAAGCCGGTAGTGCGAAAGTCATCCGCCAGCTCCGGCGGCAGCCGGGACACGTCGCCATCGACCAGTCCGGGCAGCAGTCCCCGCTCGTCGGTCGGCAACCGGTCGGTCGCCGTGCGCAGGCCGGCTCGCAGTCGGCCGGCGGCTCGCTGCACCGTCGAGGCGGCGGCCACCTGCTGCGGCGGCCCGCGCGCCGACAGCACAGCGGCCACCGGGTCCCCGACTCGCGCCGAAGCCAGCCGACCTTCGGCGGACAGCCGCTGGCTGGGCAGCAGCGGACTCCACGCCGGGTCCTGAGCCAGCACCAGCAGCGGCGCCCGAACGCGCAGGGTCCGCCCGGCGGCGGTGACCTCCTCGACCCGCGCTGGCACCAGCAGTAGGTCGGCCCGGCGTACCGAGCCCGTGGTTCGGCCCCGATGCGGTTGCGGGTCACCGGTGACCACGAGCCGCGCCCGGACGACAGAGCCGTCCCGGGCCAGGTCCGGCACCACTCCGTGGCGCCGACTGTCGGCCCGCAGGCCGGCCGCGACCAACCCGGCGGCCACGCATACCAGCGCCGCCACCGCCACCGTCGCCCGGCCGCCGGCAGCCGCCAGGAACACCACGATCGCGGTGATGCTCGACAATGCAGCGACCGCGAGGGCGGCGGACAGCGGCAGCCGCAGCCCGGCCAGGGCGGCCAGCCAGGTCCCGAGCGCGGGCGCCAGCAGCCGGAGGTCGGCGGGTGGCCGGAGGTCGGCAGGTGGCCGGCCGCTGTCGCTTGCGGGGCGACTCACACCGTGACCGCGGCGCTGATCTCGGCGAACTTGCGCTCCCCCACGCCGCTGACCTCACGCAGCTGGTCGACGCTGGCGAACCGACCGTGCTGCTGGCGCCAGGCGACGATCCGCTGCGCCAGCACCGGGCCGACGCCGGGCAGGGTGTCGAGTTGCTGTTCGGTCGCGCTGTTCAGGTTGACCTTGCCGCCGCTGGCCCCGCCGCTCGACCCGCCGCTGGCGCCGCCGGACTGGCCGCCCGCACCTGCCGTCGCCCCTGTTGGCGCGGCAGCCGGCGGGTCGGCCCCGACCAGCACCTGCTCGCCGTCGGTCAGCCGGCGAGCGAGGTTCACGCCGGCGGTGCTCTCCCCCGGCAGCGCGCCGCCGGCGGCGGCCACCGCGTCAGCGACCCGGGAACCAGCCGGCAGCGTCACCACGCCGGGGTGGTGCACCTTGCCGGCCACGTCGACGGTGACGTCTCCACCCGGACTCGGTGCGGCGGCGGGTGAGCCGCCCGTCGCCGCGAGCGGCGCAGCCCCCGGGCGAGTCGGCGCGCTGCGGGCTGGATCCGGGCGCACCGACGGCACGGTCACCGCTGTCGGTCGAGACCGCCACACCAGCAACCCGGCGCCGAGCACCGCTACCAGCGCTACCACCAGGAGCACGGCGACTCCGCGCCGCCCTGGACTCAGCCGAGCGCTCTGCAACCCGACTGGCAACCGCTCGAGCGCCGCGCCGGTCAAGACCCGGATGACGCGCCGACGCGGGGGCGCAGCGCCGGCAGCAGCGGGGGCGTCCGCCGGCTCGTTGCCCGGCGGTGGCGGCACCCAGCCGCCCTCGACCGGCGGCGGCACCCAGCCACCGGCTTCCAACGCAGCGGTATCGGCGCCGCCCGCTTCGTCCGGCAAGCGCCTGCCGGCTACCGGCCTGGAGAGCCGCGAGACGCGAGCCGTGGCCGCCGCCACCGTCTCCGGGGACGGCGGTCGGGTCGGCCGCCGCATCGCCACGCCGCAGACAGTAGGCATGGGACGCCGCGAGCCGACCAGTCGCGAGCCACCTGTGGACACCGGCCAGCCCGCTCAGCGCCTGTGGACGGCCCCCGAAGCAGTCAGCGGCGGGAGATCACGACCCCGACCGCCCCTGGACCGACGTGCGCCCCGACCACCGCGCCGACCTCTGAGCAGTACGCCGACGCCAGCGCCGGAAGCTGCTCCCGCAGCTGCCGCGTCAGCTCCGCCGCGCGGTTCGCGGCAGCCAGGTGGTGGACCGCGACGTCGACCGGGCCGTCCGCCGCCTCTTCGACCGCAAGCTCGACCAGTCGCCGGGTCGCCCTCGACGTAGTCCGGACCTTCTCCCGCAGTGCCAGCCGGCCGTTGGCCACCTGCAGGATGGGCTTGACCGCCAGCGCCGTCCCGAGCAACCCGGCTGCCGCTCCGATCCGACCGCCGCGCCGCAGGTGCTCGAGGGTGTCGACCGCGAGCAGCACCCGGGTCCGCTCCCGACAGCGCTCCGCCGCCGCGATCACGTCGTCGACCGACGCTCCCGCCTGCGCCGCCTCGGCCGCGGCCAGGACCGGGAACCCCAGCCCCATCGCCAGCGACCGGCTGTCGACGACTCGAACGTCGATGTCCGGCTGGCCGTGCGCGGCCAACCGGGCCGCTTCCGCGGTGCCGGACATGTCGGCCGAGAGGTGGATGGACACCAACGCCGACGCACCGGTGCGGGCCAGCACTTCGGCGTACGCCGTCGCGAACGCCTGCGGTGACGGTCGCGAGGTGGTCACCGGGACCGAGCCCTCGGTCAGCGCGACCGCCACGTCTGCAGGCGTCACGTCGACGCCTTCCGCTCCCACCCGGTCGCCGATCACCACCAGCAGCGGGACGACTGTCACGTCCAGCCGGTGCGCCACCTCGGCCGGCAGGTAGGCGGTGGAGTCGGTCAGAACCGCGACGCTCGGCACGCGAGCCCGCTAAGCCGGCACGACGTTGACCAGCCGCGGTTCGCGGACAACGACGGTCCGCACGTCGCGCCCGGCCAGGTTGCGCTGCACCGCCGCGCTGGCCAGGGCCCGCACCCGCAGGTCGTCCGCGCTCACGTCGACCGGCACCTCCAGCCGGTCGCGCACCTTGCCCGCCACCTGCACCACGCAGGTCACCGTCTCCACCGCGACCAACGCCGGATCCGCCACCGGCCAGCCCGCCCGGTGCACCGAGTCCCCGGCCGCCGGGTCATGCCCCAACCGAGCCCAAGCCTCCTCGGCGGTGTACGGCGCGAGCACCGACAGCAGCCGAGCCAGCACCTCGGCGCCCTCGCGCACCGCCGGGTCGGCCGCCCTGCTGGCGTCGATCGCCCTGCTGGCGTCGATCGCCCGCCGCAGCGCCGAGGTCAGCTCCATCAACCGGGCCACGGCCACGTTGAACCGGAAGGCTTCCACCTGCGTCGTCACCGCGGCGATAGTGCGGTGGGTGGCCTGGCGCACGGCCGGGTCCCCGGCCTGGGCGCCCGAAGACCCGGCGCCGGCGGGACCACCGCCCGCACCCACGTCGCCGGTCAGCCTTACCACCCGGGCCAGCCACTTGGCCGAGCCCGCCGGCGAGACGTCGGCCCAGTCGATGTCGTCCTCGGGCGGCCCGGCGAAGAGCATGGTGATCCGGATGGCGTCCACGCCGTACCGGGCCAGCTCAGCCTGCAGGTCGACCCGATTGCCCTTGCTCTTGCTCATCTTCGAGCCGTTCATGATCACAAAGCCCTGGTTGAGCAACGCGGCGAACGGCTCGACGACGCCCACCAGCCCCATGTCGTAGAGCACCTTGGTGAAGAACCGGCTGTAGAGCAGATGCAAGATCGCGTGCTCAACGCCGCCGGTGTACTGGGCGACCGGCATCCACTCGGCCACCGCGGCCGGGTCGAACGGGCCGTCGGTGTAGTCCGGCGAGCAGTAGCGCAGGTAGTACCAGCTGGAGTCGACGAAGGTGTCCATGGTGTCGGCGTCGCGCCGGGCGTCGCCGCCGCAGCCCGGACACGACGTCTGCACCCAGTCCGTGGCGGTCTCCAGCGGCGCCACGCCCCGCGGCGTCAGGTCAACACCGGTCTCCGGCAGCCGCACCGGCAGCTCGTCGTCGGGGACCGGTATCTCCCCACAGGTCGGGCAGTGCACGATCGGGATCGGACAGCCCCAGTAGCGCTGCCGGGACAGCAGCCAGTCGCGCAGCCGGTAGTTGACCGCCGCCTGCCCGCCGCCGCGCGCGGTCAGGTCGGCGGTGATCCGCTCGATCGCCGCGGCCTTGACCAGCCCGTCGTACTCCCCGGAGTTGACCAGGACGCCGTCCCCGACGGTCGCCACTCCGGTGACCGCTGGGTCCGGCTCACCGGTGTCCACGACGACCCGCACCGGCAGGTCGAAGGCGCGGGCGAAGTCGAGGTCGCGCTGGTCGTGCGCCGGCACGGCCATGATCGCGCCGGTGCCGTAGTCGGCCAGCACGTAGTCGGCGGCGTAGACCGGCAGCAGCTCGCCGTTGACCGGGTTGACGGCGTACCGGCCCAGGAAGACGCCGGTCTTGGGCCGGTCCGAGGCCATCCGCTCGATGTCGCTGGTTCGCTTGACCTGCTCCAGGTACGCCGCGAACTCCTCCTCGTGCCCGTCGCCGGCGGCCAGCTCGGTGGCCAGCGCCGAGTCGGCTGCCACCACGAAGAAGGTCGCCCCGAATAGCGTGTCCGGCCGAGTGGTGAACACCGTCACCGGCTCGTCCCGGCCCTCGATGGCGAAGGCCACCTCCGCGCCGGTGGAGCGGCCGATCCAGTTGCGCTGCATGAGCAGCACCCGATCCGGCCAGGACCCCTCCAGCTGCGCCATGTCGGCCAGCAGTCGGTCGGCGTAGTCAGTGATCCGGAAGTACCACTGGGTCAGGTTCTTCTTGGTGACCAGCGCGTCGCAGCGCTCGCACCGGCCGCCGATGACCTGCTCGTTGGCGAGCACGGTCTGGTCGTTCGGGCACCAGTTCACCGGCGAGGCCTTGCGGTAGGCCAGGCCACGCTGGTAGAAGCGCAGGAAGAGCCACTGCGTCCAGCGGTAGTACTCCGGGTCGGAGGTGTTGAACCGCCGCGACCAGTCGAAGGAGATGCCGAAGCGCCGAAACGACTCGGCCTGGGTGGCGATGTTGGTGTAGGTCCAGTCCGCCGGTGCCGTGCCGCGCTGGATCGCCGCGTTCTCCGCCGGTAGGCCGAAGGAGTCCCAGCCGATCGGGTGCAGCACGTCGTACCCGTGCTGCATCCAGTAGCGCGCCACCACGTCGCCGACGGAGAACGCCTCGGCGTGGCCCATGTGCAGGTCGCCGGAGGGGTACGGGAACATGTCGAGGATGTAACGCTTGGGGCGTCCGTCACCTGGCCGGCCCGCGCGGTAGAGGTCGAGCGACTCCCACACCGGCAACCAGCGGTCCTGGGCGGCGTGCGGGTCGTAGGGCGACACCGGGGTCGCGACGGTCCCGAGTGGCGTGGCGATCGACGCGGGTGGCTCGGTGGTCTGGGTCATCTCGTCCCGTCGGTCAGGTCTGGTGTTTCGCGGCTGGACACGAAAAAACCCCTCACGCATGGAGGGGTCGCCGCGCCGTGGAGCAGCCTCAGCGCGGCCCGGTCAGCAGAAGTCGTACGGCGAGGCGCACGAAACGATGCTACCGCGCGGTGGCCAGGCGGCGAGGCCGCCCGGTTGCGGCGGACCGTGCCGCGGGGCGGGGGTCAGTAGCCGAGGTTGTTCACGAACGCCAGCCCGTTCGGGGTACCGACGCCGGTCACGTCGTCGTACTCCACGCGGGTGTGCAGCGTCTGCGTCTGGTTGAGCGTGCGCAGCGTCGTGCGCCGGCCGGCGCCGGCGTCCACCATGTTGAGGTAGTCGACTCGGACGACCGCGAGGGTCTTCGCCGGGTCCACGATATCGTGCACCGCCGCCGTACCGGCGAGCCGGTAGATCGCCGGGTTGGCGAAGCCGTGCGCCCGGCCGTAGGCCTGGTCGGAGATCGCCTCAATGCCAGCGACCACCGGGCTGGCGAGGCTGGTTCCCCCGATGCGGTACTCGCCGTACCCGGTGCTGCCGTCCGGCCAGGTTTGCGTAATCCCGATCAGCATCCCGGTGTTGGGGTCGCCCACGGCGGCGATGTCGGGCACCACCCGACCGCGGTGGCCGGGGAAGTACTGGGCGAGCCGTCCCGGCACCACCGACCGCTGGTAACCGGGTTCGTCGAACAGCCGGCTGGTGCCGCCGCCCCCGCCGTACAGGTGCGGACCGGGCGGAGTCGGGTCCCAGCTGGCGCCGTCCGCACTGAGCACCGTGCGAGCGGTCCCCCATCCGGTCTCGAAGGCCCGGCGCTGGTCAGCGCTGACAGCCAGGCTAGTGCCACCGACCGCGGTGACGAGCGGGTGCGAGGCCGGGAAATCCGCCGTGCGGGTGGGCGGCGTGGTGTTGTCCACCTCGTCACCGCGGTCCCCGGAGGAGAAGAACACCCCGATGCCCTGCAGCACGGCCTGTACGAAGGTCTGTTGGTAGCTGTGCAGCAGGTCGCTGTCCAGTTTCGGGTTGGGTTCCCCCACGCCACCCCAGGAGTTGCTGATGATCTGAGCCAGGTGGCCGTCGACGATCGTGTTCAGCGCCGCCACCAGGTCGCTGTCGTCGCAGCTCGCCCCGGCCACGTAGAGCACGTTCGCCCCCGGCGCCAGCGCGTGCACCGCCTCGACGTCGAGGGTCTCCTCGCCATACCAGCCGCGCTCGGTGCAGGTGTCCCCGGCGGGGTCGGCGAAGCCCCTGCGGTA